>Ga0181534_10002717_pt1 | contig 10818 bp, 12 predicted proteins | sample PEATcosm2014_Bin_37_FD_119758 | JGI IMG/M metagenome (GOLD analysis project Ga0181534, IMG submission 119758) | Peatland microbial communities from MTU Mesocosm Facility, Houghton, MI, USA - PEATcosm2014_Bin17_10_metaG | ecosystem: Environmental > Terrestrial > Soil > Wetlands > Peat | place...
TGCTGGTCCACGGGCAGCAGTTCGCGGCTTTTGATATACATCAGCGTCGAGGCCATCACGAGAAATTCGCCGGCGACTTCGAGATCGAATTCGCGCATGAGGTCAATGTGCGCGATAAATTGCGTGGCGAGCTTGGTGAGGTTGACCTCGTAAATGTCCACCTCCTCCTTCTTGATGAGATAAAGGAGCAGGTCGAGCGGGCCTTCAAAGACCTCGAATTGAACTTTGTATTCGGACATGAACGCGCAAATCTTAAAGTGCAGGGGTGGCGTTTGCAATGATGCAAACTTGACGCGGCACGTTTGAAAAATTATGATTGCCACACTGGTTGGTGGTCGTAGCTCAATGGTAGAGTCCAAGCTTGTGGAGCTTGTTGTTGCGGGTTCGAATCCCGTCGGCCACCCCACTTTTCTGATTTTTGATTTTGACAAGAGGTTTGCCTTCTGACACTTCCAACGGCCTGGTTACTTCTCTTCCATAGTTGAAATCCTGCAACATTTGTGAAACATTCCCGCGTCCGGGGCGTCTTACTGCGGGGAATTTAAACTGCTCACGGTCTTGGAATCCAAGTGCGCATACTTTACAACATCCTGTTTCTGATTTTTTTCGTGCTGTCCGCGCCGTATTATTTCTGGCGGATGCGGCGGCGCGGCAACTGGCGTCCGGGTTTCGCGGAACGGTTCGCGCGTTACCCGCCTGAACTCAAGCAGGCGCTGACCAACCGCCATATCGTCTGGATCCACGCCGTCAGCGTCGGCGAGGTCAACCTCTGCACGCAGCTCATCCGCGCGCTTGAGTTGCGAGCGCCCAACGTCAAGTTCGTCGTGTCCACGACTACGACAACGGGCATGGCCGAATTGCGCCGACGGCTGCCGAGGCGCATCAGCAAAATTTATTACCCGGTTGACCGGCGGAAATTCGTCGCCCGCGCGCTCGCGGTCATCAATCCGCAGGCCATCGTGCTGGTCGAGGCGGAAATCTGGCCGAACTTCATCTGGCGCGCGCAAGAAATCCATGTCCCGATTTTTCTGGCGAACGCGCGATTGTCCGACAAATCGTTTCGCGGCTACAAACGGTTTGGATTTTTGTTCCGGCCGCTGTTCGCTTCGTTCGCCGGCGTCGGCACGCAAAACGAAGGAGACGCCGCACGACTGCGCGAAGTCGGCTGCCGGCCCGAAGCCGTCCGGGTCGTGGGCAACCTGAAATTCGACGCGGCGAAACTGGACGAACGCCACGCGCTTGACGTTCCGGCGATGCTGCGGCAGCTCGGCGTGCCACCGGACGCGCAAATTCTGGTCGCGGGCAGCACGCACGACGGTGAGGAAATCATTTTGGCGGAAACTGCGCGGCGGTTGCGCCAGCGGTTTCCAAAACTGTTTCTCGTGCTCGTGCCCCGGCATTTCGAGCGTTGCCGCGAACTCGGGCGCAAGTTACGCGAGCAAGGCTTGAAACTGGTTTACCGCAGCCAAATTTCCCCGGCCATGCGGTTCCGCGAAGGAGAAGCGGATTGTCTGCTCGTCAACACGACCGGCGAGCTGCGTTTTTTTTACGAGCACGCCACGGTCGTATTCGTCGGCAAGAGTTTGACGGCGATGGGCGGACAGAATCCCATCGAGCCGGGCGCGCTGGGCAAGGCGATGGTTTTCGGGCCGAACATGCAGAATTTCGCGGATGTCACGCGCAGTTTTCTCGCGCAAAATGCGGCGGTATCCGTGCGCAACCCGGAGCAGTTGGAAGACGTCATGGGCGGCCTGCTCGCGGATGAGGCGCGGCGCGCGGAACTGGGGCGGAACGCGTTGAAAGTCGTCCGCGAAAATCTCGGCGCGGTTGACCGCACGGTGGAAATGATTCTGGAACACCTGGAGCCGCGCGGGATTTACATCGCGCCGAAAAAATAATCTCATTGACCGCTTGACGAAGCCGCAGCGGCTTTTCATATTGCCGCACGCTTTCGGTTCGCATCGGAAGTTTGAGTCTTATGTCGAAAACGAAGGATCGAAAGGCTGGAGCGGATTCATCCCTGAAAAAGGGAAAACGCGGAGCCGCAACTACAGCCGCCCGATCTTCGGACTCCGCCAAAAAAAAATTTCCCGGCGCGGTCTTACAGAATGATTCTGACACGACGCTTCCAGAGAAAATCAAGGATCTCGTCCGGCTCGCGCAGGAGCAGGGGCATTTGACTTACAGCGACATCAACGAGGTGCTGCCCGAAGACACTGTGACGCCGGAAAAGCTGGACGAGGTTTTTTCCAAGCTGCGAGCACTAGAAATCGAGATCGTGGATCAGGCGGACGCGGACAACGTCAGGAAACCTGGAGCTGAAGCGGACGACACCGTCCATCTTGATGCGCTTGACGATCCGGTGCGGATGTATCTCCGCCAGATGGGACTGGTCGCGCTGCTGACGCGCGAGCAGGAAGTGGAAATTTCAAAACGCATCGAGTCCGCCGAGTCCGAAGTCACCAAAATAATTTACAGCCTCGGGTTTGCCGGCAAAGAACACATCGCGCTCGCAGAAAAACTGCTGGCCGACCCGCCGCGCGAACGGTTCGACCGTGTCGTGCTGGATAAAAAAGTGGACAGCCGCGACGCGCATCTGCTTGCGCTGCGCCGGCTCGTTGAACGCGTCCGGAAACTGGATTCGGTCGTCGACCAGAAATACACCGGGTGGTGCACCGCCCAGACAAAGGACAAACGCCGCCGCGCGCAGACCGCCTTCAATCAGGCCGATAAAAAACTCCAGGGCGCGTTCTTGAAATTTTGCTTCAAGCAAAAGGTCATTGAGGAAATGACGCTCGTGGCCGAAAATATCCACGACAAATTGCAATACAGCCTCCGCGCGCTGGCCGACGCGGAATCGCAACGCGAATCCAGCGCGCAGGCGCATCTGGTCGAGGCCGAGAAACATAAAATCCGAGCGCTGGAGGAATTTGTGCGGATGCCCGCCGGAGATTTTCTGAAAATGTTTGATTTGTTACGCGAATTTTCCACGATGGCGCTCCAGGCAAAAACCGAAATGGTCGAGGCAAATCTGCGGCTCGTCATTTCCATTGCCAAAAAATATACAAACCGGGGGATGTCATTCCTCGACTTGATCCAGGAAGGCAACATGGGACTGATGAAGGCCGTGGAAAAATTTGAATACCGGCGCGGCTACAAGTTTTCCACCTACTCGTCGTGGTGGATCCGGCAGGCCATCACGCGCTCGATTGCCGACCAGGCGCGCACCATCCGCATTCCGGTCCACATGATTGACATCATCAACAAGCTGATGCGCGTCCAGAAACATTTGATACAGGACTTTGGCCGCGAACCCTCGCCGGAGGAAATCGCTGACGAAATGCTGATGCCCGTGGACCGCATCCGCGCCGTCTTGAAAATGGCGCAGCAGCCGATCTCGCTGCAATCGCCGGTCGGCGACGGCGAGGACGCGAACTTCGGTGATTTCATCGAGGACAAGGCCGCCGAAAGCCCGCTCGACATGACAAGTTTCAGCCTGCTCAAGGACCGACTGGGCGACGTGCTGTGCAGTCTGAACGAACGCGAGCGGCAGGTTTTGGAACTGCGCTTCGGCCTCGGCGACGGTAACGCGCGGACGCTCGAGGAAGTCGGCCAGCAATTCCGCGTCACGCGCGAGCGCATCCGGCAGATCGAGGCCAAGGCGCTCCGCAAGATGCGCCATCCCACACGCATCCGACAATTGCACGGATTTCTGGAGATTGAACAAACCAAATTTGAAAAGCCGCCGGAATAAACTTGCCGCCATCGCGGGACGAAGCAAAATGACCTTGTTTTCGGGCCCGTAGCTCAGCGGTTAGAGCAGGCGACTCATAATCGCTTGGTCCCCGGTTCAAATCCGGGCGGGCCCACCAGTTTGAGAGTTTGCGACGAGTGCCGACTACAGTTTGACGCAAGAACCACTGGCTTTTTTGCAGTCGAGGACAAAACGACAAGGTTCGATCCAAACGCTTTTTTAAGTGAGAACCTTTTCTCCTACGGAGAATAATTAACTTTTAAACGCAATCTGATGCGCCGCTTACCCATTTCGACGGCGGATTTATTTATTCGCGTTGAAAAAAAATCAACAGCGTTCCGCGACGGCGTTTTTACAATATCGTCAAAAATCCTACTTTAGCTGAGGTTTTCCAGACGGCACGCCAAGTGCTTGTTGGATATGTTGCGGGTTGTTGTGAAATTTGGGTGGGGATCTGTGAAGCAACGGATATTTGTGGGGACTTGAGTCCAATTGCATCACGGTCGAAATCCAAGGAGGAACACGACGCACGCGCACGCCGGGTTTGCCTGTGATTTGACTGTGCCATAAGGAGGTGTCAGTCAACAGCGGCTGGATCGGCTGGTGCGCGTGCGTGCGTGCGTGTGGTTTGAAAATTTAATTTATGTCCGCACTCGCCATGATCAAAGTTCTCGTCGTGACACTTCGCGCCTCGTGGTTTAATTTTCGCGGATGGAAAAAACGACCCTGACCCTCGGCCACTCGCCCGATCCGGACGACGCCTTCATGTTTTACGCCCTCGCGAAGGAACTTATTCCCACGCACGGTTTTCATTTCCAGCACATTCTTCAGGACATCCAGACACTGAACGAACGCGCCACGCGCGGCGAACTCGACATCTCCGCCGTCAGCATCCACGCCTACGCCTACGTCAGCGACAAATACGCGCTCTTGCCCAGCGGTGCGAGCATGGGCGATGGCTACGGCCCGATGCTCGTGGCCAAACAGAAATTTTCCCGCGAAGAAGTCGCGAAGAAAAAAATCGCCGTGCCCGGAACCATGACCAGCGCGTTTCTGGCGTTGCAACTCTGGCTCGGCAAACCGGCGAAGGAATTCAATTATGTCGTCGTGCCATTCGACCAGATTTTTTCCGCCGTGAAAAATGGAACGGCGGAAATCGGCTTGATCATCCACGAAGGCCAGCTTACTTACAAAAACGAAGGGCTTGTCGTGTGCGAAGACCTCGGTGTTTGGTGGGGCAGAGAAAACGATGGCCTGCCGCTGCCGCTCGGCGGCAATGTCATCCACAAAAGATTTGATCTCGCGACACGCAAAAAAATTTCCGACACGCTCACCGCAAGCATCCGGTTCAGTTTGGATCATCGCGCCGAGGCGGTGCAGCACGCGTTGCAATACGCGCGCGACATGGGCCGCGACCTTGCGGACAAATTTGTGGGGATGTATGTCAATCACTGGACGCTGGATTACGGCGCCAAAGGCCGCGAATCCATCCGACGGTTCCTCGGCCAGGCCTTCGAGCGCGGCCTGCTTCCGCACCGGCAGGAACTGGAATTTGTGGTTTGAAATAAATCTATGGGTCAGATGCCAGCCAATCCGCCAGGCCGGGCAGCGGCGCGGACAAAACTTTTTGAACCTTGGAAATGTCCAGTGACGTGTCCAATGCGCGCGGCGGCCCGGGAAAATCCTTGGCCGAACCGGATTCCAGTTTCGTTTTGATTTCCGGCCAGCGTTTGACGAGCAACTGGCCGATCTGCCAGCGCGACAATTTTTCCGCGCCCGCGACGTGATAAATTCCCGCGCAATTTTTCTCCGCCAGTTCCCAGACGGCGCGTGCTGTTTCAATTGCCGGAATTGGATTGCGAAACTCATCCGTGAACAACGTCATCCCCTGCCCGCCTTGCAGCGAACGCCGCAACTGCTCGTTGAAGCTGCGGTTGCCCGCCCGCGACTCGCCGTAATTAAGTGACGTGCGGACGACCAGATGGCGCGGATTTTTCAGGACAATCTCCTCTGCGGCGACTTTTGTCTCGCCATAAACGTGCAGCGGATTCGGCGCGTCGCTTTCGGTGTAATTTCCTTTGCGCCCGTCAAAGATCAAATCCGTGGAAAAATGAATGAACTGGATTTTCGCCGCCAGTTCCGCGAGCAGTTTTGTAATTTCAATGTTCACGCGCCGCGCGAGCGCCGGATTTTTTTGCGACTCGGCGGCGGCGCTGATGGCCGCGCAATGGATGACAAGTTGCGGCTTGCCTCTTTGAAACTCACTGCGGACGGCGGCGAAATCGAGCAGGTCAAGTTGCTCGCGCGTGAGCGCACGCACGCGCCAGCGCGAAGCGAATCGCGGTGCAGTCTGGACGAGATAATTTCCAATCAGCCCGTTCGTGCCGGTGATCCAGACCAACGGTTTGATTTCTCCGGCTGAAGTCATTCAACGGTAAATTTCCTTGCGATCGCCGATGGCGAGAATCAGCACCAGCAAAACCGCATCGTGAATTTCATAGACGATACGATAATCACCGACGCGGAAGCGGTAGCGGTTTTCGAAGCCGGCCATTTTTTCCGCGCCGGGACGACGCGGGTTTTCGGAAAGTTTTTCAAAGGCGTTGTCGAGACGGCGCTGAAGTTGCGTGTCACGGATTTTACGGAGGGTTTTCTCGACCGAGGGACGGATTTCGAGGCGGTAACGGCTCATGCCCAGCCGAGTTTTTTGCGGGCTTCGCTCCACGGAATGTTTTTGCCCGGCTCAGCCAGCGCGCGTTCGGCGGCGGCGTTGTCAACGCGGTCTTCGGCGCGGCGCAATTTCTCGTCCACGAATTGAAACACTTTCTTCTGCTGCGTCTGCGGCAGCTTCTTGATTTCCGAAATGATTTCGGTCGCACTCATGTCAAAACTTTACGCCTGAATTCCGGCTTTGCCAAAAGGAATTTGCACACGCCGGAATGATTGGCTAGATGCCGAGGTAAATTATCTGTCGAGCAGCTCGCCCAACGACTTGAACGGCTTGGATTCCTGTCCAGGCAGAACATATTCTACGTCCTCGGTGTTGGTGGAAAATCTCATGACAGTGCCTTTGGGAATTTTGGGGCCAAAAAATCCACTCTGGTCACTCAATTTGAACGCCTTGGTGAATCTGGCCTCTGGAGAAATGCCCAAAGGATTTATCACAAACACCACGCCTTGGGGATTGTGGAGGTTTCCGCTTTTATCAATGACAAGACCAATACGGACGAAAGGATCCCTGCCATCCCCCTGCCATAAATACGGCGCGATGTCCTGTGCGGTGATTTCCCGCAATGGCGCCAAGTTGTTGGTATAACCATGCTCAATGGCCCACTCTTCCTTGGTGCGGTCAATGTTTATTAAAATGCCTGTAATCCCACTGATTTTGCTCGGCCCACTGCGAACAAAATTCGGAATGGCTATGGCGGCCAGCAGCCCGACGATGACGATCAAAAAGAGAATGGTCACCAGCCAAGAGCGAATCTGCTTGATGGGCGAAGAATTAATATTTGAATCCATAACTGTAAAAACACCACATCAATACCAAGGTTACAAACGATGGGTGATTCCGATCATCGCTCGACAATTCTAATTCAATCCACCAGCCGCTTCGTCAGATTTCCATAAGCATCAATCCGGCGGTCGCGCAGGAACGGCCAGTGCGTGCGCGTCACGTCCACTTTGGCGAGATCAACGGGCACGATCAAAATCTCTTCCGTGTCCGTCGAAGCTTTGGCCAGAATTTCGCCGGACGTTCCGGCAACGAAACTTTGGCCCCAGAATTCAATGCCGTCGCCGCGCACGCCGGAAATTTTTTCGTGGCCGACGCGGTTAGGCACGGCGACGAAGCAGCCATTGGCGATGGCGTGGCTTCTTTGAATCGTTTCCCACGCGTTCTGCTGGCGTTCGCCATATTCCTTTTTCTCGGACGGATGCCAGCCGATGGCCGTTGGATAGAAAAGGATTTGAGCGCCTTGCATCGCGGTCAGGCGGGCGGCCTCGGGATACCATTGATCCCAGCAAATCAGCACTCCGATTTTTCCGAATTTCGTCTGCCACGTTTTGAAACCCAGATCGCCGGGCGTGAAGTAAAATTTCTCGTAGAACAGCGGGTCGTCGGGAATGTGCATCTTGCGGTAGATGCCAAGCAGCGAACCGTCCACGTCGATAATCGCGGCGGTGTTGTGATAAACGCCGGCGGCTCGCTTCTCGAACAGCGACGCGATGATGACGACTTTGTGTTTCTTCGCGAGTTTTTGAAATGCCTCGGTCGTCGGGCCGGGAATTTTTTCGGCCAGCTCAAAATGCTTGTGGTCTTCGCTCTGGCAGAAATACTGCGAGCGGAACAGTTCCTGCGTGCAGATGATTTGCGCGCCTTTTTTCGCGGCGCGTTCGATGAGCGAAATTGTTTTCTTCAGGTTCGCGGCCGGGTCGGCGGAGCAGGAAGTTTGGATCAGCCCCAGTTTGACGGCTTGGGCGGCGCGGTTCATTGCGTTTCCGTCTTGCCGAGGCGGGCGGTGTGTTCGATGAGGTCGGTCGTGCCTTTGGTGTTGAACGTCGCGGCGGCGGGAGGGACATTCTGCCCGAAAAGTTCGCGGATGAATTTACCGAGCGTCTCGTTGGTCGGGCCGTAGCCGGCGTGGTAGATGTAATATTCGAGGTCGGTCATCAACTGCTCGGAGGTCGCGTAGCGCTCGGACAGGTCGCGCGTGAGGCATTTCTGGAGGATGTCGTCGAGCTTGCTGTCAATGCGCGGGTCAAGCCCGCTAAAATCGGGAATCGGCTGCTTCATGATGCGGTTGCGCGATTCGTCGGGGGTTTCGCCCTTGAAAATATTTTTGCCCAGAAGCAGGTGCGCCAGCACGACGCCGGTGGAAAACAAATCGGAGCGCTTGTCGGTGATCTGGAAATCCGCCTGCTCGGGGCTCATGTAATCGGCCTTGCCCGCGACGACTTCGCCTTCCTGGTCGGTCAAAAATCCGCGCGCCTTGGCGATTCCAAAATCCGTCAGCTTCACGTCGCCCTCGAACGCGATCATGATGTTTTTGAGGCTGATGTCGCGATGAACAATGCCGAGCGGTTTGCCGTCCTTGTCGGCCTTCGCGTGCGCGTAGGCCAGCCCGCGAGCGATGCGGCTGGTGATGAACACGGCCAGTTCCTTGGGCAACTGGCGGTTTTTGTCGGCAAGCTGGCGGGTGAATTGTTCGAGGTTCACGCCGCGGATCAATTCCATGCAGATGAAACAGACGCCCTTGGATTCGCCGAGGTGATAGGTCTGGACGATGTTCGTGTGGATCAAATCGGCGACGAGCTTGGCCTCGCCGATGAAGTTCTCGATGAACATCTTCTGGCTCGCGAAATTGGGCCGGATGATCTTGATGGCCACGCGCTTGACGAAGTCGCGCGCCCCATGCTGCTCGGCCTCGAACACGATGCCCATGCCGCCCTCGAATATCTTGCGGACAATCTCGTATCGGAAATCGCTCTGGATGGTGAACAGCGCCATGCTCCGATGTTGATAAAACTCCATGCGAAGTCAAGCCCCGCCATGCCATGCCCCGAAAAAAGAGTGAATTTTTTGTGTTTTTTTGCTTGCACGAATCGCCCGAAGGTTTTTAACTCGTTTCAAGTCACATGACTTTTTGAACCAAACAACAACACATAACCATCAACATAGGAACCGACATTATGGCAAAAGCACTCTCAAAATCCCAACTCATCGCCGCCATCGCCGACAAGGCGCAACTCTCAAAGAAACAGGCCGGCGAAATCCTCGACCATCTGGCCGCGCTCGCCTACAAGCACGCGAAGGACACCTTCACACTGCCCGGCATCGGCAAGCTCGTCCTCAAGGACCGCGCCGCCCGCATGGGGCGCAATCCGAAAACCGGGGAAGCCATCCAGATCAAGGCCAAGCGTGTCGTGAAGTTCCGCGTCGCCAAGGCCGCGAAGGACGCCATACTCGGCAGCAAGTAATTTTCGACCTCATCAAAGGCGCCCCGATTTATCGGGGCGCCTTTTTATTTTATCCGCATCCAATTTCGAGAAGAGGTGAAGTTTCATGCTGGAAAGATGATTGCAATCTAATTTGCGGGTTCAGCAAGCTAACGCAAGCCCAGCACCGGGCGCGCGCCGCTCCAAAAAGCTTTGGTTCTCGTTCATGGGTTTATTGCAGGCCGAGTTTTTCCGGGGTGCTGCGGCCGGTGTGGAGCCGCCACAGGTCAATGGCCATGTGCATAATCCCACTTATTTCCGGCATTGTCTTTGCAATTTGCAGCGGCCATAGTAAGTATTAAACAAATGAACCGCCACCGCAAAGCACCGCTATCGGCCTGCGTTTTGGCCGGGTTTATGTGGTTTTGGGTGTTGATGATTTTGATTGGAGCGGTAGGAGGTGTTCGGGCTTCTGGATTTTCCGGGGAATATCTGACTGATGTTTGGACTGCCGACGATGGGCTGCCGGACAGTTCCGTCACGTCCGTTGCACAGACGCCCGATGGCTACTTGTGGGTAGGCACTTACAACGGCCTGGCGCGATTTGATGGGAGGCGTTTTGTCACGTTTGATTCGGAGAACACGCCCGCGCTCGCCCGCTCGCGTGTCCGTCAGCTATATGTGGACAGCGAGGGAACGTTGTGGATAAATGCCGATGGTTCGGCGACTTCGTTGCGTAACGGAACTTTTGCCTTGGAATGGAAAGGCGAAGATGCGCCGGCTCCCGGTAGCAGGTTGATTTCTTCGGTGGCGAAGCAAACTGTTCTTTTGCAATATGACGGTTTTTTCCGACGCAAGTCGCTCTCCGCGCAGTCTGGGAGCGGATGGGAAAAACTGGTTCCCACCAACCGGTTTGCGGGTGGGCAATGTGTTGAAGATGGAAATGGAACGATATGGTTGCAAAATCCCGACAAACATTTGAGCCGCCTTGTCGGCACAAACTTCGCATTGTTGCCTTCCAATTCCGGTCTGGGTGAAAGCCGGGTCAACTGCATGGCGTCCGATGCCAATGGACGCTTGTGGGTGGGCACGGACAAAGGAATTGCCATGTGGAACGGAACTCATTTCCA
>Ga0181534_10002719_pt1 | contig 10816 bp, 10 predicted proteins | sample PEATcosm2014_Bin_37_FD_119758 | JGI IMG/M metagenome (GOLD analysis project Ga0181534, IMG submission 119758) | Peatland microbial communities from MTU Mesocosm Facility, Houghton, MI, USA - PEATcosm2014_Bin17_10_metaG | ecosystem: Environmental > Terrestrial > Soil > Wetlands > Peat | place...
ATGCACGAAGCGTGCATGGCCGCGCTCGGCGGTGATTTGCCGCGCGCACGGGCCTTGGATGCCGATTTGCAGCTCCTGCACCGGGACTTGTTCGTGGAAGCGAACCCGATACCGGTAAAATGGGCGGTGGCCAGATTGGGTCTCATCGGGAACGCAATACGCCTACCATTGGTCGAATTGTCGCCCGCGCATCAGGATGCCGTCCTTGGCGCGATGCGGGCGGCGGGAGTCACATTGAAGGATCAAGCAGCATGAGGGTCGAGCGAGTCATTTTGATGGTTGCCGTGGGCGCAGCCTTGAGCGGCTGTCATATGTTCAGTCGGGTGGCCGACTGTCATCGCCCGCAGGAGTACCAGCGCGCCGTCCAGGTGGCGCCGCTCAAGGTGCCGGCGGGACTCGACATTCCGAACACCCAGGGCGCGCTGGTCATTCCGACGGTGGATCTGGCGCCGCCGCCCCCCGGACCCCACGACGCGTGCCTCGACACGCCACCCCGCTACAAGCCGGCTCCTCCGAACAAGGCGGCCAGCAGCAGCTAAACGAGCGGGCAGCCTGGAGCGGCGCGACCCATGAGGCCTGGCAGGGCGGCCGGTACCGGCATTTGATCGTCCGACCCGGCTCCGGTACCCTTGCGGGCCCGCATGGGGTTCGGTTGGGTTTCGAGTGGAGAGGTGGCCGAGTGGTCGAAGGCGCTCGCCTGGAAAGTGAGTAACATCCCAAAAGGTGTTCGAGGGTTCGAATCCCTCCCTCTCCGCCACCACCTGCGATAATTTTGAGTCTATGGCGGCTCGCGTTTGCAACTTCGCGACGACTGGTCACGAACCCCGTCAGGCCCGGAAGGGAGCAGCGGTAGAGACTTTAAGTCGGGCGCCGAAGCCAAGCTGGCGCGGGCCGCCTCCTTCTCGCACGCGGCCGTCGTCTAACGGCTAAACTGATCGGCATGAGCTACATCGTATTAGCGCGCAAATGGCGCCCAAAGCGTTTTGCTGAAATGGTCGGACAGGAGCACGTGCTGCGCGCGCTCAGCAATGCCCTGGACAGCGGCAAGGTGCATCATGCGTTCCTGTTCACCGGCACCCGCGGTGTGGGCAAGACCACGGTGGCGCGCATCCTGGCGAAATCACTCAACTGCGAAACCGGTGTGAGTTCCGCGCCGTGCGGCGTGTGCGCCGCCTGCCGCGAGATCGACGAGGGGCGCTTCGTCGACCTGATCGAGGTCGATGCGGCATCGCGGACCAAAGTCGACGACACGCGTGAAATGCTGGACAACGTGCAGTACGCGCCCACCCGCGGCCGCTACAAGGTGTACCTCATCGACGAGGTGCACATGCTGTCGAATCACTCCTTCAATGCGCTGCTGAAAACGCTCGAAGAGCCGCCGCCGCACGTCAAATTTCTGCTGGCGACGACCGATCCGCAAAAGCTGCCGGTGACGGTGCTGTCGCGGTGCCTGCAGTTCAGCCTCAAACGGCTGTCGGCCGCTCTGATCGGCGAGCGCCTGCAGTTCATCGCGGCGCAGGAGCACCTTGCCTATGAACCGGCCGCGCTCGCACTGCTGGCGCGCGCCGCCGAGGGCAGCATGCGCGATGCGTTGAGCCTGCTCGACCAGCTCATCGCCTTCGGCGGCGGTGCGCTCAACGAGGCGAACACCCGCTCGATGCTCGGCACCATCGATCGGGGTCACGTGACGCGCATCATCGAAGCGCTTTCGCGCCAGGATGGCGCGGAACTGCTTGCGCAGGTGCGCGAACTCGATCGCGACGCGCCCGACTATGATCGCGCGCTGGTCGACCTGGCGGCTCTTCTGCAGCGCATTGCCATCGTGCAGATCGTGCCCCAGGCGGCCGAGCAGGACGAAGAGTTCGATGCGCAAACCCTGGTTGCGCTCGGCCGCGCGATGTCGGCCGAGGATGTGCAGCTTTATTACCAGATCGCCCTGGGCGCCCGGCGCGATCTGCCGATGGCTCCGGACCCGCGGCTGGGGTTCGAGATGGCGCTGCTGCGCATGCTCGCGTTTCGACCCGATGTGCCGGCGCCGGCCGCGGCGCCGGGGCCGCCGGTGGCGACCGGTGCGCAGCGCGGGCCGCGGCCGGCACCCATGGCGGGGGCGCCGGTGGCGCCTGCCGCCGCGGCGGCGGCACCCGCGCCTGCCGCGCCGCTGGCGATCGACGCGGGCAGCTGGCCCGCCGTGGTCGATGCGGCCAACTTAAGCGGCATGGTGCGGCAATTCGCCTTGAATTGTCTGCCGGCCGCATTTGAAAATGGCCTGCTCACGCTGCGGATCGACCGGGATATGGCCGAGCGGCGCACGCGCCCGATCGAGGAGAAGCTCGCGCAGGGCCTGGCCAGGTGTCTCGGCGGCGAGGTGCGCATCGTGTTCGAGATTTCCGAGGCCACGTTGGCAACGGCCGCGCGGCAACGCGTCATGGCCGAACAGGACAAGACGCTGCGCGCCGCGACGGCGTTCGAGCAGGATCCCGCGGTCAAGGGGCTGCGCGAGCGTTTCGGTGCCGAGGTGGATGCCGCTTCGGTGAAGCCCACCAATCAGCTTTGAAGGAGTACCGATCGTGATGAAAGGCGGACTGGGAAATTTGATGCGCCAGGCGCAGCAAATGCAGGAAACCATGCAAAAAGCTCAGGCGGAGCTCGCGGACCTCGAGGTGACCGGGGAGGCGGGCGCCGGGATGGTGAAGATCGTCCTCAACGGCCGCCACGAAGCGAAGAAGGTGACGATCGAACCGAAACTGCAGGGCGAGGATCTCGGATTGATCGAGGATCTGCTGATGGCGGCGCTGAACGATGCGGTCCGCAAGATCGCCGCACGCAGCCAGGAAAAGTACGCGGGTCTCATGTCCGGCATGAACCTGCCGCCGGGCATGAAGCTGCCGTTTTGAACCCCTCGCGCCGATGAAATTCACGCCAACCCTCGCCCGTCTGATCGACGCGCTGCGCTGTCTGCCCGGCGTCGGCCCGAAATCGGCGCAGCGCATGGCGTTTTATCTTTTGGAGCGGGATCGCGACGGCGGCCGTTCGCTCAGCCAGGCGCTCGCGGAAGCCTTGTCGAGCGTCGGACATTGCAAGCGCTGCCGCATGCTCACGGAAAGCGAGTTGTGCGCCATCTGCGCCTCCGCCCAGCGCGACCTCGCGCAATTGTGCGTGGTCGAATCGCCGGCCGACGTGGTCGCCATCGAGCAATCGGGCGGCTTTCGCGGCCGCTATTTCGTCCTGATGGGCCACTTGTCGCCGCTCGACGGCATCGGCCCGTCCGAGCTCGGCTTGGATGAGTTCGAGCGGCTGCTGGCCGAGGGCGAGGTGCGCGAGGTGATTCTCGCCACCAACCCCACCGTGGAAGGCGAGGCGACCGCGCACTACCTCGGCGAGCTCGCGCTGCGGTTGGGGCTCAAGGCGTCGCGCATCGCGCACGGCGTACCGGTCGGCGGCGAACTCGAGTATGTGGATGGCGGCACGCTCGCGCACGCACTGGCGGGACGCACCCGGGTATCGTGAGTGCGGCGCCGGTTACGGCGCCAATTTTTCGTACAGCCGGAACAGCCGGCGGTAGCTTTCGTAGCGCCGGGCGGTGATTTCGGCGCGTTCGACCGCGCCGCGCACCGCGCAGCCGGGTTCTTCCAGGTGGCGGCAGTCATTGAAGCGGCACTGCACGCTCAGGGCGTGAATCTCCACGAAGCCGCGCTCCGCCGCACGCACGATGCTCGCCGGCGGCGCAAAGTCGCGGACGCCCGGCGCATCGATGATGGCGGCCCCCGAGCCGGGATCGAGCTGATACCAGCGGGCCGTGGTCGTGGTGTGCCTGCCCTCGTCATCGCGAGTCAGCTGCGCGGTCTGCGCCGCCGCTGCGGGTGCGAGCGCGTTGATCAGCGAGGACTTGCCGACACCCGATTGTCCGACGAACAGACTCACGCCGGCGGCCAGGGCGGCCCGCAGTGCGGGGATCTCGGCCCCGGTCGTCGAAGAAACCTCCAGACACGGCAGACCCAGGGCGCGATAGGCGGCGAGCTCCGCCTGCATCGATCCGGTGCCGAGGTCGGATTTGTTCACGATCAGCATCGCGGCGATGTCCTTGATCTGCGCCCCCGCCCAATAGCGGTCCACCAAAAACCAGTCCGGGGCCGGCTCTGACGCCGCCACGATGTTCAACCGGTCGATGTTGGCGGCGACCGGTTCGGCGCGTCCGCGGGCGTCGATGCGTTCGATGAGGTTGCGCCGCGGCTCGATCTGCTCGACGGTCGGTTCGTCGGCCGAGCGCCCATAGCCGAAGCGTACCCGGTCGCCGCACACGATGCGCTGTTTACGCCCCTTGAGCGCGCAGTGCAGGTTCTCGGCGCCGCTCTGCACCAGCACCCCGCGGCCGTAGCTCGCCAGCACGACGCCGCTGCCGCGCGTGTCCGTCAATTGCGACGCTCTGTTACCATGCGCTTTTCCCAGGCAGAAGAGCCGACGTGAAGTCTCCCCATAATCTCATTTGGATCGATCTGGAGATGACCGGACTGCAGCCGGACACCGACCAGATCATCGAAATCGCCACGATCGTAACCGACAACGATCTGAACGTGCTTGCGCAAGGTCCGGTGATCGCCGTGCATCAGAGCGAGGCGACACTCGCCGCCATGGACGATTGGAACCGCAAGCAGCACGGGGGATCGGGCTTGGCGGCGCGGGTGCTGGCGAGCCGCATCGATGCCGGCGCGGCCGAGCGCGAAACCATCGCCTTTCTCGAGCCGCTGGTCGAGCGGGGCCGCTCGCCGATGTGCGGCAACAGCATCTGCCAGGATCGGCGTTTTCTGGCGCGACAGATGCCCACGCTCGAACGATTTTTCCATTACCGCAATCTCGACGTGAGCACGCTCAAGGAGCTCGCACAGCGCTGGGCGCCGCAGATCGCCCAGGGTTTCCAGAAGAGCTCGACGCACCTGGCGCTCGACGACGTCCACGAATCGATACGCGAACTCAAGTACTACCGCGAGCGGTTGCTGCGGCCGCTTTGATGCGGGCCGACTTCAATTAGGCCGGTCGCCCGCGAGAAACATCCAGGTCTCGACCACCGTGTCGGGGTTCAGTGACAGGCTGTCGATGCCCTGATCGACCAGCCAGCGGGCGAGTTCGGGATGATCCGAGGGGCCCTGGCCGCAGATGCCCACGTATTTGCCCTGGTCCTTGCAGGCCTTGATGGCCATCGCCATCAGCGCCTTGACCGCATCGTCACGCTCGTCGAACAGCTTCGCCACCACCCCCGAATCGCGGTCGAGTCCGAGCGCCAGCTGCGTCATGTCGTTCGAACCGATCGACATGCCGTCGAAATACTCCAGGTAGCGCTCCGCGAGCACCGCGTTGGTCGGCAATTCGCACATCATGATGTGCTTGAGCCCGTTGTCGCCGCGTTTGAGTCCGTTGTCCGCGAGCAGCTGCGTCACGGTTTTTGCCTCCCCGAGCGTGCGCACGAAGGGCACCATGATCTGCACGTTGGTGAGGCCCATCTCCTCGCGCACGCGCTTCAGCGCCCGGCATTCGAGCTCGAAGCAGGGCCTGAAAATCTTGTCGATGTAGCGCGAGGCGCCGCGAAACCCGAGCATCGGGTTCTCCTCGTGCGGCTCGTAGTTCTTGCCGCCGATGAGATTCGCGTATTCGTTCGACTTGAAGTCCGAGAGCCGCACGATGACCGGCTCGGGTGCGAAGGCGCAGGCGATCTGCGCGATGCCCTCCGAGAGTTTGTCGACGTAAAAGCTCACCGGGTCGGCGTAGCCGGCGATCTGCTGGCTGATGGCCTCCTTCAATTCCGGGCTTTGCTTGTCGAATTCCAGGAGCGCGCGCGGATGCACGCCGATCATCCGGTTGATGATGAATTCGAGGCGGGCGAGCCCCACGCCCTTGTTCGGTATGCCGGCGAAATCGAAAGCCCGGTCGGGATTGCCGATGTTCATGGTGATCTTGACCGGAATTGGCGGCAGCGAATCGAGTTCGATGTTGCGCTGATCGAATTCGAGCATGCCGTCGTAGACGTGGCCGGTGTCGCCCTCGGCGCACGAGACCGTCACCGCCTGGTTCTCGCGAATGGCGGTGGTCGCGTTCACGCAGCCGACCACCGCCGGAATGCCGAGTTCGCGGGCGATGATGGCGGCGTGACAGGTGCGCCCGCCGCGATTGGTGACGATGGCCGAGGCGCGCTTCATCACCGGCTCCCAATCGGGGTCGGTCATGTCGGCGACCAGCACGTCGCCGGCGCGCACGCGCGACATCTCCTTCACGTCCCTGATCACGCGCGCGTGCCCGGCACCGATGCGCTGGCCGATGCTGCGGCCGCTGGCGAGCAGAGTCGAGCGGGCCTTCAGGGTGAAACGCTGGATGGAGCGCCCGGCGCGGCTTTGCACGGTTTCGGGCCGCGCCTGCAGGATGTAGATCTTGCCGGTGTCGCCATCCTTGCCCCACTCGATGTCCATCGGCGTGCCGTAATGCTCCTCGATGATCAGGGCCTGCTTCGCCAACGACACGATGTCCTCCTCATCGAGTGAGAATCGGTGCCGATCCTGCGGCGCTACCGCCACGGTGCGCACCCGCTCCGCGCCCCCCGGCTCGCCGTACACCATCTTGAGGGCCTTCTGCCCCAAATTCCTGCGCACGACCGCCTTGCGCCCGGCGCGCAGCGCCGGCTTGTAGACGTAGAATTCATCGGGATTGACCGCGCCCTGCACCACGGTTTCGCCGAGGCCATAGGCGGCGGTGATGAACACCACGTCGCGGAATCCCGAGTCGGTGTCGAGCGTGAACATCACGCCCGCCGTGCCGAGATCGCTGCGCACCATGTGCTGCACGCCGACCGACAGGGCCACGGCGTTGTGGTCGAAATGGCTGTGCACCCGGTAGGCGATGGCGCGGTCGTTGAACAGCGAGGCGTACACCTCGTGCATGCAGCTGAGCAGATGCTCCTCGCCGCGCACGTTCAGGAAAGTTTCCTGCTGGCCGGCGAAGGACGCCTCCGGCAGATCCTCGGCGGTCGCCGATGAGCGCACCGCGACGGCGAACTCCGGTCCGCCGCCCATCTGGCGCCATGCCGCGAGCACCTCGTCGTTGAGCCGCGCGGGAAACGGGGTTGCGAGCATCCATCCACGGATCTGCTTGCCGATGACCGCGAGCCGGTCCACGTCATCCACATCGAGCGAGGCGAGCGCGGTTCGAATGCGTTCATCGAGTCCGCCCTGCGCGAGAAAATCCCGGTACGCCTGGGCGGTGGTCGCGAACCCGCCGGGCACCGACACCCCGAGTCCGGCAAGCCCGGAAATCATCTCCCCGATCGATGCATTTTTGCCGCCGACCAAGTCGACGTCCTTATTCTTCAGCTTTTCAAACGGGATGATGTAGGGTTTCATGACTGATTGCTTGTCCGGCGATTGGTTAAGTGAAACACTTCCGCGCTAAAGTCGCGCCGACATAAGGACTGCCGTGATCAAACGAACCGTGTTTTTTGTTTCTGACCAGACGGGCATCACGGCAGAGACGATGGGCCACAGTCTTATGACACAGTTCGACGGTATCGAATTTCGACAGGTGACTGTGCCATTTATCTCCACCGTTGACAAGGCGATAGAGGCGGTGCGCAAGATCGATCTGGTCGGCAAGCACGAGGGCGTACGACCGATCATTTTCAGCACGCTGGTGCAGGAGGACGTGCGCAACGTGGTCCGGGGCAGCAGCGGCTTCTTCCTGGATTTTTTCGATCCTTTCCTAGCACCGCTGGAAAATGAACTCAAGACGCAGTCCTCCCATGCGATGAGTCGGACGCACCGCAATGCCGACACTCATTCGTATGCCATGCGCATCGATGCGACCAATTTCGCCCTCGCCAATGACGACGGCTCGGTGGTGCGCGATTACGAGCGCGCCGACCTGATCCTCATCGGCGTGTCGCGCTCCGGCAAGACGCCGACCTGTCTTTACCTCGCGATGCAATATGGCATCTTTGCCGCCAATTACCCTTTGACGGAAGATGATCTGGAATCGCGCAAGCTGCCGCGCGGGCTCGAGTCGAATGCGCGCAAGCTGTTTGGTTTGACCATCAAGCCGGATCGGTTGCAGCAGATCCGCAACGAGCGCCGGCCCGACAGCCGCTATTCCTCTCCGCGCCAGGTTGCATTCGAAGTGCGTGCGGCCGAATCATTGTACGAGCGGCACGGCATTCCGTTCATCGACGCGACCGAATGTTCCATCGAGGAAATTTCCAGCAGGATCCTCGACCGCACCGGCATCGAGCGGCGACTGCGGCCCTGACAAATCGTCCCTGCATGGTATAGTCGAAGCATGATCGCCGATCAGTGGTGTCAAACATCATGGCGGGCTCAGCCGGGCAGTTTCGTCAGTCTGATGACCCTCTACGAGAGCAATTTCGTCCGGCTCGGCTGGCTGGTGAGCGATTTGCGTGCCATCGAGACGGGCTGCGTGTCGACGGTGGCCTCGGACTGTGATCTGCATCTCACACCGCTCGAGCTGTCGCGCTACACGAGTGTGTTCCGCCTCACGTATGAATTCAATTTCGAGGCGGCGCGCGTGCGCGACCCCGATCTCGAGGTGTGCGTGTATCACGATGCGCGGCTCGCCGAGGTGCGCAGCTTTCGCGGCTTCCAGCGCCATCCGCAACTCGCCCGGCTGCAGTCGGGACTCAAGCGTGAACTGGATCAGCGCTGGACCCGTAACATGATGTTAAATAAGTGGTTGGAATACTGTGCTGAGCGGGGACATCGCTTCTGACCGAAGTGAGTCCGTGGATGTCCCGCCAGGCCAATACGAGGCGGGACATTGATCGACAAGCTGAGTTTTCTCAAGGGAGGGGCGGAAGGCGGCAGCGTGAGTCCCGATGAAGAGCGGCTCATGCAGCTCTTCCAGAATCGTGCCGGGCTGAAGAAGGCCTACGCCGACCTCAAGGATGAATTTCATCTGTTGCGCGACCGGCTCAAGCAGCAGGAGGGCGCGACCATCCGGGTGCAGGAGCAACTGGATGCACTCGGCGATCTGCTCGCCGACCCGCGTACCGGCTTCGGGGCGCTGGTGTTCTTCCAGCTGCGCGGGCTGTGGAAAATCTGCCACCAACAGCTTTCTTCATTCGCCACCGAGCTCACGCGCCAGCAGGAGCTGCGGGAAACGGCGAAACACCAGTCCGAATGCGAGGCGTCCAAGAATGCACGCCTCGCCGATGTCGACGCGCGGCTGGACGAGGCGGCATCGGCGGCCGACCTCAAGCGCCAGATTCTGGCCGATGCCCAACTGGAACTTACGCGGCTGACCGCGTTCTGGCATTACTTCAGACGCCGCCGGCGCCAAAAATCCCTGGAGATCCTGCGCCAGCAGGTGGTGCGCGCCGATGCGGTGGTCGGCGACCTGCATGCCGAGCGCAGCGCCGTCGGCGGCGAGGCGTTGGAGGAGTTTCCCGGCATCTCGCTCGGCGCGCGCCGCACGGTGAATTTGGCGATCATCGGCTATGCCGAATTGCTGTGCGAGCACGTCGATGCCTTCGGCCTCGCGGCACGCGCCAAGGAGGCCGTGGCGCGCCGGGTGCACGAGATGAGTTTCGGCACCCGTGCGGACTGCGAGAGCTACATGCAACGGGTGGCCAGGGCGCAGGCGGCGGTCGCCAATCACAAGCAGATCACCGCGGGCGTGCGCGCCAAGCTCGATAAGCTGCGCGCCACCTGTGAGTACCGCAATTCGGCCGACACGGTGCCGACGGCCGACTCACTCGCCGCTGCGAGCGCCGAGGGGGAGGCCACCCGCGGCGCCAAACCGGGCGCGCCGCCGCCGGCCGCAACGGGCTGGAACGTGCTCGCCGAGGACTACTGGGACCTCTACACGCTGCTGCTGCGCTAGCGGCGGCGCCTTGCGCCTCAATGCAGGTCGGTGCGCCGCGCCTGCGTCGGGCCGGTCTTGTGGGCCGACAGCAGCGCGAGATCCGCGGCGATCTGCGCCGTTTCATCGAGCAGTATGGCGGCGGCCGGATCGTCCTTGATGTCCTCGAGAGACTTGACCGGCGCCTCGTTGTGAGCCGCACGCCAGGCGTTTTCACGCGCCAGCCGGTCGCTTTCCTGGCGTTTGCGCTCCGCTTCACGGGTCTTCATGTTGAGTGAGAGAGTCTTCTGGCTGCGCATCGCATCGAGCGCGGCGATGTCGTCGTGCAGGTAGCGAAAATCCGCGCTGTTGGCGGTCCGCTCCTCGTGCAGCTTCTGCAGGGTGGCCGCCACGGGTTTCAGATCCCCTTCAACCTTGAAGGCCGCCGGTTCGATGTGATCCCAGGGAAGCGCGCGATCGCGGGTGCTCTCGCCGACCTCATTGGCATCGATGAGCGAGGGCAGCACGATGTCGGGCGTCACGCCGCGATCCTGGGTGCTCTCGCCGGTGATCCGGTAGTACTTGCCGATGGTCACGTTGAGCTGACCGAGTTCGGGTTTGCGGCCGAAGATCGTGTAGTTGAGCGGATGCGCGTTCTGCACCGTGCCTTTGCCGTAGGTCTGCTGGCCAATGATGAGGCCGCGTCCGTAATCTTGAATCGCGCCGGCGAAGATCTCCGAGGCCGATGCACTGAACCGGTCCACCAGCACGATCAGCGGGCCGCTGTAGAAAATCGCCGGATCCGGATCGTCGTCGACCTCGATGCGGCCGGTCGTGTCGCGCAGCTGCACCACCGGACCGCGATCGATGAACAGGCCGGTGAGCGATTCGGCCTCCGGCAGGTATCCGCCGCCGTTGGCGCGCAAGTCCATGATCAGCACCTCGGCGCCGTCCCTGCGCAACTCGCCGATGAGCCGCTGCACGTCGC
>Ga0181534_10002722_pt1 | contig 10807 bp, 9 predicted proteins | sample PEATcosm2014_Bin_37_FD_119758 | JGI IMG/M metagenome (GOLD analysis project Ga0181534, IMG submission 119758) | Peatland microbial communities from MTU Mesocosm Facility, Houghton, MI, USA - PEATcosm2014_Bin17_10_metaG | ecosystem: Environmental > Terrestrial > Soil > Wetlands > Peat | place...
GATCTCCACCTTGGTCATCCCCAGGATCGCCCCGTTCAGAAAGATGTTTTCCCGCCCGCTCAAATCACCATGAAAACCCGTCCCCACTTCGAGCAGGCTCGCGATGCGCCCATCGATCTCGATCCGCCCCGTCGTCGGCTCCGTGATCCGGCTCAGGACCTTCAGCAACGTGGATTTGCCCGCGCCATTCCGGCCGATGATGCCCACGACATCTCCTTGATTGACCGAAAATGAAACCTCCTTCAGCGCCCAGAACTCCTCCAGCTTCAACTGTCTTTTTTCGCGCCGCTCCTTCAGCCATTGCGCGGGGTTGCGCAGGGCGCTTTCCAGGATATGCCTCACCCCGTCGCCCGTCGACCCCTTGTGCCCCAGATGATAAAGCTTGGAGACGTTCTCCGCCGTGATGATGGTGTTGCTCACAAAAAATTTTCGGCCGCCGGTTCCATTTCAGATCAGGTCCGCGAACGTCCGCTCCGTCTTGCGGAAATACCAGATGCCGGTCCAGATCAACAGCACCACCCCGACGAGCGAGGCCGTGAAGCCCGGCCAGTAGATCACGTGTTGTCCGCCCAAAATGGACCAGCGAAATCCATCCACGATCCCCACGATCGGATTCATCGAGAAAATCAGGCGCAACGGTATGTCATGCCCGTGCCAGTCCCAGTGTTCGCGGATCGCGCCCGTCATCTTGAATATCGGAATGGTGTAAAGACCGAACTGCACCACGAACGGGACAATGAAACGGAAATCACGGTATTTCACCATCAGCGCGGCGATCCACAGGCCGGCGCCGAACGATGCGCCAAATGTCAGCAGCACGAAGAACGGCAGGAACAGGATGTGTGCCGGCATCATCCGGTACCAGATGAGCAGCAACCCGGCAAACGCCGAGGCGATCAGAAAATCGACAAAGCTGGTGATCACGCTGCTGGCCGGCACCACCAGGCGTGGAAAATAAACCTTGGAGATCAGGTTGGAATTGTTGATGAGGCTCGTGCCGCTCTCGGACAGGGCCGTGGAAAAAAACTGCCAGGGCAGCATCGCGCAAAACACAAACAACGGCACCGGCGCACCGCCGCCGTCCAGCTTGCAGATCAGCATCACCACCGTCAATATCATCATCGTCAGAAACGGCCGCAGCAGCGACCACGCCACCCCGACCGCCGTCTGCTTGTACCGGATCAGCAGGTCCCGCCACGCCATGAACAAAAACAGCTCGCGATAACGCCACAAGTCACGCCAGTATTGGCGCTCGGAGCGTCCCGCTTCAATGATCAGTCGTTGTGCCATATGAATTTATCCGCCCAGCCGGTACATCATTTTATCCAGGGACCGCCGGGCCGAGGATTTCAGGTTCGGCAGCATCGCCTGCGCCCGGCGCGCCGTCTCGTCGCCGAAGAAATTTCCGATCCACGCATACTTCGGACGCACCGGAGCCAGTTGCACCTTGCCCCCCAGCGTTGCCGCCAGTTGTTTCACCGCCGCGATCAGGTCCGGCCGCGTCGGATGAAAATAATTCACCCACATCCCGAGGTAATAAACGCACGCCGCCCGCGTCCGTTCGCTGTCCTCCATCTTGAGCAGATACTTCACATGCAGCTGCATCGATGCCCACAGCGATTCCAGCTTTTTATCCGAATGATCCACGTTGCTCAGGCCGCCCGTGCCGGATATCCGGTAATAGGACCTCGCTTCCGGGACAAATTTCACCCCGTGGCTCGCCAGCAGCACGCGGCAAAAATACTCGCCATCGTCATCCAGCGAAAGCCGTTCGTCCCACAGCCCGGCGGATTCTGCCAGTTCACGGCTCATCAGCCACGACTGGTTGCCCATGTGCAGGTTCTGCCCCATCTTCCGCACCAGCCATTCCAACGGCGGCAGATCTTTCCACAACACCGTCGGCTCCCATTGGGCATGCGAAAGCCGGAAATAGAACCGCGCCCACGCCGAGGAAAAAAGCGTCCATTTGTCATCCAGGCTCTCCGCCACTTCCATCTGCTTGGAAATTTTTTCCGGGTCCAAAATGTCGTCCGCGTCCAGCCACTGGATGTATTTGCCGGTGCACAGCCGGTAAGCGTGGTTGCGCGCCGCCGAGGCCCCGGCATTTTTCTGCGCCACCACTTTCACGTGCGGCGAGGCAAATGTCAGCGCCACCGTCAAAGTTTTGTCCCGCGACCCGTCATCCACCACGATGATTTCTTTGCACGGCCAGGTCTGCGCCAGCGCCGACTTCAACGTGGCGGCGATCCACGGTTCGGCGTTATACGCCGGAATCAGGATGGATACCAAGGGTTTCATGTCTCGTTTGTCAAATTCGAATAAACTGCCGTCGTGATGTGCGCAACCTTTTTCCACGAATACTGTTCATCTGCATAAGCCCGGATCTCCGGCCGCCGTTGGTCCCGCTCCAGATACAGGCCGCTCGCAAAAAATTTCTCGACCGTCATCTCCAGGCTCGTCGCGTTCCGCGGCGGAAAAATAAAACCCGTCCTGCCCTCGATCACGTCCTCCTTCAGCGAGCCCACATCCGCCGCGATCACCGGGATGCCAAAGCTGAAACCAAGGATCAATACTCCGCTCTGGAAAATGTGCGTGTACGGCTGCACCAAAACATCGCCCGCCTTGAAATAGACCTCGATTTCTTCATCTGCGATATATTCGATGTTCTGGACGATGCGCTCCGCCGCACCGCTGTCCGCGATCTGTTTTTTCAAACCCGCCCAGTATTCGGGCGGACCTTTGGGCCGGCCCGCGATCACCAGCCGGTAACCCGCATCCCGCCGCGCCAGCTCGGCGAACGCCGTCAGCAAATATTCCACCCCCTTGTACGGTGCGATGTTCCCGAAAAATAATATCACCTTGTCCTGCGCGCTCAAGCCCAGCTTCTGTTTCGCCGCCGCCGGCGTCAGTGCCGTGTTTGGCACGGTGCTGTAAAAACCCAGCGGAATCACGCTGATGCGTTCCGTCCTCACCCCATAGTCTGCCACCAGTTCATCCTTCATCTTCTGCGTATGCACAAATATGTGGGCGCACAACCGGTATTGGATCTTCAACGTCAGCCGGTTCCAGGGCGAATCCACCGCATCCCGCACCCCGGCATTGACGTTATGCGCGGTAAACACGATCCGTTTGCCCAGCAGCCGGTAATACAGCATCAACAGGGTGCGGTCGAAAAATTCAAACTTGTTGTTCCACAGGATGTGGAACACCCTCGGCTTCGCCGTCGCCGCGTAAGCCATCAGCTTCCAGTAATACATGGTCACGCGCTTCATCTTCGTGACCATGCTGGCATTCTTGCTCTGGTCGCCCCGCAGGTTGAAAAAGTTCACGCGCGGATTGTTGTGCAATTCCGGCGCATCCACCTCGTCGCTGCCGGTGAAATCAAAACTGTGGCCCGCCGCCAGCAATGCCGCTGCGAGGGCCGTGGCATAATGCTTGTCCTTGCCCGCCGTGATCAGGCTGATTTGTGTCGGTGCGCCCATGTTTTAATCCTGCAGGCCGCGCGGCAGATCGCGGAACAATTTCCGCTCAATGGCCTCCAGCGTCAGGATTGAATTGATCTCCGCGCAGAAATTCTTCTTGCCGCTGATATGTGATTCCGCGATCCGGTCAACGAAACCGGCGTCCCAAAATGCCCCGCCGCGTGCCCGCGCCAGCCCCTCGCGCACATACGGCGCCAGTTGCTGTTGGAACCACGTGCTGTATTTCAAAAACTTGTGCAATCCCGAGATGCCCAACCCGGTCACGATCGGCTTGTAGACCGGGTCCAGCACCCCAAGTTTTCGCGGCAGGCCGAAATTACTGTGGTAATCCAGCTTGAAGGTGACCTCGGCAAACACCCGGCGCGCCAGGATGTCCGGCCCGCGACGGTCGCTGATGAAACCGCGATCCGTCGGAATGCGGTCCAGCGCCGGACTGCATGATTTTACAAAGCGCATGGTCGGCAGCGATGACTTCTTGATGCTCGCCGGGCATTGGTAGGACAACGCAACCAGTTCATTGTCCAGATACGGCGTGCGAAAACTGATTTGTGAACGGCCCGCGGCCAGGTTGCCATAAAGGTTCCACGGCACTTCCTTGAACGCGGCAAACGTGTCCGGATGCTGTTTTTCCGCCGCCAGTTTTCCCGCCGTCGCCGCCACGTCCGCCGCAAACCCCGGATTGAATATCTGCGGTGCCAGGCCGAGCGGTTTGAACGTGGAGATGGCCCGGAGTATTTCGCTGCCGTAATTGCCGGTGAGCCGCATCGTCGCCAGCGGCCGCGCCTGCTGGTGGAAATAGATCTCGTGTGCGCCAAAAACATTGGACACGCCATCGGTGATGAATATGGTCCGGTCAACCTGCCCGGCAAACCCGCTGAAAAAATCCGGATTCAGCCGCAACAATCGGTGTTCCAGCCCGCAGGCGGCGGCCACCTTCGCCGCCACGCGGTCGTCCATGGTCTTCCCCTCGGGGCCCGTGAACGTATAACACGTCTGGTCATGGTTTCCCGGCGGACGGGCCGCCAGCAGCATCCGCGTGTCCAGCCCGCCGGTCAGCGCCACGCCCACTTTTGTATCATGAGCAAAGTACTTCGGTGCGATTCGTAGGAATGTCTCGCGCAACCGGGCCTCATAGTCTTCCGCCTCCAGTTTAGGCTGCTGCTCCCACTTGGCCGGTGAAAAATAATTTTCGCGTCGGCAGCCGCCGTTTTCAAAAGTCCACACCGAACCCCCCGGCAGCTTTTGGATGCCGCGGAACAAGGTCCGCGTCCCCAGCGTACAGCCCAGGCCCAGAAGTTCCGCGGCCCCCTCCGCATCAAACGCACGAAGTTCCGGCCGGACCCGCAGCAATGCCTTGGCTTCGCTGGCAAAATAAAACGCCTCCGCCGTCTCATGCCAGTAGATCCGCTCCATTCCGTAGCGGTCGTTGAACAAAAACACCTTTTTCCGCCGCTGGTCGATCAGCAGTCCGCTGAACAACCCGTTCAAGCCGGCCAGAAAGATTTCCCCCTGTTCCTCGTATAGCTGGATGAGGCATTCGCCGTCGTTCACAAAACTGCGCCCCGCCTGTTTCAAGCGCGCCTTGCTTTCCGCCTCAATGAAACATTCACCGGCGAAGATCAGCGCGATGTCCCTTGCGCCATTCTGAAAAACCTGCTGGGACGTGAACATCCCTTCCTGCGCCACCCAGCCGGCAAAAACCCCCTGCGCCGGCGCGGAAAAAGTCCCCGTTGCGTAAAAACCCTCGTGCCGCATGGTGGCAACCATGGTTTTCACCATTTGCTCACATTCCAACACTGGCTGGCGGCTGATGATTCCGACGATTCCGGGCATGGGGATTGACAATCCTGAAAAATGGAGCCGGCGGGAGGAATTGAACACTCCATCTGCCAAATACAATTTGGCTGTTCTAACGTTGAACTACACCGGCGACAGGGCGCTAAATCTAATGGGTTTTTCGCAAAGGTAAAGTGTTGTTAACATCATTCCTCTTCCTTGGGCGCCCCGGCTTTTCCCTTCGCCTTCAGCGAATAAAACTTGTCACGCAATTTCAGCAGCAGGTTCAGCACCGGCCCCGGGATCAGGCCCACCGCGCCGCGATACAGCCGCAGCCCGACATAGATTTTGCCCTTCAATGTCAACGGAATGTAATAGCGCGGAAAATTGACCTGCTCAAACCCGTTGCGGCGCTTGAATTCCACCAGCGAGCTGTCCTTTTTGTTTCCATAGACATATTTGTCATAGACAAAATACTTCACGCCCTTTTGCGCACAGATCTTTACCGCCTCCGTGATCATGGCGTTCAAGGGTCGTTTGTCGTAATGCGAGTTGAAGGCCAGGATGTGCAGGATGAACGCGATCCGGTCCACGTAGACCATCTTGATGAAGCCGATCAATTCATCCTCAAAGTACGCCCCCACAAACTCACTGCGGTCCAGAAAGGTCGCATGCTCCCGCTTCACCGTCTCGAAATCTTTCCATAATGCCAGAACGGCTTGCCCTGCCGGACCGGTGACTCGTTGCACAGCTTGTGGATGCCTCGTGCTAGGGCATCATCAAACGGCACGGACTTTACCACCACCCCGCGCTTGGCGGAACGTCGCGTGTTCTTGCGCGCCTCCTGCGGCAGTTTTTCCCACCAGCCATCGAAGGTCGTCGTGTCCGCCGCGGCATAATTATCCCATTCGAAATGATGCGCAAACTTCGGCGTCACCTCCGGCGGGCGCTGAAAAAAGGACAACACGTCCGCCTTTAATCCGCTCTGCTTCAGCGCCACGATGAATACCCCCGGGTCCGGCACAAGTTCGCCGGGCATGACAATGTCGTCCAAGATCGACGCCGTCTTGATGCGCCCGCCTTTGACGATGACCGTCCGCCCGCAGACCTCCGCCGTCGGAACCATCGCATTCTTTCCCGCCACCCGGATTTCAACCTGTTTCAAAGCCATAAAAAATCAGCCCGAAGAGCGGACGCCCCGCATCCATTGTTCAAACATCACCAGGCTGAACAACAGCTTGTGGTTGTCCTGCCGCCGGGATTGATGATCCTCCAAAAGCTTTTTCACCGGCACGGGGTCCAGCAGCGAGAACATCAGCGAACTGCTGTCCAGCAGTACATCGGTGAATTTTCCACGCGCGGACGTCTGGAACCACGAATCCACCACGTTCACTGCAAAACCGCGCTTTTTGCGCTTCAAGATCTGGCGCGGCAGGAATTTTTCACAAACCCGGCGGTGCAACCACTTGCGTTCACCATGCCGGACCTTGAAGCGGGCGGCCAGGCGCTGGGCGAATTCCACGACCGTGCGGTCAAGGTAGGGCACACGCGCCTCCAGGCTGTGGGCCATCGAAAGCTTGTCCGCATACATCAGCAGTTCGTCCGGCAACGAGGAACGGACCTCCAAAAGCTGGAAGCCACCCAGCTCGTCCAGCCCGGCCATCTGCGATTCCAGCGGGCGCACAAATTCGACCAGCCCGGGAAACCTGCCATTCGTATCACGAAACAACCCGTTCACCGTTTCCGCCGGATGCAGCGCGAAGACATTTTGATAACGCTCCAGCCGGTCGGCCACGCCCAGCGAACCAACACCCCGTTTCAAGGTTTCGTTGCGCGGCAGCCGTGAGATGATCGACCCCGCCAGCGACTGGATCCCCTTGGGCAGGCCACGCCAGCGTTCCCCGTAATGGACGCCGAGATGCCGGTTATAACCGCCGAACAATTCGTCCGGCCCCTGCCCGATCAAGGCAACCTTCACATCCTGCCGCGCTCGCTGGCAGACAAAATACATCGGCACGATGGACGAACTCGCCACCGGCTCCTCCAAAAACCGCACGATGTTCGGCAGCGCTTTTTCAAACTCCTCCTGGTCCAGCCGCACCTGATGGTGCTGCGCGCACAATAGCGATGCGGTTTCGGCGGCATCCACCAGTTCATCATCCGCAAAGCTGCTCCCGTAGCCGATCGTATAAGCCGGCCAGTCACGCCCATGCTCGTTCATCAAGGCGAGCAACAGCCCCGAATCCATGCCGCCGCTCAGCAGAATCCCCACCGGCACATCGGCTAGCAGATGGCGTTTCACCGCGCCCCGGTACAATTCCGTCAACTGCTCCGTCGCCTCCCGGTCATCCAGGCCCGGGGCAAACGGCTCCGGACGAAAATTGTACCAACGCTCCTCGTGACACTTCCCGTTTTCGACCACCAGCATCGTTCCGGCGGCAAGCTTTTTGACCCCTTGAAATATCGTCAACGGCGATGGTGTGTAACGAAAGCGCAGAAACAGGTTCAAAGCGTCCGGATCGACCTGCGGCCGGGCATTTTCCGCCGCCAGCACCGGCCGGATTTCGGAACCAAACGTCAGCGTGCCGTCGGCGAGCTTGTAGTAGATCAGCTTGATGCCCATCGCATCCCGCGCCACCACCAGCTTCCTCTTCCGCACATCCCAGATCCCCACGCCGAACATGCCATTGAGATGGTTGAAAACTTCCGTGCCCCATTGTTTGTACCCGTGGATGATGACCTCGGTGTCGGAACTGGTCCGGAATTTGTGGCCGCGCCCCTCCAGCTCGGCTCGCAGCTCCTTGTAATTATAGATTTCGCCGTTGAAAACAATCCAGACGGATTCCTCCGCATCCGCCATCGGCTGGTGTCCGCCCCCGAGGTCGATGATGGAAAGCCGGCGGAAACCAAAACCCAGCGAGCGGTCAAAAAAATAACCCTCGTCATCCGGGCCGCGATGAAACATGGTCCGGGACATCCGCCGGATCACTTCCTGATCCACCGGTTCGTCACTGGCCACCCTGACTTGTCCGCAAATGCCGCACATTTTTTAGTTATAACCGACAGTTTATTTCCCGCAGATAAAACGCCAGGGCCCGGAACATCTGGGACTGCGCCCAGCGGTGCATCGGCACATTGTCCCAGCCTGAGATCAGCTTGCGCGAACGGAACGACCCGTCGAGTTTGATCCAATCCTGTACGATTCCACCGATGACGGTTTCCATGGTTTTTTCCAGCTGCGGAAAGTCTTTCCGCAGCAGCAGGGCCAGGTTGATGGCCTCGGCGCAATCATACAGCTCGCATTTGTAAACAGTGAGTCGCGGCGCCTTTGAGAACGGCCGGGGCATGCCGTCCGCGCTAAAAAGGTTTCTTTGGTAATAATTCAACCCGTTCTCCAGCGCGTCGTAGATCCGGCGGTCACCCGTCAGCAGATAAACCTTCGCCAGGCCTTTCATAACAAAACAGGTGTGGAAATGATCCACGAAATCCCGCACCCCATCCACCGCATAAGGCCATGACCCGTCGGGTTTCTGGGTTTCGAGGACGAAATTCACGTTGGCTGACGCCGTCTTCATCAATTCCTCACTGCCCAGAAATTTGGCCGCCGTCACCAGCATGCCCGCGCGGTAGGCCGAGGCGTTGATGACCTTGCCCTCGTCATGCGGCGTATACGAACAGGTCATCCCATGCGCGGAATATTTGAAATCCTTGATGTCCGTCACCGCATGGCGGGTGATGGATTCGATAATCTTTTTCCGGCCGTCGCTCGGTCGCAGCCGGTGGACCTGCAGGAACGCCTCGAACGCGTAGGGCGTCGTGGTGATCAGGGGCGTGCCCTTTTTGATGATGCCGTTGCGGGTAACCCAGTCGAACGAATAACCCCAGCAATACTCCTGGTACGCCGGACAGCGGGTCTGCTCCAAGACATCAAGGAAGTGGTTGGCTTTCTCCAGATGCGCCGGCTCGCCCGTCGCCTCGTGCAAAAATGCAAAACCCATCGCATAATGTGCATCGGCGATCGGCAGCCGGATCTTATGATGGAACAAACGACGCGCGGCCGGCACGAACGCCTCGCTGAAAACCATCGGGGCTACGGCGGCAAGGCCGGGATATTTGCTCTTATAGTATAGCGCCTTCGCCCGGCGGCCGTAGGGCCCGGCATAGTACGATTGGTGATCCCACGAAGTTTCGCCGTAACAGTCCAGCCAGCCGGTGAAATCCGTCAGCACGGCGGAAACCTTTTCCGCCAGTGGATTGTTTTTTGGGGCCGGGTTCATTCAGTTCGACCAGCGGGACCGTTGGCGACCCGGAAATTATCCACTTTCTTCAAACGCAGCATCGAACGCAGGATTACGCCCAGTTTTTTCATCTGCTCGGCGCGGTTATAACGCACCCGCTCCGGCGAAATAGGCCGTTGCACGCGCTTCACAGCCGCCCAGACGTAACCCGATAACAGTGCCAGCCCCCCGACCAAGTAGGGTTTTTTGGCCAGGCGATACGTCACCCGGAACAACTGCCAGACGGGCGAACCGCCAAGGTAATAATCTTTCTGGCCGTAGGCGAAGAGCGCGGCGACCGGGCTTTTTTCCGCCGTACCCATGGAGCGGTAATGGTGAAATCTCTTTTCTGCAAACGACCGCGCGGTCCAGCCTTTCATCCGTGCGGTCATCACCGCGATCCAGTCCACGCCGCCGGCGGGACTCGCCACGTAGCCGCCGACTTCACGAAAACAGTCGCGCCGGAAAAGCTGGATGGGCCCGGCGACAAAATTTTCCCCCTCGAAACTGTCGCGGGTCGAATCGTAACCGCCATCCTGGGTGAACGGCGTACCGGCCACGCCCAGCCGGGGATCGGCGGAAAATTTCCCCATCAGAAACTCCATGTAATCCGGGGCGAATGAAACATCGGCGTCCAAGTTGCCCAGCACGTCAAACGTGGTGCCCTGCACCTGCGCCAGGGCGGCGTTGACCGCATTGGCCTTGGCGGCGAAGTTGCGGCCCTCGCGCTTCGGATTCCGGATGAGCGTGATCCATGGAAATTGCCGGGCGTAGCCCGCCACGATCTCCGCGGTGCGGTCCGATGACCCGTCATCAACGACCACCCAGCGCTCCGGCAACTGTGTCTGGGTCGTCACGGAATCGAGCGTCCGGGTGACAAAGGCCTCCTCGTTCCTGGCCGAGGTGATGAGAATGTATTTCATCCAGAAAATGTTTACGCCCGGCAGATGGGCACGACGTCGATGTGGCGCGGGCCGGTCATGGGCCGGCGCAGGGGCATTTCTTTCGTTGGCCAGACACTGCGGTCTTCGTAGATGTACGGCTGAAATTTTTCAGGCAATGATTCAGATGTCCGCGTCTCGACGGAGGAAAAGTACGGTTTAAATTTTTCGTGATAATCCAGCCCGGGGGCGCGCATGTGATACGCCTCATGCGGATTGGCCTCCGGGTACTCGACCGTCTTGACGGCGACCACGGGCACGGGCAGGATCGCCAGCCCACCGGGCTTCAAAATGCGGCGAATCTCCCGGATGGCCTTCACATCATCCGGTA
>Ga0181534_10002723_pt1 | contig 10805 bp, 8 predicted proteins | sample PEATcosm2014_Bin_37_FD_119758 | JGI IMG/M metagenome (GOLD analysis project Ga0181534, IMG submission 119758) | Peatland microbial communities from MTU Mesocosm Facility, Houghton, MI, USA - PEATcosm2014_Bin17_10_metaG | ecosystem: Environmental > Terrestrial > Soil > Wetlands > Peat | place...
CCTACTGCAACGAATACGACGACCATTCTAAGCCGGTGCCTCTCGAAACGGTGCGCCAGCGCCTCGACATTCTGGCCGCCCTGGGCACCACCATCGTCACCATCAGCGGCGGCGAACCGCTGCTGCATCCGGAGCTCGATGAGATCGTGGCGCACATCCGGCGCCGGCACGCGATCGCGGGCATGATCACCAACGGCTATCTGCTCACGGCCGAGCGAATCAAGCGGTTGAACCGCGCGGGGCTGGACCATCTGCAGATCAGCATCGACAACGTCACGCCCGACGACGTCTCAAAGAAGAGCCTGAAGGTGCTGGACAAGAAGCTCCAGCTTCTGGCCGAGCACGCGGATTTTCACGTGAATATCAATTCCGTGGTGGGCGGCGGGATTCGCGATCCGCACGATGCGCTGGTGGTGGGCAAACGCGCGGTGGAACTGGGCTTCACTTCCACGGTGGGCATCATCCACGATGGGACCGGGCAGTTGCAGCCGCTCTCCCCCGCCGAGCGCGAACTGTACGCGGTCATGCGCGGCATGGGGAAGAAGAGCTACGCGCAGATCAACTATTTTCAGGACAACATCGCGCACGGCAAGGAGAATCAGTGGCGCTGCAGGGCGGGCGCGCGCTATCTGTACATCTGCGAAGACGGACTGGTGCACTACTGTTCGCAGCAGCGCGGATATCCGGCCAAGCCGCTGGTGGAATACACGGTGGCCGATATCAAGCGCGAGTTCCTGACCGAAAAATCCTGCGCGCCGCGCTGCACGGTGGCCTGCGTACACCAGATTTCGTATGTCGATTTCTGGCGCGCGCCGCAGACGCTGGACTCCGCCGCCCTGCCCGAAACCACCGACCGCCTGGTGCAGATCCGCTGACCTAGGCGGGTGGTACGTCCCTGACGCCCGTCAGTTCGGCGATCAACTCCTCGACCAGGGCCGCACGGCCCCTGTCGAAATCGGAGCGCGGCGCACTTGTACGGTGCGCTTCGAGCCAGCCTTGCAGCAGTTCCATGACCGGCTTGGCGACGGATTCTTCGGCCCCCGGCTCGAACCGCAAAGGGATCTCGGAACGTTGGATGGCAGCGGTCAACAGATCGGGGAATTTCATCGGGCACTCGCTTTCAATCCGGTGGCGGCGTGATGGTTCAACGGACCGGAGCCGCGTCCGAGCCCGGGGTTGGTGCGAATGGCCTGCGTGACGTAACTCTTGGCGCGCGCCACGGCCGCGTCCATGGCGGCGCCGCGCGCCAGTTCCGCGGTAATGCCCGCCGAGAGCGTGCAGCCGGTGCCATGCGTGTGCGGCGTATCGAAATGCGGAGCGGTAAATTCGCGAAAATCGCGGCCATCGAACAGCACGTCCACCGCGCTTTCCTGCAAATGGCCGCCTTTCACCAGCGCGGCCTTGGCGCCCATTTCGCAGAGGCGTTTGGCGGCTGCGCGCATGTCGTCTAAGGTGAGCACGCGAATGCCGGTCAGCTCTTCGGCTTCGTGCAGATTCGGGCAGATCAGAGCGGCGCGAGGCAGCAGCAGGTCGCGGACCGCGGCAATCGCGTCGGCCGAGATCAGCGACTGGCCGTGCTTGCCGATCATCACCGGATCGACCACCAGCGGAAAGCGGAAGCCGGCTGCCGCGGCGGCGATGGCTTCCACTATCTCGCGGTTGCCGAGCGCGCCGGTCTTGGCGGCCTGCGGCGGAATATCCTCCAGAACGGCCGCTAATTGGGCCAACACCAGTTCGGCGGGGATGCAATCCACGCGCGTCGTGCGCACGGAGTTCTGCACCGTGAGCAGCGCGATCACAGCTTCGCCGTATACGCCAAACTGGTGGAAGGTCTTCAGGTCGGCCTGGATGCCGGCGCCGCCGCTGGGGTCGGAACCGGCAATGGTCAGTGCAACTGGGAGCATGCTCCATTAGTCTAGCATTGAGCCGTAGTATACTGGCTTGACCCACTTATGCCAGAACCTTTCGACATGCGCCTGATCCAGCGCGGCGCGCGGCTGCGGCGATCGCCCTTTTTCGAAGCCACGCTGCGGTATGGCTGCCGCGCCTACACGGTGTACAACCACATGTTCCTGCCCAGCTACTATGACGATCCGGTCAACGAGTACTGGCACCTGCTGAACGAGGTGACTTTGTGGGACGTGTCGGTGGAACGGAACACCGAAATCACCGGCGCGGACGCCTTCCGCTTTACCAGCCTGCTAACGCCGCGGGATCTGAGCAAGTGCGCCGTGGGGCAAGGCAAGTACGTGTTGATCACGACGGAACAAGGCGGCATCGTGAACGATCCGGTGTTGCTGCGCTTGGGCGAGCAGCATTTCTGGCTGGCGGGCGCAGATAGCGACCTGCTGCTGTATGCCAAGGGCCTGGCCGTCCACTCGGGCATGCGGGTGACCATCCGGGAGCCGGATGTTTCGCCGTTGCAAGTGCAGGGGCCCAAATCGAAGCAGGTGATGCAGGCGTTGTTCGGCGACAAGGTGCTGGCGCTGCGCTATTACTACTTCCTGGAAACGGATCTGGACGGCATTCCGCTGGTGGTGACGCGCACCGGATGGACCAGCGAAGTCGGCTACGAGGTCTATCTGCGGGATGGCAGCCGCGGCGACGAGTTGTGGGAACGCATCATGGAGGCGGGGCGTCCGTTCAATATCCGGCCCACTGGTCCGAGCGACATTCGGCGCATTGAAGGCGGCATTCTGAATCATGGCACGGATCTGACGGTGGACACTAATCCGTATGAAGTCGGTCTCGACCGGCTGGTGGATCTGGATAAAGAAGCCGAGTTCCTGGGCCGGGACGCGCTTCGGCGGGTGCGTGTGGAAGGCGTGAAGCGGCGGCTGGCGGGGATCGAAATCGAGGGGGCCCCGATTGAGTTCAATATGACCCGCTGGCCGGTGCGCAAAGGCGGCGAGAGTATTGGGCAGGTAACGTCGGCCATCTATTCGCCGCGTTTGGGAAAGAATATCGGCTACGCGATGGTTCCGGTGGCGCATGCGGGAGTGGGCACGGAACTGGAAGTGGATACGCCCGGGGGCGCGGTGCGGGCGGTGGTGGCGCCGATGCCATTTGTCGATCCGGGTAAGACAATTCCGAAGTCATAGGAGGCGCGTCGTGCGCCGTTGGTATTGGCTGTTCGCTGTCAGCGCGGGGATGTGTGTTGGCGCCGATCCCGCTTCCGTCATCGTTCTATCCATCGACACTCTGCGCGCGGATCATCTGAGCTCTTACGGATACCGGCGCATTCGCACTCCGAACATCGATTCGTTCGCCGATGCGGGAACGCTGTTTAGTAACATCGAATCGCAGGTGCCTCTTACGCTTCCTTCGCACACTTCGCTTTTCACGTCCACTTACCCGTTTGAGACTCAGATCGAAGAAAACGCCGAGCGCGTGCCGCCGGGAGTGGTCACTCTGGCCTCCGTGCTGCGGTCGCATGGATATAAGACGGCGGCGTTCATCGGCAGCGTATTCCTGGAAAGCGAGATGGGGCTGGACCAGGGCTTCGACTTTTACGACAGCCCGTTCCATTTCGAAGCGTTTTCGCCAATATCCGGTTCCATGTTCTTCGGGGGAGCGGGACGCAACCAGTACGGAGTGAGAGACAGGCGCGACGGGGCATTGGTGCTGGGAGCGACGCGCCGCTGGCTGGCGGCCAACACTGCGCAGAGGGGCGCGGGAGTGTTTGTGTTTGCGCACCTGTTCGATCTGCACAAGCCTTACATCCGCGACGGATACGACGGGGAGCTGGCTTACACAGATCGGATACTGGGCGCGTTCAAGCAGGCCCTGATCCAAAGCGGGTGGTGGCAACGGTCGCTGGTGGTGCTGCTTTCGGACCACGGGGAAAGCCTGGGCGAACACGGCGAAGACAGCCACGGTTACTTCATCTACGAGAGTACGCTGCGGGTGCCGCTGATGGTTCACTGGCCGGACGGCGCGCCAGCCAGGCCCGGGCGCGACGACCGGCCGGGCGGCTTGATGGATGTCGCTCCCACCGTGCTGGACTTTCTGCACATCGCCGCGCCACCGTCGTTCGAAGGGCACAGCCTGCTGGATGCGGGCGGGCAGCGCGGCGTCTATAGTGAGACACTATACGCGTTCGACGGTTTCGGCTGGAGTCCGCTGCGGAGTTTGCGCGAGGGCGCGTATAAGTATATCGATGCGCCGGCGCCGGAACTCTATAACTTAGCCACTGACCCACATGAGCAGACGAATCTATATGGCAAAGACCCGGCGCGCGCGCGGGCGCTGAAGAGCGACCTCAGGAGTATACTGGCGAGTCACGCTCCGAAGCAGCCGGCTTCGCCCGCCACCATCTCTCCGCGCACGCGCGCCGTGCTGGCCTCTTTGGGATATCTTTCCGGCCGCTCTCGCGCGGCTGCGGGAAGCGGGCTGCCCGACCCCAAGGAACGGCTGCCGGAATACCGGATGTATGAAAGGGCTCAGACGCTGCTGTACGACAGGCGGCTGGAAGAGGCGGCCGCTACGCTGCGCCAGATACTGGCGCGGGACCCTAAGAACACGCTGGCGCGGCGCGATTTGGGCGGGACTTATGTGGAGCAGAAGTTATATGGCAAAGCTCGCGAGTGTTTCGAGCTGGTAGTGACTGCCGCGCCGGACGATTACATGGCTCAGTTTGAGCTGGGCATCGCTTGTAAGCAATTAGGGCTTAAGAAGGAAGCTTTGGAGCACTTACAGGCAGCTTGTAAGGTGGCGCCGGGGGCCGAGCAGTGCAAGAGAGAGCTCGAGGGGCTGGAGAAGTGAGGTTACTTTCGGATTACGAACTTTAGAGCGGTGTGGGTTTCGGAGAAGCGGGCGACTTTTGTGTCTACCATTCCGGCTTGGCGGCCTGCCTGGATGACGCCTACCTCGGTGATCTGCTTCTGGCCCTTTGGATAGACTACCCAGATTGCTCCCCCAGGTTTGAGCGCCTTTTGCAGTGAGCGCAGCTTCGCGAGATCTTTATCGGCTTCCGCTCCGAAGAAAATCAGGTCCGATCCTTTGGCCGCGGTGCCTTCGGTAATATCGCTGGTGCGGCGCTCCAATGGATTGGCAACGCCGATCAGCGAGACACGCATGCCGGGTTTTACATCCAGCTTGTCGGCCAGACTGCGAGGATTGCGGATCTTGTGCGCCCACTTACCGGCATCCGCGCCGAGGGTGAACTGTGCCGTTCCGGCGGGCGATGTGACGATCAACACGCCACCGGCGACCTCCAACGACTGGATGCTTCCGAGCGGGATCGACAACCGGAAATCGCCGCGAAAGATGAGATCGTCGGTTTCGAGCAGGGCCTTACCAGCCGAAACCTTGCCGCCGAAGCGGACTTCGCAGTTAGCTTCCTTTCCCATGGGTCGATTCCTCCAGTGACTTATCCAACAGCCGTGCGAACTCGTCCACATCGGATTTGGCGATATTCAGCGGCGGCGAAATTCGAATGCAGTTACCGTACGTGCCTCCCTTGCCGATCAGCAGGCCATTGCGGCGCGCGGCCTCCATCAATTCGGCCGTAGCTCGGGCGGCGGGCGCCTTGGTCTGGCGATCCTGCACCAGTTCCAGCGCCTGCATGAGACCCATGCCACGCACATCGCCGATGACGGCGTGTTTGTCGCGGAGTTCTTCCAACTTACCGCGCAGATATGCGCCTGTTTCGGCGCAGTTAGCCAGCAGGTTGTCCTCCTCGATCAGGTCGAGAACGGCCTTGGCGGCGGTAGTGGTGACAGGGTTGCCGCCGAAGGTGGAGATAGTAAGTCCAGTGACGCCCGCGGCCACCTCGGGCGTAGCGACTGTAACCCCGATGGGACAACCGTTGCCCAAGCCTTTAGCGCTGGTGATTATGTCGGGAGTGACTCCGTAGTGTTCGATGCCGAACCACTTATTACCGGTGCGGCCCCAGGCCGTTTGCACCTCGTCGCTGATGAAGATGCCGCCCGACTGGCGCACGATACCGGCGACGATGGCGAAGTACTCCTTGGGGGGCGTGATGAATCCGCCGACGCCCTGTATCGGCTCGGCGATGAAGCCCGCTATGCGGCCCGAAGTGGAAGTGCGGATCAGTTCCTCGACGTCGCGCGCGCAGCGGACATCGCAGGAGGGGTAAGTCAGTCCGAACGGGCAGCGATAACAATAGGCGTTATGTGCGTGCACGATGCCCGGCTGGATGGCTCCGCCCACGCGCCAGGCGGACTGACCGGTGAGGGCCATGGCCATGGCGGAGCGGCCATGATAGGAGTGCCACAGGGCGATGATTTCGGAGCTGCCGGTGTAACAGCGCGCGGCCAGGATGGCGGTTTCGTTGGCTTCGGTGCCGCTGTTGGTGAAGAACGACTTGGTGAGGCGGCCGCCGGGAGTGAGCGACGCGATCTTCCTGGCCAGCGCGGCCTGCGGTTCGGTGACGAAGACGGTGGAGACGTGCTGCAGAGTGTCGACCTGGGCGTGGATGGCGCGATTCACGCGGTCGTTGCAATGGCCGACGCTGATGGTGAGGATTCCGCCGAAGAAATCGAGGTAAGCGCGGCCGGCGGCATCGTAGACGAACTGGTCCTTCGCGCGGGCGATCACCAGCGGCTCGCGGTAGTAATGGAAGACGGCCGGGAACAGGTATTCCTGGCTGGCGAGCAGGATTTCGTTGGTGTCCATGGGGGCCGGCATGGGGCAGCGACGTAACAGTTTAGCAAACGTCCGCGCCATGTAACATTGTGTAGCATTGTATTGCATCGGAGCGACGGGGCTGAGGGACGCGGGCGTGCGGGGGCGACAGGCCGGATTAGGCGGTTGCGCGATTTTTGCGGTTCGCGCGGGCCGTCCGTTGTGCCTCTGATTGCAGGCGCCGGGTTGGATGCAAAAGCCGCGGGATGAAGCAGCCATAACGTCTTTTTGTGACAAACGAAGCCAATAAGCCATTTTTTTACAGATACTTGGAAAATAACCAAAGCCAATTGCCGGGCGCTGGGGCGGGGGTGAGGATGCCGACTTCGACCAGTAGCGCGGGGACTTTGCCACGTGCGCTTCGGGTGGGCGTGGCTGGGGCTTGGTTCCTGATCCCCGTATTTCTCGATTTTACTGTAGCACGGGAGTTTGAGCGGGGATGGCGCGCGGGAGGCGTTGCGCCGGGCGGGTCGGCGGTAGGTTATTGAGGGTGTTGGGGGATGGGGCAGGGTAGATTTTGTGGCGGAGCGTGTGATCACATGGAGGACGTACGCGACGAGATGGCCGGGGACCTCCGCGATGCCAGGTCCCTGCCCGTGAGCTCCGTGCTGGTTCCAAAAGACATTGGGGTTGTGGTCCCATTTGCGCTTCGCGCAAAGTACGCGGGGCTGAAGCCCCGCGCGGGATAAATCCCGCCCCCCCAGCGACGGGTCATACCCAGGTTCAAACCGGCGCAGCCGGCGGCGCTGCTAAAGCCCGCCCTCCAAGGCGCTGTGGCTCACTTTTCCCCGTATTTTCGGAGGCGATCCAAGTGAAGCCGGTCCGTGTCGCGGCCGGCGGTCTCTTTGTTGTGGATCAAGTCTTGAAGCGAAATGATCGAAATCGGAATGCCACTCAGTTGCGTCTCCACCCGATTCTTCCACGCTTCAGGGAATGTCACGGCGTCAATCGTTGTCAGCACGTCCACGCGGGCGGGCGCCATGCCGAATTGGAAGACGGTGTTGGGCTGGGTCAGATCGTGGATAGTGAGATCGGCCATTGGGGCACCGAACTCAGCCAGGGCCGCATAGGCTTGTTGGGCGTTGGCCGCGATGGGATCGACCAAGATGTCCATATCCTTGGTGTAAAACGGCTCGGTATACTTCATGACGGCATACCAACCTACGATGAGGTAGCGGACTTGGTGTTGATTGAACAGCCGCAACAGGAGCTTAAAATCGGGCTTCAGTTCCACTTTTGAGCCTTTGAATTCTTCGGCCAGCCCAACCATGTCCCAAGCGGCGTCGAAGATCGCTTCGTCGCCTTGCTGCTGCCAGAAATCGACATCGAATTGCCGGTCCGGGAAGCCACCGCGTACAACCCGGCTCATTGGGGGAGCGGGGGCGGTCTGGTTGGAGGTCTTCATGGCCGTATTCTTATGATAACAGGGACAGTTCATGTGGTCATCCGTGCCGGCCTTCGGGAACCTCTCTGGCGCCAGAAACCAGCGCCAGGCGACCGCGGGTGTGCGGTCGCGGCAGCATCGAAGACCTCCCTCCAATCGAACGGAAATGCGGAAAGGCGGCCTGAGAGGCCGCCGCAGGCTGGGAGCCTGCCCCACATGCAGGCTTTCAGGGCGATTTTGGTGAGTCACTGGGTCCAGGGCTAAACTGGATATACTGGATGGGGTAATATTCTCGCGCGATGGTCATGGGAAAAATCAGGTTCTTTCTTGCTTCGTTTGCGATTTTGGGCAGTATGGCTGCGGAAGAGCCGGAGTCGCTTCGCTTCCGCTTCCTGGGCCCCAGGGTTGGGAATCGGATTGCCGCGGCGGCCGGCGTGCCGGGAGATGGCAGCACCTATTACGCCGGAGCGGCATCCGGGGGGATCTGGAAATCGACCGATGGCGGAAATCGCTGGACGCCGATCTTCGACAAGCAACCTGTGGCCGCCATTGGCGCTCTCGCCGTTGCGCCGTCCGATCCGAGCACGGTATGGGCAGGCACCGGCGAGGCTTGGGTGATCCGCGATAGCGACGTGACGGGCAATGGAATCTATAAGTCGACCGATGCCGGCAAGACTTGGACCAACATGGGCCTCGCGGAGTCGGGCCGCATCGGGCGGATCGTCATCCACCCGTCGAATCCGGACATTGTGTTTGCGTGCGCGCTGGGGCGCGCTACCGGTCCGCAACAGGAGCGCGGCATCTACCGCACGACCGATGGAGGCCAGCATTGGGAGCGGGTCCTATTTGCCGACGAGAATACGGGCTGCTCCGGGCTGGCGATGGATCCGCACAATCCGCACACGCTGTTTGCGGGGATGTGGCAGGTGGAGCTGCATACCTGGGGCGAGACGAGCGGCGGCGAGGGCAGCGGCGTTTACGTTTCGCGCGATGGCGGAACCAAATGGACGCGCATCGAGCAACACGGCCTGCCGCATGCGCCATTGGGGAAGATCGACGTGGCGATTGCGCCTACCAATTCGAACCGCGTCTATGCTTTGATACAGACCAAAGACCAGGGCTCGCTCTGGAGGTCCGATGACGCGGGCGAAGGGTGGAAGGCGGTTAATTACCAGCGAGCCTTGATCGGACGGGCGGGCTATTACATTCGGATCGCCGTGTCACCCGCGAATGACAACGAAGTGTATGTGGCGAACAGTTCTTTTCACCAGTCACTCGATGGGGGCCAGAATTTTCAAGAAGTCCGCTGGGGCGGAGACACACACGATATCTGGATCGATCCCACTAATCCGGATCGCTTTGTCATTACAGACGATGCGGGGATGATTATTACTTCGGTTCATGGGCGCGGCTTCCATCGGGTTACTTTGCCTATTGGACAGATGTACCACGTGGCCGTGGACAACCAAATTCCTTACTACGTCTACAGCAACATGCAGGACGACGGGAACATGCGCGGCCCGAGCGTGCCCGCGGATTACCAGGAAACGGGCTGGGACCACGAGATGGGCGGGTGCGAATCGGGCTTCACGGTTCCCGATCCATCCGATCCGAACGTGGTGTGGGCCACCTGCTATGGGGACACCGTTACGCGGTGGGACGCGCGGAACAAGGAAGCGCACTCGGTGAGCCCGTGGATGCATACGCTCGATTCGCCTCCGAACGCCCTCAAATACCGGTGCCACTGGACGCCGCCGCTGGCGATCGATCCGTTCGACCATAACACTGTGTATTACGGCTGCCAGGTGATTTTCAAGACTTCGAATGCCGGCCAGAGTTGGTCGGTGATCAGCCCGGATCTTTCCACGAACGATCCGGCGCACTTGGCGCCTTCGGGCGGAATCGTGGGCGATAATTTAGGGCAATTTTACGGGGAAGTGGTCTTCGCCATCGCTCCATCCACGGTACAGAAGGGACTTATCTGGGCGGGAACCAACGACGGCCAGGTGTGGTACACGAAAGACGGCGCGGCCAACTGGACCAATGTCACCAGTAACATCGCGGGGCTTCCTCCCTGGGGCACGGTGACCAGCATCGCACCTTCCAGCTTCGATGCGGGCACGGCCTATGTGAGCATCGATTTCCACCTGGTGGATAATCGCGACCCTTTCATCTACAAGACCAGCGATTGGGGGAAGACGTGGAAGCAGATTGGCGCTAACTTACCCAAACACGCCCTGGCTTACGTGCGTACGATCGCCGAAGATCCTAACTGCGCGGGCCTTTTGTTTGCCGGCACGGGGAACGGCCTGTATTACTCACTCGACGACGGAGAGCATTGGACAGAGTTGGCGGAAGGGCTGCCGCATGCGCCGGTAACCTGGGCGGTGGTGCAGAAAGAGTTTCATGACCTGGTGGTCTCTACCTACGGGCGGGGACTGTATATTCTGGACGACATCACGCCGCTGGAACAGACCGCCAAGAATCGCGCCGCGGCGCCGGTGGCGCTGTTTGAACCGCGCCAGGCGTACCGCTTTGTGCGCGCGCCGCAGGCGACGCTGAACTTCTCGCTGAAGACCGAGGTGAAGGGTGCGGTGGAGTTGGAGGTTTTGGACGCGCGCGGGAAAGTGGTGCGCAAGCTCGAAACGAGGGGCCACGCCGGGATCAACCGGGTGAAGTGGGACCTGCGGTATGAGTCGCCGCGCGTGGTGGCGCTTCGCACGGCGGCGCCCGACAACCCGCACATCTGGGATGAACCGCGCTTCCGCGATTC
>Ga0181534_10002724_pt1 | contig 10802 bp, 11 predicted proteins | sample PEATcosm2014_Bin_37_FD_119758 | JGI IMG/M metagenome (GOLD analysis project Ga0181534, IMG submission 119758) | Peatland microbial communities from MTU Mesocosm Facility, Houghton, MI, USA - PEATcosm2014_Bin17_10_metaG | ecosystem: Environmental > Terrestrial > Soil > Wetlands > Peat | place...
CCAATTTGGCGTCGATCAGCGACTGCATCGCGTCCTGCACCTGCCGCTCCATGCGAACCAGCGCAGCGGGCAGCTCCGGCATCCCGTGCGCTTCGGGCGCGGCACCGGCGTTGCGCGGCTTCGGCGCCTGCACATCCTTGAGTTTCATCAGGGCGGTGGGCGTCACGCCCACCAGCTCCTTGTCGCCGCCCTTGCCGGACTCCTTGGCGCCTATGTTGATCGGCTGCAGGGTTTTCGGTGCGCCGTGAAAGGCGGCGATCATCGAATCCGACAGCACGCGAAACTTGCCCTCGTTGACCGACGACATGGCGTACATGACGGTGAACAGCGCGAACAGCAGCGTGACCAGATCCCCGTAGGGGATGGCCCACGCTTCTGCGTTTACGTGTTCTTCGTGCTTTTTCTTGCGGGCCATGGCCCTTCACCGCTCAGTGATGAAAGTAGCCCTGCAGTTTTGATTCGATGTTGCGCGGATTCTCACCCTGCGCGATCGCGATGATGCCTTCGATGACCATGGTGCGCACCTGCGACTGGCCGTGGATCACCGACTTCAATTTGTTGCCCATGGGCAGGAACAGCAGATTGGCGAACGCGATGCCGTAAATCGTGGCGACGAAGGCGGCCGCGATGCCGTGCCCGAGCTTGGACGGATCGGCCAGATTCTGCATGACCGCCATCAATCCCATGACGGCGCCGATGATGCCCAGGGTCGGCGAATACACGCCCATCGCCTCGAACACCTTGGCGGCCTGAGTATCGAAATGCTCCATCGTGTCCAACTCGATTTCCATGCTCGAGCGGATGGCTTCGGGTTCGCCGCCGTCGACCAGCGACTGCAGGCCCTTTTTGAGGAATTCATCCTTCTCGCCCTCGACCGCCGATTCCAGTCCCAGCAGCCCCTGCTTGCGGGCGATGTTGCTCCATTCGACGATTTTTTCGATCACCGCGGCCGGATTGCTGATCGGCGGCTTGAACACCCACGAGACGATTTTCCAGGCTCGCAGGAATGTCGCCATCGGGGTCTGCACCAGGCTCGCGGCCAGGGTGCCGAGCACCACGATCACGAATGCGGCGCTGCCGACCAGCGCGCCGGCGCTGCTGCCCTTCAGGATGGCCCCGCCGATGATCGCGATCAATGCCAGCACGATGCCGATGATGCTTAGGATGTCCATGGGATCAATCGGGCGTCAACCACTCCGTCAGCCGCGCGCGCAGGCGCACCAGCGCCTGTCCGTGAATCTGGCAGACGCGCGATTCTGAGACCTCGAGCACCTCGCCGATTTCGCGCAGATTCATGTCCTCATCGTAGTAAAGAGACAGCACCAGTTTTTCGCGCTCCGGCAGGCCGTTGATCGCGCCCGCCAGGGCGTCGCGAAAACCGGCATCCTCGATGTGATCGAACGGACCCGGCCGCTCGTCGCGGGCGTGGTCCGCCGGACTCGAGTCATCCTCGCTCGATCCCATCTGATCGAAGCTGAACAGGCGGCAGCTCGCCGCGTCCTGCACCAGCTTGTGATATTCCTCGATCGAAACGCCGAGACCGGCGGCGATGTCGGTGGGACTCGCATCCTGGCCCTTGGTGTTCTCGATCTTGCGCACCACGTCCGCCATCTGGCGCATGTTTCGATGCACCGAACGCGGCGTCCAATCGGACTTGCGCACCTCGTCGAGCATCGCGCCGCGGATCCGGATGCCGGCATAGGTCTCGAAATTGGCGCCCTTGTTGGCGGAGTAATGTTTCGCCGCGTCCAGCAGTCCGATCATGCCGGATTGGATCAGATCGTCCACGTCGACGTTCGGCGGCATGCGGCTCACCAGGTGGTAGGCGATGCGTTTCACCAAATCGGCGTGCCTCAGGACCAGATCCTGCTGGGGGATCTGATCGACGGGCACGCCGTCGTCCGCAACCGGTTTGGGGGTGCGTTTCTGCGTGTTCGAATATTGTGTACTTGCTCTCATTGCAATACCGCCGAAGGACCAATCCGGGCCCCCACCATGCGTTCTACGAAGAACTCAAGGTGACCTCGTGCTCCTTGTGGCACAGACCACTTATCGGCCCTCACTGCCAGATTCTTGAGTGCGATGGAGGAAATCGATGCCGGATAGGCCTCGACCACGGGGGTTTGCCGCTGCACCGCCCGCCGCAGATATTCGTCGAATGGTACCGAGCCGGCGAATTCAAGGGCGACGTTGAGAAACCGGTCACAGACCTTGGAAATCTTCTGGAAAAGATCCGGCCCTTCTCCCGAGCGGCGGGTCTGATTGGCGAGAACCTGGAAGCGTTGCACCCCATGCTCCCGGCTCAGCACCTTGATCAGCGCGTAGGCATCGGTGATCGACGCCGGCTCATCGCAGACCACGACCACGACGTGATGGGCCGCCTGGCTGAATGTCATCACGCTGTCGCTGAGGCCCGCCGCGGTATCGACCACCAGGACATCGACCCGGTGATACAGATCGCTGAACGCGCGGATGATGCCGGCGTGCTCCGCCGGGGACAGCCCGGCCATGTGTTTGATGCCGGACGCGGCGGGCACGATTTGCAGCCCGTGGGGACCGGTGACGATGGCGTCTTCGAGCGTGCATTCGCCGCGCATCACGTGACCCAGGTGATAGCGCGTATTGATGCCGAGCACGACGTCGATGTTGGCGAGACCGAGATCCGCGTCGACCAGCATCACATCGCGTCCCGAAGCGGCGATCGAGACCGCAAGATTGGCCGACACCGTGGTTTTGCCCACGCCCCCCTTGCCCCCGGTGACGGCGATGACCTTCACCGGACGGGTGGCATTCAGTTCGACCAGCGTTTCCGCCTGATTTCTACCGAGTCGGATGTCACGCATGGGCGAGTGCTCGGCCGAACTGACGGGCATGATGGCCATCGTTGCCGCGCGGCGCGGCGTGCTCCCTGAGCCGCTGCGCCTCGCGCGCCAACCACACGCGGCGCTGATGTGCGGAATGCAGGTCCTCCGGCACCCGCTGTCCGTCGCACAAATACGCGATGGGCAGCTTGTGGCGCAGTGTGCTCGAGATCACGCCCCCGAGACTCGCCGCTTCGTCGACCTTGGTCACGATGCAGGCGGACGGTGACACCCGCGCGAAGGTGCGGATGATCTCCTCGAGGGCATGGCCCTCGCCCTGCGCGGGCAGCGCCAGGAAGACCCGGGCACGCGAGGCGCCCAATTGCAGCGCGGCCAGCTGTTCGGTGAGCCGCACATCCCGCGGCCCCATGCCGGCGGTATCGATCAAGATCAGCTTCTTCGCCTTCAACCGCTCGAGCACCCGGGCGAGCTCGCGGCCGCTGTTGGCCACATGCATCGGCGCGCCGAGCATGCGCGCGTAAGTCATGAGTTGTTCCCGTGCGCCGATGCGGTAGCCGTCGGTGCTCACCAGGGCCAGGTCCTGACTGCCGTGCTGCATGCTCCAGCGTGCGGCCAGCTTGGCGATGGTGGTGGTCTTGCCGGCGCCGGTCGGACCGACCACGGCGATGATGCCGCCGTTGACCGTGCTCAACCGATCGACCACGGGCAGATGTTTGACGAGCAGCGCGAGCGGGATGTGCGAGGGATTCTCAAGATTGGTCCGCCGCGGGGTGAAGGCGGCGAGCGCCATGGCGATGTCCGGCGCGATGTCCATGGCCGACAACTCCTCGAGCACGCGCGCTTTCAGCGGCTCCTGCATGCGCTTGTCGTGCCACGACAAGGTGGCGAGTTCGCTCTCCAGGAGATGACGCAGCTCCTTGAGTTCGCGTTGCACGGTGATGAAGCCGCCGGCCGGCGCGGCAGCTGGCATTGCGCTGCGCGGCGGGGCCGCTGCGGTCCGCACGGGCGCCGGGACCGGAGCCGCCATCGGCTGCGCGGCCCGCATCGGGGGTGCGGCTGGGATCGCAGCCGCGCGCGGCGCGGGCGCGGCAGCAGTCACGCGAACGGCTGTGGCCGGCTGAGGCGCGGTCGGCTGAGGCGCGGCCACAGGCGGTGCCGCCGCGGCGCGCTGCCGTGTCGCATCGACGAACAGCGCCTCGTCGTAGTCGATGGCGGCGATGACCTCGATGCCCTCCTCGACCCGGCGGCTCGACAGGATCACCGCGTCGGGTCCCTGTTCGGCGCGCACCTGGGCGAGCGCCACCCGCATACTGGCCGCCACGTAGCGTTTTATCTTCACGTCAACCTCCATGAGTCAAGCATTGCAAGGCTCCTAACGCCCAACCGCCGCGATCACGCGGATGCGGCGGCTTTCCGGAATTTCGTTGTAGGCGAGCACCGAAAGAGTCGGGCTCGAGTAGCGCATCAGGCGCGCCACCCAGGGTCTGATCTTGGGCGCCACCAGCAGGACCGCAGGTTCACCCGCCGCCTCTTGCCGGCGCGTGCTGTCGGCGAGCGATTTCTGGATCCGGTCGGCAAGGCCGGGCTCGAAGCCGGGCGAAACGTCGTTGCTGGCATTGCCCATCGAATCCTGCAGCGTCTGCTCGAGCGACGGATCCAGCGTGATGACCGGCAGTTCTTCGCGCAGCCCGCCGATGTTCTGCACGATGCTGCGGCCGAGCGCGACGCGTACCGCGGCCACCAGGGCCTGCGGATCCTGCGATTTCGGGGCGAGTTCGGCCAGCGCCTCGCAGATCGTGCGCAGATTGCGAATCGGCACCCGCTCGAGCAGCAAATACTGCAGCACCTTGACCACGACGCTCATCGGCAAAAGCTTCGGCACCAGGTCCTCGATCAGCTTCGGCGCGCTCTTGCCGAGCCGGTTGAGCAGCTGCTGCACCTCCTCGTGACCGAGCAGTTCGTGCGCGTGCGATTGCAGCAGGTGGCTTAAGTGGGTCGCGATGACGCTGCTGGCATCCACCACGGTATAGCCCTGGGCCTGCGCCTGATCGCGCCGGGATTTCTCGATCCAGATCGCATCCAGCCCGAACGCCGGATCCTTGGTGGCCGAGCCCGGCACCGTGCCCGACACCTGACCCGGATTGATGGCGAGTTCGCGGTCGGGAAACACCTCGGACTCGCCCACCGGGGCGCCTAGAATGGTGATGCGGTAGGAGTTCGGGCCGAGCTCCAGGTTGTCGCGGATGTGCACCGGCTGCACCAGGAATCCAAGCTCCTCGGACAGCTTCTTGCGCACGCCTTTGATGCGGCCCATGAGCTCGCCGCCCTGCGCGCGATCGACCAGCGGAATCAGCCGGTACCCGACCTCGAGTCCGATCAGATCGACGTTCTCGACATCGTCCCAGGACAGTTCGCGCTGTTCCGCGGGGACCGCGCTCACCGCCGCCGGCGCGGCCGCCGCCGCCTTCTGGCCATCGCGCTGCTTGCTGAGGAAATAGGCGCCGGCGGCGCACAGTGCGGCCATGGCCAGGAACACGAAATTCGGCATGCCGGGGATGATGCCGAGCAGCATCAGGATGCCGGCGGTGACGCCGAGCGCGCGCGGCTGGCCGAGCACCTGCGACATGATCTGCTGGCTCATGTCGTGCGGCCGCGAGACGCGGGTCACGAGAATGGCCACCGCCACGGACAGCAGCAGCGCCGGGATCTGCGCCACCAGGCCGTCGCCGATGGTGAGCAGCGCATACGTGCGCCCGGCATCGGCGAGCGACATGCCGTGCTGGGCGGCGCCGATGATCGTGCCGCCGAACAAGTTGATGAACACCACCAGGATTCCCGCGATCGCATCGCCGCGCACGAACTTGCTGGCGCCGTCCATCGCGCCGTAGAAATCGGCCTCCTCGCGCACCTCCTGGCGGCGCACGATGGCATCCGCCTGGGTGATGATCCCGGCATTCAAGTCCGCGTCGATCGCCATCTGTCGTCCGGGCATGGCATCGAGGGTGAAGCGCGCGCTCACCTCGGAGATGCGCCCGGCGCCCTTGGTGATCACCACGAAGTTGATGATCACCAGCACCGTGAACACCACCATGCCGACCGCGTAGTTGCCGCCGACGACGAAGTGGCCGAACGCGGCGATGACGTGGCCCGCCGCGTGCGCGCCGGTGTGGCCGTTGATCAGCACGATGCGCGTGGAGGCGACGTTGAGGCCGAGCCGCAGGAGCGTGGCGCCGAGCAGCACCGTCGGGAAGGTGGCGAACTCGAGCGCCCGGCGCACGTAGATCACCGCCAGCAGAATCATCAGCGAGAGCGAGATGTTGAAGGTGAAGAACACGTCGAGCAGGAACGCCGGCAGCGGCAGCACCATCATGGCGAGCACGACCATCACCAGCAGCGGAACCCCCAGGCCGTTGCGGGCGAATTCCCCCAGGGTCGCGATGGCGGCGCGGGTGCTCATACGTCGGCGTACTCATCGCCGAGCTTCGGCTCGGGGCGCGCCAGGCGCGCCGCCAGCGTCGGATTCAAGGTGCGGATGCGGAATATGTACGAGAGCACCTGGGCGACCGCGCCGTACAGGCCCGTGGGAATCTCATGATTCAGATCGGTGGACCGGTACAGCGCGCGCGCGAGTTTCGGCGAATCGAACACCGGCACCCGGTGCTCCTCGGCGATGCGGCGGATGTTCTGCGCGACCAGATCGACACCCTTGGCCACCACGCGCGGCGCGCGCATGTTCTTCGCGTCATATTTGAGCGCCACGGCGAAGTGGGTCGGGTTGACGATCACCACGTCGGCGGTCGGCACCTTGTGCATCATTCGCCGGCGGGCCACCTGCTGCTGCATCTGGCGGATGCGCTGCTTGGTCTCGGGGCGCCCGTCCGACTCCTTGGCCTCGTCGCGCAGCTCCTGGCGGGTCATGCGCAGGGCGCGCTTGAATTGGAACAGCTGCAGGGGCACGTCGACCGCGGCGATCAGCGCGAGCGAGGCGCACAGCCAGACGAACGCCCAGCTCAGCAGGCTCGCGCCGCGTCCGATCGCCGCGCGCGGAGCCATGCGCCCGAGCGCGAGCACGTCGCCGAACAGCCAGCTGACGACCCCGGCACACACCCCGCCCACCACGATGAATTTCAGCAGCGCCTTGGCGAGTTCCGACACGCCATGCAGTCCGAACACGCGCTTCAGGCCGGAGAGCGGACTCATGCGGGTGAAGTCGGGCACCAGCGCCGCGGGACTGAAGTTCCAGCCGCCGAGCGCCACCGCGGCGAGCAGCACCAGGGCGATGAGCGCGGCGAATATCGGCAGCGTGCCGACCAGCGTGGTGAGGGCGGCGTGGCCGAGGGCGGCGTTCATGGCGTCGAGATCTTCCAGCCGCTCGACGTCGAGCGCCATGGAGTGGCGCATCACGTCGGCCAGCCGTCCGGCGAGCGTGGCGCCCATCACCACGAGCGCGACGCTGCCGCCGATCATGGTCGCAAAATTGGTCAGCTCCCGGGAACGCGGCAGCTGGCCGCGCTCGCGCGCCTCCTGCAGGCGTCGTGGTGAAGGCTCTTCGGTGCGTTCGCCGCCCTGGCTCGATTCGGCCATCAGTGCGCTCCCGCCGCCGCACCGGCCAGATCGTTCGCGGCCGCCAGCGCCGAGTCGATCAGCCCGTTGATGCCGACCATCAGTCCGTCGAGTCCGACGATGAGCACGAAAAACCCGGACAGCAGCGTGATGGTGAATCCGATGCCGAACAGGTTGAGCTGCGGCGCGGCGCGGGTGACCACTCCGAGCGCAAGGTTGACGATCACCAGCGCGATCACCGCCGGCAGCGCGACCAACAGGCCGGTCTCGAAGATCCGCGCGCCCCAGGTCGCGACGGCGAACAGAAAATCCCGGTCGATGGTCGCACCGCCGATCGGCAGATTTTGGAAGCTCTGCGCCAGGGCGCCGAGCAGCATCAAGTGGCCGTTGACGGCGAGGTAGGTCAACGTGCCGAAGATCATGAACATCTGCCCGATGACCGGTGTGCTCGCGCCGTGCTGCGGATCGACCACCGTGGCGAAGCCCAGGCCCATGGTGGTCGAAATGCACTGGCCCGCGAAGGTGAGCGCCTCGAAGGCAAGCTGCACCACCATGCCGATCGCGACGCCGATCAGCACCTCCTGCACCGCGGCCATGATCCCGCCTGCGGAAAAGATCGACAGGCCCGCGGGAATCCTGGCGAGGGGCGAGAGGATGAAGGCGAGGCTGAGCGAGAGCACGATCTTGACCAGCTTCGGCACCGAGGTGGCGCTCAGCACCGGCGCCGCCAGCATGAAGCCGCCGATCCGCAACACCGGCCACCACAGACGGGACACCCAGCTCGAGATGGCGGCGGCGTCGATGAGGACGGGCTGCATGGCGCGGCGCGTCCTAGCCGACCACGGTCGGAATGCTGGCGTACAGATCATGCGTGAAATCGATCAGCACCCGCAGAATCCACGGACCGATCACAAACAGCGTGAGCACCAGCAACAGCAGCTTCGGAATGAAGCTCAAGGTCGCCTCGTTGATCTGGGTGGCCGCCTGCAGCATGCCGATCACCAGGCCGGTCACCAGCGCAACGAGCAGCAGCGGCGCGGCGATCATCGAGGTGACCAGCAGGGTGCTGTGCGCGAGCTCCATGACGTATTCCGGCGTCATCGGTGAAAACTCGCCGCCAGCGTGCCGAGCAGCAGCGTCCAGCCATCGACCACCACGAACAACATGATCTTGAACGGCAGGGAGACGAGCACCGGCGAGAGCATCATCATGCCCATCGACATGAGCACGCTCGCCACCACGAGGTCGATGACCAGGAACGGGATGAACACCATGAACCCGATCTCGAAGGCGGTCTTCAATTCGCTGGTGATGAAGGTCGGCACCAGCACGGAGAGCGGCACGTCGTCCGCGGTGGTGAACTGGCTTTTGCCGGACAGCTTGGAGAACAGCTGCAGATCGTTTTCGCGGGTCTGTGCCAGCATGAATTTCTTGAGCGGCTGCACGGTGCGGTCGATCGCGAGCTCGCCCGCGAGCTGCCCATCGAGATACGGCTTGATGCCGTTGGCATAGGCCTGGTCGATGGTCGAACTCATCACGAAGAAGGTGAGAAACAGCGCGAGCCCGGTGAGCACCTGGTTCGACGGCGTGGTCGGCATGCCGAGCGCCTGGCGCAGGATGGAGAGCACGATGATGATGCGCGTGAACGCCGTCATGGCCAGCAGGATGGCCGGCAACAGCGTCAACAGCGTCATCAGAATCAGGATCTGGAACGTCAATGAATAGGTCTGCGCCCCGTCGGCCCCGGTCTTCACCGCCAGCGCGGGCAGCGCGACCTGCGCGATCGCGGCCCCGGCGGGCAGCGCGATGAGCACCGCCAACCCGAGCCAGCGGCGGCGCCTGATCGCCCCGGTCATACCGGGCTTCCCGGCCGCTTCATGAACTCGCGCAGGCGGTCGGCGAACGGCGGCGGCCCGGCGGCGGGTTTGATCACGATCGGCGTCGCGAGCGGGGTCAACGCGACCACACCCCCGGCCCCCACGCCGATGAGCACCTGCGATTCGCCGACCTTCAGCAGTAGCACCCGCTCGCGCGGCCCCAGGGCGAGTTCATCGATGACGGCAATCTCGCCGCGTCCGCGCGGACCGGCGAGTTTCAGGCGCTTGAGCGCCCAGCTCACGGCCACGATCAGCGCAACGATCGCGAGCAGACTGAGCGTGAGCTGCGTCAGGCTCCCGGCCGAGAGCGGCGAGGCGGATTGCGCCATACCGGTCACCGCGCCTGTTCCATCCGCTCGGTTGCGCTGACGACATCGGTGAGCCGGATGCCGAACTTTTCGTTGATCACCACCACCTCGCCGCGCGCGATGCGCACGCCGTTGACCAGCACGTCGAGCGGTTCGCCGGCCAGGCGGTCGAGTTCGACGATCGCGCCCGGGGCGAGCTGCAGCAATTCACGCACGGACATCCGCGCGCGCCCCACCTCGAGCGCCAGGGTGACGGCCACGTCGAGAATCAAATTCAGATTCATCTCCTGGCCGGTGCCGACCGCGGCATTCGGACCCAGGTCGTTGAATTGCGCACGCGACACCGCGGCTTTCGGATCGGAAACACTCATGCCGTACCTCCTGGAAGAATCTTGAGTGCGTTGCGTCCCTGGGAGACGCCGAATCGGCCGCGATACAGGGGCACTTCGCCCGCCAACAGCGTGACGTGCTGAGGCGGCTCGATCGGGATGATGTCGCCGGGCGTCAAGCGCACGAGTTCGCGCAGACTGATCTGCGCCTGCGCGAGAATGGCGCGCGTCTCGACATCCGCCTCCTGCAGCGCGGCGCCAAGCGCCGGCGCCCACGCCTCCTGCTTGCGCAGCGGCGCCTTGCCGCCGTCGGCGCCGAGCGCCTCGCGAATCGGCGCCAGGAGGTGCTCCGGAAACAGCCAGTCGATGCGCCCGCTGCGCGCGCCGAATTCCACCGCCCAGCGCACGATGATCAGCGAGTCCTGGGGGCCGCCGAGCTGCAGCAATCGCGGATTGGTCTCCTGTTTCACGAGTTCCAGTTCGACCGGCGTCACCGGCGTCCAGGCGGCGGTCCAGTCGGCGCTCACGCTGCGCAGCAGCAGCGCGAGAAAGCGCTGCGCCGCGGGCGCGATGGCGGCCTGCGCATCGGTGGCGGCTCGTCCCGAACCGCCGAAGAAGCCATCGAGGAGGGCGAGCAGCAGAGTCGGATCGATGCACACGTAGGCGAAGCCGGCGAGCGGTTTCAAACGCACGATGGCGACGCTCGCCGGCACCGGCAGCGCGGCCTGAAGATCGGCCGCACGGGCCGATTCGATCGCGCTGAACTGCACGTGGGCATCACGCCCGAGCAGTGCCGACAGCGAGGTGGTGGCGCGCTCCGCAAAGCTCTTGGCGATGATCTCGAGCATCGGCAGCTGGGTGCGGTTGATGCGCTGAGCGGTGAAATCATGCGGTCGAACGCCG
>Ga0181534_10002725_pt1 | contig 10796 bp, 8 predicted proteins | sample PEATcosm2014_Bin_37_FD_119758 | JGI IMG/M metagenome (GOLD analysis project Ga0181534, IMG submission 119758) | Peatland microbial communities from MTU Mesocosm Facility, Houghton, MI, USA - PEATcosm2014_Bin17_10_metaG | ecosystem: Environmental > Terrestrial > Soil > Wetlands > Peat | place...
ACCAGCACTGTCGGCTGCATCGGTTTGCCAAAGCTGGTGAACGGCCAGTACACACCTACCACCGAGGTGGACGTCATCGACCCCGCCCAGTTGAGCAACGATTACAAGAAATCCAAATTTCAGGCCGAGGCCGTCGCGTACGAATTGTTCCGTAAAAAAGCATTGCCCATCATCATTGTTAATCCCTCCGCACCCGTCGGGCCCGGTGATGTCAAGCCCACGCCCACCGGGCAGATCATCGTTGATTTTCTGAACCGCCGCATGCCGGCATATCTGGAGACGGGCTTGAACTGGGTGCATGTCCGGGACGTGGCCATGGGGCACATCCTCGCGGCGGAACGCGGACGCTTTGGTGAACGTTACATTTTGGGAAATGCCGCCGGCAACTGGACCATGCAGCAGACACTTGCGGTCCTGCAGGAACTCACCGGCATCCCCGCGCCCAAGGTGAAAATCCCCCACTGGCTTGCGATGCGCGTGGCCGAGGCGAATGAAATGCTCTCCTTCGTCTCCGGCAAACCGCCGCGCGCGCCCTTGGCCGGCGTGAAGATGGCCAAATACCGCATGTGGTTCAATCCCGCCAAGGCCACCATGATGCTGGGCCTGCCACAGACGCCGCCGAAGCAGGCGTTCGCCGACGCCATCGCGTGGTTCCGGGCCAACGGCTACGTTAAGAAGTAAGCTGCCGCCGTTCCTAGTTCATTTTGACTTGCTGAATAACAACGGGGCTATTTTTCTCACCAGGTTGCCGGCAAAGAACCCGTCATCCGTGTTGGACAAAATGATGATCGTCAGATGGTCGTCCGGGAACATCTCATTGGCCGCGCTGAAACCGCTGGTGATGCCGGTGTGGCCGATGTTCCGGTGGCCGTTGACCGAGTTGAGGAACCACGCGAAACCGTAGGAGCCGGGCTCACCGTGCCGCCAACTGACAACGGGTTTCCCGGTGTTCAAGGTTGCCGGCGTCCACCACAGTTGCTTGGAAGACGCCTTCAGAAACCGGTCGCCGCCGAGCGCCGCGTCCCATTTTGCCAGGTCGGGTGCGGTGGATACTATGGCGCCAGCCGCGAACAGATCCGTCAGATCATAATCGCGATTCACGTAACCTCCATTGGTGTAAGCATAGCCGTTGGCGCGGTGCGGAATGACCAGCCACGGATCGCGCCGGGTCGTGTTGGTCATCTGCAACGGCGTAAAGATCCGCTCGCATAAAAAATCCCAGTAAGTTTTCCCGCTCACATTCTCCACGATGTACCCGAGCAGGTTGTAGCCGGAATTGCAGTAGGCCCAGCGCTGGCCTGGTGAAAAATCCATTGGCTGCGCCGCCAGCTTCTGGATGAACTGCGCCTGCGTGAGGTGCTGCCGCATTTCGAAGCCATCCAGGCCTTCGTAGTTGCGGATGCCGGAGGTGTGCGTGAGCAGGTGCCGGATCTTGATGTTCTTCCAGCCTGGCGGGGTGTTGGTAAGATATTTGCTGATGTTGTCATCCACGGACAGCTTGCCATCTTCGGCCAGCAACAGGATGCTCGCGGCGGCGAACTGCTTGGACACCGAGCCGATCTCGAAGACCGTCGAAGCATCCACCGGCGTCTGCCATTCCTCGTTGGCCACGCCGGCGTAGAACGTCGTCTGAGGCTGGCCGTCTTTGAGTATCAGGCACGCCAGGCCGGCGACATGCTGCTGCTCCATTTCACCCCGCAGGACAGATTCCATGTCCTCCGACCGCGCGTGTCCGGTGACCAAGGCAAGGGCCAGCAACAGGTTGGTCGCACATTGCGATCGCTTCATCAGGGGTTGGTCCGGGGGGTCAGTCGCCCAGGCATGTTCCCACCCGGCGGGCGGTCTCAACCCATTGATGGTCAAGTGGTACGGCTTTGCGCTTGCCGGCGACTTTTTCCAGCGGCACCGGTTCAGTGCCGTCGCCGCGCGCCGCCACCATCACGCCAAAGACGCCTTCGTTGATGAGGTCGCCGCACGCGCTGCCGAGCCGGGTGGCGAGCAGGCGGTCGGCCGGAGACGGCGTGCCGCCCCGCTGGACGTACCCGAGAATGGTCATGCGCGATTCAAGATGCGTCAGTTCCTCCAAATGCTTCGCGAGTCGCAGGGTGTTGCCCTGGTGCCGGACTTCCAGCGCGGCAAGTTCCACCTTGGCCTCCTTTTTATCATGGAGATTTCTGGCGCGCTCGAGTTTCTTCTCGGCGGCGCCCAGTATCCGCGCGTCGTCGCGGGTCATCGCGCCTTCCGCGACGGCGACGATGCTGAAATTCGTTCCGTGCTTGCTGCGGAGCTTGATGGCGTTGGCGATCTTTTCCACGTCGTAGGGGATTTCCGGGATTAAAATCACGTCCGCTCCGCCCGCGATGCCGGACCCGAGCGTGAGCCAGCCGGCGCGGTGCCCCATGATTTCGGCCACGATGATCCGATGGTGGCTGTGCGCGGTGCTGTGCAGGCGGTCGATGGTTTCGGTGGCGATGTCCATCGCGGTGGCAAAGCCGAAGGTGGCGTCGGTCATGGCCACGTCGTTGTCAATCGTCTTGGGCAGGGTGATGACGTTCAGCCCGGCTTGGTGAAGCCGGAGCGCGTTCTTCTGCGTGCCGCCGCCGCCGAGGCAGACGATGCAGTCCAGTCCCCACTTGGTGTAATTTTCCACGATGGTCTCCGTCATGTCGCGCGTGCGGCCGTCGATGAGCATGCGGTGGGGCTTGTCGCGGCTGGTGCCCAGGATGGTGCCGCCCACGGTGAGGATGCCGGCGAGCGTGGACTTGTCCAGCTTGAGCCGCCGGTTTTCCACGAGGCCGCGAAAGCCGTCGCGGAACCCGAAGATTTCCATGCCGTAGTAATTCAGGCAGGTTTTGCCGACGCCGCGGATGGCGGCGTTGAGTCCGGGGCTGTCGCCGCCGGCGGTGAGGATGCCGATGCGTTTGGTTTTTGAAGTTTTCGCCATGCCGTGGATGATTTGAAACCGCGCTGAAAAATTTGTCGAGCAGAAGTTTGAAAATATTTTATGTCCGCCGGCGCACCCTGACCAGCGCGGCCAGGCTGGTGGCCCAGCCCAGGCCGGAAATCGCCGCGCCGAATTGAAACGCCCGGTCCCGGTAAAAGAAATGCACGTTGTGCCGGCCAGCCGGAACCTGCACGGCCTGAAAGGCGACGTTTGCGCGGAGCAGTCGGGCCGGCTGGCCGTCAATCGTTGCATGCCAATTGTGATAATATGTCTGCGCGACGACGACCAGCGAGGATTCAACGGCCTCCGCTACCACGTCCGCGGTGCTGTTGCCGAACTTAACATCACTGATCTTTGCCGCGGTCGGGTTGGTGACGGTCACAAAATTCTGTTCTGATGGCGGCAGAAAAACGATTTTCCCACCGTCAAAATCATTCCTTCCAAAAGCCCAGAGCGTGTTGGTGTCGTCCAGAAAGACGGGTTTCTGCCCGGCGGTCACCAGCGGCAGAAAATCCGTTCGCGCCTGCCAGTCCAGCAGCTTGCCCGGCGCGGTGGTCTGCGAGACGCCCAAAAAATCTTCCAGTCCCGACCAGTTTCCGTTGGTGGCGCTGTACATGAGCGACAGCAGGCCGTCGAACTCGCGGGGCGACAGCGAGAAAAACCCGTCCACCTTCGGCACGCCGTCGAGCAGGTTGGCGTTGGCGCAATAGCCGATGCGCTTCGCGAGGAAGTTGTTTTTAGGATCGCTTACCGCGAAGCGCGTCAGTTCCAGCGCCGCCTGGGGCGACAGCATCGCGCGCGAACCACCCAGCTCTGGCTGCGGATTCATTGCCAGCTTGGTGCGGGCAAGGTTCTGTTCATAGACGCTGGGCGGCACGGTGGGATTCTGCCTCGGCTCATGCGTGAACACATCCAGCCAGGCGACGAGGATCAGGAACAGTGGCGCGAACCGGAGCAGGAGGGATCGGGTGGTGCGCGTGAGGATGAACAAGATCGCGCCGGTCAAAACTAAAAACCCCGCGCGCGAAATTCCATTCCGCAGCGCGGCGGATGTGTCGTCGCCGGGCAGCGGGGCGTGTTGAGTCCAAAAGATGATGCCGCCAATCAGCACCAGCAGGACGCCGCCGAGCAAAAAAATCCTTTCTTTTACTGTCTTTATGTTTGCCAGCACGCCCGCCGCGAGCAACGGTGCGGCAAACACGGCGACCATCACAAATTTCACCGGATAGGTGATGAAGCTCAATTGCGGGATGAGTTTGCGGAGCAGGGGATAGACCGGCGTGTTTTCGCCAAGCGCGCAGAGCAGGGCGATGATGGTGATGACTGCCAGCAGCCAGGTGCGCTCAAACCACAAGGGAAATAGGAGCAGTGATTTTAAATAATCCGGGATGCGAATTGAATTTTTTTGTAAATTCCTTAGTTCCTGCAAGCGGTCTCGCAGACTAGCGAGCGCCAGCCACGCCAGCCACAAAGTCCCGATGCCCAGATAGTAAGATGAAGTCCAATACTGTCCCTGCTGGAAGAATATGCCTTCCATGGCCGTGTTGCCGAAGGCCATCGGCACCAGAAAATTAGCCAGGCCAAAATCCGGCATGGACCACCGCAGATCCGTGTAGCCCGTTGCGCGCTGCGCATGGGCCACAAGGTCGAGGAAGGGCAGCAGTTGCACCGCGCTCAACCCAAACACCAGCCAGACAACCGCCGGAAAACGCCGGATCAAGGCGGCCCGCAGAGATTCGGCCTTGGCCAGTTGCTGGAGCCACAGGGCCGCCACGATCAGCCACGTCAGCAAAATTGTTTCCGGCCCGCCCGCCAGCATCTGCAATGCCCCGACGATGCCCGCCAGAAAGATCTTCCGCCTGCCGTCACGCCACGCCAGTTCGGTCGCCAGCACCACCCACGGCAGCCAGCTAAACGTCGCGATGTGGCTCGGCCACATCAGCAGGTTGAGCGTGAACCCGTTGAACGCGAAGACCGTGCCCGCGAAGGCCGCCGCGAAATCATTGCCCGTCCACCGGCGCGCCAGAAAATACATTCCCAGCCCCGCCCACCAGAGATGCGCCAGGCTGAAAAAGCTCAGCGACCATTGGAGCGGCAGCGCCAGGTAGATCAGGGACGGCGGATAGAGCGCCATCGTGTTCCATTGCGCCAGGAACGGCACCCCGCAGTTGTTGTATGGATCCCAGAACGGCAGTTCGCCGTGCCGGAAGCAGTCCTGCTGGAAATGCGCGAGCGGATAGGCAAAGAACCCAAAGTCACGCGCTACAAACGTTTCCAGCCCGAGGATGACCTGGGGGAACGCGGCGAAAATCAGCAGCCCCAGCAGCAGGCCAAACCGCGCGGGGGTGAACCCGGCGGTGCGATTTTCAATCGGTTCGCTCATGAATGTCGTGGTCATCTTATTCGTGAACCGAAACCCGCAGCAAGACTGGAGAAATCCCGTCTTGGTCGCCGTCCGCAAGGACTTTGATCCGGTTTGACTGGCTTTGACCCGCCAATGGACGGCGGCTGTGGCGGAGCCCAGCCGCAGCGTGCCGCTTGCAACCTGCGCCTTCAGATTCCCATCGAGCCCCTCCCTCCTGGCCTTCGTCCGCACCAACTCGCTCGTCGCCCGTAATGGCAGTTCGTAAATCGTAAATCATGCATCCGCTGGTCTCATAATTTTTCCAATAGTGATTGGAATTGATTGTAAATCATCGAAATTCGCGGCGTTTCCACCCTCCGACCCCGGTGGCAGTACGCCAGTACCATCCTCGGCTTCGTCCCGCTGCCTTGCTGCCTCAGTTTCATGGGTTAAAAACTCTATGGTCGGATTTCGGCGGATTTCGCCGGATAAACCAGTCTCAGCCCGCCGTTCGACATTCGCGCTTCGTTATTCATTCTCGCCCTCGGTCGACACCCTATTTTGCCTTGCCGCGTCAGATAGTCTTTCGGTTTCATAATTTTTTCAAAAGTGATTGGAATTGATTGGAAATCGTTGGAAACGCCCGGAATTGAGCCATTCGCTGAACACTGAAAACCCGAAAAGTGGTTTGACTCGCTTTTGGCCCACAACTGGTGGGCAGGGTCGCGCCCTGTCGCGCCGTAGTCCCGCTCGGAGCGGGACGGATGCGACCCTGTTCGACTGCGCAGCAGGCACTTTGAGGCATGAACACACCCGGAGCCTGTCTTGAAGAACCTTGCCCCCCTTGGTCCACTTTGAATTATTTTGACTTGGTTTGACCCGGCCTGTCGCGCCGTAGCGCAGCGAAGGCGGTTTTGACTTAACGTTAAAGCATTGGGAAAATGAAAGGCGTTCTGAACCCCTTCCTCGACCGAAATTTGCCTCCCCAGACTCCCTGAAATCCAACGGACGGTCCCCTCGCCCCCATTGGGGGAGGGTGTCAGGATGAGCGTGCCGGCGGCCTTCGATTGCCCCGGCCGCCCCGCCCCCGCCTGTGCTGCGTTCGCTTTCACGCCTCCACTTTCCCGCATCCGCCGACGAATGTCAATAACAAATATACATACCTGCACCCGGCAAAAATTGCCGCCGCCTCGCTGGAAAATTGCCCTAAAATCCCTTAAGCCCTTCCGCCGTTTGCCGATGTATTATTGGGAAAACATGATTAAGACACGAAATATCCGGACCATTGTATTGATCGATGATGACATCAGGCTGGCCAAAGCGCTGGAGCAGGTCCTGGTCAAAAGCGGTTTTATCGTCCACGCCTTCATCAATGGCCGGTGGGCGCTCGAATGGCTGGCCCAGGAACGTGCCGAACTGGTCATTACGGATATTTACATGGAGCATATGGACGGGATGGAGATCATGGGGGCGGTGAAAAAATCCTATCCCGCCGTCAAAATCATTGCCATGTCCGGCGGTTCCCAGATTGTGGATCTGGACTGTCTGTCCGTCGCCAAGCAGCTCGGTGCCGACCGCACGTTGACGAAACCCATTCAGATGACCGCCCTGCTGGCCGCCATCAATGAGCTCGACACTGAAATTGTGGCTGATCAAGTGCGTTTACCGGGTCAAGGTTGGCGCAAGTAGCGCAGCCGTAAATGGGTAGGGATGGCGCGCTGCGCCATCCCCGTCGCCGAGCGGAGTCCCGCACGGAGCGGGACGATGGAAACGAACAGTCAGCCCGGATTCCACCTCCCCGCAATTGACGCTTTCCTCCACAAGTCTTACGCTGTCGGCAGATTTATGAGCCAATTGCAAGATTCCCTCGTCGAACTCATCCGCCGCACCTCCGCCGAGATTCCCGACGACGTCCACCGCGCCATTCTCACTTCGCTGGAAAACGAGAAGAAGAATTCCCTCGCGGCCAACGCCTTCAAGATCATCGACCAGAACATCGCCCTCGCCAAAACCAAGTCCCAGCCCATCTGCCAGGACACCGGCAGCATCCTGTTTTACGTCGATGTGCCCGTCGGCTACGACCAGATCACCTTCGCCGAGACCGCTCGCGAAGCCGTCAAGCTCGCCACCAAGAAAGGCTATCTCCGCCAGAATTCCGTCGATTCCCTCACCGGCAAGAACGACGGCACCAATTGCGGCCCCGGCGCCCCGGCCTTTCACTTTCACCAGCACCGCTCGCCGGAAATCGGCGTCAAGCTCGTCCTCAAGGGCGGCGGCTGCGAAAACGTCGGCGCGCAATACTCCCTGCCGGATGACACGATCGAGGCGAACCGCGACCTCGACGGCTGCCGCAAGGCCATTCTCGATGCCGTGCTCCAAGCCCAGGGCAAGGGTTGTGGCCCGGGCGTCCTCGGCGTCTGCATCGGCGGCGACCGCGCCACCGGCTACGAACATTCTAAGCTCCAGCTCCTCCGTCTGCTGGACGACCGCAATGCCGAGCCCAAGCTCGACGCCCTCGAACAGGACATCCTGAAAACCGCGAACGAACTCGGCATCGGCCCCATGGGTTTCGGCGGCAAGACCACCTTGCTCGGCGTAAAAATCTGCACCGCCAACCGCGTCCCCGCCTCCTATTTCGTCAGCATCAGCTACATGTGTTGGGCCTACCGCCGTCAGGGCGTGATGCTGGATGGCGCTGATAAAATTGAAAAATGGCTCTACTAAGGATTTCATCATGATCAAATTATCTTTCCCATTCACCGGCGAAAAAATCCGCGCCCTCAAGGTCGGCGACGAGGTTTTGATTTCCGGCACCGTCTTCACCGGCCGCGATGCGGTCCATAAATATCTGCACGAGGGCGGCACGTTGCCGGAGGGCGTGAGCCTGAAAGACGGCATCATGTACCACTGCGGCCCGGTGATGATGAAGCAGGACGATGGCAGCTATAAATGCACCGCCGCCGGCCCCACGACCTCCATCCGCGAGGAGCCGTACCAGTGGCAGGTTATCCGCGATTTCGGGTTGCGCGGCGTCATCGGCAAGGGCGGCATGGGCGCGAAGACCCAGGCTGCGTGCAAGGAATACGGCTGCGTCTATCTGCACGCCATCGGCGGCGCGGCGCAGGTGTTGGCCGAGTGCATCAAGCAAGTCCGCAACGTCTATTTCCTGGAAAAATTCGGCTCGCCGGAGGCCATCTGGGAACTCGCCGTGGAAGATTTTCCGGCGGTCGTGACCATCGACGCCCACGGTAATTCGCTGCACGAGGAAATATTTGCGAAGAGCCGGGCGGCGCTGGCAGAACGGTTGTAAGCCGTTATGTCATCTTCCGGCGAAGAATTGCGGGGTTCGTCGCCGGCGGGGTTTCGCCTCAAAAATCTGGTCTGGCTGGCGTTTATTACGCTGGCCGTCATCTATGTCTTCTCCCGTTTTATTCCGGCGTCATCGCTGCGCGATTATGCGTTTCCCGATGATGTGGAAGACTCCTGGACCATGGCGCTGCACGCGGGGTTCCTCCAGCACCTGCAATTTGGGACGGATCTGGTTTTCACCTACGGGCCATGGGGGTTTCTGGCGCGCGGCTATCATCCGCAGACGTATCCGCTTTCCGTCACGGTTTGGTTGGCCCTGGCGCTGGTTTTTATGTTTGCCGGCTGGCGGCTCGCGCGGCAGTTGGGTTGCCGCGGGATTTGCGCGTGGCTGTGGCTGGTCACATTGTCCGCCTTCGCGACCATTCCCCTCGGCACTGACATGGATACCCGTCTGCTCTTGTTCGTGACGCTGTTCTTGCTGCAGCACTTTTTTTCCGAAACCGACAAGACAACAAAGGCGTTTTTGGTCGTTGCCTTGGGCTGCCTGAGCCTGGTCAAGTTCACCGGCCTGTTGGAAACGGCTTTTGTGTTAAGCCTCGTTTCGGTGGACGATGTGTTTCGCCGCCGCCGCTTCCCTTGGGCTGCGCCGCTATGGCTGGCCAGCCTGCTGGCCTTCTGGCTTCTCGCCGGGCAAAGGCTGGATTCCATCGGGCCATTCCTGGTCAATTCATGCCAGATCACCGCCGGTTACACCGAGGCGATGATGGTGCCGGGCGATGCCCCGGCGTGGAGCCTTTTGGGTTTTGTGATGATTGGCATCGCGCTCTGGCTGCTCGCGGCGCGGGTGCTGTGGCTGAAGTTGCGCTGTTGGGCTCTCCTTCCGCTCGCCGGGATGGGGATGTTTTTGTTCGTCGCCTTCAAACTGGGCTACCTCCGGCACGACATGCATCAAACCAATTCCGCGATGGCCCTGCTGGTCATCGCCGCCTTGCTGCTGCCGCTGGCGTGGCGGAAGTCCAACGGATATAAAGCGACTGGTGCTGGACTATTGCTGATTGCCGGAGTTTTTGGGGCGGTCATTTTTAACGACCGGCCGCCCGCCGGCGGGCTGGCGGCCCAGTTGGCCGGAACCTTCCGCCTTACTAGTATATTGGCCCCCGTGGCCGCCGCCTGCACCGGGTATCTCCAGACGGACCTTCAAAAAGAACTGGCCGCCATCGCGGCTAAAAATCCCCTCCCGTCCGTCACCGGCGGCGCCGACCTGTACCCCCGCGGCCTGACCGTGCTGTTTGCCCATGGCCTGCGCTATCAACCACGTCCCGTCATCCAAAGCTATGCCGCCTATACACCAGCGCTGGCGCGGATGAACGCCGCCTGGCTGCGCTCCGGCCGCGCCGCCACCAACCTCCTGTTCGCCGTACAGCCGCTGGACGGACACTTTGGCAGCCTGGACGACGGATTATCCTGGCCGGAACTGTTGACGCGCTATGAGATCAGCCCCGCGGCCGGCCCATACCTGCTGTTGCAGCGGAGCCTGATGCCGCGCGACTACCGGCTCGTTCCCCTTACCAATACCGAAGCTCAATTTGGCGCAAGCCTGGAAATCCCCTCCATGACCACCGGGCCAGTGTGGGTGGAGGTGGATATCAAAAAGACCTTCGCGGGTAAAGTCATCTCGGCGCTGTACAAGCCGCCGGTGTTGTCCCTGACGGTCGCGACCCGTGGCCGGGGTACGGGGCTATACCGGATTGTTCCCGGCATGGCGCAGGCTGGTTTTTTACTGTCGCCCGTGGTGGTGAACACCAAGGCATTTGCCGCTCTGTATGACACCGGCCCGCCGGCTAAACTCGCGGACTGGGAGGCGCAGTCCATGATGATCGAACCGGAAACGCCGTCGCACGCCACCTCCTGCTATGAGCCAACGTACCAAGTCCGTTTCTACTGTTTGGAATTATCGCAATAGATTGTGTTAGACTTGCATCTATGTTCCGGGCTTTCAGTGGAACCACGTTGGTATTCTGCTCCATGGCCGGCGGATTTTAAGTAATTGTCCAGCGGCTGTTCCCTCTCCCCAAGGGCTAGAGCATTTTCTATTTAAATAGACGCATACTGGGCGTGGCGAAAGAACCCTCTGCAATCGGCGGCGGAGAAGGTATCCAACGAACCGGCCACGGCGGTCAACAGTTCGGCCACCGTCCG
>Ga0181534_10002727_pt1 | contig 10792 bp, 9 predicted proteins | sample PEATcosm2014_Bin_37_FD_119758 | JGI IMG/M metagenome (GOLD analysis project Ga0181534, IMG submission 119758) | Peatland microbial communities from MTU Mesocosm Facility, Houghton, MI, USA - PEATcosm2014_Bin17_10_metaG | ecosystem: Environmental > Terrestrial > Soil > Wetlands > Peat | place...
AATTCGCGAGCGCTCGGCGAGTGGCGCGTGCATTTGGACCGAGGTGTTCAGCCCCGCCAGGGTGCCCATGTACGCCCCGCCCACCAGGACCATGGCGGCTATCGCGACGATCAGCGAGGGGGCGAGCGCGTAGAGCAACAGTGAGAGCGCGAGACTCCCCAGCGACAGCCGTAGCGCCCACACCCGGGAGGTGCGTTTCGCGACGACGGGCAGTGCCAAGGCCGCCGCCACCGCCCCCACACCCTGGGCTGTTACCAGCCACGTCGTCCCGACCTTGCCCGAGTGCAGAGTGATAATGGCCATGGCCGGCACCAGAGAGATAAACGGGCTGGCCACGATCGCGATGGCCCCGATGGCCAGGATGGGATTGCGACAGCCCTTCACGGCCCACGCTCGACGGGCGCCGGCCAGCGTCTCGGCGAAGAAGTGCACCCGCGTGGTGATCTTCGGTCTCGGAGCGGTGCGCACGAAGGAAAAGACGATGAGCACAAAAACAAACGAGGCGGCGTTAACCAAGAAGCACAGTCCGACCGAGCCCAGCACGAGCGCCACCGACGCTAAGACCGGACCAATGATTCGCCCGAGGTTGAACTGCGCCGAGGACAGTGACACCGCGGCCAACACCTCGTCGGCGTCGACCAAGTCGCGCAGGAGCGACTGCCAGGCGGCCCAGGAGGCGGAGCTACAGAGCCCCTCGCCGACGGCCAGGTAACACGCCAGTTCCGGAGTGAGGTGGTGAGTCAAGGCCGCGACCGCGAGCGCGCTCGCGGTCGCGGCCATCACCAAGTTGTTCAGCTGAATCCATCGCTGTCGGCTCCACCGATCGGCCACCACCCCACCGAGGGGCGAGCCAATGAGGGCCGGGGTCCAGGCCGAGACCGTTAAAAGTCCTAACCACAGGGGGTTTCGGGTCGTCTCGGTGAGGAAGATACCCAGCGCCACGCTCTGCATCCAGGTGCCGACCGACGACACGAACGACGAGGTCATCGCCAGGGCAAAGCTTCGGTGTCGTAAGGGAGCTAGCGAGGCAATTGCCACGCGTCCAACTTACCGAGGAGCGCGATCGCCTCGGGCTCTCTACGAATCGCCGCTCTTGCGACGGGGACGTAGCGCGAACCACCAGACCGAGATGATGGTCGCGAGCGCCCCCAACACTCCGATGCTCGACTTCACGGCCGTCTTCTTGTTGTTCGCCATCGGTCCATCGTAGTTACGCACTACGCCGGGGGCTATACCCCCGGCGTAGTGGCGCGATACGTGGTCGTTAGTCCTGCTTCAAGGCTTCGATCGTGAACTCGATGACGATCTTGTTGCTGACCACCAGTCCGCCGTTCTCCAGGGCGGCGTTGAAGTTCACGTTGAAGTCGCGACGGTCGATCTCGGTCTTCGCTTCGAAGGCCGCGGCGGTGACCCCGGGCTGCATACCGGGGCTGGTGCCCAGGTACTCGAGGTCGAACGTGACGGACTTGGTGACGTCTTTGATGGTGAGGTCGGCCACGAGCTCGTAGTCGTCGCCCCCCTTTGAGGTGATCTTGGTCGACTTGAGGGTCAGCGTGGGGTAGGTCTCCAGCTCAAGAAAGTCGGCGCTCTTGAGGTGATTGTCGCGCATTTCGTTGTGGGTGGTGATGCTGGCCGCTTGAACCGTCGCCTCAACACTCGAGTTTTCCAGCGAATCACCGATGGTGATGACACCAGAAAAATCAGTGAAGTTGCCACGGACCTTCGACGCCACGAGGTGGCGAGCGATGAAGTCGATGTTGGTGTGCACCGGGTCAATGGTGTAAATGCCGGGAGCGGGAAGGTTGCTCATAAAGTCTCCTAGTTATCGGGGCACTGAGTGTGCTTCGTACGAGTATAGTTGCTTCTACAATTACTTGTCAAATAATAACTTGCTGCGCAGTTTCTTCCTGTATAATGGAGTGATGATGATCTCCACCAGTTCGTGTCCCTCCGGGGACGAGAAGGTGGCCCTTTTCGGGTTGCTCTTCGAGACGAATGCTCGAATGTCCCGGGAGATTGGCGCGGAACTGGAAGCCGCGTGCCAGTTGCCCCTCGCCTGGTTCGACGTCTTGCTGCAACTGCGCCAGAGTGACGGCGGTCGCCTGAAGATGAACCAGATCGCCGACGCCATCGTGCACTCGACGGGTGGCACCACTCGCCTCATCGACCGCCTCGAGGAAGCGGGCTTCGTGCGACGCGAACACTGCGCGAAGGACCGGCGCGCTATCTGGGTGGCGATCACCGAGGAGGGCGGCGCCAAGTTAGACGAGGCGCTCCTCGTGCACCTTCGCTACCTGGACGACAACCTCGCGACTCGCCTCGACGACACCGAGCGAGGCGTCCTCGCGGGACTTCTCACCAAGCTGAACGTTCCGCGCTAGATCTTGACCACCCAGGCGAACGCCGTCCGTCCGTCGTCCAAGTCCAGCGCGGTCCCCTCGCCCACCCCCGCAACGCTCACCACCTCGTGAGCGAGAACCTCACTGGCCAACGCATCGAACCAGTCACCGAGGTCATCGAGTCCGAGCACGTGCAGGGTGATCCGGTCGGCCACGTCGAGTCCCGAGTTCTTGCGTAGGTCCTGCACCTGGCGAACCACGTCGCGCAGGTAGCCGCGACGGCGAAGGTCGTCGTCGAGCGTGAGATCCAACGCGACGACCTCTCCCCCGTCTCTCGAGACGGCGAATCCGCTCTGGCCCTTCACCCGAAGTTCCAACTCCTCACCACTGAGCGCAAAGGAACCGCTCGAGAGGACCACCGTGACGCTCTCGCCGGCCTCGAGGGCCCGGGCGGCTTCGAGCGCGTCGAGGTCGCTCAGGGCACTCCGCAGCTCTTTCACCGCTTCGCCGAGGCGAGGGCCCACCACGCGGAAGTTAGGCACGAGTTCAAACGACAGCACCTCGGCCAGTTCTTGGCCGTACTCGAGGTGATCGACGTTGAGCTCCTCTTCCACCACGCCGTCGGGGGGACGTGGGGCGTTCGTCGGCAGGAAGACGAGGGCGCGGGCCAGAGGTTGACGGACCTTCACGCCGGCTTCGGCCCGCGCGGCGCGCCCGAGCGACGTGAGACGGCGCGCCACGGCCATCGATGCTTCGAGGTCCTCGTCGCGTCGCTCCGCGTGGGCGCGGGGCCAGTCCTCTAGGTGCACCGAGTCAAAGTCGCTGACGGGAAAGAGCTCCTGATAGAGACGCTCGGTCAGCAGAGGGCAAAACGGCGCCAGTAATAAGGTCACGCGCTGGAGCACTTCCAACAGCGTGGCCTGGGCGGCCAGGGAGTCCGAGCGCGGGGCCGTGGGGTCGGTGCGCCAGAAACGGCGCCGGCTTCGTCGCACGTACCAGTTCGAGAGGTCATCGACCAGCTCGACCAGCGCGTCGGTCCCCCCGAGCGGTTCGTATCCATCGAGCGCGGCCGTCAGGGTCTCGGTGACGCTCTCCAAACGCGAGAGGATCCAGCGATCGACGTCGCTGCGTTCGCTCACCGCGGGAATGTCGACGTCCAACGGATCGAACTCGTTGAGGGACGCGTAGGTGGTAAAGAAACTGAAGGTGTTCCACAGAGTCGCCAGGGTCTCGCGCATGGACGCATCGATCGCCCCGAGGCTCGCCCGCGTTGACGTCCACGGCGAACCTTGAGAAAACATCCACCAGCGCAGCGCGTCGGCGCCTCGCGTGTCGAGGACCTCCCAGGGGTCGATGACGTTCCCGACCGACTTGCTCATCTTTTTGCCGGTCTCGTCGACGATGTGGCCCAGGCACAACACGTGTTCGTAGGGCTTGGCGTCAAAGACCAGCGTGTTCACGGCGAGCAGCGAGTAGAACCAGCCCCGCGTCTGATCGATGGCTTCACAGATGAACTGGGCCGGGAACTGCAGGGCCTCTTCGCTGCCGGGCACGTGGGGATAGCCCACTTGGGCGGCCGGCATCGATCCCGAGTCGAACCAGGCGTCAATAACGGGCTCAACTCGACGCGCTTCGTTCTGACAGGTCGGACAGGGAAAGACCACCTCGTCGATCTCGGGGCGGTGCGGTTCGAGGTCGCTGAGGTCGCGACCGGTGAGGCTCGAGAGCTCGTCGCGCGAGGCCACGCAGGTGAGGTGTCCGTCATCGCAGCGCCAGATCGGCAGCGGGGTCCCCCAGTAGCGGTCACGAGAGAGGGCCCAGTCGACGTTGTTGGCCAGCCACTCGCCCATCCGACCGTCGCGAATGTACCCGGGGTGCCAATCGATGCTCTGGTTCTCAGAGATCAGCTTTTCCTTCAGTTGGCTGGTGGCCACGTACCAGCTGGGCTTGGCCCAGTAGATCAACACCGTCCCGCAGCGCCAGCAGTGGGGCAGCGAGTGGGTGTAGTCAAAGCGACGAATCAACGCGCCGCGACGCTCTAGTTCGTCGTTGATGTCGTGGTTGGTCTCGCGCACGTGTCGACCCTGAAGCCACGGGACCGTGGCGTTGAACGTCCCCTCGGGTCCGACGGGGTTCAACGTCGGGAGTCCATTTTCGCGAGCGACCTGGCGGTCGATCTCACCGAATCCGGGCGACTGGTGCACGAGACCCGTACCGTCCTCGATGGTGACGTAGTCGGCGCCCACCACGTAGTGCGCGTCCACGCCCTCGGGCAGCGGCACGTCGCTAAAGGGCCGCTCGTAGTGAAGACCCAGGAGGCGAGTACCGGGGAAGGTCGCGCTCGGCACCACCCCCTCACCGAAGACACTCTCGACCAGTTCCGCGGCCACGACGACACCCTCGACCACCGCGTAGGTGACCTCGGGATTCACCGCGACCGCGACGTTCGAGATCAAGGTCCACGGCGTCGTCGTCCACACCGCCAGATGAGTGGCTCCCCCGAGGTCCTCGCGCCCACTCGCGTCGGTGAGGGCGAAGCGGACGTACACGCTCTCGTCGGTCTCGTCGTAGTAGACGCCGGGCTGACCGAGTTCGTGCGACGACAGTCCGGTCTCACAACGCGGGCAGTACGGGATGACCTTGAAGTCCTCGTACAACAGTCCGCGATCGAAGAGTTGCTTCAGGTGCCACCACACCGACTCCACGTAGGACGGGTGATACGTGTAGTACGCGTGTTCCGTATCGATCCAGTAGCCGATGCGCTCGGTGAGCCGCTCGAACTCGTCGATGTAACTGAGAACTGATTCGCGACACAGGCGAGTGAAATCGGCAATCCCAACCTTGTCCTCGATCTCTTTCTTTCCCGAGATCCCGAGTTGCTTTTCTACCTGGACCTCGACCGGCAACCCGTGGGTATCCCACCCGGCCCGGCGCGCCACGTATCGTCCCTGCATCGTCTGGTAGCGGCAGAAGAGATCCTTATAGACCCTCGCCCAGACGTGATGCAGTCCGGGAAGTCCATTCGCCGTCGGCGGCCCTTCGTAGAAAATCCACGGCTCCGCGCCCTCGCGCAGCGACATTGAGCGCTCAAAGACGTTGTTGGCCTTCCAGCGGGCCAGTTCGGTCTCCTCAATGGCCACAAACTCGAGTTCGGCGCTGACCGGGCGAAACATGGATCTCCTTCGATGATGTAACCCATCGTACTGAACGAGGTCAATACGACGATCCGACCTCTACTGTGTGGATCGTGTCCGATCTCATCATCGACGATGAACTCATCACGTCCCACGGGGCCCTGAGCGTCTATCACGCGTCGATTGACGAACTGACTCGTCGCTATGGCGCAAGTGAAGAGGACCAGCACCTGCACGTCGAAGAGTTAATGGCCCCGCTCGGCGTGTTTCTCGTGGCGCGCCAGGACGGTCATCCCGTGGGCGGCGTCGGGCTTCGCCCGATCAGCGACCCGGCCCTTAGGATCGGCGAGGTCAAGCGACTGTGGGTGCGACCCGACCTACGTCGTCTCGGCCTGGGGCTTTCACTCATGGGACGCATCGAAGAACGCGCCCGCCAACTCGGCTATCGACAGCTCTACCTGGAGTCGGGCTACGCCCAACCAGAAGCCCTCGCGCTCTATCGCTCGAACGGCTGGACCTCGGTGGAGGAGTATCCGCCGGGGGCCCACTCCTACCCCGTGGCCAATCGATTTAGGAAGGACCTCTAGGCGAAGCGTTCGTCGAGCCAGCTCGGCTCGAGGTCCTCCAACGATCCGAGCACCAAGTCCGCCAGGGCGAACTCCGGTCGCCCGACGTCTTCGCTCGTCGGCACGGCGATGACCGTCATCGTCCCGGACTTCGCGGCGAGTACCCCCGCGGGTGAGTCTTCGAGGACCAGACACGCTCCGGGCGCGACGCCCAGCGAGACAGCGGCACTCAAGAAGACGCCCGGGTGGGGCTTGCCGTAGGGCTCGAACTCAGCGGAGTGAATGGTGACGAAGCGATCGAGGAGTCCGAAGTGCTTGAGGCAACGAACGATGAGCGCCATCGGCGTGGAGCTGGCGAGCGCGAGGGGACCCCGTTCGCCGGTGAGATCGAGCGCCCGCTCGGCGCCGGGGAGCAGACGACCATCGCTCTCCACCAACTCACCCACCCGCGCCAGCAACAGCTCCACCACGTCGTCCTCGCTCGGCCCGGTCCACGGGTATTGGACAAACCAGTACCGCACTACCTCATTGACGTACATGCCTTTGGTGGACCGGCCATCGGCGTCGCTGAGGGGAACTCCGAGCGAGCCGAAGATCTCCACTTCGGCCTGGTGCCAAAGGATCTCGGAGTCCAGCAATAGACCGTCCATGTCAAACAACGTCGCCCGCAATGTCACCGCACAACCTTTACACACGTCACGATACGGTGAGTCCATGATCGTGCGTCGCCTGGAGTCTCACGACATTGAGGGTGTCGTTCGCCGAGTCAAGGAGCGACTTTCCCTCGACGCGCGGCGTCACGAGTTGGTCAATCCCACGTTCTCGGAAGGGAACTTCGCCGACGCCTTGACTCACGCTATGAGTCAGACCTGGGTCGCCGAAGACGCCGGCGCGCTGGTCGGCCACCTCTACGGGGCCCTCCTCGAAAGCCCCGAGTACGGCAAGGGAGCGTGGGTCGGCCCCGACGGCGTCTCCTTCGACCGTCCCGACATCTTGGACGCGCTCTACGCCGAGGCCGGACTGGCCTGGATTGAGGGGGAGTCCATCGAGCACTACGCCTGGATCTTCGATGACGTGGTTGACACCTCGCCGTGGTACGAACTGGGTTTCGCGCGCATGCACGCGAGAGGGGTGCTCGCCCTCGCGGGCCGACGAGCCGAGGCGTGGCCCCTCGGCTACTCGATTCGTCTCGGCGGACCGGACGACCTCGAGGTCGCACTCGAACTCGACCACATTCTCGATGAGGCCCAGCAGCGGGGTCCGAGCTTCGCGCTCTTTGTCGAACACGGCTCTCGGCCCGAGGAGATGCTCGACACGCTCGACGACCCCGACGTTCGCCACTACGTGGTGGAGTACGACGGGGACGCCGTCGCTCAGTGCATAACGTTTCCGCTCGACCCTCGTCGAGGATCTTTTGATAACACTTTGCACATCAGCGCGCTGGCCGTGCGTCCCGAACACGAGCACCGCGGCGTCGCGCAAGCCCTGGTGCGTCGGGCCCTCAACGACGCCGACGCGGCCGGCTTTCGCTACGCCGAGGCGAACTGGCGGGTGGCCAATCACCGCGCCGCCCAGTTCTGGCTCCGCTACGGCTTTTCCATCACCTACGTGCGACTTCATCGCACGATCGGCGCCGGTTAGGCGAGGTCGGACTCGATGGCGGCGAGAACTTTGGGGTCTTCGGGCTCCACCTGGGGGGCGAAGCGCACCACCGAACCGTCCCGGGCGACGAGGAACTTCTCAAAGTTCCAGCGCACGTCACCGCTGTAGCCGTCTTCGTCGGACACTTTTTCGAGTTCCGCGTAGATCGGGCTCTGGTCGGGACCGTTGACCTCGATCTTCTCGAAGAGCGGGAACGTCACGCCGTAGGTCGTTGAGCAGAACGTCTGGATCTCTTCGGCGCTGCCCGGTTCTTGCTCGGCAAACTGATTGCACGGGAAGCCAACCACCGAGAAGTTTTGTGCGCCGAAACGCTTCTGCAGATTCTCCAGACCTTCGTACTGAGGCGTCAGCCCACACTTCGAGGCGACGTTCACGATGAGGATGGTGTTGCCTTTGAACTGTTCGAGGGAACTGGGCTCGCCGGCGAGGGTGTTGATGGGGGTGTCGTAGATAGTCATGACCAAACCCTAACGGCGATATCGGCGGTGGTGGACGTAGGCTCGCTCCGTGCGGGCCCTCACCATTGTCAATAAGGCACTCACCGTCGAAGATCGCCCCAGGCCCGAACCCGATCCCTACGACGTCGTGGTGGAGGTGCACGCGGCCGGCCTCAACGCCGCCGACCTCATGCAGCGCGACGGCTTGTATCCGGCGCCCCCCGGCTGGCCCGTCGACGTGCCCGGGATGGAACTCGCCGGTGTCGTCGTGGCCGTCGGCGACCGGGTGACCGAGCCGTTGATGCATCGACGCGTCTCCTCGCTGGTCGGCGGCGGCGCGCAGGCCGCCTACTGCGCCGTACCGAGCGAGCATCTCCTCTTTGTGCCCGACGACGTCTCCTTCGTCGAGGCCGGCGGGTTCGCCGAAGCCTTCTCCACGGCCTATGACGCTCTCGCCACCCAGGGCCACCTGCGCGAGGGGCAGCGCGTCCTAATCTCGGGCGCCGCGGGTGGCGTGGGCGTCGCCGCCGTGCAAATCGCCCGCGCCCTGGGTGCCCACGCGATCGCCGTGACCAGAGACGATCGGTATCATCAGCAGTTGCGCGAACTGGGCGCGGCCGAGACCGTCACGCTGGACGAGGTCCCGTCCCTCGAGGGCGTGGACGTCGTTCTCGAACTTCTCGGTGCCGCCCACCTCAGCCGCGCCGTGGAGATTCTTAACCCCTACGCGCGCGTGGTGGTCATCGGAGTGGGCGCCGGAAGTCGGGTCGAGGTGAACCTCCTCCAGGTCATGCAGCTGCGCCTCACCGTCACGGGAACGACCATGCGCTCACGCTCGCGCGAGCAAAAGGCCGAGGTCGCGCGACTAGTCGGCGACGCCCTCGTGCCGCGCTGGAGGGCGGGCGAGCTAGCGGTCCCGATCGCCAAAGTATTCGATCTCGACGACGCGAGCGCCGCCTATGAGTATTTCGCTCAACCCGGCAAGTTCGGCAAGGTTGTCTTGAATCTCGAGAGCGACGCCCCGTTAGATTGAGCGCGTGCTCACCTCGATTCCTCACCCTCATCCCTCACGGTGCGATCCCGCACGCGAGGACTACCAGGACATCATCCGGGCCCACGAACTCGCGGTGACCGAGGGCCGAGCCACCTACCAAGATCCGAGCACCGGGCTCATGGTTCTGACCGTGGCGACCCATCTCGCTCGCGGCACGTGCTGTGACAGCGGGTGCCGTCACTGCCCGTATCTAGAGCAGTGAGCGCAGGGGCGTGTACCCGATGTCCAAGGACTCCGCCACGGGACCGTAGGTCACTTTGCCGTTCACGACGTTGACCCCCTCGGCCAGGGCATCATCGGCGAGCACGGCCTCACGCCAGCCGTGTCGCGCCAGCTCCAAGACGTAGGGCAGGGTGGCGTTCGACAGCGCCCTGGTTGACGTCGCGGGCACCGCGCCGGGCATATTGGCCACGCAGTAAAAGATCGAGCCGTTGACGACGAAGGTCGGATTCGAGTGGGTCGTGGGGCGCGTCGCCTCGAAGCAGCCGCCCTGGTCCACCGAGATGTCAACCAGAACAGATCCCTCGCGCATGCGCGCCACCAACTCGTTGCTCACCAGTTTCGGCGCCTTGGCCCCCACGACCAGGACCGCGCCGATGACCATGTCCGCCCAGAGGCAGGCCTCCTCGATCGCGAGCGTCGACGAGGCGATCGTCTCCACGCGGCCGTCGAAGTGAATGTCCACTTGGCGAAGGCGCTCGAGATTGCGGTCGAGGATCTTGACGTTGGCGTGCAACCCGACCGCCATGGTCGCCGCCGCCAGCCCGGATACCCCCGCGCCGATGACCACGACGTTCGCCGGTGCCACCCCGGGCACCCCCGCGATCAACGTCCCGTGTCCCCCGCCGGGACGCATTAAGTGGTGCGCGCCCATGAGCGGGGCCATGCGCCCCGCGACTTCGCTCATGGGCGTCAGCAGGGGCAGCGAGTTGTCGCGCAGTCGCACCGTTTCGTAGGCGATGGCTACGTTGTTCGCCGCCACCAGCGCCTCGGTGCACTCGCGCGATGCCGCCAGGTGCAGGTAGGTGAAGAGAACTTGGTTCTTCTTCGCCCCCAGTCGCGCGTACTCCTCGCCGACCGGCTCTTTCACCTTCAACAAGAGATCGCTGCCGCCCCAGACGTCGTCGGCACCGTCGACGATGGTGGCGCCGTTGGCTTCGTAGGCGCCGTCCGCGATGGAAGAGCCGACCCCGGCGCCGCGCTCGACGAGGACTCGGTGCCCGGCTCCGGTTAACTCCCGCGCCCCCGCGGGGGTCAACGCGACCCGGTACTCGTCGGTTTTGATTTCCTTGACTACGCCGATGATCATCGTTGATCTTCTCCTCTGTCAGGCCGCCCTCACGCTAACAAGCCCGAGGCCGTTGCGTGGCGAGCGGAACTAGAACTCGATGTTGTGCATCACGTGCTTGATGCGCGTGTAGTCCTCAAAGCCGTAGACCGAGAGGTCCTTGCCGTAGCCGGACTTCTTGAATCCCCCGTGCGGCATCTCAGCCACCAAGGGAATGTGCGTGTTGATCCACACGCAACCAAAATCAAGGTCCCGCGACATTCGCATGGCCCGACCGTGATCGCGCGTCCAGACCGACGAGGCCAGACCGTA
>Ga0181534_10002728_pt1 | contig 10791 bp, 10 predicted proteins | sample PEATcosm2014_Bin_37_FD_119758 | JGI IMG/M metagenome (GOLD analysis project Ga0181534, IMG submission 119758) | Peatland microbial communities from MTU Mesocosm Facility, Houghton, MI, USA - PEATcosm2014_Bin17_10_metaG | ecosystem: Environmental > Terrestrial > Soil > Wetlands > Peat | place...
ACAATCGCCATCCATGCGCTGAGGTCCAATCCGAGCTTGGCTCGTGGCCTATTGAGCGCCTGATTGATTGGTAACGGCTCTCCTCGCTTGGTCATGGTCGCCTCCTACTGCATCGTCTGCCCGGTGAGCGAGCCAATCCAGCCAGCACCCCAGCCAAGGACTCCAGCGCCGAAGAGCGCGCCAAAGAGTCCGGGAATGGCGTCCTGGAACCTGCCCGACATCATGCGGATTCCGGCGAAGATCAGTCCGCCGAAGCAGATGACCGCACCCGCATAGATGGCGAAGGTTTTGAAGGTGGTCATCAGCGTGGTCGCGCCGGAGAAGTCCATCGTTCCCTGGGCATGGGCCACGCCGGCAAACGAGAGCGCAAGAAGGGTTGGAGCCATCGAGCGGATGGCTGAAAGAAGTGTGGTCTTGAGGGTTTGTCCCGACAGCCGGTTGGCGGACGGAATAAGCAGCCGATTACGACTGGCGTCGCGTCGGAATATGCGTTGGAATCGATTCACTTTGCACCTCCGCTGACTCAGGCGTCAGCATTAGGGCAAAGTTATGGCGGTTTTGGGGCCGCGTCCAATGAATTCCAGGGAGACCGTTATTCCATTTGGGAATAACGGTCGGGTTTTGTGGGGGAGGATTGGCTTAGAATTTGTAGTCGCGAATGGTTTCCGGGGTTCCTGCGCCGCCCTTATATAAGGATGCTTCCACGGCTGGACGGACCAAGACGTAGCAGGTGAAACTGGTTCCGTCTGTCAACTCAATCTGGACGCGCGACCCGTCGCCGGTGTCCCGGTGAATCCTGAGCAATTGAATTGTCTTTCCTGCCACTTCCGGGCAGTCGATGAAATCTGTGTTCACAGATTCTCCCTCCTCTCCTATTGAATCGTATCCTTCCCACCTCAATGCTGGCCCAATCCGATGAATTTTTCGTCAACTGGGGCAGTTTCCGGCAGCGCGCAGGACGAGAGCGGCGCATGGATACAACTCCAACCAGGACATTATCACACTCATCGTGTGTAGACGCATAGTGGTCAGGCTCCGAGCATGGAGATGTGGCCCCTCGCTCCGTTAAGTCTCGATTTGGCGCAAGGTTGCGGCAACTCCGTGACGAGCGGGGCTATTCCCAGGAAGAGCTGGCCGAGCGGGCCGGCTTGCACCGCAACTATGTAGGCGGCGTCGAACGCGGCGAACGGAATGTCGCCTTGGAGAACATCGTCAAACTGGCAAAGGCGCTCGCCGTCAAGCCAGGCGATCTATTCACCGACATCGCGTAAATCATTACAATTTAGTAACCCCCAACACAGGGCTTGACCTCGTTACTGATTCAACTGAATAAGAAACTGTACGCGGTTGACTGCAAATACCTCGGCCATCAAGAAGAAAGTACAACCAGATGACGGCAGACAACGAAGAGTATTTAGATCTTCAAGAGAGCAATTCACCAAGGAATAGCCTCTCCACAACTTCACCGTCAGATGCCCGCGCCTTGGTCGACGAGTTGCTCGGCGGCGGCGCGGTCATTGAATACGCGGATGGCTTGCGGACTCAAAAAGACTTCTTTGCCTTCGGCCAATTCCAAATCGCTGTACTGCGCCTTCGATAGATCCACAGCCACCAGATTCTTGTTTCCATCCACCTTCACATCGAGTCGGACTTGCGGGCCGGCGGCGTGTACGCGTTCGATGATCGCCTGCACGGCGCGCCTGTCTTCGGGAAGGCTGCGCGAAACCTGAAACTCATGCGGGCGGACAAATCCGATGACCGACGCTGAGTTGCGCTCAGTGATGCTTTCCATCGATGGCGAGAGGTCGGCCAGCAGACGGCCGTGAAAGAGGTTTACGTTGCCCAGGAAGTTATAGACGAAGGGGCTAACGGGGTGGTCGTAAATCTCTTGCGGCGTGCCATATTGTTCGAGGGCGCCACGGTTAAGAATGGCGACACGATCGGCGACTTCGAGAGCTTCCTCCTGATCGTGCGTGACCAGGACTGTAGTGACATTTAATTCGTCGTGAATGCGCCTGAGCCAATCGCGCAGATCCTTGCGTACCTTGGCGTCGAGTGCGCTGAATGGCTCATCGAGCAGCAACACGCTGGGACGCACGGCCAAGGCGCGCGCCAAGGCTACGCGCTGCCGCTGCCCTCCGGAGAGTTGGTCGGGATACATGCGCGCGTAGGAATCGAGTTGCACAAGGGAAAGCAACTCATCCACTCGATTGCGAATCTCACGGCTGGTGAGGCGTGTGCCTCCGCGTTGCACGCGCAATCCAAAGGCAACATTTTCAAAGATCGTCATGTGGCGGAAGAGCGCGTAATGCTGAAAGACGAAGCCGATGCCGCGGCGCGCTGCATTCAGATGCGTTGACTCCTCATCGCGCAGCCGAATGGTGCCGCTATCGGGCGATTCCAGACCGGCGATGACGCGTAGTAGCGTTGTCTTTCCCGATCCGGAGGGGCCCAGCAATGCAACCAATTCTCCGCTGTCGATGGTCAGTGAAACATCGTCGAGCGCGGTGAATCTCCCGTAGCTCTTGCTGATTTTTTCGATGGCGATGCTCATTCGGCGAAGTCCTCCTTGGATGGCGGTGTGTGAACTCCGGAGATGATCTCTATGGCCTTCTTCACGATGAGCGTGATGACGGCAGCAAGCGAGAGCAGCGAGGCGGCGGCGAAAGCGGCCGTGAAGTTGTATTCGTTGTAGAGCATTTCGACTTCGAGCGGAAGCGTGACCGTGCGCCCGCGAATGTGGCCGGAGAGAACCGAGACAGCGCCAAATTCGCCTATTGAGCGGGAGGCCGCGAGGATCGTTCCGTAGAGCAGCGCCCACTTGATATTGGGCAGTGTGACGCGCCAGAAGATGCTCCAACCGCCTGCGCCAAGCACAACGGCTGCCTCTTCCTCGTCGCCGCCTTGAGCCTGCATGAATGGGATCAGTTCGCGTGCAACAAAAGGAAATGTGACAAAGATGGTGGCCAGCACCAGGCCGGGCACGGCAAAGACGATGTGCAAGTTGTGTTGACTCAGCCACGGTCCCAGCCACCCATGCAAGCCGAAAAGTTCGATGTACATGAGACCGGCCACAACCGGCGAAACAGCGAGCGGAATATCGATCAGGGAAATGAGAAGATTCTTCCCGATGAAATCGAAGCGCGTGATGGCCCAACTGGCGGCGATACCAAAGGCCACGTTGAGGGGCACAGCGATGGCAGCAACGAGCAGCGTCAGACGCAGCGCCGCCAGCACATCTCTTTCGCGAATCGCATCAATATATATACGCCATCCATGAGCAAAGGCTTGCGCAAAAACCGCCGCCAACGGCAGCACCAGGAACAATGCGACAAAGAATAGCGCCGCGACCACCAGAATGACACGAGTCATTCCGACTCCATGAGAAGAGTGGCGAATTGCTCCTATTCGTGGCTGGACGAGAGATTTCAAATGCGCTCTCCCACTTTCCGCTGCAACCGCCATTGCAGCAAATTCAGCGACAGCATGACGACAAATGACAGCGCCAGCATAGCTACGGCAATCGCCGAAGCGCCGGTGTAGTCGTATTCTTCCAGCTTTGTCACTACCAGCAAGGCCGCGATCTCGGTCTTCATCGGCATGTTGCCGGCAATGAAGATCACTGAACCGTATTCGCCGGCGGCGCGTGCAAAGGCCAGAGCTGCTCCGGTTACCAGGGCGGGCAGACTGACCGGCGCGAGAATGCGCGCAAATACTTGCCAATCGCTGGCTCCGAGGCTGGCGGCCGCTTCTTCCATGGCTGTGTCAATCTCTTCCAAAACAGGCTGCACGCTGCGCACGACAAACGGTAGACCGACAAACGACATTGCCAGAACAATGCCCGCCTGCGTGAAGGCCACATGGATTCCTCGCGGCTCAAGGAATCGGCCGATCCACCCTTTCTCGGAGTAAAGCGAGGTGAGTGAGATGCCGGCAACAGCCGTGGGCAGTGCAAAGGGAAGATCGATAAGCGCATCAACGATGCGCCGTCCGGGAAAGTTGTATCGCGCCAGAACCCACGCGACAAGAAAACCAAACACGGCCGCGACGACCGACGCGAGCAGCGCCGAAGCGAGCGTGACCCGGAAAGCGGCCTCTACACGCGGAGTTGAGATTGCATGAAGGAACTGCGCCGAGCCTCCGCGCAAGCTGCGCGTGATGATCGCCGCCAAAGGCAATAGAACAATGAGCGTGAGATAAAGCCACGTGAAGCCAAGGCTCAAGCGAAACCCCGGCAAAGGGGAAAATCGCTTGAGCTGGATCAGAGCTTTCACTGCGGAGCGTCGAGCCATGGCGTGCGCCTACTTCTTTTCGAAGATCTGGTCGAAGGTGCCGCCGTCTGCGAAGTGTTTGGCTTGCGCGTTTCTCCATCCGCCGCAACCTTGCTGAACGGTGAACGCATTGACCTTTGGAAAATCTGAAGAATGCTTCTGCGCCACGCTCTTCAATTGCGGGCGATAGTAGTACTTTGCCGCCAGTTCCTGCGCTTCAGGCGAATAGAGGTATTCGAGATAGGCGCGAGCAATCTTTTCCGTTCCGTGCTTTTGCGCGACTTTGTCAACAACGGCAACCGGCGTTTCAGCTACGATGGTGGCGGAGGGAACCACGATTTCGTATTCGCCAGGATTTTCCTGCTGAGAGAGCCGGGCGTCGGTCTCCCATGCAATGAGCACATCGCCAATTCCGCGCTGCGTGAACGTTACGGTTGAGCCCCGCGCGCCGGTGTCGAGCACGGGCACGTTGGCAAAAAGTTTCTTCAAGAAATCACGCGCGCCGGCTTCATTGTTGCCGGATTTGCGAAGCGCATAGCCCCAGGCGGCCAGATAGTTCCAGCGCGCACCGCCGGAAGTTTTGGGGTTGGGGGTAATGACTTGAACGCCTGGCTTGATCAGATCGTTCCAATCGTGAATGCCCTTGGGATTGCCCGCGCGCACCAGAAAGACAATGGTCGAAGTGAACGGCGTGCTGTTGTTGGGAAGCTTCGACTGCCAATTCTGGTCGATCAATTCGCTGTCAGCAATTGCGTCGATGTCGTAGGCGAGTGCGAGTGTGACGACGTCGGCTTCAAGTCCGTCGATCACCGCTCGCGCCTGCTTGCCGCTGCCGCCGTGCGACTGGTTGATGACAACATCCTGTCCCGTGGTCGCCTTCCAGTGCTTCGCAAAGAGCTGGTTGTACTCTTCATAGAATTCGCGCGTCGGGTCGTAGGAGACATTCAGCAGAGTTGTCTGTGCGGCAAGGGGAAGCCCTATTGCAAGAAATGCGAATACAACTGCAAGTGAGATCGAAATGCGGCGTGCAATGCTCGTCATGATGTCGTTGGCTCCAATTTGTAAATGCGCATAAGCGCGATTTGCTTTAGTACCTTCCGGTTGAACAAGCCGAAGGATGAATTCTGGAGCGCCGGGCGGGGATTGAACCCGCGAGTACAGGTTTTGCAGACCTGCGCGTTAGCCACTTCGCCACCGGCGCTTTTTGGGAGGAGATTGTCGGGAAACTAAAAAACCCACCTCGCTGTTGGCGGGTGGGTTGATGGGGTTCGGATTCAGTGGTTCGAACTATCCCATTCGACACGCCCGCGCGGCGCAGCCCTGACAGCAGCACATACAGATCGCGGTCATGTTGAAGAAGTTCGTCAAATCCGTCACCTTGCCGGAGACATGTAATCATGTCCGACTGTTAGATCTAATTTACGGTCTGCCAAACCGCTTGTCAAGCCACTAGGACAGATCCAGTCTCTAGAACAGATCGGCGAGAGGCGGAAAGGTCAGGAGCAAGCTCAAAACAAACAGAGCAATCGCGCCCCAGCCGATCCTGGACAACGGCAGTTCGCGACGTTTCCAGAGAAGATCAAGAAAAATCCAGGCGGCGATCCAGAAAACAACTGCTATCGTGGTGACTCCTGAAAGCGGGCCGACGGGCTTAGAGAACGTAAGAAGCAATTTGAACGCAGCTGTGCGATCGGCTATCGCATTGATGAGCGCCAGTGCAAGGGAACCGATTCCGGCAGAGAGAACCGCCGCCGCGGCCGATCCGTTTGGAAGCAACTCTGGTCGCTCAGCATTTGCACTTGGTGCGTTGCTCATTTTGTATTCTCCTTCACGATCTGAATCGGCGTTCCGCCGCCAATCGGGGCAGCTTTATCGAGCATGGCGCCGAAGAATCCAGCAATGCCCGCGGCTACGAGCGATAAGACGATAAAGATTTGCAGTGTCAGGCGCAATGAAGCAGAGCGCATCATCTGGTCGCGGTGGCGGATCACGACAGCCGCAGCCATCGTAATGGAAATGGGAACAAGCCATGCGACATGTTCTTTCCATTCCATGCCGATTGAGTGCCATGCGCTTGTGGAAGGATGCGCCAGCAGGAAGGCGCGGGGATAAGCGGCCAGATTCGCGGTTCCCGCCGGCGGAGGCGTGCGATACCAGGGATAGATGAGATAAGTTCCGGTGAGGACCGTCAACCACGCCAACGCCGCCATGGCAGCCAGATACCAACTGAAAAAGCGACTGAGAGCGCGAGCCGAGTTTGCGTTGTCCGGACGAAACCGATATTGCAATTCGATCAGCGCGCCACTGCCTGCCAGCAGATAGAGCGCACCGAATCCCATGCCGTGGATGAGCGTCCACAGGCTGCGTGTTGTGATTTCCATGATTCGACCTCGCGATGGATCTTTGTTCAGAATCGGGGAGGCGCACCGGCCAGAAGCGATTGCAGCATTCGGCCGATGCGCGTTATGACTACTGGTTGTCGTTTGCTTTGGTTACGTCCTTGAAAGAGTCAAGAAGCGACTTACTGCCTGGCGTGCGGTGAATGCGCCCGTTGAGAACATCGTCCCAGGTGATGAGCGGATAGAGGTTGTGGGCCTTGGCTTGCGCTTCGAATTCGGCTCTCAGCTCCGCGAGCTTTTCCGGATTCTTCTTTGCCAGATCGATGCGCTCTGTCGGATCGTCCTTCAGGTTGTAAAGCTCCCACGCGTTCTCATCGAAAGCCTGCCCGCTGGCTGCATTGCCCGTGATGAAACTGCTTGGATAGGCCAGCTCCGCCTTCCAGCCGTCCTTGTAGATCGATCGCGCACCGAAGATGTAGTAGTACTGCTCATTGTGATGCCATGGAGCGTTGGCATCGTTGATCGAATCGGCGAATGAGAAGCCCTCGATTGGCTGTTGCTTGATGCCGCGAATCTCCTCGGGCGCCTTGATGCCGATAAGATCGAGCGTCGTCGGCAGCAGATCGATAACGTGGCCGTACTGAGGCCGGATTCCGCCCTTTTCCTTGATGCCCTTTGGCCAGTAGACGATCAGCGGATTGTGCGTGCCGCCTTCGCTGTTGGCGTCCTGCTTCCAGTATTTGAATGGAGTGTCGGCGGCTTGCGCCCAACCGAGCGGATAGTTTCCATTTGTCGAAGACGGCGTTCCGATCTCGCCTATCTTGTTCAGGTTGTACTCGATGTTCTTCTGTTCCGATACCGGCTTGACCAGCAGGCTCTGATCGATCGTTCCATTCAGCGTGCCTTCTTTGCTGGCGCCGTTATCGCCGATTGAAATGAAGATCAGCGTGTTGTCCAGCTGCCCGATCTCCTTGAGGTGGTTGACAAGGCGGCTAATCTCAAAGTCGGTGTAAGTCAGATAGCCCGCATAGACCTCCATGAAGCGCGCGTAGAGCTTCTTCTCCTCGGGTGAGAGAGACTCCCATGCCTTGATGTTCGAATTGCGATCGGGCAACACGGCATTGGCCGGAATCACGCCAAGCTTCTTCTGCCGCTCAAACACCTTTTCGCGATAAACATCCCAGCCTTCGTCGAACTTGCCCTTGTAGAGATCGCTCCAGTACTTATCGACCTGATGCGGCGCGTGCGTTGCTCCCGGAGCGTAGTAAAGAAAGAAGGGTTTGCCCGGCGCGACCTTCTCCTGGCGATCGATATAGAAGATCGCCTTATCCGTGATCTGATCGCTCATATGGCGGCCGTCGGGCTTCACGTGCGCCTGATCTTCCACCAAATCGGGATGATACTGATCGGTCTGCGAGCCGAGAAATCCAAAGAAATGATCGAAGCCCTTCCCTGTCGGCCAGTGGTCGAACGGGCCTGCGTCGGTCGCTTCCTCGTCCGGAGTTACGCCGTACTTTCCGACGGCGAAGCTGTTGTAACCGTTGTCGCGCAAAATCTCGGCAATGGTGCCCGCGGTTGCTGGCACGCGGCCGTCCCATCCGGGGAAGCCTGCCGACATCACCGTATGCGAGAACCCGGAGACATGCACCGAGGCGCTGTTGCGCCCGGTCAGCAATGCCGAGCGCGTGGGCGCGCAGATTGCCGTGGTGTGGAAGTTAGTGTAACGCAGGCCGTTGTTGGCCAGCGCATCGAAGGTCGGCGTATCGATCAATCCGCCAAAGGTTCCAGATGCGCCGTATCCCACGTCGTCGATTAGAATCCAGACGACGTTGGGCGCGTCCTTGGGTGCTTTCACCGGCTCGGGCCACCACTCCTTGGATTCGGCCAGTGTGCGTCCCACCGTTCCTTGATAGGGTTGTGCGGTTTGCGCGTGCAGCGGGCTTCGTGCGCCCGCCGCCAGTATCAGCGTCGAAGTCAACGCCGTAAGAATTCCTTTTTCTTTCATGAGTCTCCTCAAAGTTGAGTTATTGCGTGATAACTCGGGTGACGCGTTGCTGCGAAAGGCGCGAGCCGTATCATTTGCTGTTGCTGGTCGCCGTAGTCTTTGCCGCTTCCTTGAGGAAATCGGGCAGATACGTGTGATGAGTGCGCTTGTTGTACAAATCGTCGAATGTGATGTACGGGTAGAGATGGTGCGATTGAGCTTGTGCTTCGAACTCGGCTTTCAATGCAGCAAGCTTCTCCGGGTACTTCTTCGCGAGATCGATGCGTTCTGTCGGATCGTCATTCAGGTTGTAAAGTTCCCACTTGCTTTCGTCGAGCGGCGGATTGGCAGCGGCAAACTTGACCAGAATGTCGTTGGGATACGCCAACTCGGCCTTCCAGCCATCCTTGTAGATCGAGCGCGAACCGAAAATGTAGTAATACTGCTCGGTGTGGTGCCAAGGTGCGCTGGCATTATTGATCGAATCGGCGAACGAGATGCCTTCGATGGGCTGCTGTTTGACGCCGCGGATCTCTTCGGGCGCCTTGATCCCAACCAGATCTAGCGTAGTTGGCAACAAATCGATCACGTGACTGTACTGATAGCGAATGCCGCCCTTGTCAGTGATGCCCTTCGGCCATGAGACGATGAGCGGATTGTGTGTGCCGCCTTCGCTGTTGGCGTCTTCCTTCCAATACTTGAAGGGCGTGTCCGCGGCCTGCGCCCAGCCCAGCGGATAGTTGCCGTTGGTTGATGCGGGCGTGCCGATCTCATCGCTTTTTGAAATGTTGTAGGCAATGTTTTCCTGCTCGGTTACTTTTGCATTTGGCAAGGTCAGACCTGGAACAGCGCGCCGGTCGATCACTCCGTTCTGCGATCCTTCCTTGCTGGCGCCGTTGTCGCCGATCGAGATGAAGATCAGCGTGTTGTCGAACTGGCCGATCTCTTTCAGGTGATTGATCAGCAGTCCGATTTTGTAGTCCGTATAGGTCAGATAACCGGCATAGACTTCCATGAAGCGGGCATAGAGCTTTTTCTCTTCGGGAGAGAGAGAATCCCATGCCTTCAAGTCCGGATTCCGATCGGGAAGAACGGCGTTGGCCGGAATCACGCCGAGTTTCTTCTGGCGATCAAAGACCTCCTGGCGATACCAGTCCCATCCCTTGTCGAACTTGCCCTTATATTGATCGCTCCAATACTTGTCGACCTGATGCGGCGCGTGAGTGGCGCCGGGCGCGTAATAGAGGAAGAAGGGCCTGTTGGAATCGATCTTTTTTACGCGGTCGATATAGAAGATCGCCTTATCGGTGATCTGATCGCTCAGGTGGCGGCCATCGGGTTTGACGTGCGCCTGATCCTCGACCAGATCGGGTTTGTACTGATCGGTTTGTGAACCGAGAAATCCGAAGAAGTGATCGAAGCCCTTGCCCGTCGGCCAGTGATCGAAGGGGCCCAGATCGGAGGCCTCTTCATCAGGCGTGATGCCGTACTTGCCTACGGCGAAGGTGCTATATCCGTTGTCGCGCAGAATCTCAGCAATGGTGCCTGCCGTAGAGGGAACGCGGCCATCCCAGCCGGGGAAACCAGCGGATGCGGAAACGTGCGAGAAGCCTGATTCATGCACCGATGCGCTGTTGCGGCCAGTTAGCAGGGCCGAACGCGTCGGGGCGCTGATGGCGCAGGTGTGGAAGTTCGTGTAACGCACGCCGTTGTTGGCCAACGCATCGAAAGTGGGCGTCTCGATAAGGCCGCCAAAGGTCCCCGATGCGCCATAGCCCACATCGTCGATCAGAATCCAGACGACGTTGGGCGCGCCTTTGGGCGCTTGCACGGGTTCCGGCCACCACTCCTTCGATTCGGCCAGAGTGCGGCCAACGACGCCCTGATAGGGCTGAGCGGTTTGCGCATGCAGCGAGCTTCGCGCGCCCGCCGCCAGTATCAGCGTCGAAGTCAACGCCGCCAGTAGATTTTTCTCCTTCATTGCCTTCCTCATTCCTGATGAGCCCTAAGCAAAGGCTCGATTGATGCGTTGGCTGCCCGGCTTGTGACCGTTCAGCTATGTTTGTTTGGTAAAATGCCAAGGAATGTGCCGGTCCTCGCGCACCTGTCCTCCCATGGCGCGGTTGCCGCCGTTCTTATCAAAGAGTTATGCAGGAATCAACAACAGCGTTGTCTACACAAGGGCTGGCGCATTGCG
>Ga0181534_10002729_pt1 | contig 10790 bp, 3 predicted proteins | sample PEATcosm2014_Bin_37_FD_119758 | JGI IMG/M metagenome (GOLD analysis project Ga0181534, IMG submission 119758) | Peatland microbial communities from MTU Mesocosm Facility, Houghton, MI, USA - PEATcosm2014_Bin17_10_metaG | ecosystem: Environmental > Terrestrial > Soil > Wetlands > Peat | place...
GAATCCACTCAACCGGCCGGCCAGGGCAATTCCACGACAATCTCCGTGCCGGCACCAACACGGCTTTGTATCCGGCACTCGCCGCCAAGCTCCTTCATGCGCTGCCGCATGTTGCGCAAGCCGTCCGCCAGGGCGTCCTCCGGCACCCGTTCGAAACCGCCGCCGTCGTCCTCAATCACAATCCGCAGGCCCTGCGTCGTGGCGTTGATCCGCAGCCGCACTTCGTCCGCGCGGGCATGCTTGACGATATTTTGCAGCGCCTCCTTCACCACGAGAAAAACATTATGGCGCACGGCGGTGGAAATATCGCGCTGCGGCGCTTGTTCGGGAAGATCCAACAGGCAGCGCACGCCGGCGGCGCGGAGATAATCCACCGCAAATTGCGCCGTATAATCAATCAGGTGCGCCAGCGTATCGTTGCGGGGATTCACCGCCCAGACAATCTCATCCAGCGATTTGACCGCCTGCCGCGCGGTGCTTGCCATTTTCTCGATGCGCTCCGCGGCCTTTTCCTGCCTGGCAAGGTCGCCTAGCACGGCAATCAGCGTCAGGTTGGCACCCAAATCGTCGTGGATATCCTTGGCAATCCGGGCGCGCTCGCGTTCCACGGCCTGCTGCCGCGCGAGCTGCTCCATCTTCCGGTGCAACCGCCGTGTGACCCAATACCGGACGCTTCCGGCAATCAGCCCGACGCAAAAAAGTCCGGCCAGAACATGGAACCAGAAGGTCTCGTAAAAATGCGGCAGGATTTTCAACGTCAGGGAATCGCCGGTCTCGTTCCAGACACGGTCGCTGTTGCATGCGATGACATGAAACCGGTAAGTGCCAGCCGGAAGCAAAGGATATTGCACGGAGCGCCGTGTTCCCGCATCCACCCAGCCGGCGTCGGCACCCTCAAGCCGATATCGAAATTGCACCCGGTCGGATGAGACAAGGCTCAATCCGGTGTAACGAAATTCAATCTGATGCTTCCCCGGCATCACCTCCAGAAATTTTTTATCCCGGTCATAAATTGTCACGGCTGGAACAGGCTCCTCCTGCGTTTCGATGGTGGCGTCCAGGCTTTTCCCGTCAATGAGCATTTGCTCAATCACAACCGGCGGCGGCAACGAGTTCGGGCGGATTTGGTCGGGCTGAACCGAAACCGCGCCCTTGACGGTGGTGAACCACAACCGTCCATCCTGCCCGCGCCATGCCGCCGGCTGGTAGCCACTCGAGCATTCGAGCGAAGGCAGGCCGTCCGACCGGCCATACACGGTGGAAGGGATGTAATTAGTCGTGCCGCGCGCGTAGTCATTCAATGCCGATTTCGCAACGCGGAAAACACCCTGATGCGAACCGCACCAAAGATTGCCCGCATCGTCGGGAAGAATCTGGCAGACGATATTGTCCGGCAATCCCTCATTGATGCCGAAGGTTGTGAAATGTCCATCTCGAAAGCGCAGCAAGCCGCCCCTAAAAGTGCCGATCCAGACCGTGCCGTCATCCCCGGCCAGCAGCGACCAGATTGCGTGCAGCGCGTTGGTGTCGGCAGAATAAAATGTCGAGACCTTATCACCGGCAATGCGGAAGAGCGCGCCGTCTTCAGCCCCCGCCCAGAGGTTGCCGTGGCCGTCCTCCGACAAAGCCCGCACATCACGGCCAATCCCCCCGAAAGGCTTGAAGCTGTTGGATGTTCCACCGCCGGCCCAGTAAAGCCCGCTCTTGGTTCCGACCCAGATGCGGCCTGATTTGTCCGCCAGAATCGTTTTCACACCATGAACCACGGGCACCACGCGTTTGAACCGGCCATTTTCGCCAACAAACAAGTCCTCGTCACCCGCGCTCACCCACAGCCGGCCCGAGGCATCCGGACAAACACAAAAAACAAATCCCTTGTCGCTTCCTCCGGGCATAGTCAGGTTTGTCAGGACGCCCGCCTGCCATCGCGCCAGACCGTCGCCCAGAGTTCCAATCCAGACCGTGCCGTTGCTCTCTTCGCAAACCGACCGGGCTGGTCGCGATGAAACCTGTCCGCCCGTGTCAATGGTCTGGAACCTCCGCTCGCGAATCCGCACCAATCCCCCGGCGTCCAGACCGGCCCACCAGTTGCCCTCGTGATCTTCGAAGAAGCAATTGATGCGTTCCCCGGGAAAACCTTCCTGCGAACCGAACTGCCGCACCTCGCCGCCGGCAGAGGCATGCCACAAGCCCCGTCCGTAGTCGTATAACCACAAGCCCCCATGATGGTCTTCGCGCGTTCCCATCCGGCTCAAGTTGCCGGTGAACACATTCTTGAGCGATTCCGCATCCAGAACCCATCGGCTCTCAACCGCCTCTCGCACATGACCGTCCACGCCCGCCCACAGGCGGCCACCTTCCGCAACGGAAAGAAACTCCACGTCTTCCGGCAATTCCCCATTGGTGGGCGTGACGCTTTGAAAACGGGCGCCATCCCACATCGCGATGCCATCGTCCGTGCCCACCCACAACCGTCCCTGGGGATCGGTTGTCATGCAATTAACCCGGCTTCCCGCCAATCCGTTGGTTTGCGGACGCGGCTCAAAGCCCCTGGCCGTCACCTGCCATAAAAGCCTGTCGGAACCGCGATACCATATCATGCCCCCGCCATCTCCCGCGCAAACCGTGCCGACATTCTTATTCGTCTGAATCAAATCTTCCCAGCCGGTTCCCGCCGGGTCGGACTGCGGCTTGCGACGCAGGAACCCACGGTGCAACAAAAATGTCACCTCATTTGACCGCGACGAAACCAATGTGGCATCCGGGTCCAGACCCTCCTCGCCCGTCCATTCCCGCGCAAATGTTCCATGACGCAACGAGGTCATCGAACCATCGAATGTATTGATCCAGAGCGTGCCCTGATCATCAACGGAAAGCTTTCGCACGCGTGCGTGGGCGAGCGCCGGCGTGTTCGCCGGATCAAAGGTCACAAAGCGCATCCCGTCAAACCGCGCGAGGCCGTTGTAGGTGCCGACCCACAGATAGCCGTCGGGTGTCTGGGCAATATCGGTGACAGAAGTGTCGGGCAGGCCGTCGTCGGCGGTCCAGACATCGGTAAGATACTCCGCGGAATTTTCGGCGCCAAATCCCCGCAGTCCGGCTCCGGCCATCAGCGCCATCACAATGAACCTCACAAGTCCCGCCGAAACCGGTGTGAACACTGTTGTTTTTCGGCGGCGGTTCATGGTTTCAAGTATAACCCCCGCGAATTGCCAAGACAAGGTCAACCGCCATGCGCAGGCCAACGCCGATTTTCATCCGGCAAGGAGGTTACTGGCCCTGCGATGATTAATCTTACTGTAATTGCAACAGATAAAAATCCTGCGGTGTATTCGTGCCGGGGGTATTGGTGAAATCGAAATTGCCGTTGGAATCGAATTGATTCGTGGCGATGGGCGTCCACAAGTTCAGCGGCAAAGCGAGATTGGTGGAAACCAAAACGTAGTAATTTCCACCCACCGCTCCTCCAGAGCCGCTCATGACCAGGCCATTTGCCCCGACATTGACCGCTTTGAATTGCGGGCGCGTCACGACGAGGTTAATTAGTCCCGGCGTATTCGTGCTGACGCTATAGCCAAAACCCGGAGGAGCGGAGGCGACGGTCAGATTGCCCATGGTCAATGCGCCGCCGTAATTGAACAAGGTGTAAGTGCCGGTGCCAAAGCCGCCGGTGTTGGTGATGTTCAACTGGCCGCCCAAAGTCAGATTGCCGGACACGACCACCTTGTCGCCGGCCGTCCCAAGGCCGAACAGCAGCACGGTCTGGTCGCTCAAATCAAGTTCATTGCTGATGGTCAGCGTGCCAATGCCGTTGCCGGGCGCGAGAGTGGCACCGTCGTCGAGCGCCGTCTGGCCGCCGATGATGCCGCTGCCGGAAAGCGTCGCGCCGGTGGCGACAAAAACCTGGTTGGAGCCGGTTGCGCTGCCGGAAGTGTTGTTGACCTGCAACGTGCCGTTGCTGACCACAGTGCCGCCGGTGTAACTGTTCGTGCCGTCCAAGGTGAGGATGCCCGCGCCGGATTTGGCGAGCGACATCGAGCCTCCGAGCGAGCCGTTGCCGGCAAAAGTGTAATTCTGGTTCGCGGACACCTTGACGAGCCCCGGCATGAGCAAACCAACCAGATTGATCGCCGGATTGTTCGAGCCGGTGTCATCGAACGTCACAGGGTCGCCAGACACGAATGCAACGGGATTCGTGCCGTTCAGCCAGTTTGTGGTCGTGTTGTCCCAATTATCGGCTAAACCGTCACCATGCCATGTCAAGGAGGGTGGAGGCGGTGTGGCCAGCAACGGCGAGACGCAGACAACGACGGTGCTGGTCACTGTCATGCCGTCGCCCGCGAGAACGGAAAAATTGAAACTGGCCAGGCCGGAGAAATTCGGCGCCGGGGTGAACTGCGCCATGTGGCCGGCCGGCAACATGACCGTGCCATTCGTGGGGGCAAACACGGAATAAACCGGACTGACATTGGTGAAGCCGCCGGTGTATTGGGTCAGGTCAACGTTCACGACCGCGTTCGTCCCGGTGACCGCGTGAAGCGCGGCGAGCCAGTTCAAATAATTCTCCAGCTTGGTATAGCCGCCGACGCCGGGCGTGAGGCTGTCGGCCACATTGGTATTCGATCCCATGGCCTCTTCCCAATAATCGGGCATTCCGTCTTGATCCGTGTCCAGCGGTGCCGTGCCGCCGTTGAGAATACCATAGCCGTTGTTGCCCAAACCGGTTGAAGTCTGATCGTAGTAAAGGCCGCCGCCAGGCCCGGCCGTTCCTGCGCCGGTGCCAGCCGAGCCGTTGCCCAAAGTTTTAATCTGGCTGATGATGAGCGAATCGAGCTGGTCGTAAGGAACCGCCCCCGCGAGCGACACGTCATAATGGTATGCGCACGCTGTCGAATACACCGTCGTGTTCGTCGAGAGAGTTGACCACGGCGCGGTCAACACCGTGCCGCCACCGCCGGGGCTGATGGAACCGCCGTTGAGCGAACCGTCGTTGTTGTTGTCAATCAAATTGCCGGTCGAGTAAATCGTCTGGTTGGCGTTCATCTGGTAGAACGCGTTGCCGCCGGACGGATCGGTCGGGCCGGTGATGAAGTAATTGTTGATGATGTCGTGGCGGAAATTGCCGCTGGTGTCCGCGACGGTGTAACCGGACTGAAAATTGTATTCCGTGTTGTTGACAAAAATCGTGTCAATCTTGGCCAGCGGCTGGCGGTTGTGCTCGCTCACCCACAGATTGTAATACCATGCCATTTTCCCGCCGAGATGCTCCGTGTGCGCGCCGAAGCCCTGCTTGGCCGAAGTCCCGTTGGACATCGGATCGCCGATGATTGAATTCTGCACAGTGACGGCATCGCTGCCAACATTGCCGTGCGCGTCTATGTTGTTGTAGCCGGCGAATTCAAACGAGCAATGGTCAAAAATCATGTTGGTGCCGTCGCCGATGTTGATCGCGTCCTCGCCTGAAGAGGACAGACTGCCGGGACGGATGCGGAGGTAGCGGACAATTTCATTCTGCTTCGCGCTGAAGGAAACCTCGTGGCCGATGATGGCGATGCCGTCACCGGGCGCGGTTTGACCGGCGATGGTCAAACTGCTTGAACACGACACGGCACTGGCGAGGGTGATGGTGCCGCCCACGTCAAAAACGATGAAGCGATTGGCCTGGCTCACGGCGTCACGGAACGAACCCGCGCCGCTGTCGCCCAGGTTCGTAACGTGATAAACACTGCCACTGAAACGCGCACCCGTGGCGTTTGCGCCGAAGCCGAGTGCGCCCGGGAATGCAGGGATGTTTGACTGCAAAGCAGCCACAACCAGATTGACCTGGCCTGGCGTGTTCGTGTTGAGCGCGGCGGAACTATTCGCGGGCAAGTTGAGCACCAGCGAGCCAAGCGTCAGCGCGCCGCCGTAAGTGAACAGCGTGAATGTGCCGCTGGTGAATCCGCCGCCGGCGGTGATGTTCAACGTGCCGCTCAAGTTCAAGTTGCTGCTGACGATGGTAAGGCCACTGCTGGTGCCAAGTGTGTAGTTCAAAATCGCGCCGCCGGCGGCGGTGAAATTATTGCTGACGGTGAGCGTGCCGACGGGATTTCCGGGCGCATAAATCCCACCACTGTTGATCGTGACCGCCCCGCCGATGACACCATCGCCACTCAAGGTGCCGCCGCTGGCAACCATCAACGGGCCGCTGCCGGTGCCACTGCCGGAGGAATTGTTCACGAGCAACGTGCCTTTGTTGACCATCGTCCCACCGCTGTAAGTGTTGTTGCCCGTCAAGGTCACCATGCCGTTGCTGGCCAGTGTCACCGAGCCGCTGCCGCTGATTATCGTGCCGACGGCCAAATTCGCAGAGCTGTTGATGACCAGCGAGCCGTTGTTCATCACATTGCCGCTGCCGAACCATGCGCCGGTGTTCAATTGCAGCGTGCCGTTGCTGATGGTCGTGCCCCCACTGTAAGAATTGCTCGCGGTCAAGGTCAGCGTGCCGGAACCGGACTGAACCAAACTTCCCGTGCCGCTGACCAGGTTGGAAAATGTGTTGTTGCCAGGCAGATCCAGCACCAAAGCGCCGGAATTGTCGATGACGTTGGTGCCGAGCGATCCAGATGTTGTGCCGTTGCCCAATTGCAAAATCCCCTGGCTGATGATGGTGTCGCCGGAATAATTGTTCGTGGTCAAAATCGTCAGCACACCGGAATTGGTCTTGGTCAGCGTGCCTGCGCCGGAAATCTGTCCGATGCCGCTGAAGGTGTAATTGGCAGCCGCATTCACCAGCACCGCCGCCGGTTGAAGCGTGGCCGTCAGATTCACCGGCGGATTGACCGAGCCGGTGTCATCGAACGTCACAAAATTCCCGTCGTTGAACAATGCCAGCGTCCCGGCATTCAGCCAGTTGGTGGTCGTGTAGTCCCAGGCGTTGGCGGAACCGTCGCCAACCCAGGTGCGTTGCGTGCCGCCAGTGGCCGAAACAATCAAGTCCACTTCCGTATTGGTGACGCTGATGGCGGATTGCAAGCTGGCGCCGGGCGTGCCGGTCACCTGAAAGTTGGCCGCGCCGCCGCTGCCGAGCGAACCAAACGTAATCAGTTTGTAAGTCCCGGCGGATAACGACGCGCCCAGCGGGGCGAGCTCAATCGTGTTCGTCCCGCTCACGTTCAATGCGCCGCCTACCACAATCAAATCGTTGCCCGCTGATACCGGGTTGAGCGCGAGGTCAAAATGATTGGTGACACCGCCGTTCAGGGTGAGGTTGTTGCTGAAAGACAGCGTGCCGGCCGTGCCAACGGCTCCCGGCGAAATGGGGCAGTTTGCCGCGGTCACACTGCCGGTGACGACGCCGTAGCCGGACAAACTCTGGCCCGCGCCCAAGGTGATCCCGCCCATGCCTGAAATGTCCAGCGCGGCGGCAGAGTTGCTCAAAACAATCGCCGCGCCGGTGAACGTGGAACCCGCGCCGCTCAAAGCGAGTTTTCCGCTGCTGACGAAAAGATTTCCACCGTAGGAATTTTGCGCGCTCAAAGTCAAGCCGCCACCGAGAATCGCCAACGCGATGGGACTGACGCCACCGGCCACAACGCCGCCGAAGGTGCCATTCGCCGAGCTGTTGCTGAAGGTAAGAGTGGAGGTGCTGGAGACGCTGCTGTTGGTGATGATCTGGTTCGCCGCCGTTGCGCCGCTGCCGACGGCGAGGCCGGAAACCTGGGCGTTGAAGCCCGCCAAATCCAGAGCGCCTGCCGAGCCACTGCCGCCCAATGTCAGCGCCGTTCCCTTGGGCAATGCGCCGGCATTCTCCAGCACCAGCGATCCCGCGCTGACGGTCGTGGCGCCGCTGTAAGTGTTGGCGCCGTAAAGTGCAAGCGTTCCGCCTCCGGTCTTGGTCAGGTTCGCCGCGCCGCTAATGACGCTTGTCAGCGTGATGTTATGAGCCGTGCCGGCGGCGTCGGCGGCCTTGAATGTCACCGTGCCGCTGCCCGTCACCATGTTGACATTGCCGGACCAGTCGGCGGTCGCGCCCAGCAGGCTCTGGTCATTGAGCGCCACGGTGTAGGTGCCGGAGTTGAGCACGTTAAATCCGGTCGCGCCCAGGTAAATGCTGCCACTGTTGGTGAAGCGCGCCACGACACTGGAAACCGCATTTGGAAAAATCCGAATGCCGGCGGCGTAAAATGTGGACGAAGAGTTGAGCACACTGAACCAGGTCGTAAAAGAGGCGGTGACCGCCATGTCCACTGTTCCTGCGCAACCCACCGTGCCGCCGGTCTGATAATACCGCACCTCCCGGCCCGCCGTGGCCGAACCGGTCCCCAATTGAAGGCTGCCGGCGTTGGTCACGGTTCCGCCGCCGACGGCCATCGTCGCGTAAGAATTGCGCGAGCCGACCGCGATGCTGCTGGCGGAAACAGTGCCGCCCGAAATTTGCAAACCGTATGAGGCCGATTCATTGTTGCGTCCCACGGTGAGCGTGCCGAGGCTTGCAACGGCGCCGGAATTGATCTTCAGCGCGCCATTGCCGTCGGTGCCGGCGTTGCCGACCTGCGTGGCACCGTTCGTCATGATGCCGCTGACGTTGACGACGCCATTGTAGTCGCCCATGTTGAGCGTGCCGTTGGTCATCACACCGCCGCTGTTGACGTTGACGACTTCCGCGCTCGTGCCTGTCGTGGTCGTGCTTCCTGACACGTTGAATCCGGTTGCTGTGATGGTCAGGGTGGGAATGCTGGTGGAAGCGCCCGCCAAACCCAGCGTGAGCGAACCGATGCTGGTGGCGGCCATCGGCGAATTATAAGTCACGGTGAAGGTGCCTGAATTTGTGATGAAGGCGTTGGTGGTCTCAACCGGCACGATTGCCGGAGTCCAACTGCCGGCCGTGTTCCAATTGCCGCTGGAGGCCGCCGCCCAGGAGGTTTGCGCCCGGCTCGTTTCGCAGAATCCCAGCATGATCGCCAGCAAGGCGATTTGCGCGGGTTTAAATCCAGCATTGAACATGACAGAATTATTTGTTGATGGTTTGCAAGGGGACGCGCAGCCGCGCATATCTTTCGTTCGCCGTCACAACGGATCCGGAAAATTCTACCACGCCTGCCGGGAAAAGGCATCGGATGTTTGTCCGACAGTTGGGTATCAACCGCGAAAACTTTTGATTGCAGGGGTGCCAACGGCCATGTTTGTCCCGACCTGGCCGAGAGACAAGGCCCATGGGACGCGCAAATCAATCCAGCGTCTGCCGGTAGCGCTTGATGCCGACGGTCAGCATCACGACCAAAAACAGGGCGATAGGCCACAAATCCGGCGCGATTTCGGCGATTCCATTTCCCTTCAACAGAATGCCCCGCACGATGCGCAGGAAATGCGTGAGCGGCAGGCATTCGCCGATGTCCTGCGCCCAGCCGGGCATTCCGCGAAACGGAAACATATAGCCCGACAGCAAAATGTTCGGCAAAAAGAAAAACATTCCCATCTGCATCGCCTGCCGCTGGTTTCGCGCGATGGTTGAAAAGGTGATGCCCACCGCCAGATGCGCCACGATGAACAAAAATGCCACCGTGAGCAGCAACGGCACACTGCCGACCATCGGCACGTCGAACAAAAATTTCGCCGCCACCAGGATCAGAAAAATCTGGATGTAGCCGACCATGATATACGGCACGATTTTGCCGATGATGACTTCGACCGGGCGCAGCGGCGTGGAAAGCAGGTTCTCCATCGTGCCGCTCTCGCGTTCGCGCGTGATGGCGAGCGCGGTGATGATGACCATCGTCATCGTCAGGATCACGCCCATGAGTCCTGGCACGATGTTATATTGCGTGATGTTTTCGGGATTGTAATGCTGGTGCACGACGAGATTGAACGGCGTGGAACCCGCGCGGAGTTGTGCCAGCGGCCCGGTCAAATCGCGGTTCAAAACGGTTGGCGTCAGCGAATTCATCGCGCCGACGGCGTAGCCGATGGCCATCGGATCGGTCGCGTCGGCTTCGAGCAGCAAATCCGGCTGTTCGCCGCGCAGCAATTTGCGCGAGAAATCCACCGGGATTTCCACGGCGAATTGAACCGTGCCTTCCGCGAGAAGTTTCTGGATTTCCGCCTCGCTCTGCGGTTCGCGCGTGATGTCGAAGTAACTGCTGTTGCGCATCGCCCAGACAATCGTGCGCGAAAAAACGCTGTTGTCGGCGGAATAAACCGCGGTCGGCAGATGCTTCGGATCGGAATTGATGGCGTAACCGAACAGGACGAGCTGAAGCATCGGAATGCCGAGCATCATGGCAAACGTCATCCGGTCGCGCCGCATCTGGATGAACTCCTTCGCGACGACGGCGCAAAATCGTTGCCAGTTGAATTTCACGAGTAATTGTCCTTCGCGGTTCCCATCAGGCTGATGAAAACGTCCTCAAGCCCCGATTGAATCTGTTTCCAGTGATAATCGCCGGTGATCAGCGGACCCACGCTCGCGCGCAATTTTTCCACGTCGCTCCCGCTGACGTGCAGCGTCGAGCCGAACGCGACGACCTGCTCGACACCCGGCAGCTTTCGGATTTTTTCCGCGAGTTCGTGCAAATTTCCGCCAGTCACCTCCCAAGTCGTCAGTTTTGAGTTTTTCAAAACCTCGTCAACCGTGCCGCTCGCAAGAAGGTTTCCATAGCTGATGTAGGCCACGCGGTTGCAGCGTTCCGCTTCATCCATGTAATGCGTTGTGATGAGCACGGTCAGCCCCGCGCCGGCAAGCTGCTGGATTTCATCCCAAAAATCGCGGCGCGCCTTCGGGTCAACGCCCGCCGTCGGTTCGTCGAGCAAAA
>Ga0181534_10002731_pt1 | contig 10786 bp, 13 predicted proteins | sample PEATcosm2014_Bin_37_FD_119758 | JGI IMG/M metagenome (GOLD analysis project Ga0181534, IMG submission 119758) | Peatland microbial communities from MTU Mesocosm Facility, Houghton, MI, USA - PEATcosm2014_Bin17_10_metaG | ecosystem: Environmental > Terrestrial > Soil > Wetlands > Peat | place...
AAGAGGGTGTCAAACGGGCTTTTTCCTGGCGCTGGCGCCGGATATTTTTACAGCGTCAATCACATCGGCCAGCGTGGTTTTTGCCAGGTCACGTTCCAGGGCGTTTTGGGCCGAGGCAAACACCTTCTCCAAAGTTTTCCTGATGCAGCGGCCCACCGGGCAGGCCGCACTGGGCTTGCGCGCAGGCGCGGCAAAGGCTTCGCCGGCTTCGACCGCCCGATAAACTTCAGCCAGATCAATGCGCCCGGGCGAACGGCTTAAACGGGAGCCCGAACCAGCCCCTTTGCAGGTCTCCACCAGCCTGGCCTTCTGCAAGGCCAGCAGGAGCCGCCGGACCATGACCGGATTGGTGTTGATGCTGCCCGCCAGGCTGGCGGAGTTGACCCGGTCACCCTCCCTGTGGGCGAGAACGGCCAGAACGTGAACGGCCATGGCAAAACGACAGCTAGCTCTCATCGGCTGTGGAATAAGTAACTTTTTAGATTACATATGTCAAGCGTGTAAATTGAATTTGTTAAAGCCCGATAGCCCAAAGCATCTCATGCCAGCAGGGGGGCCTTCGCCGTCGTCCATTGCAATTAAGCCGCCCGCCAGCGCCGGGGTGGGACGGGGTTTTCGCAAAGTTCCTGCGCGTCCCCTTCTGCCGCTGCGGTCGGCGGCAGACACAAAGTTGGTCTTCTTTTACAAATCATTAGAATAAGTTGTGACTAGACAAAAAATGGTATTGAAATGCCAAAAGATGTGTAGTGCCTTTTTTAGAGGGGGACGACTATAGCCGCACAAACGGAAAAGAACGCACTCAAATCTTATGAAAATGCGGAAACTAATTTTGTGGGGCGCGGCGGCGCTGGTGGGCGCATGCCTGTCCGGCTCCGGCCTGACGCCGGTTCAGGCCCAGCCGTCGTCGAAAGCGGATTCCACGTTGTCGCCAACCAATTCCGTGGAGTTGACAGCCCAGGCGCCGGACACAAAGCCGGCTGTGCTCCAGAAGCAGCTCACCGGGGCGGAGCTTTACTCGATTCATTGCAACCGGTGCCATCCCGAGCGTTACCCCACCGAGCGGACCGCGGCGCAATGGAAAACCATCATGCTCCACATGGAGGTGCGCGCGAACATTCCCGTGGATCAGTCAAAGCTGATCCTGCAATACCTTCAGGAAAACAGCGGTCGTTAAACGGCTCATCAAATACTTGAATCAAGAATGAAAGCATACCACTTGATGTCCGGACTGATGGTCGCGGGCTGCGCTCTGGCGCTTCCACTGCCGGCGCTGGCACAGGTGAGCCTGCAGGATTTCAACGCCTTGAAGGACGTGGTGCAGCAGTTGAGTGAGCAGGTTCAGAATTTGCAACAGACCAATGTCATTCGGGAGCAGACGCACGAGCAGGACATGCAACAAATCCGGCAGCTCCAGGAGAAGCTGGCCGAAACCCAGCAAATTGCGACGAACGCGGAGCAGAAAAGCATCGCGGCGGCGCAGGCACAGGCGCAACCGCCAACGCGGGAACCGATTGACGAGGCCACCGTCAACCACAACTTCATGATGCTGGGCGACGCGGAGTTTCAATATGTCAAGGCGTCCGGACAACACGGGGGATTTGCCCTCGCCGATTTTGCGCCCATTTTCCTGTATCGCGGCGGGGACAATATTCTGTTTGAGGCCGGCTTTGATACCATCCTGCAAAACGGCCAGAACAGCGATGGAACCCACGACAGTGGTTCCACCACCAGCTTCGATTTGAGTTTCGCGCAATTGGATTACGTGATGAATGAATATATGACTTTTTGCGCCGGTGACCTGCTGCTGCCGCTGGGAACCTACAGCGAGCGGAGCGCGGGGTGGTTGAACAAATTTCCGGATGATCCGCTGGCGGTGTCGCTTATTCCCGGCAGCGGAGTGGGTGTGATGTTGCAGGGAGGTATTCCGCTGGGAGACGCCGGCAAATTGCTTAATTATCAGATTTATGGAGTGAACGGGCCAAGTTCATCCGCAACCAACGCGGATCCTACTTCACTTGATTTGGGCGGAAACGTCGGTCTCAAATCCGACAACACGGTGGCGAATCTGCACGGCGGACTGACCGGCGGCGGGCGACTGGGTCTGTTCATGCCGTTCAAACCCCACTACGACTTGGAGCTTGGCCTCTCCGGCCAATCGGGTGAATGGGACGACGCGGGAACCTATCTTTACACTGCGGGTGTGCTGGATTGGGCCTTGCATCTGGGGCCAAACTTTCAGGCAAATGGAGAGTATATCCTGACCCGGTATGGCAGCGACCAGGGATTTATCGATCAGCAAGGCTGGTGGGGGCAGGTTGGTTACAAGCTGGCCGGATTAAATCTGGAACTTCCGGCCATCAACAATGTTGAGCTGGTGGGCCGCTACGACAACCTGCACAATGCGCCGGGGTCCAACGGACTTGGAGCCAATACCGGGCGATACACCGCGGGTCTTATCTACTATTTCACGAACACGCTGCTCTTTGAGGGCGACTACGAGTTTCTCCACAGCAACGACCCATCCCAAGTTGACCAGCTTATTTTGCAGCTCTCCTATGGATTTTAGAACCACTGTTTAATATGGAGATTGAATACTCAAGCAAGCAGCAGCCATGAATAAATTTCTATTTCTAAACCAGCAATGGCGCGTGCGATTGGTCTGGCAGTTTGTAACTGCGGTGATCGGGTTCGTAATATTTGCCAGCGCTTCGGCGCAAAGCGCATCTTCCGCGACCACCGAAGGCAATCCCGCGCACCAAAGCGAAGCCAGCGCTTCAGCAGCGACCAATCAAGCGCCCACTTACCTCCGCGACATCCAGCCTATTTTCATGGGCAATTGCTCCCGCTGCCACAATCAGCAGTCGCGGTTTGTCTACGACTGGCTGGATTACAAAACCGCCTATGCCGACCGCTGGGAATTGAGAAGGCGGATATGGGACAGTTGGAAAGGCAATTATTACAAGGAAGCCATGCCGGTTGCCAACAGCCCGGAATCACTCGCGCTCACCGATCAAGAACGCGAAACCATCGTGAAGTGGGTGGACGGCGGCGGCCTTCGTGGTGTGGCACCGCCGCCCGGAGCTGCGAAGTCAAAAACCGAGCGGATCGAACTTGGACGGCGGCTGTTCACTTCCATTTGCGCAGCCTGTCATCAGCCTACGGGGCTGGGCCGCCCCAATGTGTTTCCACCTTTGGCAGGTTCAGATTTTTTGAATGCTGATAAGAATCGGGCAATAAAAACCGTCATCTTTGGCCGGCAAGGCGAAGTTGTTGTGAATGGCATGAAATTCAACAACAACATGCCCTCGTTCCCGCTCACCGACCAAGATATCGCGAACGTTCTGACCTTCGTCTACAATTCCTTCGGAAACTCCGGACTTGAAGTGACCCCGGACGAAGTGAAAGTTCTCCGCACCCAGACGCCGGAGCCATCCGGCAAGCCGGCGCCGAAAAGCGACTTCGAGTAGGCAATATATGTCGGTTGGATTCCGAGGCTCAAAAAATCTTCGTGTTCATCCGCGCGCTTCGTGGTTAAATTCCCGCGATGCTTCGCAAAATTCAGCAAAAGAAAATTCAGTCCGGCGGCGGCTCCTTCGCCATCGTCGCGTCGCGCTACAATTCGGAATACGTGGACGCCATGCTGCACGCGGCGCGCGAGGAATTGCTGTGCGCCGGGGCGCATGTCCGCATCGTGCGCGTGCCGGGCGCGTTTGAAATTCCGGCGGCAGCAGCGCGGCTGGTGCAATCCAAGCGTTACGCGGCCATCATCTGCCTCGGCGTGATTTTTCAGGGCGAGACGAGCCACGCCAAACACATCGGCTGGGGCGTGACGCACGCCCTGGCGCAGATTCAAGTGCTGCATAAACTGCCCGTCATCCACGGCGTTTTCGTTTTTGAAAAAGTGCGGCACGCAAAAATCCGCTGCCTCGGCAAGAAGCACAACCGCGGCATGGAGGCCGCACAGACAGCGCTGGAAATGGCGCGGGTCATGAAACAAATGGGCGCGACCCTTTAAGCAGGACGGCTTTGTGAAAAGTTTCACAAAGCGCTTGCCGCCCGTTTGATTGAATGTTAGATTCGCTTCTATGAATTATTCGAGAACAAACTGGCTCATGAAACAGGCCGTTCTTCCGATTCTGGCGACGGGAATTTTCACCGCCTGGCAGGCCGCTTCCGCGGCGGACATCATCGGTGTCATCACGCTCAAGGGCACGCCGCCGGCGGAGAAGGACATCGGCCCCGCCATGACCGAGGCCAGTCCAGACTGCGCCGCAATGTATGATCCGAGCAAAATGCCCACGACGCATTTTTACGTTGTTGGGCCAAAAGGCGAATTTGCCGACGTGGTGGTTTCATTGAAGGGCGTCACCGGCAAATCCACCGGCGCCAGCGCTCCACCCGTCGCGCTCGACCAGAAAGGCTGCCTCTATTCGCCGCAAATCCTCGCGATTCAAACTGGACAAAAGCTCATCGTCAAAAATTCCGATGCTTGCATCCACAACGTCCATTGCACGCCGGCGGTGCCCGGCAACGCGGAGCACAACGACGTGCAAATGCCCGGCGCGGCGGATCTGACCTACACGTTCCCGCAGCCGGAAATGTTCCTGCGGTTCAAATGCGATGTGCATCAGTGGATGGTCGCGTGGGTGAGCGTGTTTGACAGCCCCTACTTTTCCATCAGCGACAAGGACGGCAAGTTCATCATCAAAAACGTGCCGCCCGGCAAATACACCGTCGAAGCCAACCACCGCAAACTGGGCGCACAGACGCAGGACGTGGAAGTCGCCGACAAGGACGTGACGGTGAATTTTAATTTTGAAATCAAATAACGGTTGAGTGGGGGAGGCTCCGGCAGCGTGGCGGAGCCTCGATTTTCCAAGAATGAACGCCAAGGCGCAAATCAGGAACGATCCGTGGCTGCACCGATTCGCGGTGTTAACAGCCATTATTACTTTTTTATTGCTCGGCATCGGCGGCCTGGTCACCAGCCACGAGGCCGGCATGTCCGTGCCCGACTGGCCGACGAGTTACGGCTACACCATGTTCGCGCTCCCGTTCAAATTCTGGAAGGGTGGCGCACTTTTCGAACATTCGCACCGTCTGCTGGCTTCGGGCGCGGGATTCTTTACGACGGTTCTCGCCGTCTGGCTCTGGCTCAAGGATCCGCGCAAATGGATGAAATGGCTAGGCGTCGCCGCCTTTCTGCTCGTCGTCGCGCAGGGAGTGCTCGGCGGACTTCGTGTGACTTTGAAAATGAACAATCTCGGCGTCATTCACGGCGTCGTTGCCCAGTCCTTTTTCATTTTGGTGTGCGCCATCGCGCTGTTCACCAGCCGGTTCTGGCGCAATTGGGCCGCCGAAGGGAAAACGTTTTCCGTGACGCGCGGTTTGTGGACACTTGTGCTGGCCACGACGATTTTGATTTTCTGCCAGCTTATCCTCGGCGCGACGATGCGCGGACAGCATGCCGGCCTCGCGATCCCCGATTTTCCGACCGCTTACGGCAAGCTCTGGCCGGACACCAGCTCCGACGCCGTAGCGCGCTACAACGCCGACCGCGTTGAGGTCATCTCGGTGAATCCGATCACCGCGTTCCAGATAGTGTTGCAAATGACGCACCGCGCCGTTGCGCTGGCAATCTTCATTCTGGTCTCAACAGCGGCATGGTTGTCCTGGAAACGGTTGGGCTTGAAAAATCCGCTGACGAGGTTCGCATGCTGCTGGTTCGCGCTGATTATCTGCCAGATTGCGCTCGGCGCGTGGACGGTCTGGTCGAACAAGGCCGCCGACGTGGCGACGCTGCATGTGCTGGTCGGCGCACTTTCGCTCGTGACAGGCGCGCTCTGGTGCATTATTGCTTTTGGCCGACGGGAGGGGGCAGCAAATATTGCTCCGGCAAAAACAATATCCGGCGCATTCGGAACGTCTCCGGCAATGGCCGCAAACAAGTGAAATGAAAGAAATCTCGGCAGAAATCTTAACGCCGGCACAAAATGTCGGGGCGGAAAAAAACTGGTCGGCGGTCTTCGCCGATCTGGTCAAGGCACGGTTGACGACGCTGGTGCTGCTGACGACCCTCGTCGGCTTTTATGCCGGCTGGAGCGGCCCGATGAATTTCGTGGCGATGTTCAACACGCTGGCGGCCACGGCGCTGGTCGCTGCCGGCGCGGCGGCGTTGAACCAGTTGCTCGAACGCGAATACGACGCGAAAATGCGCCGCACGCAGAATCGTCCGCTGCCGTCCGGCCGTTTGCAGCCGACAACGGTTGCCATTTTTGGCGGCGTCAGCTCCGTCGCCGGGCTGGTTTATCTCGCGCTCGCGGTGAATCTGCTCACGAGCGTGCTCGGCGCGGTGACGCTGGTCAGCTACCTTTTCATTTACACACCGTTGAAACGCGTGACGTGGCTGAACACGGCCATCGGTGCGATTCCCGGCGCGTTCCCGCCACTCATGGGCTGGACCGCGGCACGCGGCGAATTGAGCGGCGAAGGCTGGGCGCTGTTCGCCATTCTGGCGTTCTGGCAAATCCCCCATTTCTTCGCCATCGCCTGGATGTATCGCGACGAATATGCGAAGGCCGGATTTGTCATGCTGCCGAACGTGGACGCCAGCGGCCGCCGCACCGCGCAACAAACAGTCAGTCACGCCCTCGCGTTGATGATTGCGAGCCTGGCGCCATTCGCGCTCAAAATGGCCGGGCCGGTTTATCTCGCCACCGCGCTGATTCTCGGCGCTGCATTTTTGGGCTGCGCGATTCAATTCTCGCGGCAGCTCACGCTGGCGCGTGCGCGGCAATTGTTTCTGGCTTCAATCATTTACCTGCCGCTGCTGCTGGCGGCGATGGTTTGGGACAAGGTGAAATAGAAAATGACTAATTCCTAAATCCGAATGACGAAAGAATTCCAAATGACTCAATTCCCAAACCAGCCGATGCGCTTCCGGCTTCATTGGTCATTCGGGCTTCGTCATTCTTTAGTCATTATGGTTTCGTCATTAGTCATTTTCCCGAAATAATATGGACGCGACCGTCGAACAATTTCCGCCCTACCGCAAACCCGAAGCGCACCACGCGCATGAGGAGCACGGGCACGAGCACCACGATCCGGGTTTCCTGCGCAGCTACGTTTTTTCGACCGACCACAAAATCATCGGCATCCAATACGGCCTCACGGCGCTGTTTTTTTTGCTGTTCGGATTTTTCCTGATGCTGTTGATGCGCTGGCAGATCGCGCATCCGGGCCAGCCGGTGCCGTTCATCGGCCCGTTGCTGGAAAAAATGCTGGGACCGGTGATGGCGGGCAACGGCGCGATTTCGCCCGAACTTTACAATTCCTTCGGCGCAATGCACGGGACAATCATGGTGTTTCTCGGCGTCGTGCCACTGGCATTCGCCGCGTTCGGCAATTATGTGGTGCCGCTGATGATCGGCGCGCCGGACATGGTGTTCCCGCGCGTCAATATGGCCAGTTATCAGGCGTATTTCCTCGGTGGTGTCGTCATGCTGGTCAGTTTCTTCATTCCGGGCGGCGCGGCGCAGGCGGGCTGGACCTCGTATTCGCCGCTGGCCACGACGATCCCGACGCACGGTCAGGCGTTCTGGCTCGTTGGCATGGTGCTGCTCATTTCGTCGTCGCTGCTCGGCGCGGTGAACTTCATCGCCACCATCATCCAGTTGCGCGCGCCGGGGATGACGTGGATGCGGCTGCCGTGGTTCGTCTGGGCGCAATTCGTGACGGCCTTCATTTTGCTGCTGGCCTTCCCGCCGCTCGAAGCCGCGGGCGTGATGCAATTGATGGACAACCTCGCGGGCACGAGCTTCTTTTTGCCGACGGGACTCGCGGTCGGCGGCAAGCTCGCGCACATCAGCGGTGGCGGCAGCCCGTTGCTCTGGCAGCATTTGTTCTGGTTCCTCGGCCATCCGGAGGTTTACGTTTTAATCCTGCCAGCGATGGGCGCGGTCTGTGAAATCATCGCCAACAACACGCGCAAGCCGATTTGGGGCTACAAATCGCTGGTGTATTCCGTGCTGGCCATCGGGTTCATCTCGTTCATCGTCTGGGCGCACCACATGTATCTCACCGGCATGGGCACAAAAATATCCGCGTTCTTCCAGACCACGACGATGCTCATTTCCATCCCGTCGGTCATCATTTTGACGTGCTTTTTCATTTCGTTGTGGGGCGGCTCGATCCGCTTCAACACGCCGATGCTCTTCGCGCTGGCGTTCCTGCCGATGTTCGGCATCGGCGGGCTGACCGGCCTGCCGTTGGGATTCAACGCCAGCGACGTTTATCTGCATGACACCTACTACGTCATCGCGCACTTCCATTACGTCGTCGCGCCAGGAACGATTTTTGCGCTGTTTGCAGGAGTTTATTATTGGTATCCGAAAATGACCGGGCGAAAGATGAGCGAGTTCTGGGGGCGCGTGCATTTCTGGTGCTCGTTCGTCTTCATGAATCTCGTCTTCATGCCAATGTTCGCGCAGGGCATCAAGGGCATGTTGCGGCGCATGGCCGACGGCGGCGCGAACTATTCCGCCGCGCGCGTGCCGGGCGCGATTGATACTCTGCCCGGAACGATCATGGAACTGCATGTCTGGATTCTCTGGGCGGCAATGGCGCTGGGCTTGGCCCAAATTCCCTTCATCATCAATCTGTTCTGGAGCATCAAACATGGCGAAAAAGTCGGCGACAATCCGTGGCAATCCACCACGCTCGAGTGGCAGACGCCCACGCCACCGCCGCACGGAAATTTTACAACGCCGCTGCGCATTTATCGCGGGCCATACGAATACAGCGTGCCCGGCCACGACACGGATTTCACGCCGCAAAATGAACCTGACGCCCCAACGCCAACAGTCCTCCCGAAAATTTCACCTGTTCCAGTCGCACACTAAATTATTTGCATGGATATTCCTTACACAGTTCAACCGCGACCGGAAACCGGCCTTTACAACGCCAAGGTCGGCATCTGGCTGTTTCTCGCATCCGAGGTCATGCTCTTCGGCGGCCTTTTTTCCGGCTATGTCCTTCTGCGAGTCGGTGCCGACCAATGGCCGCACGGCTGGCTCAACGTCACGCTCGGCACCGCCAACACCATCATTCTCGCGCTCTCGGCCATCACGACGCTGCTCGCGTGGGTCGCGTGCAAGGTCGGCAATTTCGCCAAGTTCAAGTTTTTCCACGCCTGCACGCTGCTCCTGGCGCTGACGTTTCTCGGCGTCAAATCCTACGAATACCACGACAAATGGATTCACTACGAAATCAAGCTGAACGACGGGACTTTTGCCGACGGCCATCTCGTTGAAAAATCCGCCGACTTCGACCTCGCCAAGAAGACCGGCACTTTCACGATACATGGCCGCATCGTGACCGACGAAACCCTTCTTTACGATCTGCGCTCGCAGAAGAACATCCAGTTGACGGAAATCACCGTTCCCGCCGCCGACATCAAGTCCATGGAGAACTACGGCCCGTGGCACAACACCTACCTGGCGCTCTATTTCACGCTCACCGGTTTGCACGCGCTGCACATCCTCGGCGGCAGCATTGTCATCGGCTACCTGTGGGGACCGGGCCGGCGGATGTGGAAGACCGATCATCAACGCTTCACCAACCGCATCGAGGTGTCCGGCCTGTTCTGGCATTTCGTGGACCTCGTCTGGATTTTTCTGTTCCCGGTCTTATATTTGACCTGATGAATTTATGAGCGAATTGAAAACAGCCGAACAGCACAACGCGCCACTCACGGGCGAATCGCAATCGCACGAGCATCCGGTGGATTTCCCGGGTTATCTCCGCCGCTGCCTCTTCATTTTCATTGCCATCCTCTGCGCCACGTCGCTCATGATCTGGATTTCGTTTCTGCCCGAACATTACACCTGGGCGGCGAAGGTGGGGATGATCCTCGGCGTCGCGACTGCCAACGCCTTTGTCGTGGCCGGTTTTCTCATGCACCTGATTTCGGAAAAGAAGATGATTTACACCGTGCTCGCCTTCACCGTGTTCTTCGTCATCGGCTTGTTCGCGCTGACACTCTACGCCATGCACGATTTCCCCACCGGCACGACCCACTGATATGTCGCTAAAAGCCTTCCATCTCATTTTTGTGACGCTGCTGACGGGGCTGTCGTTCGGCTGCGCGGCTTGGGCGTTTGCCGATGGCCGTCCGCTTTTCGGCGCGTTCGCCATCGCCACCGGAATCCTGGTCATCGTCTATGGAATTTATTTTCTGAAGAAGCTGAAAAACGTGAGTTACCTATGAAATCACTGCGCAAAATCCTGGTCGCCGCCGTCGCGCTCGCGCCGTCGCCGCTGTTCGCCTGCGCCGCGTGCTACGGCAAATCCGATTCGCCGCTGGCCCACGGCATGAACTGGGGTATCTTCACCCTGATGGGCGTCATCCTGACCGTGCTGAGTTGCATCACGCTGTTTTTCGTCCACGTCATCCGCGGCGAACAGGCGCAAATCGAGTCGGATAACAATTCCAATCCGCCGCCGCAAAACCCGCCCAAAGTATGACCGAGTGGTTCGCCCAACATATCCTCGGCATGCCCGAGCTGGCCTCGAAAAACGGCGAGGCGGTGGACGCCCTCATCGTTTATGTCCACTGGCTCATGCTGGCATTGTTCATCGGCTGGATGATTTATTTTTGCTACGCGGTCTGGCGCTTCCGCGCCTCGCGCAATCCCAAGGCCAATTACCACGGCGTCACCAATCATTCGTCCAGCTATATTGAAATCGGCGTTGTCATTGCCGAGGCCGTCCTCCTGATCGGCGTGGC
>Ga0181534_10002733_pt1 | contig 10782 bp, 11 predicted proteins | sample PEATcosm2014_Bin_37_FD_119758 | JGI IMG/M metagenome (GOLD analysis project Ga0181534, IMG submission 119758) | Peatland microbial communities from MTU Mesocosm Facility, Houghton, MI, USA - PEATcosm2014_Bin17_10_metaG | ecosystem: Environmental > Terrestrial > Soil > Wetlands > Peat | place...
CGCGGCTGCTCTACCGCGACGGGCTGATGCTGGTGATCGACAAGCCGGCAGGCCTTGCCGTTCATAACGGCCCGAAAGGCGGCATTTGCCTGCAAAGCTATTTCGACGAGCTGCGCTTCGGCCTGCCGCGCGAGCCCGGTTTGGCCCACCGGCTCGACCGCGACACCTCCGGATGCCTCATTCTCGGCCGGCATCGCAAGGCGCTGGCGCAGCTCGGCAAGCTGTTCAAAAGCGGCGCGATCGATAAAACCTACTGGGCCGTGGTCGAAGGTGGCCCGGATGCCGACCAAGGCCAAATCGACCTGCCGCTCGGCCGCCTCGACGTCACCCGCGGCTGGTGGATGAAGCACGATCCGGATGGCCAACCGGCGGTGACGCGATGGCAGGTGATGGGGCGAAATTCCACCGGTGCATGGCTCGCGCTTGAGCCGCTGACCGGGCGCACCCATCAGCTGCGGGTGCATTGCGCCGAAATGGGCTTTCCTATTTTGGGCGATCCGATTTACGGCACGGCGCCCCGTTCGGGCGGCACGCCGTTGCATCTGCACGCCCGCGAGATCGTCGTGCCGCTCTACAAGAACCGCGACCCGATCCGGGTCGTGGCGCCGGTGCCTTTGCATATGCGCGAGCGCCTGGCGCAATGCGGCTGGCAACCGGATGAAGAAAATCAGGCGGCGGAGTGACGCGTCGTCACGCGGCCAGCAAGCGCTTGCCGTCGTGCCCACGGATGGCGAGATCGAGGATATTGTTCGGCTCGGCCGGACGCGCGAGCAAAACTTGCGTGAATTGCTCGGTGCGCCCGGTGCCGCCCGCCTCGGTCAAGACGCGGCGGATCGCGCCCACTTCACCATCGAGATGCGCCCGCAGCGCCGTTGCGCCGGCGTCGCGCAGCCGCCGCGCCCGCTCTTTCACGACGTCATGCGGCAGTTGCGGCATCCGCGCCGCCGGCGTGCCCGGACGCGGCGAAAATGGAAAAACATGCAGCTGCGTCAACCCGCATTCCGCGACCAGATCGAGCGAGCGCTGGAACATCGCCTCGGTCTCGGTCGGAAAGCCGGCGATCAAATCGGCGCCGAACACCGTGTCCGGCCGCAACCGGCGTACCGTGTTGCAAAACGCGATGGCATCGGCGCGCAAGTGGCGCCGCTTCATGCGCTTGAGAATCACATCGTCGCCCGATTGCAGCGACAGATGCAGATGCGGCATCAGCCGCGCGTCAGCGGCAAAGGCATCGAGCAAGTCGCGGTCGGCCTCGACCGAATCGATAGACGATAAGCGCAGACGCTTGAGCTCCGGCACGGCTATGAGGATTTGCCGCACCAGCATACCGAGCTTCGGCGTCCCCGCCAGATCGGCGCCGTAACTCGTGATATCGACGCCGGTGAGCACCGCTTCGCTGAAACCCTTGGCGGCGAAGCGGTGGACATCGTCGACCACATCCGCGACCGGTACCGAGCGCGAATTGCCGCGGCCGAACGGAATGACACAAAACGTGCAGCGGTGGTCGCAGCCGTTCTGAACTTGCACGAAGGCGCGCGTTTTACCCGCAAACGCTTCGACCAGATGCGCCGCGGTCTGCCGCATGGCCATGATGTCGCGCACGCTCGCCTTCGGCGCGGCGGTTGCTGGATCGAAAGCCGCGCGCGCTTGCGCCCATCCCACGGCGGAAAGCTTTTCCGCGTTGCCGAGCACATGATCGGCTTCCGGCATGGCGGCAAATGTCTCCGTTTCGGTCTGTGCCGCGCAGCCGGTGACGACGATTTTTGCCGCTGGCCGCTGCCGCCGCAGCGCCCGGATCGACTGCCGCGCCTGGCGCACCGCCTCCCCCGTCACGGCGCAGCTATTGACCACGACGGTGTCGGTAAAGCCCGCGCGCCCGGCCTCGCGGCGGATTACCTCCGATTCGGCGGCGTTGAGCCGGCAGCCGAATGTCACGACATCGACGCTCATGGATTTAGCCCAGGTTCTCGCCGGCGTTATGCCGCGCCGGCGCCGGCGAACAAAGCCGCGGCGAAGCGCCCCTGGCGTTCATAGGCAACCGGACCGGTCATCAAGACGTGATTATCGCCTTCGCGCCATTCGACGGCGAGATCGCCGCCGGGCAAGGTGACGGTCAACTTGCGGCCGGTGCGGCGCAGCCGCACCGCGGCGACGGCGGCCGCGCAGGCGGCCGAACCGCAGGCCTTGGTCAAACCGGCGCCGCGTTCCCAGGTGCGGATCAGGAGATGATCGCGCGAGACCACGGCGGCGAGCGTGATATTGGCGCGCTCGGGAAACATCGGATGGTTCTCGAGCAACGGGCCGATCTTGGCGAGATCGTAAGCTTGCGGATCGTCGACCCAGAAGATGGCGTGCGGATTGCCCATGCTGACGACCGAGGGCGAATGCAGGATCGGCGCGCCGCGCGGCCCGATCTCCAATTCGATCCTTCGCGTATCGGCCATTTCCTCCGCCAGCGGAATCTGGTCCCAGCGCCAGCGCGGCTCGCCCATGTCGACCGTGAACATGTCCTCGCCGGCGCGCCAGCACGACACCAGGCCTGCCGCCGTTTCGAAATCGAGCGCCGTCTTGCCGGTTTCCGCGCTAATGAGGGCTGCCACGCAACGCATGCCGTTGCCGCAGGCACCCGCCTCCGAGCCATCGCTGTTATAGATGCGGATGGCAGCTTCGATCGCAGACGTCGGGCCGCCGCGCGCCGGATAAAGCGCCATGAGCTGGTCGTAGGGCTCCTGGCGCGCCGCGGCGCTGGCCTCGGCGGCACTGATCGGGCGCGGCGCACGGCGCAGATCGACGATCACGATCTCGTTGCCGAGGCCGTTCATCTTGACGAAGTCCCGGTCCGCCAGCGCGCTCATGTTTATGCCCGAATGCCAAGGACTTATATGAGAAGTCGCGCGCCTGGCGCCAGTGGGATTCGGGGCTTGCGGTGACGGCAATTTCGGCAGGGCGGGCGGCGCCGCGTCGTGCTAGAATCCGATTTGGGGCGAACGATCGACCAGGCCACGGCGCGACCGCAAGCGTCGGGCCGCTCATTCAAGGAGTGCCCGATGTTGTTTCGCTTCGCGCTTGGCGTCACGGTAGTGGGCACGGTCTTCGCCGCAGCGCTTGCGGCACCACAGCCATCCTGGGCGCAGACGCCGCCGGCGGCCGCTCCGCAGACATTGCCCGCGCAGCCTGGCGATGCCTTTGGCGAAGATGCGTCATTGACCGCCAAGACCATCGTCTATGTGAAAGGCAGCGGGACCTGGGACAAGGCGTACGACACCATCGCCGGCTCGTTCAAGAAGATCGAAAGCTATCTCGATAAAGAGGGCATCAAGCCCGACGGCATGCCGATGACGATCTTCACCGCGACCGACGACACCGGCTTCGAATATCAGGCCGCAGTGCCGATCGCGGCGCCGCCAAAAAATCCGCCGCATGGCGATATGGCCGTCGGCCAGTCGCCGGAGGGCCGCGCGCTCAAATTCGTCCATCGCGGCTCGTATGACGATCTGGACAATACCTACGAGGCGATCACCAATTATCTCGACGATAAACGTCTCGAGGCCAAGGACATGTTCATCGAGGAATATGTGACGGACCCCGCCAGCACCGACAAGAACAAGCTCGTCGTCAACGTCTATGTCTTGATCAAGCCCGGACAAACTTCGCCCGGTTGACGGCGCGGCAGTTCAATCACGGCTGCCAGGCTTGCCCGGGCCGCAGCGCGCGAAATCGCCGCGGCTCAATTCCGGCAAGCTTTAGGGCATCGGCCAACGCGATCAGCGGCGCATCGATCGCCTCATCGGTGAGTTGGAACGTGCCGTAATGGTGGCCCAGCGCCTGTTCGGCGCCGCAATCGATAAAGGCCTGCACCGCCTCGGCCGGGTTCATATGCTGGTCGCGCATGAACCAGCGCGGCTCGTAGGCGCCGATCGGCAGGATGGCTAGCTTGAACGGGCCATGGCGCTCGCGCGCGCGGCGAAAATGCCCGCCGTCGCCATAGGCTGAATCGGCGACGCAATAAACGCTTCCGGCGGGCGTCTCGATCACAAACGACGCCCATAGCGCCATGTTGCGGTCGGATAAGTTGCGCGCCGACCAATGTCGGGTCGGAACGAGCGTCACCACGACTCCGGCGCTGATCTCCACGCGCCGTTCCCAGTCATAAGCCTCGGCCGCGATGGCGGGATCGCCCTGACGCATGATGGTGTCATTGCCCAGCGGTGTGATGACACGCGCGCGATGCGCGGCGGCAAGCCGCGACAGCGTGGCGAGATCGAGATGATCGTAATGGCCATGCGACACCAGCACGATGTCGATCGGCGGGAGGTCGGCGAATGCGATGCCGGGATCGTTGACCCGCTTTGGTCCGACGTGGCGGAACGGCGAAGCGCGCAAGGACCAGACCGGATCGAACAGCATATTGAGGCCCGCGGTCTGCATGAGCCAACTGGCGTGGCCGACATAGGACAGGCGCAAGCCGGCGCCCGCGACCCGCTCGGGCGGACGGTCGGCATCGGGCGACGGCGCCCAGACCGGCCATTTCGCCTTGGTGCCGCGCCAATGGCGATCGATCATCCAGCGCAGCAGTTCGCGCCGGCTGCGCGGCGGCGCGCCGTTTAGGTCGAAGAACCGCTCGCCGTCGAAATGATCGGAAACCGGACCATGGTAATAGCGCGACATCTAGGCCTTATATGGGGCCGTAGAGGACAGTCTCACCACCCCGGCGGGCCGGCCGAAACGCCACGGTTGACGGGGGCAGGATCGGCCCCTATTTTCCCGGCACTCTCGCAAGAGACAGTCATTTGCTACCGCCGACCGGTCCTAGAGGCCGGAGGCCCCGCCCGACAGCGCAATGCGCCCTCGGGCGATTTTTGCGTCATGGCTGGTTAATGCCCGGCTTTGGCGGTTGAAGAAAGACAGGAATGTTCGACAGTCTTTCCGAGCGTTTGAATGCGATCCTCGACCGGCTGACCCGGCGTGGCGCGCTGTCGGAAGCCGATGTCGAGGCGGCGCTGCGCGAGGTGCGGCGCGCGCTGCTCGAAGCCGATGTCGCACTCGATGTGGCGCGCAGTTTCTCCGACGAGGTCAAGAAGCGCGCCGTCGGCGTCGACGTGATCAAGTCGGTCACGCCCGGCCAGATGGTCGTAAAAATCGTGCACGATCAGCTGATCCAGATCCTGGGATCGGACGCGCAGCCGATCGACCTCAACGCGCCGCCACCGGTCGTCATCATGATGGTGGGCTTGCAGGGCTCGGGCAAAACCACCACCACCGCGAAAATCGCCAAGCGGCTCACCGAAGTTGCCAAGCGCAAAGTGTTGATGGCGTCGCTCGACACCCGCCGCCCCGCCGCCATGGAGCAATTGGCCGTGCTCGGCCAGCAGGTCGGGGTCAACACCCTGCCGATCGTTGCCGGACAGACGCCGGTGCAAATCGCCGGGCGCGCCGAGCAGGCGGCCCGGCTTGGCGGCTACGACGTGCTGATCCTCGACACCGCCGGCCGTCTGACGCTGGACGAAGCGCTGATGAGCGAGGCGGCGGAGGTACGCCGCGCCGCCAATCCGCACGAAGTGCTGTTGGTGGCCGACGCGCTGACCGGCCAGGACGCCGTCAACCTGGCGCGCGCCTTCAATGAGCGCCTCGATCTCACCGGCATCGTGCTCACCCGGATCGACGGCGACGGCCGCGGCGGCGCCGCGCTGTCGATGCGCGCGGTCACCGGCAAGCCGATCAAGCTGATCGGCACCGGCGAAAAGCTCGATGCCATCGAAGATTTTTATCCGGCGCGCATCGCCGACCGCATTCTCGGCATGGGCGACATTGTTTCGCTGGTCGAGAAGGCCGCCGCCACCATCGACGCCGAGAAGGCCGCCCGCGTCGCCGAGAAAATGCGCAAGGGAGCGTTCGATCTCGCCGATTTGCGCGAACAGTTGACGCAGATGCAGAGCATGGGCGGCATGGCCGGGCTGATGGCGATGATGCCCGGCATGGGCAAGATCAAGAACCAGCTCGCCGAGCGCAATCTCGATGAGAAAGTGCTGAAGCGGCAAATGGCGATCATCGATTCGATGACGCCGGGCGAGCGGCGCAATCCGGACGTTCTTAAAGCCAGCCGCAAACGGCGCATCGCCTCGGGTTCCGGCACCAAGCCCGAGGACATCAACAAGCTCCTTAAAATGCACCGCGGCATGGCCGATATGATGAAAGCCATGGGCGGCGCCAAGCGCGGACCGATGGCCGGCCTCGCCAATATGCTCGGCTTCGGCGGTGGCGGCGCGCCGAGCCCGGAGCAGATGGCAAAGCTCGCCGAAAAATTGCCGGGCGGCCTGCCGCCCGGGATGCCCGGCGCGCCGGGTCTGCCGCCGAATATGCCGGGGATGCCCGGCCTGCCGGCCAAATTTCCCGGATTGCCCGGTGGGATGCCCGGCGGGCTACCGAGTCTGGGTCCGAAAATCCCCGGCGGATTCCACGGTTTGGGGAAGAAGAAGTGAACACTTTCAACCACACACACCGTCATTCCACGAAAGGAAACTAAATGCCCCTCGTCATCCGCATGGCTCGCGCCGGCACCAAGAAGCGGCCGTTCTATCACATCGTCGTCGCCGACAGCCGCTCACCGCGCGACGGCCGTTTCATCGAGCGCCTCGGCTTTTTCAATCCGCTGTTGCCCAAGGAAAAAACCGAGCGGCTGAAATTCGATCTGGAAAAGGCCAAGGCCTGGATCGCCAAGGGCGCGCAGCCTTCGGACCGCGTCATGCGCTTTCTCGATGCCGCCGGCGTCATGAAGCGCACCAAGCGCAATAATCCGGAAAAGGCGGTGCCACGCAAAGAGCGCAAGGCCAAGGAAGAAGCCGCCAAAGCGGCGGCGGCAGCGGCTCCCGCACCGGCCGCGAAACCGGCCGCGGCGGCGGCGCCGGCCGCCTAACCGGCGCTCGTCATGGCGCTCGTTCCGGCGCGCGTCTGCCTCGGGCAAATCGGCGCCGCCCACGGCGTGCGCGGCGAGGTCAGGCTGCGCTCGTTCACCGCCGAGCCGGCAGCGATCGCCCGCTACGGGCCGCTCGAAACCGAGGACGGCCGCATCTTTCAGATCGAATCGATGCGGCCGGCCAAGGATCATTTCGTGGCGCGGTTTTCAGGCGTCGCCGATCGCGACGCCGCCGAGCTGCTCGTGAATATCAAACTTTACGTGCCGCGCGAACGGCTGCCGGCGCCGGCGCAGCCCGACGAGTTTTATCACGCCGATCTCGTCGGCCTTGCCGTGGTCGACCGCTCCGGGCAGCGCGTCGGCACCGTGGTCGCGATCCATAACTTCGGCGCCGGCGACCTGATCGAATTGCGGCCCGACGCGGCCGATCAAACCGAATTCGTGCCCTTCGACGCCATCAATGTGCCCGAGGTCGATGTCGCAGGGGGGCGGCTTGTGGTCGACCGGCCGGCGGCGGCTTTGCCAGCGCCGGCCGCCGGCAAGCGCGGTTAAGATGTGGCGCGCCAGCATTCTCACGCTGTTTCCGGAAATCTTTCCCGGACCGTTGGGCGCGAGCCTCGCCGGCAAGGCCCTGGCGGCGGGCACCTGGTCGCTCGAACCCGTCGATATTCGAATGTTTGCGACCGATAAGCACCGCACGGTCGACGATTCGCCGGCCGGCGGCGGCCCGGGCATGGTGATGAAGCCCGACGTGCTCGGCCGCGCCATCGACGCCGTGGCGACCGATGCGCGCCCCCGGCTGTTGCTGTCGCCGCGCGGGGCACCGCTCGATCAAGGCTGGGTCGAAGAGCTCGCCCGTGGCGCGGGCGTGATCCTGGTCTGCGGCCGGTTCGAGGGTGTCGACGAGCGGGTCGTCGCCGCGCGCGGCCTCGAGGAGGTCTCCATTGGCGATTACGTGCTGTCCGGCGGCGAGATCGCAGCGATGGCGCTGATCGATGCCTGCGTGCGGCTCCTCCCCGGGGTCATGGGCGCGGTGGCCTCCGGCGCCGAAGAGAGCTTTGCCGACGGGCTTTTGGAATATCCGCATTACACCCGGCCGCAGCTCTGGGAGGGCCGGCCGATCCCGGAAATCCTGACCTCGGGCGACCATGGCAAAATCGCGGCCTGGCGCCGTGCCGAGGCCGAGCGGCTTACTCGGGAACGGCGGCCGGACCTCTGGAGTGCGTTTTTGGGGCGGTTTCGCGGCGGCTCGGGGCGGGGGTGACGAGAGGGTGACAAATCCCGCGTACTGGCGTAGAAGCTCGCCGCAACCCGTGTAGCCCCGGTCGGAGCCGCGCGCCGCTTGCGCCGCCGATGGAGAATTCGCCATGAACCTGCTCAAGCAACTCGAAAGCGAACAGATGGCGAAGCTTTCCGCCGGCAAGGAAATCCCCGATTTCCAGCCGGGCGATACGCTCGTGGTCAATGTCAAAATCGTCGAAGGCGAGCGCGCCCGCGTCCAGGCCTATGAAGGCGTCTGCATCGCCCGCGCCGGCTCGGGCTTCAACGAGAACTTCACCGTCCGCAAGATTTCCTACGGCGAAGGGGTCGAGCGCGTTTTCCCGCTTTACGCGCCGATGATCGACTCGATCAAGGTCGTGCGCCGCGGCCAGGTGCGCCGCGCCAAGCTTTATTACCTGCGCGGCTTGCGCGGAAAATCCGCGCGCATTACCGAGCGGCAGGAACACGCCACCCAGGCCGAGACCGGGGGCGACAAAGCGGCGAAGTCATAGCGGTCGCCTTGCGTGGCGACTATATGCTGCGCATTCGTGGTTAAGTTTCGCGAGTTTCGTGCCCGAGTTTCGTGCTCATGACCAAACCCCGCACCCTCTACGACAAGATCTGGGACGACCATCTGATCGAGCAGGAGCCGAACGGCGCCGCTTTGATTTATATCGACCGCCATATCGTTCATGAGGTGACGAGCCCGCAAGCCTTCGAAGGCTTACGGCTGTCCGGGCGCAAGGTTCGCGCGCCGGATAAGACGCTGCTCGTGGTCGATCACAACGTGCCGACCACCGACCGCAACTTGCCCAATCCGGACCCGGAAAGCGCGGCGCAGATCGCCTATCTCGCCGAAAACGCCAAATTCTTTGATCTCGAATATTACGACGAGTTCGACAAGCGCCAGGGCATCGTCCACATCATCGGACCGGAACAAGGCTTTACGCTGCCGGGCGTGACGCTGGTTTGCGGCGATAGCCACACCGCGACCAACGGCGCCTTCGGCGCGCTGGCTTACGGCATCGGCACCTCGGAAGTCGAACACGTGCTGGCGACGCAGACGCTGATCCAGTCGAAATCGAAGAACATGCGCGCCGTGGTCGACGGCAAGTTGCCGCCCGGCGTCACCGCAAAAGACATCATTCTCGCCATCATCGGCGAGATCGGCACCGCCGGGGGCACCGGCTATGCGCTCGAATATTCAGGCGACGCGATCCGCGCGCTGTCGATGGAAGGCCGCATGACGGTGTGCAACATGTCGGTCGAGGCCGGCGCCAAGGCCGGCTTCATCGCGCCGGATGAGAAGACTTATGCTTATTTGCAGGGCCGTCCCAAGGCGCCGAAGGACAAGGACTGGGACGCGGCCATGCGTTATTGGGAAACGCTCAAGTCCGACGACGGCGCGGCGTTCGATCGCGAGATAAAACTCGATGCTGCCAAATTGCCGCCGCTCGTCACCTGGGGCACCAGCCCCGAACAAGTCATCTCGATCGGCGGCCGGGTGCCGCGGCTCGATGACGTGACTGACGCGAGCAAGCGCGAAGCCATCGAACGGGCGCTCGCTTATATGGGCCTGCAAGGCGGCGAAAAGATTGCCGACATTGCCATCAACCGCGTCTTCATCGGCTCCTGCACCAATGCACGGATCGAAGATTTGCGCGCGGTGGCCAAGGTCGTTGAGGGCAAAAAGGTCAGCGCCAACGTCAACGCGATGATCGTGCCGGGCTCAGGCCTGGTCAAAGAGCAGGCCGAGCAAGAGGGGCTCGATAAAATCTTCGTCACCGCCGGCTTCGAATGGCGCGAGCCGGGCTGCTCGATGTGCCTTGCCATGAATCCCGACAAGCTTATGCCGGGCGAGCGTTGCGCCTCGACCTCGAACCGCAATTTCGAGGGCCGCCAAGGCCATAAGGGCCGCACCCACCTGGTCTCGCCGGCCATGGCCGCCGCCGCCGCCATCGCCGGCCATTTCGTCGACGTGCGGGAGTGGCACTAGGCGGCACTTACCCTCGCACCCAGTGGCAACGCATCTGCGGATAGAGCACGGTCCCGCTCGGCCTGTTCTGCAACTCGTACCAATCGACGCAGCGCCGGTACAACAGTGGCCGCGGGCGGATCTCGATGCGGTGACGCACGAGACGCTGCGCCGGCGGCAACGGTTCGCCTGCCTGCGCGATCGTTTGCGCCGTCGCGGAAGACGCGGCGCCGACGACCGGAATCACGGCGAGAGCCAAAATCATAATTGCTGGTTTCAGTGGCATTGTTGCCTCGCAGCTTAGCCTATCCGGCTCGTCCCCGCGCAAGCGGGATTCCAGGACCTGGGTCCCCGCTTGCGCGGAACAAGCGGGGATGCACGATCCGCGCTACACTCCAATGATGGCCAATCTCGTATCCGATCCGCTCGCTTGGCGTGCGGCCAAGGCGCCCTCGCTGGCCGAGTTCGAAGCCTTGGCCGGCGAGGTGTTCGGGGCGTTGCCGAAAACATTTCGCGAGCTCTGCGCCGGCGTCGTTATTCAAGTTGACGATTTCCCCAGCAACGAAGTGCTCGAACAAATGCAGGCCGAAAGCGAGTTCCATTTGCTCGGCCTGTTTCAGGGCCTTGGCCTGCC
>Ga0181534_10002734_pt1 | contig 10772 bp, 6 predicted proteins | sample PEATcosm2014_Bin_37_FD_119758 | JGI IMG/M metagenome (GOLD analysis project Ga0181534, IMG submission 119758) | Peatland microbial communities from MTU Mesocosm Facility, Houghton, MI, USA - PEATcosm2014_Bin17_10_metaG | ecosystem: Environmental > Terrestrial > Soil > Wetlands > Peat | place...
CTGCCAAACTTCACACACAACGACATCGGCAATAGGGGGTATAGAAAAAGGAAGGGGTACCTGTTCTATCCGGTATTTTTGCTGTGGTCTACGATGAACGATGAGACGGTGGCGGTGCTTAGGTGGTCGTCATCCGACCCCACCACGGGAATCTTGCCTCCCCACGGTAGGATACGCTGCTTCCAGACCAGGCTTGCTTAAATCGTTAGAATCTCTTATATTGGTATCTTACCCGCCGTTAGGGCCGAAAGGTCTTGGCGGCTCAGAAGCCGCTACGGCGAAAGCCTATAGCGGCTTCTGCATTTTGCGGCTACTTCGACACGCGGCCTGGTCCCCTGCACGGCGATCAACGCCCGCGAGCGCCGCTCGCCCTCACTTGAACCGCCTCTTGAGCACGAAATTGAGCCCTACCAGGCCGTTCTCCTCCCGCAGCAGCACCGCCGACCAGTTCTTGCTGAACGCCCACTCCACTTGGATCACCAGCGGATTCGTGCTGGTCACATCCGTGATATAGGTGAACGTGATCTCCGGAGTCACCTGCTGCTCCACCGTAAGACGTGCCTGCGGGTTGTTTTCCACTCCGGTCGTTCCAGTCAGCGTCGGGTCGATCTTCAGCCGCGTCACGCCAAAGAAGCGCTGCAGCCGGCCCGTGATCGGACTGGCGATGGCCTCGCCCAGCAGCGCCTGCGCGCCCATCTGCTGCATGGATTGCGGCGCCGCCGGACCGGACATCAGCGTCGCGTAGTCCGAGGTCGGCGAAACCCCCGTGGCCAGCAGCGCCACAATATCGGAAAAGGGCATCGGCGGGTCCGAGCGCGGCGTCAGCGCCAGCTTGTTGATCGGCCCGGATATGTTCAGGATCACGTCGATGCCGCGCGCCTTGGTATCCAGGTCCATGTCCAGCACCGGCTCGATCTTCACCGGATTGTAGAACGCGATCGACCCTTGGTTCACCGTAAACGGCGTGCCGAAAAAAACCAGCCGGCCCCCGCTGATATTGATTCGCCCCAGCAGCGACGGATTGGTGCCCGTGCCCCTCAACCTCAGGCTGGCTTCCGCCTGCAGTCCCTGCGCCAGCGAGCTCTGGAACGTAATGTCCGGCGCGCTGTCGATCTCCACGTCGAAGTGCATGTTGGCCAACAGGCCGGTCTGCGCCGACGGCGTGCGCACCGGTTCCGCCGACTTCGCCAGGATGGAGCTGAAATCGGAGTGCGGATTGAATCCCGTGCGCAGCACGGTGATGTGGCCGGAAAGCGTGCTGCTGTCGCTTGAGCCCGTCAGGCTCAGCGAAGCGTTGGCCACCGTGCTGAAATCTTCGGGATAGCGTACCCGCAGCTCGTGCGCCGTGGCCTGCAAGCGGAACACCAAGGCGTCGCCGCCATAGCCGGCGAATCCGGAAAGCATCACGTTCCCGCCGCCGCTTTCGCCGGACAAGCTCTGTATGGTGGCGCGGGCGCCGTCGAAAAGAATTACGCCGTTGGTCTTCGATACCACCACCGGAAGCTCGGCCAGGCTCAGCGTGGCGTCCTTGATATCCATGCGGCCAGCGATCCGCGGTTGCGCCAACGGTCCGCGAATGGTGACTCCGGTTTGGATCAGGCCCGTGCCGTAAATGTCCTCGGTGAGATCCCGCAGGCTGGCCAGATCGAATGTGCCGCTGACGCGCAGGTCCAGCGCATCCTTCTGTTGCAGGTTGACAGTTCCGCTGAGCGACAGATCTGTGGCCCGGCCTACCAGGCGGGCGCTTTCCACTTTCACCACATCGCGCTCCATGCCGATCACGATCGGGGCCGCGTTGTGCAGCGTCAGCGCGTTGCCGGTGGTCCCCATGTCTGCGCCCGGCCCGGCTTCGAACGAGGGGATACGCAACTGCGCCTTCCACAGGTCCGGCTTCAGCGCCGGGCCGGCGATGGTCAGCGTGCCCTCGGCCGATCCCGCGATGCGCATGCCGCCCGGCGCCTGTCTGCCTCGCAGCCAGAGCCGCAACCGTTCCAGGTCAAGCCGCTTGAAGCTCAACTGCATGCTGCCTGGATAATCGTCCGTCAAGCTCCACTTGCCATCGCCTTCGATCACCGAACCCGCCAGTTCGGAATCGAAGTGCGCCGCCAGTTCCGCGCCTTTGGTGGTGACGGTAAGGGTCCCGTCGCGCACCGTTTGGTCATTGATCCGCAAGCCCTTGCCGGCCAGCGTGCCGTTCAAGCTAGTCAGGCGGATGCCGGGCAGCCCGGGTTTGGCGGGCGCTATATCCAGCGCCCCCGCAAAATGCAATTCGGCCGTGCCGCCGATGCCGGGATACGCCTTGCTCACCATCTGAAGCTGGGCGAGCGGCATGGCATTGCTGTCCACCTGAAAATGCAGTTGACCCTTTCCGAAGTTGCCGGACTGGTGCTCGAAGCGCGCCTGCACGGCAACACTTTTGCCACCGGCTGCCAGTTGCCCATTAGCCAGATCCACGGTTGTGCCGGAGTAATCCAGCTTGCCCGTGAAGCGGTCGAATGGTTCGCCCTCGAGCGCGCCCTTGACGACCGTGACCGTCGCTTCGATGTGCGGATCGCCGATGGTTCCCGAAATCTTGCCTTCCGCGCTCACGGTCCCCTCTACCGGAACGTTCCGGATGTCCGCGATCGCCATCAGCTCCGCCGCCGGTGCGCTGCGAATCGAACCCGTGAACGAGACCGGGCTCGAGTCCTCTACATTCCACTCCCGCATCCCCAACGAGCCTGCGCCGCGCGCATGCAGCGCGCCCTGCTCCAGGCTGCCGTTGCGCACCGCCAGGCCGGCGCTGCTCAGGTCGATATCGCCGGTCAGCACCTCGTAGTTCCGGCCTTGCCAAACCACATTTGAAGCATTGCCGTGCCCGGTTATGCGGGGGTCTTCGAGCTTGCCTGTCGTCCAGCCATCGAACACCACCTCGCCCGACTGCAGTTTCACCGGGAACGCCTGGATATCGAAAGCGGGCAGCACGTCGTCCAGGTTGCGCGAGTCCACATGCACGCGCAAGCGGCGTCCCAGCACGCCCGAGAAATCGAGGCGCGTGAATGGCAGCGACAGGGATGACGTTCCCAGATCCAGTGTTTCGCTGGCTGCGTTGTAGTCGCCGTCGATCGATCCGCTCACCGCCGCGCCGGCGCCCGCGGGTGAAATCGCCATGTGGCCGGCGATCTTAAATGTGCTGCTGTTGCCGAATGTGACGCTCAACTGCACCGGACCGGATGCGGCGCCATCCCAGGGCACGCTCTGGCCGTTGTAGACGCGCATCATTTTCCGCACATCGAAACCGGCCACGTCTCCTTCCACGTGTACCCGCTGGAAGTCCGCGATCTGCGTCTTCCCCTCAAACGATCCGTCCAACGTGTCGATATGAATGCCGCCGGCTTCCACCATCTTGTGCCGCAGCACCACGGTTTCGATGCGCCCGCTTACTGGAAAAGGCTCCAGCGGCCGGTTCGTTCCCGTCAACGAGGCCATCGCCAGCCCTGCAATACGCAGGCCCGAGACGGCGATCCTGCGCGGGTCGATATTGAAGCCGCCATCCGCGTGGAAGTCGCGCAGCATGAAGTGCGGGTCCGGGCCGAAGAGCACACCGGCCGCATGCACAGCGCCGCTCGCCTGGTACTCCGACGTGCCGTGGAAGCTCGCTTTTCCGGCCAGCGTCACGGGACCCTCCAGTATCGTGCGCCAGCGCAGCGTGCGCGTCACCTCGCCCAGCGACGCGCGCGCCTTATATTGAAACGCGCCCGAGAAATCGGCGAGGCTCTCGATCGCGCCAGAGAATTCCACCTGCGACGGCCCTGTGGATACGCGCCCGGAATCGATCCGCACCCGGTTCTTCTCTACCTCAAGCGTCAGGCTCACATCCAGTGGAACGGGCTCGAAGCCGCCCCAATGGAACCGCGCCGGCGCGACGGAGATCTGGCCGCTATAGCGGGGTCCGGCCAAGTCGTAAGCGAACTGCGCGCGCAAATGGTGGCCTTCCGCGTCGAACGGTGTTTTCCCCTGGCCCTCGATTTCGAAGCTGCCGTCTTCGAGGCTCAACCGGCCGATGGCCAGATCCAGAATGGTCTGAACCGTGCTTTTTCCGCCCCGCCGCACCTTCGGCGCAGGCAGGTTGGTGCGCCCGTCCGGATACAGAATCACGTGAACCCGCGGATGCCGGACATCCAGGTATTCCAGATCGGCCGACCGCTTCGCCACGGAAACGATCTTGATGCCCACCGCGATAGCGTCCGCGCGCACCAGCGGCGGCGCGCCCGCCGGCTCGCTCCCGTGCAGTACGAAACCATCCAGCTCCGCGCGCAGCCGCTTCCAGTCGAACCGGAAGGCGCCGATCTCGGCGCGCCCCCCGGTGGCCTTCTCCACTTCCGCTACGATCCGATCACGCACTTTCCCGCGAAACCAATCGCTGCGCAGGATCAGGATCGCGCTGAGCGCCAGTACCAGCGCCAGCGCCGCCAGGCTCGCCAGCAGAATCACGAGCCTGCGCGCGCGGCGGCTCATTGGAAGACCTCGTCGTGGTATTGAATGTGGGTGCGGCGGCGGGATTCCGTCAGCCATTGCTCCACTTGCTGGTCGGCCGCCTCGCCGGCGAGCGTTTGTATGATGCTCGCGCGATGTTCGTCCAGCGAGGGCATCTGGCCGGGATGCGCCGCGATCAGTGCCGCGCGCATGTGCTCGTCGAAGTACTTTCGGATATCGTCTTCGCCGATCTGGATGCCCGGCCGGAAGCGCACATCGATGAAGCGCAGCAGCGTCAGTTGCCACGCCAGGCGTGCCTTCAAATCCGCTTCGCTGATGCCGTAGGCGGCCAACGCGCGGCGATATGCGGCATCATCTCCGAAACGGGCCCGCTCTTCCTGGAGCGCCGCTTCCGTTTCAGTCTCGGAAGGCGGCAGGTAACGGCTGGCTTCCAGTTCGCCGCGCACCAGGGTTTGGTCCACCATACGGTCCGCAGCCGCGCGCTTGGCCGCTGGCCCGAAGTCTGGCTTTCCGTTGTTCAAAAACGCCGTGATCCGTATTTCGCGATCCAGATCGGCTTCCGTGATCACGCGATTTCCCACCGAGACGGCGATGCGGTCGATGATCTCGGCGTGTGCGCCCGCGGCCGCCGCGAGGCCAGCCAGGCAGATCGCGATCAAAAACCGGCGTGGCATCAGAATGTCTGCCCTATCGAAAAGAAGAATTGGAAGTGGCTGATGCTCTGCGCCACGCAATTGTAAGGCTGCGAGTTGCACGGCATCGGGCCGGCGCTCAGCAAGTCGCTCAAGCTTCCCTTGAAGCCGATGAACCTTGGCGGATTGATGCTGTAGGCGAAATCCAGCCGCACCGGACCGATGGGCGTGCGATAACGGATCCCGAAGCCTACCGCGTGGTTCATGTAATTGAAGTCCCCGGTCCCATGTTGATCCGTGCGGAAGGAGATATTCGACGGATTAGCGTAGACATTGCCCATATCGTGAAACAGGACTCCGCCGATATCCTCGCCCAGCAGAGGGAAGCGCAACTCGGTCTGGTTCATCAGCAGCGCCGTGCCGCCCAGCGGAAAGCCGGTGGCCGTGTCGCGCGGTCCGGCTTGCAGATCGGGAAAGCCGCGCTCGGAAGTGGCGCCGCCGGAGAAGAAGTGTTCCGGCAGCGGTATGGCGGTGTTGGCGTCCGCGACGTTCTGCAGCGGATGCACGATGCCGAAGGTGGTGGCGCGCGCCAGCACTAACTTTTTGCCGATCGGGTGATAAGTCGCATTGCGGCCCAGAAAGCGTCCGAACGTAATTTCGGAGCCCAACGCGCGCGGCGCGGCCGCGACATCCAAAGTGTTGTAAATGCCCTTGTGCGTTTCGATGGGATCGTCCCGCCGGTCCTGGATCAGGCTCCATGAGAGTTCCCCCACGCGGTCCGGCTGCGCGAACAGCGGGATCAGGTAAGGCGAGATCTTCAGCGTGGCTTGATCCACCGTGACATGCCGGTAAGTGTACCGGTAAAGCAAAGTCAGCGACTTGGAAATCCGGTCGGAAAGCTGCACGGAGCCTTCTTCGCGCTGCGCGGTGAACGTGCGCACATCCTTGCTGTTGTCGTACAGGATGGTGTACGAAAGAGTCAGCTTGTCGTGGCCGCGGACGCGCGGCGCGGTATAGTTGATCAGCGCGCGCTGCTCCAGGGTCGAAACGCGGCCCCGGAAACTGAGGCTCTGGCCCAGACCCCATAGGTTCAGACGGGAAGCGTCCAGGGTAGCGTCCGGCGCAAAGCCGGCCTGTCCCTGGGGCGACTCCAGGCAGGTGGAGCATCCGCCGATCCTCGCGAACTCCGCGCCGAAGCCCCAGGCTATCGAATACTTGCGCGCTTCCTCCATGTCGTACAGCACGTACTTCTCGCTTGAGTCGCCATCGGGATTCTGAATGGCCGTATCCACGCGCGCGAATACACCCAGATCGTACAGTTTGCGCTGCGTGTCGCGCTCGGCGGACGGCGATAGCGGATCGCCCGCCTTCAGCAGCATCTTGCTATCCACCAGGCTGCGCCTGGTGCGGCCCAGGCCGCTGATCAGGATGTCGCGTACGAACTCCTGCTGCCCTTCGTGGATGACGTAGGTCAAGTCTATCTGGTGGGCTTCCGGCGCGGGCTTGGAACTCCATTCAAACGTGGCATTGGGGAACCCCCGTGTGGAGTACTGCTGCAGGATGCCGTCCCGGTCGATGGCTACGTTGTACTCGCTGAAGGGCTGCCCCTCCACCGAGCTGAGCTGGGACAGCAACTGCGCCTTATCCAGCTTGGCCGCGCCCTGCATGTCCAGGTTGTGAATAAAGTACTGCGGGCCTTCTTGAATGGAGATGAAAACCGCCAATTGGTCGGGCTTGCCCTGATAGCCATCCGTCAGTTTGTGCGTGACGGCTACATCGCGGAATCCGTTCGATTGATACAAGTTGGCGATGGATTGCTCGTCGCGCCGCAGCAGCGCCCCGCTATAGCGCCCGCGCCGGAATTGGAGCAGCGATGCGCGCATCAGGAACATGCGCTCGCGGATGGCGTCCGTCCGGAAATACTTGTTACCCTCTATCGCGATCAGCACCAGCTTGTGGCGCTTTCCGGGGTTGATGAGATAGTCGATGGTGGCCTTGTCGTTGACTATCCGCTGCGGTTTGAATTCGACTTCCGCGTCGAAATAGCCTTCCGATTGAAAGTAGTCCCGCAAGTTGCGCTCGCCCTCGAGCAGTAGCGAGTCGTCCACGCTATGCTCTTCAAAAACCGGCACCAAGCTGCGCAGCTTGCCTTGCGATACTTTGGCGCCCACGGCGTGCACCTCCACTTCGGGTCCGGCATCGATATCCAGCAGAGCCGTGCTGCGATTGCTGTCCGAATCGTAGTCCATCGCTTTCAGCGACACCCGCGCTTCAAAACGCCCGTGCCGCTCGTACCTGGAACGCACATCCTCCACGCCCTTGCTCACGCGCGATTGGTTGACTGTGCGCCACCCTCCGATCAGCCAGCGGCGCCAGTGCGTGGCGTTCACGATATCCTGGAGCGGCATCTTGGTGTCGCCGCTAATCGCCGGCGTGGTGAAGTGCGCGCGCCGCCCCGAATCGACCACGAAGTGGACGCTCACCTGTTGTGTATGCGGATCGTAGGACACCTCCGGCCGAATCTGTCCGGCGTGCAGGCCATTGCTTTCGAGCGCATGCGCGATGGCGGTCTGTGCCGGAGCCACATCCGCCTCGGTGAACGGCTGTCCCAGGTTCAGCCGCGTGACATTGACCAATTGGCCGCGATTGGGCGGATCGGAAATGTGGCCCTCGATGGCTACGTTGCCCACGAACCAGCTATTCTTGGTGATGATTCGCACCGTCACGCCGCTGGCGGGAGGTGCCGCGAATTGGGCATCCACCTGGATGTCTTCGAAGGCGCCCGTGGCATACAGCCGCTCGATGGCCGAGTGTACATCCGCCATCCGCAGTGCGGCGCCCTTCTTGAGTGGGACAATGTTAGCCAGTTCCGCGGCGGTCAGCGGCTGTTCCGGCGGGACGAACTGAACGTCCGAGATAGGCTGCCCTTCGTACTTCGCCGCCTGTGCCCAAACCACCTGCGCGCAGGCCAGCAACGGCACGGCTAAGTTACGAGCGAGGCTCCGGAACACCTTCATCATTATTACAGAGGCGCGAACGTTAAGGAGCGTTCCTAAAACGTAGCCGCGCGTACAACGTGCCCGCCCTTGCCGGGAGCGGAACCGCCCCGCTCTGGAAAATATCGCGCCACGATTTCAGGCGGCCCCAGGTCTTCGATCCCGGTGAGGCCAAGTGTCGTGAGCCTGGCGCCGAGCGCGTCCGATTCAAAGTAGCTCACCCAGGCCTCGCCGATCTCGGCGACATGCGCCGCGCGCGCCTCATGCACGGCGCGCATCTCCGCGGGCAGGGAATCCGGTGGATTGCTGTAGTCGAACACCACTTCCGCGCCGCCCGGCAGGCCGCTGATGTAGCGCAGCGTCGCGAATGCCGTCTCCTCCGCCAAATAAGGCACGACCCCAAGCCAGGTGAAAAACGTCCGCTCCGCCGGATCGAAGCCGGCAGCGGCCAACGCTTCGCCTAGAATTTGGCGTTCGAAATCCACTGGCGCGAAGGTCAGGGTGCCCGGGATCGGAATGCCGGCCTCCGCCAGCAGCCGCCGCTTCCAGTCTTGCGTGACCGGATGGTCCACCTCAAACATGCGCAGGCGGTCGCGCATGGGGCCGCGATAAGCATAGGTATCCAGACCCGCGCCGAGCACCACAAGCTGTCGCACCCCGCGTCCCACCGCGGCCGCAAGGGCATCTTCGGCAAAGCGCGTCCGCACCGCGATAAACAGGCGCATCGCGCGGCGGTGGGGGTTCTGCTCCGCGTCGCGCACCAGCGTACCGGCATCCTCGCCTAGAATGCGCACCGCCAGGGGATCGGCGAAGATCCGTCCGTTCTCCAGTACCTGGTGCACCGCGCGATGGGCCGCTGCCGCGTGGGCTGTGCGGCTAGGCCACTGACGCCTCATTGGCTGCCCGTATTCACCTCTTGCCGTTTGTGACGGCTCAGGTACCAGCAGGGCGGATCCCCAAAATGCGGGAACAGCGCGTTTACGCACTCCTGCGGCGCCGGCGGGTCGAACGAATATTGGGCCTTGCCGTTCTTCATCGGGATGACCCAGGTGCGCTGCACGGTCACGCTGCCGAATTGCGCGCGGCCGTGCGGGATCCCGTAGCGCAGCGACACAGCATCGCACACATAAACCAGCGCGCCCGCCAGGAGCGTACACATCACCGCGATAATCAATTTGCGCTTCAAATCTTGAGGAACAGCTTGCGCCTGTACATCCAGTATAGGATGAGCCAGTAAGTCCCCAGCACGGCTGCGCCCAGCAGCAACGGCTCCAGGCCCGGACCGAAGATGCGGAACGCATCCGGGCCCAGGTGAATTCGGAACGAGCTGAAGGTGAAGCGCTCGAACAGGTGCGCGATCAGGTAAGCCGCAATCGAGTTCGTGCCGATGACAACTAGCGGAAACGCCCACTTCCGGTAACCCTTCACGTCGATCACCCAACTGAAAACCGCCGTATACAGAAAGCAGATGCCGCCGCTGAATAGGGTCCAACTGGGAGTCCAGATGCGCTTCACGATCGGGCAGATGCCGGTAAAATGCAGTAGCAAGCCGGCGGCCATTCCAATCGCGCCGGCGATCAGCAGCCGCGCCATGGGAATACGCGGCGCGCCGGCACGCAGCCAGCGGCCGCACACCAGCCCCAGGATCATGGTGCCCAGCGTGGGAATAAAGCTCAGCGTCAGGTATCCGCCGTCGTTGAAGACGAATGGGTGCTGGCGCGGGAAAAGATTCAAAAACCACTGATCGACAGCATTGCCCAGATTCGCGTTCTTGTTCCAATGCGCCGCAAACCCGGAGTAGAAGTGCTGCCAGTTAGCGGGCACTCCCACGGATTGCCAATTAAATCCCGGGCCGGGCACGGGGTAGAGCGCCCAGGCCAGCCAGTAGCCCGTCAGTATCGCGGCCAACGCGGTCCATTGCCAGCGCGGCTTGGCGAAGCCCAGCAGGAACAGGAAGGGATACCCCAGCCCGATCTGCGTCAGCGTGTCTTCAAACGTGAAGTAAGTCCGCGGGCTGTACATCGACCGCAGGAAGATACCTAGCGCGATCAGCAGAAACGAACGCCAGATGGCGTGCGCCCACATTTTGCCGAATCGGCCGCCCTTGGCCATCCGGCTGGCGATGGAGTATGGAAGAGCCACTCCCACCAGGAACGAAAACGACGGCTGGATCATATCGTGCAGCGAGCAGCCGGCCCACTCCACGTGCGTCTGGTTGTATCCCAGGAACGCCCAGAACCAGTTGCCCGGAAATGCGTGCGCCACGCGCGCCAGTTCCAGAACTTCGGCCATCATCAGCAGCATCACCCAGCCGCGATACGCGTCTACGGCGATGTTTCGAGTAACCGGTTGTGGGGCGCGGATCGACCCCTCCGCCGGAGACGCAGGATTGAGTGTCGCTTGCAAGCGTCACCTCCCAAGGAGAACCAGTTTCGACGTTAGCACATTACTGGAAGGTGATCGTCACGGCATTGGCCGTCGCGTGATTCACCGTCACAGTCACTGCAACCTGACCGGCTCCGGCGAGCGAACTGGGCAGCGCCGCGTCGATCTGATCCTCTCCCGAAAAGCCCGGCGCCGGGCCCGCATAGGAAACCGTCGTGGGGGTCGTGCCGGCCGTCACCGTGGTGCCGCTGGCGGATGCCGCGTCGAATCCGGTGCCGTACAG
>Ga0181534_10002737_pt1 | contig 10770 bp, 7 predicted proteins | sample PEATcosm2014_Bin_37_FD_119758 | JGI IMG/M metagenome (GOLD analysis project Ga0181534, IMG submission 119758) | Peatland microbial communities from MTU Mesocosm Facility, Houghton, MI, USA - PEATcosm2014_Bin17_10_metaG | ecosystem: Environmental > Terrestrial > Soil > Wetlands > Peat | place...
GAGCCTGTGTACGCGTCCGAATGCTGTCCAATAGCGCGGCAACAAATATCACGGTCCCCGTGATGACAGGATAGGCGTACGGATTCGCATTGATCATCACGAGCCCGTTCTGCACTGTCGTGATCAATATCGCGCCAATGACAGGTGCCCAGATGTTTCCGCGGCCTCCAGAGAGGCTTGTGCCACCGAGAACCGCCGCGGCGATCGCAAGGAATTCCGAGTTCTGCCCGAAAGCGGCAGACGCCGCGGAGGTTTCGCAAAATGAAATGAACCCACCGACTCCCGCGAGGGCACCGCAAAGTACATAGACGCAATAGGTAACGGCCTTCACAGGCACTCCAGCCCGACGCGCCCCTTCAGCGTCTGCCCCAATGCTGCGCACGTACGTCCCGAATGCCATCCGATTCAACAGCAACCAGCTCACGCCTAACGTAACGGCAGCCATAAACAACGGCGCGGGGATGCCAAGCAACGAGCTGCGCCCCAAATTGGCCAGCTCAGCGCTCGCATAGACGATGCGAGTGCCCGACAAAAACAATCCCACACCGCGGCCAACAAACAGCAGTGCCAATGTGACGATGAACGCTGGGAGCCTCAATCGCCCAATGAGCGTCGCATTGACCGCGCCGAATATTCCGCCAACGAGCAGCGAGCAGACCAGGCATACCCACACCGATGCATTCGGCAATCCCCGCCCCACAGCGACGGCCACAATATACATCGCTGCTCCCACTGAGAGGTCTACGCCGGCGGTGAGCAGAACAAAGTTCATTCCCAACGCAACCGCCACCAGCCAGCTCGATTGAACCAAGATTGCGGCCAGATTAGCCCCGCTCAAAAAGCGGTCAGAGTTAAAACTGAAAACAACGATGAGCACCAGAAACAGAACGAGCGGTGCCCACCGCAGCAGCGTGCCGATCACCTTCATGCAGCACTGCTCTGGCCGAATGCAGCCCGCAAGATCGCTTCCCGATCAAACTGCTCGCGCCCAAATTCGGCCTTCAGCTCTCCTCGCCTCATGACATGGATCCGGTCACAGAGCCCGACCAGCTCTTCCAGTTCCGAGGAGATAACGAGAATGGCCAGCCCCGCCGCGGCAAGCTCCGCGAAAATCCGGTAGATGTCCTGCTTGGCTCCAACATCGACCCCCCGAGTGGGCTCATCGAGTATGAGCAGCCGCGGATTGCGCATGAGCCATTTACCCAGCACCACCTTCTGCTGGTTCCCTCCCGACAGTGTGCTTGCAGCGGACGTGGTGACGTCTCCGCTCTTCAGCCTCAGCCGCTTCCCTAATTCGCCGATGACAGCCAGCAGTCGCTTGCGATCAATCGCCTGGCTCCTCCCCGACGCAAACATGGGAAGCGCCGCGAGTGCCATGTTGTCCGCGATCGACGCGTTGACCATCAGCCCTTCATGCCTGCGATCTTCCGTCAGGAACGCCACCCCGGCATCCAGCCGAGCCTCCACATCCCCTGACGCAAGCTCATTCCCATTCACACGCACACTGCCGTGCGTGTAATCATCCAGCCCAAACACCGCGCGTGCGAACTCAGACCTCCCCGACCCCATTAGTCCGGCAACTCCGACGATCTCCCCCCGACCCACCTTCAGGTTGATGCCTTCGAGGAAACCCGGAGTGGTCAGTCCGGAGACTTCAAGCACAGTCACCGCAGCCTCTGATCGCTGTCGCTCAGGAAAGAGTGCTTCGATCGGCCGCCCAACCATCGCAAGCACCAAATCTTGAGGCGTCAATTGCGCACTTTCAGCGCGGAGTGTCACTCGCCCGTCTCGCATAACCACCACATCAGCACACAGCTTCAGCACTTCCTCCAGGTTGTGACTGATATAGAGAATTACCGCACCGGCTTCCTTCAACTGCTCCATGATCTCAAACAACCGATCAGCCTCACGCGCCGTGAGCGAGCTAGTCGGCTCATCGAAAATAAAGATCCGTGCGTTGCCGGCGAGCGCCCGCGCGATCTCCAGGAGTTGCCGCTCACCCGCAGACAAGGTGCTCGCCAGCGAGTTAGGCGACACATCGAGATGCACTCTGCGCAACAGTGCCTGAGCGTCATCGTGCATGCGCTTGCGAGAGATGAACGGCAGTCGGGTGAACTGCACCGGCGGCTTCAGCAGAAACAGATTCTCCGCAATCGACAGATTGGGGAAAATGTTCAATTCCTGTTGGATGAACGCGATTCCGGCCTGATCCGAATCACGACGCGACCTCGGAGCGAACGCTGCGCCATTCAGCAAGATGCTTCCGGCATCGGGCTGTAGTACACCCGTCAGCAGATTCATGGTCGTCGACTTGCCCGAGCCGTTCTCTCCGACAATGCCAAGAATGCGACCTCCAATCGCTTCAAAGGAAACCTCGTGCAACACCTGGATGCCGGAGAAAGACTTGCTCAACCCCTGGGCCTCGAGGCGTATCATGCGCGCCTCCATCGCCCCGAGCGCGCAACATCAATGGTCGCCGCAATAATGATCGCGCAACCCTTCACGGCCAGAACAATAAAAAGCGACAAGCCCAGCAACTGCAGTGACTTGTCCAACACGCATAAAAAGGCGGCTCCCCACAGCGCCATCCATGCGCTACCTCGGCCGCCAAAAAGGCTAACTCCCCCGATCACGGCTGCACCGACAATATCGAGCAACAGGTTTTGCCCCAACGTCGGTAATCCGGTCTCGATCCGGCTAGTGTAGATAACCGTAGCCAGTGCCGCCCCCAAACCAGACGCCACAAACGCGGCAATAGTCAGACCGCGGATAGGCACTCCAGAGATTCGCGCTGTCTCCGAATTGTGCCCAATCGCATACAGTCTTTTCCCGGTGACGGTCCGAGCGAGCGTGTACTGGATCAGTGCCAACACCATGACACTCAGTATCAACGCAATCGGTACCCCACCCGCGGTGCCATATCCAATGTGCTGAAACGCTTCTGGCAACCCACCGATACTGATCGTTTCGGAAATGCTGGACGCATACCAAACCGCAGCCCCACCTCCCGCCATCATCACAGCAAGCGTGACGATGAAGGATGGTATTCGCAGAATAGCCACGCACACCCCGTTAAAGAGTCCAACACAGGCCCCAATCGCCAAACTGGTCAATACCCCAACTGCCGTCGCCCCCGAGTCCCCGAGTCCGGAAGCCTGATGCGTCATGACCGACGCACTGGCAATACTTCCCATAGCCATCACAGCCGTCATGGACAAGTCAATCTGCCCTAGCAGAAGAACCAACAGCTGTCCCCCTACCAGAATGGCAAGCGGCATCACCGCAAGCATTACATCTCGCAGCGTGTCAATGGAGAGAAGCGCGTATGCAAACGCAGCCACTGCCGCAAGCGAAAGCCCCCCCAAACCGCCTGAGGCGACACTTTGCGCGACCTCCCCAGTAGTTGTAGTGGCTGAAGCACCTGCGATCTTTTGCGCCGCCACCGGCGCGGCCTTCGAAGCTGCATACCCCCACATCTGATCACGCTTCGCCTGCAGCGTATCGCGCGAAATCACAAACCCCGGATCAATCAGAACCTTCGGCGGCCTCTCATTCGCCCAGAGTTGATCGAGCGCTTTGAGAGTGAGCTCGACCTCGTAGTGCAGATTCTGCACCCCATCCACATCGTAATATCCCGCCGCCAACTGCTCGTAACCGCTCGCATCGCCATCAAATCCCGCAATCAATACATGCTCCGGATGCCCAGCCGGATACCACTTCCCAGCCGCCCGCAGCGCCTGCTGAATCTGCGGGGTAAGAAAGTCCGACGACGTGATCAGCATGTTGATGTCAGGATGCGCCTGCAAGGCATTCGTAAGCCCCGTGAACGCCTTATCTGCGTTCCACTCAGTGGCAATACGCGCCACGATCTCAACCACATCCTTGTTCCGGCCTATCGCATCGTAGATACCATCGCGCCGATGAGCCCCATTCGCATCGCCCAGATCGCCGAGCAGGGCAGCCGCCTTGTACTTACCACCCCGTGTCTTCGCGATATCAACTAACGCCGAAACCGTCTCATCCATGAGCTTCCGGTTGTCTACGACAACGGCCACTGAGTACGCATCGCTGGGCGCAGGCGGCCTGTTGAAATGAATCATCGGCACGCCCGCAGCATTGGCGGCACGAATGGCGGGAATCACAGCCTTTTCATCCGTGTGAACGATGACGATCGCATCCACTCCACGCTGGATCATCGATCGAACCTGGTCGTACTGACGGTTATCGTCCATGTTGGACACCGCCTCCAGCACAGACCAACCTCGGTCACGGGCCGCCTCCCTGAGAAGCTCAATAGCCGACACCCAGAAAGGCGAGACCAGGCTGTCGAACAACAGCGCAATCTTCCGCGGCCGCGACGCTTCCGCGATCACGGGACCCGCAGCAACTGCTGTTAGTAGTCCGATGCATTGACGCCGATCGATGACCAATCCCTTCCCCCTGATGAGCGGCGATCGGTATGATGGCATTCCAGTTAAATCAGCTCAATGGAATTGAAGTTGGTTAGGAACCCTAATCAACAAGGCTCACCGTGTCAGAACTGTTCAGCAGCGTAAAACGTGAACTCAGCCTGTCGGACAAAATCGCCGAGCAACTGACCGAGGCTATCGTCTCGAGACAGCTCCAAGTCGGGGACCGTTTGCCATCTGAGCGTGACCTTGGAGAGTCGTTCAAGGTATCGCGTACGGTGGTACGCGAGGCGATTCGTTCCTTGGCTGCGAAGGGATTGGTGCGCGTCACTTCCGGTCGCGGCGTCGAAGTGAACGATTACGGGGCCGAAGATGTAGCCGCGTCGATGCGGCTGTTAGTCCGTGGCCGTGCGGGCATCGACTACGGAAAAGTTAACGAGGTCCGTACAGCTGTAGAGGTCCAAGTTGCGGGGCTGGCTGCGCTCCGAGCCGCGCCTGAAGACATCGATCATCTGCGTCAATTGTGCGATGACCACCAGCATAGTCTGGCGAATGGTGAGCTGGAGATCGCCGGCGAGTTGGACTTTCAGTTCCACAGGGAGCTGACGCGGTGCAGCGGGAACGAGCTGCTGTTGGCGATGCTGGATTCGATCGCCGAAGTTCTACGCGAGGTTCGCAATCAGTCGATGGCTGAGCCTCATGTGGGCGCGGATGGCCTTCAAGCGCATCGTCGAATTCTGAAGTGCGTAATTGCTCGCAATGCGAGCGAAGCGCGTACTGCAATGGCCGAGCATCTCGCGGAGGCCGAACGAGTGTGGCGGGGCATGGAAGCTCGTGGGAGGGGGAAGATATGACCAAGCGTCTACAGGGAAAGCGCGCTGTAGTAACTGGGGGCGCCTCGGGTATCGGCCGCGGAGCCGTAATCAAGCTCGCCGCAGAGGGCGCGAGCGTCGCTGTCCTCGATGTCAACCTAGAAGCGGCCGAGCAAGTCGCACGCGAAGCAGGTGGTGAAGCATTCGCAATCCGTGCCAATGTCACCGACGAATCAGCGGTCGAGAAAGCTGTTGCAACGGCTGAGGCTCGCTTTGGCCGCCTGGACACCATTATCGCCAATGCCGGAGTCATGCTTTTCGATCGCGACACTGTCGCCACCGAGCTTAGCCTGGAGACCTGGCAGAAATCGATCGACATCAACCTGACAGGCATGTTCCTTACGTGCAAGCACGGCCTTCGAGCTCTGCAGAGAAACGGCTCCGGTGCAGTAGTTATTACCGCTTCACCCACGGGCACCTACGGATGCGCGCCGACCTTCACCGCATACAGCACCAGCAAAGCTGGAACACTGGGTTTGATGCGCATTCTGGCCGTTGACTACGTAAAGAAGAACATTCGCGTTAACGCTGTGCTTCCCGGCACGACCAACTCACCCTTAGTTACGAAGTTGATGGACGACCCGGCGACTCGAGCTGAGTTCCTGGCAAAAATCCCGATGGCCCGCGCCGCCGGCACGGACGAAATTGCCAACGTCATCGCTTTCCTCGCCTCCGACGAGGCTTCGTACGTCACTGGAGCTGCCTGGTACGCAGATGGCGGCCTCACAGCTATCTAAAAACAACATATGGATACGTTCCCAGAAGACTCGGATCCAGCGGAAACCCGAGAATGGTTGGACTCTCTTTCGTCAGTCGTCTCATACGCCGGCCGAGCGAGAGGCGTCTACCTTCTTGCGGCATTGAGACGTCACGCCCAAACACTCGGCGTGATGCCGGACCGCACCGAATACTCTGCGTACCGCAATACGATCCCGGTCACAGACCAGCCCAGGTACCCAGGTGATCTCGCATTAGAAGAGCGCCTAACCGCCTTGATGCGTTGGAACGCCCTGGCAATGGTCTCGCATGCCAACCGCGCTCACGGCGAACTCGGCGGTCACATTGCAAGCTACGCCTCCGCCGCAGAGATCTTCGAGGTCGGATTCAACCACTTCTTCCGAGGCCCCGAATCACCCCAAGGCGGCGACCTAGTTTTCTTCCAACCCCACTCTGCGCCTGGCGTTTACGCACGGGCGTTCCTGGAAGGTCGCCTCGAAACGTCACATCTCGCGAGATATCGACAGGAAGTCGATGGGCAAGGCCTATGTTCCTACCCTCACCCCTGGCTGATGCCTGATTTCTGGCAATTCCCCACCGGTTCGATGGGAATCGGCCCCATCAACGCAATCTATCAGGCGCGCTTGATGCGCTATCTCGCGCACCGCGGCCACGCTGAGACTGATCAGCGTCACGTGTGGGGAGTGTTCGGCGACGGCGAGATGGATGAGCCGGAGTCGATCGGTGCTCTGACACTGGCTTCGCGTGAAAATCTGGACAATTTGACGTTTGTCGTTAACTGCAACCTGCAACGACTCGATGGGCCTGTGCGCGGCAATGGCCAGATCATTCAGGAACTCGAATCGCTGTTCGCCGGAGCCGGTTGGAATGTCATCAAGGTCCTCTGGGGCTCTAACTGGGACAGTCTCTTTGCGAGCGATCGAGACAACGCACTATTGCGCCGTTTTGCGGCCACCACAGATGGCCAATACCAAACGCTCGGAGCCCAGGACGGGGAGTACAACCTCAAGCACTTCTTCGATTCCGATCCCGAAGTGAAGCGCCTCGTTGCCCATCTGTCGTCTTCAGATATCGACGCACTGAATCGAGGTGGCCACGACCCCAAAAAGCTCTATGCCGCCTTCGCAGCTGCACGCGCGCACCGCGGACGACCCACCGTCATTCTCGCCAAGACCAAGAAAGGATACGGAATGGGCCGGGCCGCTGAGTCGCGAATGACTTCGCACCAACAGAAGATCCTGAGCGTGGAAGACCTACGCTACATGCGAGACAGATTCCATCTTCCGTTGACCGACGAGCAGATTGCGAACCTCGATTTCTATCGACCTCCGGCGGATTCACCGGAGATGATTTATTTGCGGGAGCGACGGAGCACGTTGGGTGGTTCCCTCCCGGCGCGCCGTCGAAGCTCCGCCAGCCTGAAGATACCGCCACTCGAAACTTATGCACGCTTCGCTCTGCAGCCCGAAAACAAGTCCATGTCCACCACGATGGCGGCGGTACGCCTTCTCAGTGGTTTGCTGAAGGACAAGGCGCTCGGGCCTCGGATTGTGCCGATCGTCGCGGACGAGGCACGAACGTTTGGCATGGCTAGTCTGTTTCGGCAGATTGGAATCTATTCGCCGGTTGGTCAGCTCTATCATCCGGAGGATGCGGGGTCACTTCTCGCCTACCACGAGAAACGTGACGGACAGCTTCTGGAAGAGGGCATCACGGAAGCGGGCGCGCTTTCCTCGTGGGTCGCCGCTTCTACTTCCTACAGCGTGCACGATCTTCCCCTGATGCCGATCTATATCTTTTACTCAATGTTTGGATTCCAACGAGTAGGGGACCTGATCTGGGCGGCGGCTGATCAGCGTGCTCGGGGCTTTCTCATCGGAGCAACGGCCGGCCGAACGACGCTGAGTGGCGAAGGACTGCAGCATCAGGATGGCACGAGCCATGTTATCGCAGCGACTATTCCCAACTGTCGGGCTTACGACCCCGCCTTCGCGGGTGAGCTTGCTGTGATTCTGGACCACGGCGCCAGGGAGATGGTGGAGGAGGGAAAAGACCTCTTCTACTACGTCACTGCGATGAATGAGAACTATGAGCAGCCTGATCTGCCGCCGGGTGCGCATGAGGCTGTTATTAAGGGAATGTACGAGTTTGCTCGTCGCGGTGCTGTTGGCGCAAAAGCATCCGTGCATCTGCTGGGGTCCGGGGCAATCATGCGAGAGGTGATTGCTGCTGCTGACCTGTTGTCCAACGAGTGGCAAGTTTCGAGCATAGTGTGGAGCGTGACGAGCTTCAGCGAGCTGGCTCGCGAAGCGCGGGAGGTGATTCGGTACAACCGGCTTCATCCTTCTCAGCCACAGCGCAAGAGTCATCTCGGCGCCTGCCTGTCAGAGCGTTTCCCGATCGTGGCTGCTACCGACTATGTCGTTGCCTATCCTCACCTCATTAGCTCCTATGTCGATCAGCCCTTTGCGGCGCTGGGGACGGATGGATTCGGGCGGAGCGACACGCGTGGCGCATTGAGGCGCTTTTTCGAAGTGGACAGGTATCACATTGCGGTGACCGCGCTGCATACATTGGCCGGGCTGGGCCTAGCGTCAAAATCCGTCGTCGAATCCGCTATCGAGCAGTACAAAATTGATACACATCAAGGGCCGCCGTGGGCCCGTTGAAGTCGATAAGGGAATCAGCATGAGCAACGATTGGAAATTGCGGACTCTTAATATAGAAGCGATGGCGGCAATGCGGCCGGACACCTTGTTCGGGTTGAAGGATAAGGTCGCCGTTGTGACGGGGGCCGGCGGAGGCTTGGGAGCCTGGTTTTCAGCCGGGCTTGCGGCTGCTGGGGCTCGTGTGTTTCTGACGGACCATCCGAGGAGTTCGACTCAGGAGGTGGCTGATGTGATTCGTGAGTTGGGTGCAGAAGTGCGAGGGCATCAGTGCGATTTGACCGATAGCGATGCTGCGGAGCGCATCGTTCAGGCAGCTATCGCGGAGTTTGGACGCGTCGATGTATTGGTTAACAACGCTGGCACCAATAGGCGCGAGCCGATATTCGAAGTGTCTCGACAGACTTGGGACCTGATTTCGACGGTGGACTTGCGATTGCCTTACGAGTTGTCCCGGGCCGTCGCGAAAATTATTGCGGCGAGAGGTGGTGGCGGGTCGATAATTCAGATCGGGTCGCTGAATAATGCCATCGGATTGCAGGGAGTGTCGGTCTATGGGGCGCACAAGGCGGCCCTGAGTCAGCTTGCAAAATCGATGTCTATCGAATGGGCAGAGTTTGGGATTCGCGTCAATGCCATTTGCCCAGGTTTCATGCTGACGCCCCTGTCTAAGCCGCTTTGGGATGATCCACAGAGAGGGAAGTGGATTTTGAATCGAAGTCTGATGGGAAGACCCGGATACCCTGAGGAACTGATCGGGATGTTGCTACTACTCGCCTCCGATGCCGGGTCATTCATCACTGGCCAGACGATGTATGTTGAAGGTGGGTGGCTAGCGGGAACATCTTGGCTAAAAGCGCCGATTCAATGACGCCGCCGCGATGAACCTCGTGGGGTCTGCCAGGCGACAAATCCTTTGAGTCTTGGCTGCGCGATACCATTGACAACCATGGACGAATGAACGAAACCGCAAACTAGAAGTGCTCCGATCCGAGTGGTCCAATGAGCCGTTACAGCCGATTAGCAACTGCTTTTTATCGAAAAGAGACTGACCGAGAAGAACCGCAGCCGCTGCCGTGAAAGAATGTTGTGGAATGTTACCGTAACGCGCGTTGGGCAGCACCAGAGTGCCATCGACTACATTGTATTTCTCCCAAAGCTCCCCGGTCTTGTCATATTGATCGTAAGCGTCCGCCCCTCGCGCGTTGACATCAGTTCTTGATCTTGGCCAAGGCGCGCTGGGCGGCTGGCAGATCGAAGCGGGCCGGATCGAAGTTACCCCCGATCCAGGAAAGGTAATTCGAGTGCTCTTCGTGACCTGGGTTTGCAATGGCGCCCAGGAAGTCGGCGTACCCGTGAGGGCCGCCCACATCTTCCGGCGGACAGGCGTTCTCTCCCGCGGTGCACTGGATGCCAGCTTCCCGGCCTGAGCGGCTAGCATACGGATCTTCCACCACAACGATGTGGTGCCAGTTATCGCCAAAGTCATAGATGTAATCGAAGCAGCGTGCCTCGTACCCCAAGGCCTGATGCAACATCACGCGACGTTCGTCGACCTGCTTCAACTCCTCGTCCCAGTCTGGATCAGGCTCGCTGTAACGGACGCCGTTGATGACGAACTCGTGCAGATGACTGTTCGTCCAACCCATGCCTGCCTGTAACACCCGATGCAGTCTGGGCAACGTGATGGTTTCTGGCACGATGATCCGCCGCCACACGGTGGGTGTCACTTCCAGCAGTTCGACACGCAACTGCCACCAAAACTCACGTTCGACGGGTGCCTTTTTTGCGTGACGTGGCACTCATGCGGCGATCTCAACCGGTACAAGTTGTGATGCCACATTCCAAGGCAGCAGCTCTTCGATGCGAGTGATGGGGTGCTGTGCGATGTGAGTTAGCACGTGTTGCAAATACGCCTGCGGATCGAGGCCACAGAGTTTTGCGGTACCGATCAAGCTATACAGGTTGGCCGCGCGTTCCCCGCCGCTGTCTGCACCGGCGAACAAAAAATTCTTTCTGCCAAGGGCCACTGCGCGCAACGATCGCTCGGCTGCCGAGTTGTCGATCTCGATGCGGCCGTCGCTC
>Ga0181534_10002738_pt1 | contig 10767 bp, 10 predicted proteins | sample PEATcosm2014_Bin_37_FD_119758 | JGI IMG/M metagenome (GOLD analysis project Ga0181534, IMG submission 119758) | Peatland microbial communities from MTU Mesocosm Facility, Houghton, MI, USA - PEATcosm2014_Bin17_10_metaG | ecosystem: Environmental > Terrestrial > Soil > Wetlands > Peat | place...
AGCAACAGGCAGATGATCTGGTGCGTGGAAAGATAATTGCCGCGACCGTCCATGCCGCCGACGCGGTCGGCGTCGCCGTCCGTCACGAGGCAGATGTCGTGCGGATGCGTGCGCAGATATTTCTGGCTGCGCGCGTAGTTTTTCTCAATCGGCTCGGGATTGATGCCGCCGAACAGGACATCGTGCGCGCCGTTGAGCGTCGTGACCTTGCAGGTCGTGCCGGCGAGCAATTGCTCGAAGCAGCCGGCGCCGACGCCGAACAACGCATCGTGCGCGAAGCGCAATTTGGATTTGGCGATGAGCTTGAAATCCACCAGTTTTTTCAGCGCGGCATAATGCGCGGGACGAACGTCGGATATTAGAAGTTGGGAGTTGGAAGCTGGGAGTTGGGCGCGACACACCGGATTTTTATCCAGAAAACTTTCGACGGTCTTGCACGTTTCGGAATCGCTTGATCCGCCATAAAAAGATTTGAGCTTGAAGCCGTTGAAAATCGGCGGATTGTGGCTGGCAGTGAGCATCACCCCGCCGACGGCGTGCAAATGCTTGACGGCGAACGAGACCGACGGCGTCGGCGTCGGTTCCGGCGTGAGGACGACTTGGAAATCATTTCCTGCAAAAACCTCCGCCGACGTCTGCGCGAACCTATCCGAAAAGAACCGGCGGTCGTAACCGACGACGACTTTCAGTTCGCGCCCGAAAATTTCTGACTTCTGACTTCTGACTTCTGACTTCCAAAAATCCGCTGTCGCCTGCGCGACGCGCGCGACGTTTTCAAAGGTGAAATCCTCCGCGATGACTGCACGCCAGCCGTCCGTGCCGAATTTGATTGCGCTCACGCGGCGGCTTTCGGTTTTTTCTTTGCGATGTGAACCCTGGAAATATGGCTGAACGGAAGCAAAGCCAGCCCGTCTTCCCCAAGGTTTTGTTTTGGGCCGCCGGCAAGCATGAGCCATTCATTCGCAACGAAGGCAAAGTCGGGATGCGAAATGGTGAAGGCGCGGCCATCATCCATGCAAATACGCACGGATTGAATGTGCGATTGCGAAATAAAGGTTTTTAACTGTGATTCACTCATGCCTTAAATTGCGCCTGCCGGCAAATTCTGTCAAGCCGCGCCAGCCGTCCGTGCCGAATTTGATTTGTCCCATAAAACTTAAACCTTCAAGTCCGCGAGCGCGGGGTCGTGGGCGTTGACAATTTTCCTCATCTTGCCGACGGCCGCCTTCAAGCTGCGCTGGCCGAACAGGCTTGTGCCGGCCACAAATGTGTCGGCCCCGGCGCGGGCGCATTCGGCAGCGGTCTGGAAATTGATGCCGCCATCCACGCTGATCTGGTAGCGGAGATTTTTTTTGAGACGCCACGCCTCGGCCTGCTGGATTTTCGGAAGTGTTTCGTGGATGAATTCCTGTCCGCCGAATCCGGGATTGACGGTCATCACAAGCAGCAAATCAATCTTGTCAATGAACGGCTCGACCTTGGAGATGGCGGTGGGCGGGTTGACGGCGAGGCCGACTTTTTTCCCGAGGTTTTTTATTTTCCAGATGAGCGGCTCGACCTGTTCGCCGAGTTCGACATGGATGATGATTTCATCCGCGCCCGCCTTTGCAAACGGCTCCAGCAAAATCTCCGGCTTGGAGCACATGAGGTGAACGTCGAAAAAAATCTTTGTGAGCGGGCGGATGGCCTTGACGACCTGCGGGCCGAAGGAAATGTTCGGGACAAAGTGGCCGTCCATGATGTCGAGGTGCAGCCAGTCGGCGCCGGATTTTGAAGCGCGCACGGCTTCTCTGCCGAAGCAGGCGTGGTTTGAGGCGAGCAGCGAGGGCGCGATAATCATTTTTAGAATTTAAGCGAATCGCGAAGACAAAGAAAAGTTGGAAGATTCAATTTTGTTTTCCGTCCAGGCAGCGGCGCACGGTCAGCGCAAGCAGTTGCGGGTGATACGGCTTCTGCAAAAAATTCGTGTCCGACTCGATCTTGAAATCCTTGCCGACGATGTCCGCGCTGTAGCCGCTGGTGAAAACAACCTTCAAATCAGGCTGCTCCTTCCACAAGGTCTCGGCCAGCTCGCGTCCGTTCATGTTGTCGGGCATCACAAGGTCGGTGAGGAGAAGCGCGATCTCGGCCTTGTGCTTTTGCCAGACGCCAACGGCTTCCGCGCCGGTGCCGGCCTGGAGGATTTTGTAGCCATGCTTTTCAAGGACGCGGGCGACCAGTTCGCGCACTGGTTTTTCATCCTCAACAAGCAGGATGGTTTCCGTGCCGCCGCGGATCATGATTTGCGTCGAGGGTTTTTCCGATTCGCCCTGCTGCACGCCGACAAAGGGGATGTAAATGCGGAACGTCGTGCCCTTGCCGACGGCACTTTCAACTTCAATCCAGCCCTGGTGCTGCTTGACAATCCCGTAAACGGTCGCAAGGCCGAGGCCGGTCCCCTTGCCGACTTCTTTTGTGGTGAAAAACGGTTCAAAAATGCGCGGCAGATTTTCCGGGGCGATGCCGCAGCCGGTGTCCGATTTGCCGACGCAGACGAAAGTCCCGGTGCGCGCCTCGGGATGCCGTTGGACGTGCTCCTCGTTCACATCCACAACGGAAATGCGGACGCCGAGCCGGCCGCCGCGCGGCATGGCGTCGCGCGCGTTGACGGCGAGATTCAACAAAACCTGCTCCATCATGCCCGCGTCGGCCTCGACGATCGCGGGCGACTTGGAATAATTCAGTTGCAGCGACACGTCCTCGCCCAGCAGCCGCCCGAGCATGTCGGTCATGTTGCCGACGATTTTGTTCATGTCCAGCCTCTTGGGCTGTATCAACTGGCGCCGGCTGAACGTGAGCAACTGCCGCGTCAATCCGGCGGCGCGCTCGGCGGCCTGCGTGATCTGCTGCGCGGAACGCGCGGCGGTGTCGTCCAAATCGGACATCAGCAGCAGCGAACCGTGGCCGTGGATGACGGTGAGGATGTTGTTGAAATCGTGCGCGACGCCGCCGGCGAGCTGGCCGATGGCCTCCATTTTTTGCGACTGGCGCAACTGCTCTTCCAGCCGCCGTTGCATCATCACGTCGCGGAACAGGCTCAACTTGAGCAGCGGGCGGCCATGCGCCTCGATGAACGACTCGGTGATTTCCAAAATGACCGTCTGGCCGTTGTGCAGGGTATATTGATGCTCGATTTTCCGCTCGGTGGCGCGGTCATGGAAATGTTCGCGGTGGCGTTGCATGACCTCCTCCTGATTTTCAGAGGGGGAATAAACAATCGCGAACGGGCGGCCTTCCAGCGCCGGCGCCTCAATTCCCACGAGCTTGCAATAGGCGTCGTTGACGGCGACGATGACGCCGTTCTCGTCGGTCAGACGCATTCCGTCCACGGAATTTTCCCAGACGGAGCGGAAGAGCATTTCCGAGCTTTGCAGCGCCGTTTCCGTGGTGCGCCGCTCGGTAACATCGCGCACATGGAGCAGCAGCGCGGGCTTGCCGTTGTATTCGACGCGGCCTGCGCGGACTTCCACCGGGGTGCTGCGGCCGTCGGAGGCAATACTCTCGCCCTCGACCCACGACAATTTCCCGGCCGTCAGTTTTTGAAAATCGCGTCGCGCCTCTTCCTGTCTGGCCGGCGGGATCAGATCGCGCACCGCATTTTTCCCGATCAACTGGTCGCGCGTCAGGCCGTGCAGAACGCACGCGGCAAAATTCACGTCCAGCACCTTGCCGTCCATGTCCTCGACAAAAATCGCGTCCGGGGAGTTTTCAAAAAGATCGCGGAGGCGTTTCTCGCTTTCGAGCAGTTGCTCCCGCGTCTGGACGCGGTCGAGCGCGCCGCTGCACTGGTCGGCGAGCGTCTGGAACATTTCCAGGTCGCGCGGCGTGTAGGTGGCGGGCGAATGGTTTTGAATGAGAAGCACGCCGATGACGCGGTCTCCTTTGCGGACGGGCGCGAGCATCGTCGAGGCGGAATAATCATCCGCCTCGGGCGGCTGCAGCAATTCCGCGCCTTTTTCAATGACGCGGCGGATGAGCGCGTTGGCGGTCTTCGGCTGCGGGGACGACGGCACTTGAACCCGCTTGCCATCGAGCGTCGTGATGTTGAGCAGCGGACAAACCTCGTCGCGCATGGCGTCATAAATGTCGAGCGCAAAATCATTCCAGCGGAAAAGCTCGTCGGCGGCCTCGCAGATGATCATCGCCGCCTCCGGTGCCGTCGTGGCCGCGCTCAGGCGGTGGCTCAACTTTGAAAAAACCATGTTGCGATGCTCCACATGGCGGCGCTCGGTCACGTCCGTCGCCATCGTCAGCGCGGCAAACCTCTGGCGGAAGGCCATCGGAGTCCAGATGACCTCGACTTCAATCAGCTCGCCGCTTTTTTTGCGATGCCGCCAGACGAAGCCGCGCTCGGCAACATCCGACACGATGTTTTCCAGGTGCTTGTTTTTGTCCGGCGGACGGATGTCCGCTATCGTCATCCTCAGGAATTCCTCGCGCGAATAGCCGTAATGCTCAACCGCCGCCGCGTTGACCTCCAGAAACCGGAGCGATTCAAGGTCGAACACCCACATCGGGTTTGGATTGTCCTGAAAGAGCAGGCGGTATTGTTTTTCACTCGCGCGCAAATCCGCCTCCGCCTTGCGCAACTGCGCACGCTCCTCCGCCTCCTGGACCGCGCGGCGGACGGCGGACGGCAGGCGATCGGGTTTTTGCTTGAGCACATAATCCGTCGCGCCCGATTTCAGGCTTTCAATCGCCGCATGTTCGCCAATTGTGCCGGAGACCAGTATGAACGGAAGGTCGGGGAATTTTTGCCGCACGATTTTCAAGGCGTCCATGCCGTTGAACGCAGGCAGATGATAATCTGAAATGACCAGGTCAACATTTCCGGCGCCCAGCGCCTGCTCCAGGCCCGCGCGGTCACTGACACGGTTCACCTCGGCGTCGAGGCCGTCCTGTGCGAGCAGCGAACGCACCAGCTCGGCAAAGTCCGGTTCATCTTCCAAATGCAGAATATGCAGTCGTTTGTTCATCAGATCGGGACTGGCGGCTTAAAATTGAACGAATACCAACGCCGCCCCATTACAATCCCGCCAAACGCCCCAAAAGTAAAGGTTGAAGAAACCCGCGATTATTATGCACATGACAGGCAATGGAGCAAAACTGGTGGGGCCGGCAGTCCCCTGCCCTCCGAACGCGTGGATTGACAACAGGCGGCGCGCACGGAGTATCGCGCCCTGCCCAGATTGTCTGTCATGTGCATAATCCCGAAGAAACCGGCTTTGGAATTGACATTCCTCCGGATTCGGATAAATTCACCGCCCTTTTAGAAAAAGAAACAAATTATGCCGAACACAAAATCAGCCGAACGCCGGATGCGTGGAAACGAACGCAAGCATCAGCACAACCGCAGCGTGAAATCAAACCTGCGCGGGCTGGAAAAAAACTTCCGCGCCGCCATCGCCGCCGGGAAAAAGGACGACGCCCGCAAACTCCTGCCCGACGTCCATTCCGCCCTCGACAAGGCCGTCAAATCCGGCGTCCTTCCGCGTCCCACCGTCAACCGGAAAAAGTCGCGCCTGACGCTGGCGCTGAATTAAGTTTCAGGAAGCCTTTGGGATTATGCACTTCACAAACAGGGCATTTGTTTTATCCGCAGATGACGCGGATTACGCGGTTAAAAATTAATAAAATCTGCGTTCATCTGTGAAATCTGCGGATTCAAAGCACAAAAGTTTGTCATCTGCATAATTCCTGAAGCCTTTCAAGCCGGGATTGAAAAATCCCGGCTTTTGTTTTTAAGATTCGGAAAAGAGTTGAGTTTTGCCGGAATTAAAATTTAACATCACGCTCTGGTCATGCTCAAAGTCACCGAAATTGCGTTTAGTTGCTACGCCGTCACCGACATGGCGCGCGCGCGGAAATTTTACGAGGACGTCCTCGGCTTCAAACCCGCCAAGGTCATTGATGCGGAGTTCGGCAAGTGGACGGAATATGAATTCGGCCCGCACTGCCTCGCGCTCGGCTCCGCGGACGGCTTCAAGCCGAGCCCGGACGGCTGCTCCGTGGCTCTGGAAGTGGAAAACTTCGACGACGCGGTGGCGCAATTGAAAAAGCACAACGTGAAATTTCGCATCGAGCCGATGGCCACGCCCGTCTGCCACATGACGATGGTTTACGATCCCGACGGCAACACCATTTGCATCCACAAACGGAATGCGAAATAATTCTTTTGGCATGATCGACGAAGAAACATTGGCGCAGATGAACGGCAAATACGTTTGCCCGCCGGATGCAGGACCGGCCTGGCGCGCGGCCATGGAATATGGTTTCGATATGTCGCTGGTTGAGGATGCGTTGCAGTTGACGCCGGAACAACGACTGGAACAGCATCAACACGCGCTGAATTTGGTTCTCGAAGTCAAAGAAGCAGGAGAACGCAATGCAACAAAATGACAAAGCATTGCTGTCGCGGCTCAAGGAGCAAAAAGTGGAATTCGTCATCATCGGCGGCGTCTGCGGAGTTTTGCATGGCGCGTCACTGGTCACATTGGATTTGGACATCTGTTGCCGGTTCAACGGGAAAAATCTCCGGCAAATTGAAGCTGCCGTGAAAGATTTGCACCCGCGCCATCGGCTGACGGCAAACAAGCTGCCGCTTGAATTGACCGACGAGCTTTGCGGCAGTTTGAAAAATATTTATTTGAACACGGATTTGGGAGTCTTGGACTGTTTGAGCGAAGTGGCTGGCATTGGTGATTACGAACAGGTTTTGCAGCGGTCAATTTCGCACGGCATGTCTTATGGCGAGTTTCGCATTTTGAATCTTGACGCACTCATCGCTGCAAAATCCGCCGTCGGACGGCAAAAAGATTTGGATGCCGTAAAATTACTCCGCGCCATCAAAGAAAGAAAAGATCCGCAGAAAGAATTGTTTTGAAATCGTAAATCGAAAATCCGAAATCGTAAATTTATCATGTCCATCCTCGTCAAACCCAGCACAAAGGTTCTCGTCCAGGGCATCACCGGCAGCTTCGGCGCCAGGCACGCGCAGCTCTCGATTGATTACGGCACACAAATCGTCGCCGGCGTCACGCCCGGCAAAGGCGGACAATTCTTCGGGCACGGCGGCAAAAAAATCCCGGTCTTCGACACCGTCGCCGACGCGGTGAAACAGACCGGCGCGACGGCTTCGGCAATTTTTGTTCCGCCGCCGTTCGCCGCCGACGCCATTCTCGAAGGCGCGGACGCCGGCCTGGAACTTGTCGTCGCCATCACCGAAGGCATTCCCGTGCGCGACATGGTGCGCGTGAAACGCGCGCTGCAAGGCGGCACCGGGACGCGGCTCATCGGCCCGAATTGTCCAGGCGTCGTCACGCCCGGCGAAGGCAGGGATTCGCACGGCGGCTGCCGCATCGGCATCGCGCCCGGTTACATCCACAAAAAAGGAAACATCGGCGTCGTCTCGCGCAGCGGCACGCTGACTTACGAGGCCGTCTGGCAGCTCACCTCGCGCGGCGTCGGGCAGTCCACCTGCGTCGGCATCGGCGGCGATCCGGTCAACGGCACGTCGCATCTCGATGTCATCAAATTGTTCAATGCCGATCCCGAAACTCACGGCATCATCATGATCGGCGAAATCGGCGGCAGCGCCGAAGAAGAAGCCGCCGAGTGGATCAAGGCCAATTGCAAAAAACCTGTCGCCGGATTCATCGCGGGCGCGACGGCCCCGCCCGGACGCCGCATGGGCCACGCCGGCGCGATTGTCAGCGGCGGCAAAGGCACGGCCGAGGCGAAGATTTCCGCGTTCAAGGCCGCCGGCATCGGCATCGCCGCCACGCCGAGCGAGATGGCGGACACGCTTTTGAAAATGATGTGATTAGTTGAATTGTTAATCGGTTGAATTGCTGGACCGATTTGACGATTTAACTTTTCAACCAGTTAACGAACTGTGGGAATTGTTGATTTCATCCTGAACCTCGCGGGACTGCTTCTTTGGATCAACTGGCGTTCGACGCTGTTTGATCCCTTTGAAAAACGCACGCCCGCAACCCTGGTCGGCGCTTTGCGGCGCGCGGCGCCGACGCGGTTCCGGCACTGGCATCTGCTTGCGGCCATCGGCGCGCTGTTGATTTTGCGCGCGCTGATTTACTGGCAGGCAGGCCCGGCGGCGGGCTGGAACGGCAGGCTGGACCTGGGCGTGACCATCATTTTTTTCCGCAGCAATTTTTTCAGCCAGATGCTTTTGTTCTCCATTTTCAGCTTCGCCCGGCTGCTCGCAATCATTTGCCTGTGCCTGCTGCTGCTGTCCATTCTGGACGGGCCGATGCCGACCCACCGCCTGGTGAAAATGCAGCTTGGAAAAATTGACGGCTGGCCGCGCTGTATGAAGTTCCTTTTGCCGCTCATTTTGATCGCTTTGTTCTGGGGGCTGGCAAGCTGGCCGTTCGCTTGGCTGCATCCAAGGCCCGCGATGTCGGCGGCGCAGCACCTCGAAGAGGCGCTGGTCATCGCCCTGGGAAGCTATCTCGTCTGGAAATTTCTGATCGCCACGCTGCTGGCGCTGCATTTGCTGGGTAGCTACATTTACTTCGGCAGGCATCCGTTCTGGAAATATGTGGATGCGACGGCACAAACGCTTTTGATCCCGCTGCGGAAAATTCCGTTGCGCGCGGGCAGGGCGGATTTCGCGCCGGTCGTCGGAATTGCGCTGGCGTTTTTGATTGCCGAGCTGGCGGGACGCGGGCTGGGCTGGCTGTATGCGCGGCTCCCGCTTTAAAATCAGTCCGTCTTCGCCTTTGGAAATTTCGCGGTGACAGTCGCGCCCGATCCCTTTTCACTTTCAATCGAAATCATCCCCCCGTGCAGTTCCATCAGCCGCTTGGCGATGGTCAGTCCAAGACCAAGCCCCTGCTGCTCCTTTTTTTTGCGGTCAAACTGGATGTAGGCGCCGATGCGGGCGATCTCCTCGGCGGAAAACCCCCGGCCCTTGTCGCTGACGACCAGCGCGACGCCGTTGAACATCCCCGTCAGCGTGACCTGCACGGGCGATCCCGGCTCCGAAAATTTCAATGCGTTGTGGACAAGCTCGTTCACGACCTTGCTGAAATACCCCTCGGACATCGGCACGGGAACGTCCGCAACATCCAGCGTCAGGTCGCCAGCCCGGCCCGCGTGCATCGCCTGCGCAAGCGCGTTCTTTTTGGCAATCGGCGCGGGATGCTCCGTTTTCCCGATGCGCAGCGCGTTGACATTTTTCGGGTCGGCGGCGATCAGTTCGAGCTGCGCGCAGATCAAAAAGTTTTCTACCAGGCGTTCGAGGCGTTCGCTGGACTTGTGGATTTCCTGGCCGATTTCCGCGATGTCCTCCGGCTTGAGCGTCGCGGAGGAATTCGCGAGCAGTTCCGCGTTCGACAAAATGCCGTTGAGCGGCGTGCGCAGTTCGTGCGGCAGCATCAGGCTGATGTTGTCGCGCAGGTGCGCGAGCTTGCGTTCGGCCTCGTCGCGGATCGTCTGCGATTTTTTGAGCCGCGCGTCCACCGCCGCGTAAAGCGCCTCGGTCGTGAACGGTTTCGGAAGATAATCGTCCGCCCCCAGTTCCATGCCGTGCCTCATGCTCGCGCTGTCGGCCAGGCCGGTCATCAGGATGAACGGAATCGCCGCCGTCGGCGCCTCCCCGCGCAACGCCGACAGCGTCAGGTAGCCGTCCACCTTCCCCATGTTGATGTCGCACAGGATGAGGTCGGGCAGTTCCTTGCGCGCCCGTTCGATGCCGTCGGTGCCGTTGGCGGCCTCGATCACTTCAAAGCCGCGCTGCCGGAGCGCAAGCTGCATCATTTCGCGCAACCATTCTTCGTCGTCAATGACCAGGATTTTTTTCACGGTGAGTTGTCCAAAAATGCAGCAGTTGTCATGCCTTTATGCTTGACCAGAACAGGCAATTCCATGAATCGTCGGTCCGAAAAATCAATTCCCCTGCTTCCGCCCGTCGAGCGGAACATAATGGTTCAGTGTGGATCCGGTGTAAATCTGGCGCGGCCGGTAAATCCGGCTCTTCGGTTCCTCCATGATTTCCTTGTAATTCGCTATCCAGCCCGGCATCCGCCCTATCGCAAATATCACCGGAAACATCTCCACAGGTATGCCCAGCGCCCGCATGATGATGCCGCTGTAAAAATCCACGTTCGGGTAAAGTTTGCGTTCAACAAAGTAGGAATCTTTCAGCGCCGCGTCCTCCAAATGCTTGGCAATGTCCAATAACGGGTCACTGATGTGTAATTTGGACAGAACCTCGTCGCACGCCTTCTTGATGATCTTGGCCCGCGGATCGTGGTTTTTATAAACGCGATGCCCGAAGCCCATGAGCTTCTTGCCGCTGTTCTTGTCCTTGGCCGCCGCGATGAATTTCGAGCCGTCGTCCCCGGTCTTGTGTATCTCCTCCAGCATCTCCAGCACCGCCTGGTTCGCGCCGCCGTGCAGCGGCCCCCAAAGCGCGCAAACTCCCGCCGACGTGCTGGCAAAAAGATTCGCCTGGCTCGACGCCACCATGCGCACCGTCGAGGTGGAGCAATTCTGCTCGTGATCCGCGTGCAGCAGGAAAATCAGGTCCAGCGCCTTCACGATCTCCGGCTTCAGCTCATAATCCTCATACGGCGACGAGAAAAGCATGTGCAGGAAATTCGCCGTGTATTTGTAATGCTTCTTGGGATAAATCAGCGGCAGCCCCCGCGACTTGCGGTAGGAATACGCCGCAATCGTCCGCACCTGCGAAATCAGCTTGGCCAC
>Ga0181534_10002739_pt1 | contig 10766 bp, 7 predicted proteins | sample PEATcosm2014_Bin_37_FD_119758 | JGI IMG/M metagenome (GOLD analysis project Ga0181534, IMG submission 119758) | Peatland microbial communities from MTU Mesocosm Facility, Houghton, MI, USA - PEATcosm2014_Bin17_10_metaG | ecosystem: Environmental > Terrestrial > Soil > Wetlands > Peat | place...
GAAAGATCCAGCTTCTCGGTGTCCAAATGGACATCACCGCGTCCCGTGATCAGCACGTTGGTCGTATCGACGAAAATAGATCTGCCGGCCAGAATCCCCTTCTGTGCCTGGAAGTCCATGACGGCGCATCGTACCTCGGTTTGCGGCTGGTCCTTGTTCAGCAGCAGTCCCAGTCCCTTGATGACATTGATGCCGGTCAGCTCCGCGATGGCCTCGTTGATTTGACCGTCGGGAACAGCCAGGCTGACGCTGCCGCCGGCGTCGGAGGCCAGCTTATGGATGGAGGTGCCGCGGCCGTGAACGTTCAAGCGGCCTCGCAGCTGTCCCTGCAACGGTGGCTGTTTCTCCTTGGCAGACTTGAATTCGCCGAGGTCGACATCCTCGATTCCCATGTCGATGGTGGTCTCGGGCGAATCCTTCGAGGCGTCAATGACCACGCTTCCGGCGAAGCGTCCCTGGTCGAAGTCGAAGGAAAGGGGATCTATCTTGAGCAGGCCATTGTCGAGCAGCAAATGAAAGCTCACTTCCTTCAAAGGAATTTTGGAGGCAGTAATGGATCCCGCTCTGTAGGTCACATCGGCGTCCATGGCGCGCACGCGGTTGAGTTGCAGATCCGCGTCCGGAAGCAACAGCCGGTCGCTCGCGGCAACGGCCTCGGCATTCGGGCCTGCTTTGTTAGGCACCGTCGCCGACAGGCTCCCGGCGTTCGCAGGCGTGTGTCCGAATGCCGGCGCCAGATCCGTGATGTCGAGCGCCTTTGACTCGAGGTGTGCCGTCAATACAGGGCGAGGCGCTCCCAGGCGCACGCTGAGATTGCCGGACAGATCGCTCGACCCGACGCGACCGTTCAGATCATCGACGCGGTACCTCTCCGATGTGCGGCGCGCTGTCCCGGAGATCCGGAATTTCGCGGTGTTCGGCAGGGCCAGTCCGGTCAGGTAGTAGCCGTCCGCGAGATCATTGCCTGAGACCCGGAACTTGGCCTCGAAGGCGCTGAGATCGAACGGCTTGGGTATCGACACCTTGGCCTCGAGAGCGATGTCGGACGCGCTCAACGTGGCGTCGAAATCGTAGGGTTTGGTCGGTTCTATGTCGATCAGCGGGCCGCCGGCGAAGTCGAGCTTGAACGGCTTGTCGTTCAACGATCCGGCGCATCGCAAAGTAAAGGCGGTTTCGCCCGTTTGGCCTTGATCGGTCGCGGAGAGCTGGCCGTCGAATGTCAGCTTGCGGATGCGATCCACCACATGGACCTGGCCGCCCTGAATGGTCAACCGCCGTATCGTGGGCAACTTCGTGGAACCGGCCTCCCGCTGCGGCTTGCCCGAAGGGTCGCTCAGTTCCCAGCTCGCGCGCTCCCGCGCGTCGCGCTCCAGATCGATCACCGGTTTGGTGACGGCGACCTCCGGGAGCACCAATTGTCCTCGCAACAGCCTGCCGAGACTGAGGGTGATCTTGAGGTCCTCGACGCTCAGCATTGTGGGCCGCTGCGCCCAGGACGGATTTCCGAGGGTCAGGCCCTGAACTTCGACCGTGGGATTCCACGACCAAAGATGCACCCGCAAATTACCGTTGATCGTGGTTGGCCGGTGTGTTCGGGCGGTCAGCAACCGCGCAAGCGCCGGCCGCGCGGAGTTCCAGTCAAAGAACACCGCGAGCAGGACGATACCCAGGATCGCGGCACCGAAGAAAAACGCAACACCGGCTAAGATCCGATGCGATCGAATGAAGGTCACCGCGTCACGGGTCACAGATGCGTTCACTGGCGTTGGTACGTTCACCAGCGGAGCATGACCGATGAGCTTCCGGCCACCTGTAGGCCGGGCGCGCAAGGCGGCGTCGGAAGAGGAGAATCAGCGGGCGGGGGAAGCCTTGCGAAAAGAGGTCCACGCGGCCGCGGAGAACACCAGCACATTGGCGACGATGACCGGAGATGCGCCGATCAACACGCCATAGGTGACCCAGAGCGCGGCGCCGACCATCTGCACGCCGCGCAGCAGCGATGGACGGGCGAAGAAATACGAGCCGACGAACACCGCGGTTGCCGCCCAGCCCAGCAGCTCGATTGCGGCGGGAGTCATACCGCCTCGGCCCGCGCGAACTCGGCGCAAGACAGCATTTCACCGATCTTGACGCGATCCGTCCGGTCCTTCTCCCACTCGTTGAGCGTCAAGCCGTACGATTCGAACAGCTCGCGAATGTCCCCGGTGCGCCAGTGCAGAAGCTGATCGAGAACCGGCACCAGGATGCTGAACGCATTTTCGCTGATCACCGTGCTCTTGGCGATGCGCGCGAGCTGCCTGTTCTCGGAGACGGAAATCGTGAACCCGTCATGGTTGTTGACATGCAGCATCACATGGACGTCGGAGCCGCCGTCGCCGACGTAGATCACCCGGTCAGGCGTCACTCCCAGGCGGTGTTCGAGCTCCTCGATCACCGCGACCTTGCCGTAACCCGCGGGCACACGCTTGATCGCGCGAACTTCGCCCGAGCGCGGGTCGAATTCGAGCTCGGTGCCGTAGATGTGTTCCGGGGGAATCACGCCGGACAGGGCCGAGGTGACGATCTCGCGCGGAGCCGCCGATATGACGAAGAAGGAAAAGCGATGCGCCTCGGTGCCATGTTCCATGAAGTCGCTGAGCGCGGGAATCGCACTCTTGAGACGTACCCGGCGCCCGGTTTCCACCAGGTGTTCGCGGCGGACGCCGCGAAATTCAGGATCGTGACGGATCAAGTAGGCCAGCTCTCCGCCTTGCTGCACCAGATTGCTCTGCGCGAGGCCCGCGACGCGCTCTTCGAATCCTGAGATGCCCAGCAGTTCGCTCAAGACAAGTCCGGAATCCTTGAAGCTCAGGGTCTGGTCGAAATCCGAGGCCAGCAGGTAGTGTTTACGCGATGTTTCGGCCATGGGCGGCGATCTCCTAAATGTCCTCCCCAACCGAATGTTCTGTCCACATGATCAGGCAATCGAGGCTCGCTGTCAGATGATAAATAATCCGGCTCCATCCAACTCTTATCACCCGTGGCGGGGAAGGAAGTGTGACGCGGGTCGGACCGCCGATGGCGGCGAGGGTGTAGTGGCCGTGCACCGACCGAAACCGGCGGGCCGTAGGCCAGCCTTACGAGGCAGCCTTACCAGGCCATCCTTAGGGACAGCCTTTCAAGCAGAACGCTCACGAGGCGAGCGAACGCTCACGAGGGCCGCCCACGTTTGAATATCGATCAGTCGCGGTGCTCGTCTTAGCCGCAGTGCTCGTCATGGTCAGCGCACGGATGCCATGCATGTTCGTGATAATACCGGTGCTGATCACGATCATAATAGCCTTCGCGCGGCGCAACGACGCAGGCCGATGCAAACATGATCAATCCCAGCACGAAACTGCCTTTGGCTATGGCTATTGAATTGGCTATCGAATTCTTCATGGAATGCTCCAGCGTAAATGACGGCAAAAGCATATCCCGCGGCCGGGCCTCGCCCACATCCTCATATGCCGCTACTTGGTGTGGGTCAAATGCTGACAGTCCGGGCCGGCCCCGTATTTCCCGGCTCGCGATGCGCAATCGCCAGGTAGCGACTAGAATGGCTCAAAAGACCAAACTCATGCCTCGGGGGACATATGGGCATACTTCGACGATTCCGCTGCGACAAACGGCGAACCTGCGCCGCAGGCCTGATCGTGTCGCTGACCGCCGGTCACGCCGCGCTTGCCCAGTCGCCGCCCGCGAGCCCGCAGGCCGCGCCATCGGACTCCTCCATTGGCGATGAGCCGAAGTCGCTCCCTCAAACGAACGTGTTCTCGTCCATCACGCAGTCCCTCAGAATGGGCTTCGATCACGAAGTGGTACGTGGGCATTTCGATCTCGGCACGCCACCCAATCCGCGCCGATACTACTGTCTGATCGACACCAAGACGCACGCCCGAGAACCGAACGGCGTGCTGGGTCAGCCGGTTTCCCTGCCGGACGGGACGACCGGCCTGAAGATCGATTCCGTGTCGCTCTACGCCTGCGGCGATGCGGAGAAGCAGGGAATGCTGGTCACCTCCGGATACCTGCTTCGCTCAGCCACCGGCACCGCGGTGGCCCAACCTGCGCCGCCGCTGCCATCGCAGCCGCCGCCTTCGCCCTCGCCGTCGCCGGGACAGGTGCCGGTGCAGGCGCAGGTCTCGGCGCCGGATCGGGCGCCACAGACACAGACGCCGGCCCAGATACCGTCGCCTTCGCCGATACCGGCGGCGCCCGTGGCCGGTTCGCCCGAGGCCTCGCCGCAGAAGATCGAAGTTGCCGGGGTGAGGCTCGGCATGTCGCTCGACGAAGCGCGTGCGGCGCTCAAGTCGAAGCGCTTGCGCGAATACAAAGAGTCGACGGAAACGCTGAGCTATTTGGATTCCGCCAAGGGTGCCGTGCAATCCGTGGCCGGGGGGCGGTTCGTCAATCTCATCGCCGCGTGGACCGCGCCGGCCGCCGGCGATTCGTTCGAGGTGGATGGAGAGTCCTATGCGGTCATGTTCACTCCGGTCCCGGGCAGGGAGCGCGTGATGGCCATCGTGCACTCGGTCGGATATTCGCCCGCCAATGCCGTTCACGAGACGGCCTTGGAAAATGGCTTGGTGGAAAAATACGGAGGCTATACCGCGTCGAGTAATCTACCTGAGGCTCCGACCTGGCGTTTTCAGGCCGGCGCCAAGGTCCAGGCCGGTGACCCGTGCAATCGGCGCGGGCTGTTTGGAGGACTCGGAGGGTTGAACGGCGCCGACCCGGTCCGCGAGAATCTGGCTCTGAAGACGACCGCCGATGAATTGCAGTGGCAGGCTGATCGCTGCGGCGAGGCCATCGTGACCGAGGACCATTTCACGGTGAACGGCGGCGCAATGCGCGGGGATCGTCTGGTGACGCGATTTACCGTGACTGCCTACAGTCCGTCGATCGCCTTCGAGGGCGCCAAGTCGGCGGCGCTGCTCATACACGCTGCCGGGGGCGGCGTGAACAGGGCCGCCAAGGATCGGACGGCGCCGAACCTATGACCTGATGCTTGTCGGCGCCGTCTGACAGAGACTCGAGTACTCGCCCGATACATCCCCGCGAATGTGTCCGCTGATACTCGAGGCGCGGGTGCTAGCGTGAGGGGAACAGATGGATCGGGGCGAGGATTGTCCGGTGCTCGGGGATCGTTCGCAGCGCGGCGCGGCGCATGATTCGCAGCGCGAGCCGCAAGTTCCGATACCCGTCATCTGTCCTCGCTGCGGCGGCGAAGCACTCTCCCGCATGACCGTCTCCCTCATCGCCGATGCCCTGATCACCGGTCGTCGTCCGCGCCTGGTTAGCCCCTGCCACGGCGCAGAGTGGGACGCCAGCGACGCGGAGATTGCGCAAATTCGCGACTACCTCCGGGCGGGCTGCATCGCAGATGGCTCGGGTCTGACGGACCGCATCCCCGAGGACGCAATTCCCCGCCCCAAGTCCACGCTCCCCCGCGACAGCGCGGATTCATCGAGGCCGGCCTATCGCCGGCACGCGGACTATTCATTCCCACGCGGCATCGAGGCGGCATCCGAAACGCGGGGCATCCTCGGCTGGCTCATCGACGCCTGTCGCCGGCGATAAAACCTACTTCAGCAAAGACTCGATCGCCTGCTGCAGCTGGGCTTGCTGGTAGGGCTTCGACAACCGAGGCCATTGCGCCAGCCTGCTCGCGGGCAGGTCGGCGTACCCCGTCACCAGGAGAATCGGCAGGCCAGGGCGCTTGTGCTGCACGACGGTCGCCAACTCGATGCCCGTCATTCCAGGCATGGCCTGATCGGTCACCAGAATGTCGATGTCGTGGCCGGACTCCAGAAATTCCAGCGCACTCTTGCCTGAACGCGCTTCGGTCACCTGATGTCCCAGGTCCTCGAGCATCTCCACCGTGCTGCGCGCGACCAGCGGATCGTCATCGACGATGAGGATCTTCGCAATGCGCCCGGCGGCCGGCTGGGGGGCGACGTTCTCGAGCCGCTCCGCGGAGGCGTCCGCCACCGGCAGCCACAGGGTAACGACGGTGCCCTGGCCCACGCTGCTCTTGAGAGCCAGCGCGCCGCCCAATTGCAGTGCCAACCCGTGCGCCATCGACAGTCCGAGACCGGTGCCTTTTCCCGCCGGCTTGGTGGAGAAGAAGGGCTCGATCGCGCGCGCCAGCGTGGCCGCGTCCATTCCGCAGCCCGTATCGGACACCCGAACGCGCAGATACTGTCCCGGCTTCAGGCGCTGACCGTGATTTGCATCCGCCGCTTCTTCCTCGATGTCGATCGTGATGGCTCCCCCTTCGGGCATGGCGTCGCGCGCGTTGATCGCAAGATTGAGAATGGCCAGTTCGACCTGGTGCGCATCCACCTCGGCCGAGGGCAGGACGGGCTTCACCTGAACACGCAAATCGATTTGCGGGCCGATCGACCGGTGAAGCAACTCCTGCATGCCGATCAGCAGGGATCCCAAATCGACCGACGTCGTCTTGAGATCCTGCTGACGTGCGAACGCCAGCATTCGCTGCGTGAGCGCGGCGCCTCGCGTGGCGCCCTGCATGGCGCCGTCGAGCAGCCGGCGCAAACCGGGATCGGGAGGAAGGCGCTTTTTGAGTATTTCCAGGCTGCCCATGACCGCCATGAGCAGGTTGTTGAAGTCATGCGCGATGCCGCCGGTCAATTGTCCGACGCTTTCCATCTTCTGCGATTGCAGCAGCTGCAATTGAGTTTTTTCCCGAACGGCGGTTTCCGCGCGCAGCTGCGCCGTGCGCTCTGCGACCCGATCCTCGAGCGTCAAGGTGAAGTTCGCGAGCGCCGTACGTTCGGCGGCGAGCTCGCGGACCAGCGTCTCGCGCTCGAGCTCGGCGATTTTTCGACCCGTGATATCCGAGGAGACGCCGACCAGGCGGGTCACCTGCCCGGCGCCGGCGGTCAGCGCCCGCGCCCTGACGTCCATCCAGTGCACCGAGCCGTCGGGCCAGATGGTGCGAAATTCGCTGATGTAGTCATCGCCCGTCTCGATTGCTCTGCCCAACGCCAGTTGACGCTCCGCTTGATCGTCGGGATGGATTGCCGCCAGCAGATCGGCATAGTCGAAGGCGTCGTCGCCGTCCCTGCCGAAATGCCTGCGAGTGGTATCCGATGTGTGCAGAAGCAGGGTCTCGACGTCCAGGCTCCATGAACCGAGCCGGCCGGCCTCGAGCGCGGTCTGCAGCTGCTCCTCCCGTTCGATGATCTCCTCGTGCCGGGCGCGCGCCTCGTACTGACGGTGCCGGTTGCGCGTCGCCGCCCGTACCATGCTCGCCAGGGTAGCGGGACGAAAAGGGCGCTCCAGGAAATTCACATTGCCCAGAAAGTCCGCGAACTGGCGCAGCTCCGGGTCCTGTTCGGAGACTCCGCCCCGACGAGTCAGCAGAATGATCGGCAAATCCGACCACGCTTCCTGGCCGGTCAGGAAATTTGCAATCGGGCGAAGATCCGCGCTTCGCAGCGCCTCGTCGGCCACGATGGCGAGCCCCGCCCCTTCGGTCATCTGTTTGGCAAGCATGACGGCATCGTCGCAGACATCGGCAACCACGGAGATTTCAGCCAGCAGCGACGCGATCAACGAGGCGTCGCGCCCGGTGGGCGCGAGCACCAGCGCGCGTACTGAGCATTCCGCGCTCAACTATGCGCCCTCGACGTCGATCGCCGAATTGATCTCCTTCGACCGCGTGGGCACGCCGCGCAGCACGCCCTGAAAGGCCGTGAGCGGCCGTCCCACCCACAGGCCCCCGATCTCCGAGAGGCTGTCGATGTCCGGCGGAAGCAGCTCGCAGACGGAGATCTCTTCGCCCTGGGAAAGGCCTCCTCCGAGCACATCGTCGAGCCCCGCGATGCCCGTTCCCGCTTTATTGGTATTATGCGTCATGGCGGTTCAGTCTCTGTGAGGGCACTCGAAGTACTTTAGCGCCCCGCACCCGGCGTTCCGTCGGCACCCGCCATTACGCGCTGTAGTCCCATTCCTGCAAATGGGTCGCCAAAGCCCGGCCGATGGGCGAGACTGACGTTCCATGACCGACGAAGCCGCCCGCATAGAACAACACACGATCTATCCGATCCCGGCCGCCGAGCGGCACGGCCGCGCCATGGATCTGTTCACGGTCTGGTTCGGCTCGAACATCATGATACTCACCATCGTGACGGGGGCGCTGGCCACGACCCGGTTTCAGTTGTCTCTGACCGCGGCCACGGCGGCCATTCTCATCGGCAATCTGGTCGGCGGGGTTTTCATGGCGCTGCATGCGGCGCAGGGGCCCCAGCTCGGCGTGCCGCAAATGGTGCAAAGCCGCGGGCAGTTCGGCTCCTTCGGCGCCATTTTCGTCGTGGCTCTGGTGGTGGTCATGTACCTGGGCTTCGTCGCCTCCAATCTGGTGCTGGGCGGCGAGTCCCTGCACAGCATTGCCCGCGCGATCAGCGATCCGGTGGGCATCGTGCTGATATCGCTGCTGAGCGTCGCTGCGGCGATCTATGGCTACGACCTGATTCACGCCTACGCGCGCTGGATGACCTGGGTGTGCGGCGCCGCCCTGGCAGTGTGTTTTTTCTGGATCACCGTGGTGAATCCGCTGCCGTCCGATATTTGGCAGCGCGGCAGCGTGACCTTGAGCGGCTTCCTCGGGATGATTTCGGTGGGCGCGCTGTGGCAGATCGCCTACGCGCCCTATGTGTCGGACTATTCGCGGTACATGCCGGCCGACAGCGGTGTGCGTCCCGCCTTCTGGGCCAGCTACTGGGGATGTGTGCTGGGATCGGCTCTGCCGATGCTGCTCGGAGCGCTGCTGGGCCTCACGGTGGCGGACGGCAACATCGTCGCCGGTCTCGCCAGCGCCACGCAGCCGATCAGCATCCTCATCGTCATCGTGTTCTCCATCGGGATCGGCGCCACCACCGCCATGAACGTGTATTGCGGCGTGCTGTCGAGCATTACCGTGGGCCAGACCTTCCTGCCGCACTGGCGGCCGGGAGCCGCGGCGCGCATCGTCCTGTGCGTCGTCTTCATGGCACTGGCGCTCGCCATGGCGCTCGAGGGCGCGAAGAACTTCATGGTGAACTACGAGAACTTTCTCGCTCTCCTGCTCTGCGTGATGGCGCCGTGGACGGCGGTCAATCTGGTGGATTTCTACCTGATCCGGCACGGCGCCTACGACGTGCCGTCGTTCTTCGAGGCCGACGGCGGCATCTACGGCCGCTACAACCCAACGGCGCTGTTCTGCTATGGGTTCGGCATCCTGATCCAGGTGCCGTTCCTGGCCACCGATCTCTACACCGGTCCGATTGCCGCCGCCTTCGGCGGCGTCGACATCTCCTGGCTGGTGGCGCTCGCGGTGGTGGGTCCTCTCTACTATGCGTTGGCGCAGCGCTCCGGGCGTGCTCGAGCGGTGACCGGCAAGGGCGCGCCGGGGTGAGGACAGGAACCTGTCAGCCGATATACGCGCGCCAGCCGCCGTAGCCCGTGATGTCGGTGGCGCCCTCCGACGCATAGCCCTCGCAGATGAATCCGGGGATCTGCGTGCCGTCCTCGAGCTCGACCTTGCCGATGCCCAACGGTGCGGGGACACCCGCCTGGAACGAGCCGAACTGCTCCGAGGGGAGCGCCCACACTTCGATTTCAACGGCGGCGCCGCCGCTCGACACGCGCACGAGGCCGGGGCGCTGAGGCGGGCCGCCGGGCAGCGCGAAGAGACGATAGCGGGGCGAGGTGTGGGTGCGCTGCATGAAGTACGCGCCGCGATCCCGCAGCTGTGCATTGAGCGGCAGACCTTGCATGTGCGCGCCGCACACCGCCATCGCCACGTAGCCCGCGGCGAGAGCCGGCGCCTCGGAGGAGGCGGGGGATAACGGCCAGCGCGTCGCGCCCAGGGTGGTCGCGCAGGATCGATGCACGGTGTCGGCGAGCGCGAGCAGGGCGCGATCGGTCGATGCAGGCCCGATCAAGGTGATGCCGAAGGGCAGCCCATCGCCGCGGAAACCGGCCGGTACCGCGACTCCCGCCAGATCGAACAGGTTCAAGAAGTTCGTGTAATAGCCGAGCGCCGCGTTCAGGCGGATTGGATCGGCCTCCACCGCCGCAATCGAATAGATGGTGCCGGCGGTCGGCGTCACGATCACATCGGCGCCAACCCAGGCCGCGCCGCTCTCGCGCTGCAAGGCCTTCAGCCGGTATTGCGCCTCGAAGGCCTCCACCGCCGAATGTCTTTTCGCTCCCGCGATGATCTGCGCCGTGACCGGGTGCAGCGCACCGGGGTGGGACTCCATGAACCTGCCAATTGCGGCGTATCGCTCCGCAACCCAGGGTCCCTCGTAGAGCAGGCGCGCCGCCTCGAGGAAGGGTGCGAAGTCGATCTCCACGAGCGTGCCGCCGGAGGATTCGAGCCGGCGGATTGCCGCCTCGAACAGGCGCGCATACTCGGCATCGCCGAAGAACTGCAGGTGCCCAGGGCGCGGAACGCCGAAGCGCAGTCCGGTGACATCCGCAGGCCCAGTCCCGGCGCGGCCGATCCCCGTACCGCCGATCGGCGCATTGCCCACCTTGCGCGCGTACGGATCCTCCGGGTCGTAGTCTTCGGCAGCGTCGAGGACGGCCGCGGCGTCCCGGGCGGTCAGGGCAAATATCGACACGCAGTCGAGCGATCGGCAGGCAGGCACGACTCCCCGCGTGCTCAGGCGCCCGAGACTCGGTTTTAGTCCGATCAGGTTGTTGAAGGCCGCCGGCACCCGGCCCGAGCCGGC
>Ga0181534_10002740_pt1 | contig 10765 bp, 3 predicted proteins | sample PEATcosm2014_Bin_37_FD_119758 | JGI IMG/M metagenome (GOLD analysis project Ga0181534, IMG submission 119758) | Peatland microbial communities from MTU Mesocosm Facility, Houghton, MI, USA - PEATcosm2014_Bin17_10_metaG | ecosystem: Environmental > Terrestrial > Soil > Wetlands > Peat | place...
GCGGATCCCTGAACTGCACGTGCACCACCGCGAGTTGCTCGGATTACTCGGTCATGCAAACCGAGAACGTGCTGGCGGCGGCGGCCGATCAGCAGAGCGTGTACACCCCTACCGCGTTTTCGTACTACAACCAATTGATCACCACGCCCAATGCAACTTCGCCAACCGCCCCTTCCAACCTGACGGCGTCGCCCGGCTTCACCACGGCAAGTCTCTCATGGGATCCCTCCACCGACAACATCGGAGTAGCCGGCTACAACCTGTATCGTTGCACCCCGCCTGCGGCCGGCCAACCCTGCACGGGAACGTGGCTCGACATCACGACTCTGCCGGATTACAGCGACTCCTCGCTGACGGGCGGGACACTGTATAACTACCAGGTCCAGGCATTCGATTTTGCGGGAAATAATTCGGCGCTTTCGCCCGCAATCAGTTTGCAGACGTACCTAACGTCGGCTTCTTCGGCGACAAACCTGGTGGCCACGGCAATTTCGGCTCAGGAGATCGACTTGAGCTGGTCTCCCCCCTCGAGCACCGAAGGCTTATCCCAGTATCTGATTTTCGCCGGCGCCTCCGCGGCGAGTGTGCAGCAGATCGCGGTCAGACCCTCCACGCAGACTACGTATAGGGATATGAATCTGGCGCCAGGTGCCAGCTATTACTTCGGCATCGTGGCCGTGGAACAAGGCATCGACGCGCCCATGACTTCGCCCGTGTCGGCCGCTACGCTGCCCCTGCCAAATCCGCCCAGCAACGTAACCGGGGCGCCTGCGCCGACTAACGTCGTTCTGAACTGGCAGGAGGACCCCCAAGCTGGCGGCTTACTCATCAGTTACTACGAGATCTTCGAGGGCACGGCGCCCGGTAACATGATCGACATTGGCGCGACGACGGCACCCCCCTATATATCCGCCTCCCTGACCGCGAATACCACCTATTACTTCGAAATCGTGGCGGTGGACACCGGCCATGACAGTTCGGCGCCATCCGGCCAGATAGCTGTCGCCACGCTCGCGCTGCCCGCTGCGCCAGTGAACGTCATGGCCACGGCCAATTCGGCCATCCAGGTGACGGTAACCTGGTTGGGAAGCATCCCACCCAACGGTCTGCCGATTCTGAACTACAATATCCTCCGGGGAACTTCCCCTACTGGGCTGGCCCAGGTTGCGGGCCGGACGGCTCCTCCGTTCTTCGACACCACGGTTGCCGCGAGCGCCATGTACTACTACGCGATACAAGCCGTCGACACGGCCGGAGACGTCTCGTCCACGTCGGCTGTAGCGCAGGTGACTACACCTTCGCTGCCTGCTGCGCCGGCCGGCGTTGCCGCTACGGCGAACTCCGCCACGAGCGTCACAGTCACGTGGTCGGAAAGCATCCCGCCCAACGGTTTGCCCATACTGGGCTACAATATTTTCCGCGGGACGTCGCCTGGTGGCCTGACCCAGTTAGCCGCCCAGACAGCCGCGCCCTTCTTCGATACCGGCGCTTCGGCGAGCACGACTTTCTACTATGCGGTAGAAGCGGTGGACACCGGCGGCGACGTCTCGCCCATGTCGGCTACCGCGCAGATCACTACGCCCGCGTTGCCTGCCGCGCCGGTGGCCGTCGCCGCCACGGCAATCTCCGCCACGCGCGTTATCATCTTCTGGTCCGAGAGCGTCCCGCCCAACGCTCTGCCGATCCAGAATTACAATGTCTTCCGCGGAACGTCGCCTACGGGCATGGTCCAAGTAGCCTCCCGGACCCGGCTGCACTACTTCGACCCCAGCGCTTCTCCGAGCACGACCTATTACTACGCGATTCAGGCTGTGGACACCGGGGGCGACGTCTCAACCATGTCGGCTGCGGCGATGGTCACTACGCCTGCGCTGCCTGCTGCGCCGGTTGACGTGGAGCCAACGGCAGATTCCGCTACACAGGTCACCATAACCTGGTCGGAGACTATTCCGCCCAACGGTTTGCCGATCCAATACTATAATATCTTCCGGGGAACGTCGCCCACTGGCCTGACTCGAATCGCCGGCTGGGCGCTGTCTCCATTCATCGATACCAGTACTTCTCCGAACACGACATACTACTACGGGATAGAAGCCGTTGACACCGGTGGCGGCGTCTCGCCTTTGTCGGCTGCGGCTGAGGTCACTACGCCAAGCTACTAGACTAGGGTAGCATTTCAATCGCCCGAACAGCGGAATCAGCATAGAACGCCGTCGAACGGTTAGCCCCTGTGTAAATGACCGGCACGCACGAGAGAGGCGCTCGTGGCAACTGGGATTTGCTTGGGGCAGGTTGGCATCCTCCACTTTGCGCCGATTAGCCTGCCCCACAGGGTCATCTTTTGGGGAGTTTGTCCGTAATGTGGATGAACTCGAGGAAGTCCACCTGGCGCGCGGCGTGGCGCTCGAATGCGGGGTAGTGGGCGGTTACATTGACCAGCATGACGTCGCCGACCTTGGCACTGGCGGGGATTTCGCCGGTGATTTCAATGTTGACAGGCGTGGTCTCGCGATGGGGGTAGAGATACCAGTCGCCGGCGGAGCGCTCTTCGATGCGGCTGCCGTGGGTGGCGATGAGTTTGGTTTTGAGGTGCGCGGCGTGGAAGTTCCGCTCGAAGCCGGGCAACAGATAGAGCGGCAGATTACTGACGGCTCCGACGGAGCGTAGCGTGTTTTGCAGGTTGTTGATGACCGGGTCGCGTAGGATGGTCGAGGGGATGTGGGTGGTCAGCAGCTTGACGATGATGGGCTCTTTGAATTGTATGGGGAGCTGGCCGAGTCCCACGGGGAACTTGAAGCCGCCCCCGATTATGGCGAACATGGAATCGGTGTTGCGCCAGGCCGAGCACTGGTGCGTGTCGGAGTAGCCGGGGTTGGGGATTTGGAGCGCGGTGGTGGCGTTGGTGCTGCAGCCGGTGGCCGGGCTGTAGATGCTCACCGCCGCGCAGAGGTGCTGGCCGGAGGGTGCGCTGACGAAGTGCGCCGAGGCGGGCACGTTTAGGGTGGAGTGAGCGGGGATGGTGACCGTTTGTGGCGTGCCCACCATGAAGCCGTCGAGGGCGATGCCGCCGGGGATGGCCCAGAAGGTGACGACCACGTCTTTGGCAGTGGTGGATGAGTCGTTGTGGACGTTGGCGGAGTAGCCGTAGTCTGTAGATGGTGCGAGGAGCGTGTCCCAACGGCCGCCCGGGAGTCCACCGATGGGGACGGGCAGGTTGGTGCTCAGGTCGGTGATGATGATGTCGGGGCTCTGGTAGCCGCCGAGGATGTAGACCGATTCGAGCTCTTGGATGGAGGCTAGGAGATTCATGCCATTGGGGCTGCCGAGGCCGGTGACGGCGTCCCAAGGGGCATGGGTGGGGTAGCCGGGGACGCCGCTGTTGCTGTTGTCGACGGGGCAGTCGGCGAGGGCGGGGTTACCGGGAACTCGCCAGAGCGGCGTGATGGGGCAGAAGTCGCTCGCCGGGAAGGTGTAGAAGGACGGGTTGGCGAAACCGAGGTTGAAGCCGGCGTTGGAGTTGAGCACGGCGATGAGACCGGCCCACAGCGGCGCAGCGGCGCTGGTGCCGTTGCCAGGATTGCCGATGAGACCTCCGCCCATAAAGAGGCCGGCGTAACCGCTGTTGAGGCTGGCGTTGGAGGCGACGTCGGGGACGCCGCGGCCGGTGGTGGGGAAGGTTTCAACTGGGCTGCCGGTAATGCCGCTGTTTATTGTGTTGGGAATGCTGGCGTTGTTCTGATAAGAGGGAACGGGGAAGAAGGCGCTGACGCCGCCTCCACCAGTTCCCCAGCCGGGGCCGCCGGGGTCGTTCCAGGCGTACTCGACCTGCACGGGAAGGAAGGAGCCGGAGGGCAGATATCTGCCGAGGGTAGTGCCGCCACAGGCGAGCACCCAGGGGTCGCTGGCGGGGTAGACGGTGTGCGCGTACCCGTCGCCGACGCCGCAGGAGGAACCGTAGTCGCCGGAGGCGATGCAGATGGTGGGGCCGCTCTGGAGGATGGCTGCGTCTTCAAAGGCCGCGGACATGGCTAGAAGGACGGCGGTGGTGGCGCCGGTGCCCCAGTTGTTGTCGGCATAGGTGAGTCCGTTGGGGTCGTCGCCGGGGGCGATCATCCAACTGGCGGAGAGGACCGACGGCGGATTGACGCCTGCGGGGAAGTCGCCGGCATCGGGGTGCAGGACGCGGCCGATCAGGTCCACCCAGCCCTGCTGCGTGTCGTCGGTGAAGTAGTCGACAACGCTGGCGCCATGGGCGGCGAGGGTCGAGATGGCGATGTCCTGGTTGGTTTCGCCGTCAAGGTTGATAGAGACGATGGTGCCGAGGGGGACCGGGGTAGTGACTCCCATGACCCAGGTATGGGAGGTGGGAATGTAAGTGTAGACGTCGGCCGTGGTAGCCGAGGCGGCCAGGAGCGCGATCATGTAAGTGGTGCCGGCATAGGTGTAGCTGGCCAGCAGGTTTTCATTGATGTTGCTTGTGGAGGCGAAGCTGAGGGTGGCGGCTCCGGAGGCCGCCGCGGCGGTAGTGGGAGCGGTGAAAGCGGCGTTGTTAACTCCGGGTTCGACGGAGATCGGGATAACCGTAGGAGCGGTCAGGCCGACATTGCTGAAAGTCTTATCGAGGTCGCCCTGGAGATAGCCGCCGCCATTGGCGCCGGCGGGAGTGATGATGCCGATGGTCTGGCCGCCGATGGCGGCGCCGGGCGCGGGGAAGTTATATAGCTGAGTTACCTGCTGGACGGTGACAGTGTTGATGATAGGCGGGTCGCCCGGGTTGTTGGCGCGGCGGCCGATGGGGGCGTTGTCGAGACCAAAGACGCCGACGATGACATCGGCGAGATTCTGAGGAATGTGGATGAATCCGGCGTGGTCGCGGTACTTCCGGGTGCCGGCGAAGGGGTGGTTTTTGGTGGCCGTCCGGGCGGGAACTTCGAAGTGGGAGAGGGACACGCCAAAGGCGCTGCTGAACTGAGCGGCGGTACCGGAGAGGACCACGGTGCGCCGGCCGGGATGAGCTTTTGTGACCGCCAGACCATGCTCTTCGGCGAATTTCTCGACGGCACTTATGTCGTCGGGATGGGCGCCGTACGTAGCGGTGAATTCGTCTTCAGAGAGGCGCTTCCGCATGCGCGGCGGGGTGTTGGTGAAGTAGTCGAAGCCCGGCACGGGGGGGCCGTCAGCGCGGCGGCGCAGGGCGACGGTGACGGAAAACTTCTCGTGCCCTTCAACGGGGCCGAGGGATTTCGCTTTGGGGGAGAATCGCCGTTCGCTGCCGGCGAGTCGCACGTAGCCCGCGGGGGCGAGATTGTCGGTTTTATTCTGTGGCATATGTTGGTAGTCCTTTCTACCGTTCCTGTCTAAAGTGACTCTTCCCCATAAAGCGTTTCAAAATTGATTTCAGCGGAGGCTATACCGGAAGGGCAATACCGGTTGGATTACGCGGCCTGATACATTGTAGGTGCGATGGCGAAGAAGCGCCGGCGCGGGCCGCAGGAAAAACCGGCGCGCGTGATTGCTCCCGAGGTCCCGGAAACCTGCTGGCCGGGCGGGCGTTCCCGGCGGGTCCTATTCGCGGGAGCCGCGCTGATTGTCCTTTGCACCCTGGCAATATACTTCCAGACGTTAGCCGTTCCACCCCTGGAGTATGACGACTCTTTCCACTTGGTCCACAGCCCCTATGTCAACGTAGCGCATCCTTTTTCGGTGATTGGGGCGGTCTGGGACGAGCCTTATTTCGGCTTTTTCGACCCGGTGACCACGACCTCCTGGGTGCTGGACCGCGCACTGGCCGACCAAAGCAAGCCTTTCGATGCCGTTCCGTTCCGGGCCAGCCAACTGCTCTACGCGATGCTGTGCGCCGGTTTGGCGATGTTGGTCTTCCGGCGTCTGGGACTACCCGCAGTCCTGGCGGCGCTGGGCGGCGTGCTATACGCGGTTCATCCGATTCATACAGAGGTGGTGGCGTGGCTTTCGGGGCGCAAGGATCTGATGGCGCTGCTGTTCATCCTGCTGTCCTTTTTGGCCTACCTGTGGGCACGGGCCGCCGCGACTCCCACCGAGTGGCGGGTCCGTCACATAGCGGCCGCGCTGCTTACGCTGCTGACGGTTCTGGCGAAGCCGGTGGCGGTGGTCATCCCTTTGATCTTTATCGCCTACGAATTCTGCTCTGAGCGGCCGGAGGGTGTGGCACGGCCGATCCTGGAGCGGACGGCAGGCCTGGCGGCGGTTTTCCTGGTGGCCGGCGGAACGTCGGCCCTGCTCTTTCGCAGCCTGCTGGAGGGCGGCAGGCACGGCGGATGGCTGATCGCGGTAGTGGCCTGCGACACGCTGGTTTTGCTGGTGGCTGCCCCGCGGGCCGGCAGTCTCGCGGAGTTCCTGGCCGGGCGCGGCCGCGGCCTGCGCGTGCTGGCGCCTCAGTTGGGCGTGCAGGGCATCATCTTCGGAGCTGGGGTTGCCTGGACTGTTTGGGCCCAATCGCAAGCCGGCGCGATCAAAGGCGGCCTGCCATTGCTGCCAACGCTCAACCTGACTTTCGAGGTGATGCTGGCGTATGCGGGCAAGATGCTGGCGCCGTGGCGCATGTCCCCGTACTACGTCTGGACACGGTTTCCGAACATCAGTCTGGCAGGCGCTTGTGGCGCGCTGCTGGTGGTCGGCCTGGCGGCGATCGCGGTCAGGCTGGCGGGCGCGAACGATCGGAACTGGCGAATGGTGGCGTTCGGAATCGTGTGGTATTGGATTGCTTTCATCCCGACTTCGAACCTGGTGCCGACCAGCATCAAGATGGCCGACCGTTACCAATACGTTCCCAGCGTGGGCGCGATTCTGGCCTTGCTGGCGCTGGTAGCGGCGATCGCCAAGAGCGTGCGGAGCAGACAAAAGGCCGTCTGCGTGGCGTTGGCAGTCCTGGCGTTCGGCTATGCATTCTGGTCGTACCGGAGGACGCAGGCATGGAGCGGCGATGTGAGCCTGTGGAGCAGCGCGGTGGAGACCCATCCGGACAATTATTTCGCGCTGAACAGCCTGGGATTGTGCTACCTGCGGTTCGACCCGCCGCAGCCGGAGAAGGCGCTGCCGTATCTGCGGCGGGGCCTGGAAATCGGCGAAGGCGTCCAGGTGGGAGCCCGGCAATTGGACGTTTCGCCGGAGCTGGAGGCGGTGGGTGACGCGTATCTCGCGATGGCCCGGAGCGCGCCCAGCAAAGAGTATTACGCGAACGCCGTGGAGTACCTGCAACGGGCCGCCGCGGTCCCGGTAGGTTTTGCGCCCGCCGATGCCGGGTTGCAGCGGAACCTGGCGGGCGCGCGAGAGGGGCTGGCGGGCCTGATGGAAGGGGCCGGGGAGCGCGACAAGCTGCGCGCGGAGGCGGATGCCGCGCTCAAGCGGGCACGCGAGATTCTGATCGCGGGAAATGCGTCCCGCGACGATCCGGATTTGCGCGGGGTAGTGCTGGAGGCGGGCACCGTGGCATTCAAGCGGGAGGCGGGCGCTTCAGCGGCTGAGCGGACAGAGCTGTTCCGGAAGGCGCTGGCGGTTTACCAGGAGGCCGCGGCGATGTTCCCGGACGATCCACGGCCGGTCTTGGATGAGGGGCTGTGCTATCAACGCCTGCATCTGCTGGAGCCGTCCGCGGACGAGAAGCGGAAGCTCTTCGAGCGGGGGACGGCGGTGTTGCAGCAGGCGCTGACGCTACGGAGCACAGCGCCGGAATACAACCCGTTGATGGTGTATCGGGCGCTGGCGTTGCTGAACGCCGATGCGGGCGATATGCGCGCGGCGCTGGGATTTCTGAAACAGGTGCAGCAGACGGATCCGGGTTACAGCCGCGCGAGCAACGTGGATGGCGACATTCGGATTTTGGAAAGCCGGGTTAAACAGTAGCGCAGCAGGGCGGCCTTAGAGCCCCGCGCAGGCACGAGGGCCTAATGCCGCTGCTTTTCGCGAGATCTGGGGTCCTGCATAAATTGTGGGGCGGACCCCAGGTCCGCGACCAGGTCCGCGCGGGTCCCCCCGGACCCGCCCTTGTTTCGCTGAATCAACGCTTTTCGGCGACAGGGACAGGCCGACAGGGCGTCGGCCGCGGTCCAGGGGGACCGCCCCACAATAAAAAACCGCGCCTGCTCTTGCGAGGAGGCGCGGTGGAACTGAATTGAAGTTAGCCGAACCGTTAGAAAGTAGAAATCCCGACCGCGGCGCCCGCAGGGAAATTCGCCGCCGACACGTCGTGGGCTTGGAGCCCGGCCCCGCCTCGCGGGGCGGCGAGGACTGCCGCCAAGTCCACTTGGACCACGCAGGTGGGAGGAGCGGCATTGGCGAACAGCGCGTAGGCCTTGCCGGTGTTGGGACTGGTGTACGCGGTGACGGTATGCGGGTCCTTACCCGAGGAGAAGCCGCCGCCGCACGCGCTCAAGCTGGGTATTTGAGCAACGGCATAGTCTACCAGTGCCGGCGTGCCGCTGCCGGACGTAGCCGGCAGTGACAGTACGGCGAACACATTGCCGCCAAACTCACCGGTTATAACTCCCAAATGAGAGCCGGGAGCCACCGATATGCCATCGGTTCCGGCCGAAAAACTATAGTTCGTAACCAGCGTCTGAAGCTGAGACGGCGCAGTCCACGTGCCCGGCGATCCTGGTGTAAACTTCGCCTGCGTCAGATCCACAAGAAAAACGGCATCCGAAAATTCGTCGGACGCGAGCGCGATGCCGGTGGTGCAATCCTCGGCGGCCGAATCGAAATCGTCGCCCTGGTAGTTGGTAAACTCCGTCAACGCCCCACTGCCCCCAACCTGGAACAAATCGTAGGAACCACCTTCACCCGGGGAGAGAATCAAAGCCCGTCCGGGGTCTACGGAAATATCCTCCGAGACGATATACTTCGATGAGGCCGGCGTGGCGAAGGTGTTGGTGCTGAGATCGAGCGCCTGGATGCCGCTGCCGCTGGGGGAAGTCGAAAGTCCCATGGAAATGTATGCCGTATTATCCACTGCATTAATGGCGAGCCCGCAGTTTTCACACGAGCCGCCCGAAAAGCCCGCGGAACCCGTGGCTCCGCTGGTCAGCGTCTTGTTCAGCGTCGATCCCGTGATCAAATAGACGTCCGTATTGTTGGCGGTGCAGACCGTCAGCCCGGACAAAGGATTCGATGCACAGGAGTTTACCACATTGGGCGTAGAGATCGAGGCGGTTGCCGGAGTGCCCTCAATCACCACGGAGGAGAGGCCGGTACTGCCGCATTCCCAGCAGCCGTTTGGAACATAAGCCGTCACGGTCACGGGCGGAGCGGTGGTGGGCACCAGGACCGCAAGCGAACTGCTCGGTATGCACGAAAGCGTCGGAGGGGGAACCCCGACGTTGACTTCCGAACAGTTGGCGCTGGCGAAATTCACGTCCCCCGATGTGCTGTCCGCAACCGTCACGAAATAATCGCCCTTTGTAGTCAATGATGCGGGAAGGGTGAAGTCGAAACGCATGGCAGTGCCGACAATAGGGATTACAGTATTCGCGTGGGTGGTCGCCGAAACCGGCCCGCCGCAACTAGTCGAGATCGTGACCACCACGTTCCTGGGCGTAATTGTCCCGGATGGAACGCCGGAAGCCGTCACATTCACGTTGCTGGTTCCCGCCAGACCGTTATCCGGCGTTGTCCAGACGTTCAGATGCACGGCCGGCGGCGCCACCGCAAATGCGGATCCGCCCAGGACCAGGCAAAGCACGACGGCGCCGGCTTTCGCGCCAAACGGAGCCGACTTCGACAGCATCTTTCCCAAGGGCTTGCGGTAGCGCGAAAGCGCCAGGCCGAGTACGCCCGTCACCGCCAGCAGCCAGGTTCCCGGTTCGGGCGTGCTCCCGGTAGTCGTAGACGTGCTTGCATAAATAACCGCTAAATCGCCATCCACCAGCGTGGTGTCTCCAAGATCCGGCGAAATCGTGGCGCTAAACGTTGAATCGATGGTCACCACCGAACCGTCGTTCAGGGTCACCGTGAGGGGACTAAAGTCGCCGGTCAGCGTAGCGCTGGTCGGGAGCGGATTCGTCCCGCCGATGCCCAGAGCCGGGCCGTCGTACGATAAGCCATCCCCAATAAGCGTGAAATCGGACGATCCGAAGACTTCCGTTGAGCCGCCCACGAAGGTGACCGATAAACTCAAGCTGGAGAAGTTCAGGGATGAACTGACCGGGAAAGTGATGTCCGGTGCAATGCTCGAATTGGGACCGGTCTGATTGACGACATCAAACTCACCGGTATCGCCGGGCACGGTAATGTCCCAGGACGTATAGCCAACCGCGAAGGTTGTACCAATGCTGCCGGCCGACGCGGTGCCGCAGCAGAATAGAGCTGACAGGGCTAGAAGACTTACACAGGGTCTAACGTGGTGCATGCGCTCCTCCGAGAAATAGGCCCGAACAGGCGGACCGGCATTTATTCTGGCATAGGGCGGGCCCTGCCGTCAAGGTAAATATCATACAGAATTAAACAAAAATTCTTACTCGTCTGGGTATCTGAAACTTAGGGTGCAGTCTGGTACACCGGGGGTTGCCGGCATCGCCGGATGCTGGAGGGCGGGCAATCGTGCCACAATGCCACTTAGTTTTCCCAGGAACGACCAGCGAAATAAATTGTGGGGCAGGCCCCCGGCCTAGTGTGTTCAGTATGACTGGTATTCAAGGGGTGAAAGTCCCCCATGGACCGTAATGACCGGAACCATCCGTCTAGGCAAGGGTGCCCGCCGCGAGGCGGGATCTGAAGAAAGCCGACGACGAAA
>Ga0181534_10002741_pt1 | contig 10759 bp, 8 predicted proteins | sample PEATcosm2014_Bin_37_FD_119758 | JGI IMG/M metagenome (GOLD analysis project Ga0181534, IMG submission 119758) | Peatland microbial communities from MTU Mesocosm Facility, Houghton, MI, USA - PEATcosm2014_Bin17_10_metaG | ecosystem: Environmental > Terrestrial > Soil > Wetlands > Peat | place...
CAGAAAAACCTTTCCCTGATCCAAAAAAATCTCAGCAAATTCGAGGATTAAGGAGGCTGTAAACCTTATCTTTGCGACTTCTTTGCCGGAAACGAGCCTGCCATTCAAACTTTTTCAATATTTTGCCATTTTCATACAACAAAAACCCAAAAAAGCATTCAAAACATGAAGAAATACAAAGCCGGCGTATTATTTGGTGAAGAATTAGAAGACTTGTACAAGGATGACAAAGACAACCAGTTCGCCCTGCCCGCAGTCAATACCATTGGCACCAACACGATCAATGCAGTACTGGAAACGGCGGCCAAGGTCAACTCGCCCGTCATCATTCAATTCTCCAATGGCGGCGCACAATTCATCGCCGGCAAAGGAATGCCGAATGACAAGCTCCAGGGTAATATCTCCGGCGGTATTTCCGGCGCTTTGCATATCCATAATGTCGCTAAATATTACGGAGTCCCCGTCGTACTTCATACAGACCATGCCGCCAAGAAATGGCTTCCCTGGGTAAGTGGCCTCATCGATGCAGGTGAGCAATACTTCAAGGAAAAAGGACAGCCCCTGTTCAGTTCCCACATGCTGGACCTCTCCGAAGAACCCCTGGAAGAAAATATCCATACCTCCGTCGAATTTTTCAAACGCATGCAACCCCTGGGAATGGCCATCGAGATCGAACTGGGCGTTACCGGCGGAGAAGAGGACGGCGTAGACAACAGCGGTATAGAAAATGATAAGCTCTATACCCAACCTCAGCACGTAGCCTATTCTTATACCGAACTGAGCAAGGTCGGACGTCTCTTCAGCGTAGCAGCCGCTTTCGGCAACGTACATGGCGTATACAGCCCCGGTAACGTAGAACTGCGTCCCATCATCCTGAAGAACAGCCAGGACTTTATCGAGAAAGAACTGAAGACAGGTCCCAAACCCGTCTATTTCGTATTCCATGGCGGTAGCGGCAGCCCCCAGCACCAGATCAGGGAAGCCATCAGCTATGGCGCCATCAAAATGAACATCGATACCGACCTGCAATGGGCTTTCTGGGAAGGTATCCAGCAATATTACAAGAAGAATGAAGGCTATCTCCAGGGCCAGCTTGGCAACCCCGAAGGAGCCGGCAAACCCAATAAGAAATACTATGATCCCAGGGTCTGGTTGCGTAAAGGCGAGGAAAGCTTCATCAAACGGCTGGAAGTCGCATTCGAAGACCTGAACTGTATCAATAGGAACGCATAGGATGTACGGTTCGGCCGGCCTCACCCGGCAGGATCGCAATTGTAGTTTCGCGTTTTTTGGTGTGAATTTATATTAAGTATCTTTAAGGATACAAAGCGCAAAGCATATCAAAAAACGCGAAACTACAATTCATCAATATGGCTTCTAAAAAAATTCTTGATCTCCTCGGCGACAAAGCAGCCTACCTGCTGGACCATACGCCCATCATCGACAAGTCGACCCTCACACATCCGTCTCCCAATCATGTAGAAGAGATATGGGTCAACTCCAATCGCAGCAACAGAGTACTCAGCAGCCTGCAGACCCTTATTGGACATGGCAGACTTGCCAATACAGGCTATCTATCCATCTTCCCCGTTGACCAGGGCGTAGAACATAGTGCCGGTGCATCCTTTGCACCCAATCCTATTTATTTCGACCCTGAGAACATCATCAAGCTGGCCCTGGAAGCAGGCTGCAATGCCGTAGCCTCGACCTTCGGCGTACTCGGTATCATGAGCCGCAAATATGCGCATCGCATACCCTTTGTCGTCAAGATCAACCACAACGAGCTCCTAAGCGTGCCCAACCGCTTCGACGAAACCCTTTACGGCAAGGTAAAGGACGCCTGGAATATGGGCGCAGTAGCCGTCGGCGCAACCATTTACTGGGGCAGCGCAGAAAGCAACCGTCAGTTAAAGGAGATAGCAGAAGCATTCGAACAGGCTCATGAACTAGGTATGGCCACTATCTTATGGTGTTATACCCGCAACAATGCGTTTGTCGTCAATGGGGTAGATTACCACACTTCCGCCGATCTCACAGGACAGGCCAATCATCTCGGCGTTACCATCCAGGCCGATATCATCAAACAGAAACTGCCAACCAACAATGGCGGCTACCTGGCTATCAAACAGGGGAAGACATCCCCGTTAGTCTATTCCAAGCTGACCACCGACCATCCGATCGACCTTACCCGTTATCAGGTCTTGAACTGCTATAGCGGACGCGTAGGGCTTATCAATAGCGGTGGCGAAAGCAAGGGAGCTTCCGATATGGGAGATGCGGTCTATACAGCCGTCGTCAATAAACGTGCCGGCGGCATGGGACTTATCCTGGGCCGTAAGGCTTTCCAACGTCCCTTCAAGGAAGGACTGGACATGATACAATCCATTCAGGACGTATACCTGGACAAGGACATTACTATCGCGTAAACGCAGTATTCATAACGGATTGTTATTATCGCTTCTTTCCCGGGAGATTGGAACATCTTTTGGCCTGTCCATACGTATAGTATTGTAATCGTTCACCAAACAGAAAGGTTATGTACAACAAAACACTTGGCGGCCTGGCAGTCCTGGTGGCCACTCTTTTCTTTTTAGGCGCCTGTTCCAATACCAGGGTCACCTCCTCCTGGAAAGCCAGCAATGCCACCCCGCTCGTCCGGGGTAATAAAATACTCGTATTGGGCATCATCCAGGAAAAAGATATCCGGCTGCGTATGCAGATGGAAGGCTTCCTCGTAGATGAATTGAAGGCAAATGGATACAATGCCGTATCTGCCTATACGCTCTATGGGCCAAAGATGTTCAGCAACAAGAGCGAGGAGGCCGCGCTCGCACAATTGCATAACGGCAATATAGACGAGGTCCTGACCATTACCCTGCTGGACAAGGCCCGGCAAAGGAACTGGCAGCCAGGTCCCTATTACTACCCTTTCTGGGGCTATTATAGCTATATGTATGGGCAGGTCTACAACCCGGGATATATATCCGTGGACACGCGCTTCCTTTGGGAAAGCAATCTGTACGACGTAAATACCAGGAGCCTGCTTTCCTCCATTCAATCGGAATCTTTCAACCCCTCCTCCGCAGGGGATATGGGACGCGATTATAGCAGGGTCGTGGTAAAAAAGATGGTGAAAGAAGGGGTCCTCGCCAGAAACTAGCGGGCATTTGAGCGACTAGCGGGCCACTTGAGCTATTCGGGCTATTTGAGCTATTTTTGCCAAAACGCCTGTTATGCACAAGATCTTTCTCCGGTATGCACTCATCATACTTCCGGCACTTTTCAGCCTGTCCTGTACTCTCAGGGCCCAGGATAAGGCCGTACTGTCTCCGGACGATTTTCAGAAAAAAGTAGCCAATAAAGACGTCCAGTTACTCGACGTCCGTACAGCCGGAGAATACCAGGGCGGTCATATCTCACAGGCCCTGCAGGCCGACTGGAACAGCCGGCAGCAATTCGTGGACCGGGTCCAGGCCCTGGACAAGCACAAGGCAGTATATGTCTATTGCCTGGCCGGTGGCCGGAGTGCCGCCGCAGCTTCCTGGATGCGGGATAATGGGTATGATTCGGTCATCGAGTTGAAAGGAGGTATCAACGCCTGGAAGAGCGCCAATAAACCCCTGGAAGATGTGGCTCCCGTCTCTGCGATCCCCCTGGACACTTATAAAGCGTCTATAAATAAAACAGGCTGGGTCCTGGCCGATTTTGGCGCCCCCTGGTGCCCGCCCTGCAAAAAAATGCAGCCGGTGATCACCCAATTACAGAAAGATGCAGGCCCTTCCCTCACCCTGGTCAATATTGACGGAGGCGCACAGACGGACCTGATGAAGCAATTACAGGTAGAAGGCATCCCCACCTTCATCCTTTATCACAATGGCAAAGAAGTATGGAGGAGCCAAGGCATTACCCCGCTGGAAGAATTTAAACGGCAAATGGCGACCCATTAGAAGGCTTCTCCCAAATTGATGCTTAATGCGGAATACCCTTTACTGAATCCGAAATCGAGCGCGATATTCGTTCCTGACCGTTTATTGAATTTGATACGTAAACCAGTACCTGCGGCCGGATGCCAGTAGGTGAACTGGTGGGTATCCGGCTCCGTAGCAGAAGTGAGCTCCCCGAATACGACAAAGCCCAATAGCCCATCTGCCGTTATATCCCTGCGATACTCCGTCTCCAGGTAATACAGGGTCTTTCCCGTATAACGGCTGGGATAGAATCCCCGTCCCGAACGCTGATAAGTATCCCAACCGATAGCCGGAAGATTGAGATAGGGTGCGCTGCTCCCCATAGTGGTCCACAGATAGGTCCAGAAAGCCAGTACATTCTGATCTTTTTGACTGAACGATAAATATTTACGCGTATCCAGGTATAAGGAATGCCAATTGGTGGTACTGCCCAGGAACCGCGGATTAACCCGATAAATAAGATTGAAAAAAGCGCCGGGCAGCGGGTTGATCGAGTTATTCCTGGTATCATATAAGAGATTGAAAGTGATACCGGAAGAAACTGAATTGGAATGATTGGCCACCCCAACGCTATAGCCCGTAAATTTCTGCAGATCGATGGAATCATTATTCGTATGAATATTGACGTTATAATCGAGGTTATAGCCAAAACCCGCGAGCAGATAGGGCCTGATACGTTTCAACGCATTCTGGTAGAACCGGATATATTCGTACTTGATCAGTATATTATCATTGGAACCGCCTCCAAGCCCCCAGGTAGACTTTGGAAAAATAGAGAATCGGGTATCTCCCTGGTAGTTCCAGGCATTACCGGGTGACCATATATTCCATCGGAAGGGAAAGTTAAATTGACCATGAAAATTGAAGCCGGGCGAGAATGTAATATTGGATAAATAGGTATTTTTTCTGTCCCCTAAATAAAACCCCGCCGTTGTGGACGTAATAAGCGCATTCCCACCACCAGGAACAGATGTACTGATAGGTAGGAAGGAATAATAGACCCGCCGCCCCTCGACCCGGGAAGGCTTTTTCAGATGAATATGGGTAACCTTGATAAGAATACCTATCAGGTCCCTTTGCCCGCTGGTATCTTTTACCGAACTATCCGGAGGAACGATCATTCCCGATGGATTCTGGGTATACCCGCAGTATGAAAGAAAACAACAAACTAAAATAAACACTCCCTTGAGTACACGATTATATGCTCCATTCATGATCATATGCATACCAATACTATGCTATTTTTCCGGAAGCCAAAAAGGCGCTATTTTTAGTCGTTCATTATAGCTAATCCTCATATTTCCCATATTTATGTACGTAAAATTTCCCTTTTTGGGGTTTATTTGCTGCTTCCAGCTACTCCTGACCGGGCAGGCATCCGCTCAAATCGCAGGGACATCCGCTCAAACGGTAGTCACATCCCCCAGCCCCGTATCAGCGACAGCGGCAACCCCCAGCCCGGCACAAGCGTCCTCCCAGCCTTCAACACAAGCAACATCCCAGGCCAGGGTCGAGGTCCTCACCAGCGGCACCAAAACCTCTCTGCGAGGACTAAGTGTAGTCAGTGACGAGATCATATGGGTCAGCGGCAGTAATGGCCAGGTAGGCCGGTCTATGGACGGAGGTACCACCTGGCAGTGGATAACCGTTCCCGGATATGAAAAAAGAGATTTTCGGGATATCGAAGCCTTCGATGCCAGGACTGCCATTATCATGGCCATTGCCGAACCGGCACATATCCTCAAGACCACCGATGGAGGCAAGACCTGGAAACTCGTCTATGAGAATACTACGCCCGGCATGTTCCTCGATGCCATGGAATTTTGGAATAAGGATAGTGGTATCGTACTGGGTGATCCGATCAATGGCCTGTTCTTTATAGCCAGGACCTTCGATGGAGGCAATACATGGCATGATATCCCTGCCAAAGAGCTACCCGGGGCCGACTCCGGAGAAGCCTGCTTTGCATCCAGCGGTACCAACATACGCAGCCTGGACAGGGATGAGGCCTGTTTCGTCAGCGGCGGACTCAGGTCCCGCCTCTTCATCCGGGACAAAAAGATCGACCTGCCCTTGATCCAGGGCGGGCAGACCACAGGCGCCAATTCAGTAGCAGTAAAAGATCACGATAAACTTAAGGGAGGTCAACAAATAATCGTCGTAGGCGGCGATTTCAGCCATGATACGGCAAGAGCAAAGAACTGCGCCCTGACCTACGATGGAGGCAAGACCTGGCTGGCTCCGGCTACTCCTCCCCACGGCTATCGCAGCTGCGTCGAATATATTGGCAAAACCCGGTTACTCAGTTGCGGCACGTCGGGAGTCGATCTATCGACGGATGATGGAATGAACTGGCAGCTTATCTCAGGGGACAGCTATCATGTCTGCCGGAAAGCTAAAAATGGTAAAGCCGTTTTCCTCGCCGGCGGCGGAGGCAGGATCGCCAGGCTGATCCTATAACGACTAAGCAGCCCAGAAACACGATAACACCCCATAGACACTCCGACCGATAAGCACCCGATCCATAGACTATTTCTTGAAGACAACGTATACTGCCGCGATCAGAAAGGCAAAAGCCAGCAGATATCTCCAATGAAAGGGTTCTTTCAGATACCATACTGCAAATCCGGAGAATACGACCAGGGTGATCACCTCTTGCGTGATCTTCAACTGAAAAGCGCTATATCCGTGGTTGGATCCCCAGCGATTGGCTGGCACTGTGAGGCAATATTCGAGAAAGGCAATACCCCAGCTGATCAGGATAGCTTTCCATAATGCCAGCTCTTTGTGGTTCAAATGCCAGTACCAGGCAATGGTCATGAACACATTGGATGCAAAAAGCAATAATATGGTACGCATAAGGTATTAATTCAGCCCTCTGAAATCTACCGGAACCAGCTTACTGACCCCCGGCTCCTGCATAGTCACGCCATAAATGACATCCACCGTACTCATGGTCATCTTATTGTGCGTTACAATGATGAACTGGGAATTTTCGCTGAACTGGCGGATCATATTGGTGAATTTACCCACATTGGCATCATCCAATGGCGCATCCACTTCATCCAGGATACAGAACGGCGCAGGCTTGATCAGGTAAATGGAAAATAAGAGGGCCGTAGCCGTCAGGGTCTTTTCTCCTCCACTCAATTGTGTAATGGATGAAGGCCTCTTCCCTTTGGGTTTGGCTATGATATCGATCCCCGTATCTGCCAGGTTCTCCGGGTTCTCCAGGATCAGATCAGCAGTATCCTCCTCGGTGAACAAGGATTTAAATACGCGCTGGAAATTCTCCCGAACCTTATTGAAGGTATCCAGGAATTGTTGGTTGGCAGTAGCTTCCACTTCCTGGATGGTTTGTAACAGGCTATCCTTGGCATTGACGAGATCATTCTTTTGCTCCAGGATGAACTCATACCGCTTCTTCATCTCCTGGAAGGCTTCGATGGCCGTCGGATTGACCTCACCCAGATTTTCAAGACGCTTCTTCATTTTGTCCGCTTTCTCCTGCAACTCTTCTACCGGCGTCTCCCCTGTCCTCGGCTGATCGATGATATCATCCAGGTTGATCTTGAACTCCACATTCAGCCTTTCTTTCATCCCCGCCAGCTGGAGCTTCAATTCATTCAGACGGTCCTTTATCTCACTCAGTAAATGCTCCAGCATCTCCTTTTCCTTCACCTTATGCCGCAGCTCACTTTCCTTTTCTCCCAGGATATTACGCAGGTTATAATAAGCCTGATCGGCTTCATTCAATTTCTTTTCTTCTTCTTCTTTTCTCCGCAATAATCCCACCAATACCGACTCCGAACCACTCAGTAACTCTTCGCTCTCGGCAATACTCTCGTTGGTCTGTTTCAACTGGGAAGCATTCACCTCGATCTGGTTGCGCAGATCGGTCAGTTGTTTGCTCTTGAATTCCAGTTCCTGCTTCAAGGCATTGATCCGGCTATGCTGACGGGTCACCTGAAGATTGAACTCGTTATATCCTGCGGAAGCCGTATTATAGGCGATCTCTGCAGATCGGTAATCCTCTTCTGCCAATTGTGATTTCTCCTTCAGTTCACTCACCACTTTGACCAGCTCCGCCCATTCCTTACGGGTATCTTCGATGCCGGCGATCGTTTCCTCCAGGCTCAGTTGCAGTTCTTCCAGCCTGTTGCGGGATGAATGCTGCTGACCATGCAGGTTCTCGACCTTATTCTGCAAAGAGAATACGAAATTCGTCAGTCTGTTGATATCATCCTGGGTCTGCCGGATCGCCTGCTCTTTCAATTGCTCATTGTATCCGATCACTTCCGCATGCTTCTCCTGGATGGCAGCCTTCAATCCATTGACGATCGCCTCCTGGGCAATGATCTCTTCCCGCAGCTTCTCCAGGTTCTTGGCCCGGCCGATCTTCTTTCCTTCGAACAATCCTACGCTTCCACCGGTAAGCGAATATTTACCCTTGACATATTTACCGCTCTTTTCAAGGACAACGGCACCATTGCTGTTCTCCATGGCCCCTTCATTCTCCGCGATATATACATTCCCGAGCAGATGTTCCGCCAGCTTACGGAATTGCGGGTCCACCTCGATCACATGCATGGCAGGAATAAGTCCTTCCCCCGCATGACTTTCTGTAGAAGGCTGACCCGTGATCTTATCCAGCAGGAAGAAGTTCGCCTTCCCTTTCTTATTGTTATCCAGCAGGTGGACAGCTTGCATCCCTTCCTGAAGATCGTTGACCACATAGAAATTCAGATAAGGCTCCAGTACATTCTCAACGGCAGCCCTGAAGGCTTCTTTTACATAGATGATATCCGACAGGATCGGTGCTTCATGATTCCAGTTCGGGTTCTTATGCAGGAACTTGATGCTCTCAGGATACCCTTCCATCGAATCGATCAGGCTCTTCAGGAGATCGTATTCGTTCTTTTTGGCATCCAGCTTACGGCTTTCATCCGCCAGCTTCTGTCTGAGCTCTTCGAGTTGCCCCTGCGTTTGCAATATGTTCTCCTTCGTTCTTTCATGATGCTCCTGCAGCCGCTTCAATTCCGATTGCCTGGCCTCCAGGTCCTGCTCCTTCAGCAGGCGTTCTTCTTCCAGTTGCTTGAGCTGGCTCTCCCGGATCATCCGTTCTTCTTCCAATTGACGGATGCTCCTCTGCAGGTTCTGGATCGAAGTATCTGCAACCGCTACTTTCTTCTCGGCATCGAACTGATCGCGTTGGATCTGGGCATTCTCCCTGCGCAGCGCGTCCACCGATGTCCTTTTTTCATCAAAGACCTTACGGGTCTCATCCACCGAGCTCTTCAGGGATTCCAACTGCTCCTGCAGGCCGGATAATTTATTTTCTTCTTCCCCCACCTGCTGACGGGTAAAGACGATGCTTTCTTCCAATCCTTTTAGCTGTCCTTCGCCTTTCAACAGGAATTCCTGCAGGCTGCTCTCCTTTTCCTTCAGGAAATTGAGACGCTGTGAGGCAAGGTTCTTTTCATTCTCTTTGGTCCGCAGGTTCTGTAACAGGTCATTGAACTCATGTTGCATGGATTGTAAGGCCCGTTCCTTCTCGATAAAGCCTACCTTCTCCTGCTCGAGTCCAGCCTCTTCCTGCGCTATCTCTGCGTCAAGCCGCACTTTTTTGTTCATTTCAGCATCCGACTGCTCATTGAGCTCCCGATAGGTAAGATTGAACCCTTCCAGGGCAGCCTTGGCCAGTTCAATGCTCAATTCCCGGTATTCCTTCTTGATCTCGTAGTATTTCTCGGCTTTCTTCGCTTGGTTCTCCAGGCTTTTCAGCTGGTTATTGATCTCAAATAAAAGGTCTTCGATACGGGCAAGGTCCTGTTCGGTGGCGTCCAGTTTTTGCCTTGCCTCCTTCTTCCTCGTCTTATAGATAGTAACGCCGGCAGCCTGTTCGAGCATGCGGCGACGGCTGTTCTCCTTGTCCTTGATGATATCGTCCACCATACCCAGCTCGATGATCGCATAGCTGTCCGTACTGACCCCAGTATCCATAAAGAGGTTCTGGATGTCCTTCAGCCGGCAGGATACGTCATTCAGCCGGTACTCGCTCTCCCCGCTCTTGTAGAATTTCCGCGTGACGGTCACGGTACTAAATTCGGTGGGCAGCAGATTCCTCGTATTTTCAAAGGTCAGGCTCACTTCCGCCAGACCAGAGGCCGAGCGGGTCTTACTGCCATTGAATACCAGGCTCTCCAGGTTCTCCGAACGCAGATGGCTGATCTTTTGCTCACCTATCACCCAGCGGATACTGTCGATGATATTGCTTTTGCCACAACCATTAGGGCCGATAATACCGGTTATCCCCTCATCAAAACTAAGATGGGTCTTGTCGGCAAAACTCTTGAAACCTTTAATATCTAAGCTCTTTAATCGCAAATTGCAAGTATTTATTTGTGAACTACGCCCACCTAGGCGAACGGCAAACCTACATTTAAAAAGTGTAATTCGTATCTAATTTGCTGAAATCTCATCCGGCCTGTTGAAAAGTAGTGAATAAGTGAGTTGGAGGGAACATATAAACCAATTATATTTATTTAAAATGCGGCATTTTCTAACTTTATGCCCTATTTTAACCCTTGAAATAGATCAAATAACACTACTTATGACTAATTTTATCGTTCCCATTGACTTTTCAGAGACTTCCAAGAACGCAGCCCGCTTTGCGGCCCATCTCACCACCCTGGTGCCTGACTCCCACCTTATTCTATACAATGTGTTCGATACGCTTGAGACAGGTTCGGATAGCAGTGTCCTGAGTACAGCCGGAGATGAGGATGCCA
>Ga0181534_10002743_pt1 | contig 10752 bp, 4 predicted proteins | sample PEATcosm2014_Bin_37_FD_119758 | JGI IMG/M metagenome (GOLD analysis project Ga0181534, IMG submission 119758) | Peatland microbial communities from MTU Mesocosm Facility, Houghton, MI, USA - PEATcosm2014_Bin17_10_metaG | ecosystem: Environmental > Terrestrial > Soil > Wetlands > Peat | place...
CCTGGGCATGGCGCTGGTGGCGGCGGGCTTCCCCCTGTACTGGCTGCGGGCCGGCATTCCCAGCGCCTTCACCGGCCTGGCCCTCTGCGGGGCCGGCGCCTCCACCTTCTACCCCCTGGCCCTGTCCCAGGCGGTGGCCAGTTCCGGAGGGCGGTTCCGCCGGGCCAACGGTTATGCCCCCATCGCCTCGGGGCTCGCCCTGGGGCTGGCGCCGCTCGCCCTGGGCCGGTTGGCCGACCGCCACACTCTGCGCACCGCGTTGCTGGCCATCCCCGTGGGTGTCCTGGCCATGCTCACCCTCCTCACCGCGCGGAGGTGGACCCGGGGAAGGTCAAGCACCCTTTAAATCCGGTGTTTGCGCAATTCCCTTTCGGCCAGGTCCGGGGACGGATCCTGGAACCGGAGGGCCACCTCCCGGAAAGACTCGGCGGTTGCGACGAAGGCGTCCAGGATGTCCGGGTCGAAATGGCTGCCGCGGCCGTTCAACATTAATTTCATGGCAGTCTCATGGGAAAGGGCAGGCTTGTAGACCCGACGGCTGATGAGCGCATCGTAAACATCCGCCACCGCCATGAGCCGGGCCGAGATGGGAATGGCGTCCCCCTTCAACCCCGCCGGATAGCCGGATCCATCCCATTTCTCCTGGTGCCCCTCGGCGATCTCCTTGGCGATGGCCAGGAACGCCACCGGGGTGCCCAGCTGCCGCTCCGCGGCCTCGATGGCCGCCCGGCCCAGGGTGGTATGCCGCTTCATGATCTCGAACTCCTCGGGCGTCAGCCGCCCGGGCTTCAACAGGATGCTGTCGGGAATGCCCACCTTGCCGATATCGTGAAGCGGCGCGGACTTGAACAGCAGGTCCAGGTTCTCCTCGGTGAGGAAGGCCCGGAACCTCGGGTGGCTCCGCAGTTCCCGCGCCAGCAGGCGAACATAATGCTGGGTGCGGCGGATGTGGGCGCCGGTCTCGTTGTCCCTGGTTTCGGCCATGGACGCCATGGTCAGGATGGTGACGTCCTGGATCGCCGCCACCTCCCGGGTCCGGCGGGCCACTTCCCGTTCCAGGTACAGATTCTGGCTCTTCAGGAAATCCCGGATTCCCTTCAGCTTGAGGTGGTTGCCCACCCGGGACAGCAGGATGGGCGGACTGACCGGCTTGGCCAGGTAGTCCACCGCCCCCATTTCCAGGCCGCGCCGCTCATCCTCGGGCCGGTTCCGGCCGGTGAGGAAGATCACCGGGATATCCCGGGTCCTCGGGTCGAGCTTCAGCCGGCGCATCACATCGTAGCCATCGCTCCCGGGCATCATGACGTCCAGCAGGATGAGGTCGGGCTGGGGCGCCTCGACCGCGCGGCGAAGGCCCTGCTCCCCGGAGCCGGCGAGCTTGACCCGGTACAGTCCCTCCAGCAGGCCGGCCATGACCGCCAGGTTGTCCGGGTTGTCGTCGACCACCAGAACGGTCTCCCCCTCTTTGGCCACCGCTTCGCCGGCGGGGATCCCCGGGCCGGCGACGGGGTGGACCGGGAGCCTGAGCCTGAGCTGCCTGGCCAGTTCGGCCGTGCGGATTTCCAGGCCATCCACCAGGCTGTCCAGGGTCTCCCGGGTTCGCCCCTGGTGGATCGACCGTTCCAGGCTCCCCGCCCACTGCTCCAGGGGGCCGGCCCCGAGGTTGCCCAGGAGTCCCTTGGCGGTGTGGGCCATCCGCTCGGCGGCCTCCCTGTCGCCGTCTTCCAGGGCCCGCCGGATCTCGGCCGGATCCACCCCCCGCCCGGCGGCGAAGCTCCGCAGCAGGCCCAGGTAGACCGCCCTCTTGCCCTGGGCCCGATTCAAGCCGGCAGCGACGTCCAGCCCTGGTATCCCGCTGGGCAACTCCTCGGCGGGTCCGTCCACCGAGGCAGCCCCGGGGCCGGAGCCGCCGCCGGTGGGACCGGGGGGGAGCCACCGCCCCACCTCCCGCCAAAGCTCCTGGGGATCCAATGGCTTGGCGATATGGCCATCCATGCCCGCGGCCCGGCACCGCTCCGGGTCGCCGGGCCTGGCGCTTGCCGTAAGGGCCACGATGGGCAGGTGGGCCAGGGCCGGGATCCGGCGGATTTCGGCGGTGGCCGCCAACCCGTCCATGACCGGCATCTGGACATCCATCAGCACCAGGTCGTAGGGGTTCTCGCTCACCATGCGCACCGCCTCGGCGCCATTTTCCGCCACCTCCACGCCGAATCCGGCCTCCCGGAGCAGCTCCACGGCGATCTCCCGGTTGGTCCCGTCGTCCTCCGCCAGGAGGATCCGGACCGGAGCCGGGACCGGTTGCCTCCCGGCCCCAGCCTGCTGGACGGCCGCCCCGCCCGGGCTCGCCCCCTTGCCCAGACGCAGCTCGAACCAGAAGGTGCTGCCCTGTCCCGGCTCGGATTCCACCCCCAGCTCACCGCCCATGAGGGCCACCAGATCCTTGCAGATGGCAAGACCGAGGCCGGTGCCCCCGTGTTTGCGGGCGATGGACGGATCCCCCTGATGGAACGACCGGAACAGCCGTTCCCGCTCCGGTCCGCTCAGGCCGAGGCCGGTATCCCGGACGGAAAAGTGGAGCAGCACGCCCTCCCCGGTATCCTCCACCAGGTCGACCCGGACCTGGACTCCGCCCCTTTCAGTGAACTTGACCGCATTGTCGGCCAAATTGATCAGGACCTGCCCCAGCCGGCCGGGATCTCCGGTCAGCCAGGCGGGTATCCTCGGGTCTGATGCGAAGGCCAGGACCAACCCCTTGGCGGCGGCCTGGTGCGCCAGGAGGTCCTCGACCTTGCCCAGCACCGTTGCCAACGGGAAGTCCACCCGCTCCAGTTCCACCTTGCCCGCCTCGAGCTTGGAGGCGTCCAGCACGCCGTTGAGCATGGCCAGGAGATGCTCCGCGGTCGCGAGAATCCTGCCCAGGGTCCGGTTGGGGTCAGCCTTCAGGCCCAGGTGGGCCATGCCGATGATGGCGTTCAGGGGAGTCCTGATCTCATGGCTCATGTTGGCCAGGAAATCCGCCTTGGCCTTCGCCGATTGTTCGGCCAGCCGTTTGCCTTCGACCAGAACGGCCGCCAGATCCTCCCGGTGCCGGCTGGCCTCCAGGATCCGGCGCCGCCGTTCCAGCCAGACCGCCCCGGCCAGGAACGCCGTGAGGAAGACCATGGCCGACAGCAGAACCCGGTCCAGCGGCCCGAACAGGGAGTCGGGATCGGCCAGCCCGACGAGTTTCCAGGCGCCCCCCGGATCCTGCCAATCGATCACCTGTTCCACGCTGCTGCGAAAACGGGAATCCCTGGCCAGAACCCGGGGTTCACGGCCAGCGAATGCCGGGGCGGTGCGGGGCGCCCGCCGGGCCAGGGCGGCCTGGGCCTGGCCGCCCTCCACCCGGAACAGCCAATCCGGCACATTGGCCGAGAACACCACGCCTTCCGGGGATACCAGGGCAAAACGTCCCGTTTCCCCCTGCAGCAGCGCGTCCACCTCCTGGAAGCCCATTTTCGCAACCACCACGCCCACCGGAACCCCATCAGCCCCATGCGCCACCGGTGCCGCCACGTACAGCCCCCGTTCCCCCGATCGGCCGCCCAGGGCTGCATAACTGTTGCTATGGCCATGGATGGCCGCCTGGAAGTAGGGACGCAGCCCCAGATGGCGCGGCGGCAGCGGCGGATTCGGTTCCAGGGCGTTGCCCACCACGATCCCGGCCCGGTCCAGGACAAAGGCGTTTTCCGCGCCGATGGTGCCGGAGAAGCGCAGAAGCAGCCGTTCCATCCCGGGATCGTGGGCGGGCAGGCTCCCGGCGGCCAGCCGCCGGATGCCATCCTGGGTGCTGCCCAGGGTGGTGACGGCCCCCAGCGCCCGGGACTCGCCGGGCATGGCCTCGAGGCTGGCGCCCAACCGCTGGCACCGGCGCCGGAATTCGGTAAGCCGGCGCCGGTTCACCTGCCACTCGGTACAGGGGGTCACCAGAAGGGCTGCCACGGCAGCGAAGGCACAGGATTTCCAATAACGCATCATCACTGCCGCCCGGGCAGAAGGTGGGAAAGATATGAATACAAAATATTAATATATTCAGTTTCTCTCCGCCCGCAATCCATGGGCCGAAAAATAGGCTACCGAACCCTTGAAAAGTCTAATCTATTAAACTTCAACTCCTTGTTATTCAGCGGTCCCACCCTCTCCTTCCCTGACCGTACCGATGTCCCCGGATTCGCCCCTCCATCAACCGGACTGGCTCGCTGCCCATCAGCCGAGCGTGGGGCGCTATGTCCTGGGGCCCATCCTGGGCCAGGGCGGAGCCGGGGAAGTGCGGGAAGCCTGGGACGTGGTGCTCTGCCGGACGGTGGCCCTCAAGGTGCTCCGGAAGATGGAACCGGTGGGACTGATCCGCTTCATGCACGAAGCCCAGATCCAGAGCCGGATCGTCCATCCCAACATCTGCCGCATCTACGATGTGGACAACGGCGGCGGGGTGCCCAAGATCGCCATGCAGCTGGTCCGGGGGCCGACGCTGGCCCAGGTGGCCCAGGAACTCACGGTCAAGGAGGTGGTCACCCTCCTCGCCCAGGTGGCCGAGGCCATCCACGCCGCCCACCGGGTGCAGCTCATCCACCGGGACCTCAAGCCGTCCAATATCCTGCTGGAACAGGATGCCGAGGGCGTCTGGATCCCGTACGTGTGCGATTTCGGGCTGGCGGTGGCCCTGGATGAGCCCACCCTCACGCTCGGCCCGGGCCTCATGGGCACGCCGGCCTTCATGGCGCCCGAGCAGATCCTCGGCCAGCGGCACCGGGTGGGCCCGGCCACGGACATCTATGCTCTGGGCGGCACCCTCCACTACGCCCTCTACGGCGCTGCCCCCGGCGGGCTGCCGGACAACGGCGCGCCCCTGGAACTGCGCCGGCACGGGATCTTCGAGCCGTTCCGCCACCCCAGCCCCGACTTGCCCAGGGACCTGGAGACCATTCTGCGCAAATGCCTGGATCCCGACCCGGATCGCCGCTACGGTTCAGCCCTGGCCCTGGCCGAGGATCTCTGGCTGTTCCGGAACGGGGCGCCCATCCACGCCCGGCCGATCGGGGCCCTGGAGCGGGTCTGGCGCCGTTCGCGCCCCTACCGGGCCGTGGCCTTGCTGGCCTTCCTGGCCCTGTGCGGCATCCTGGCCGGCCGGGTGGCGGAAAAGGCCAGCCTGACCCGGGAGCAGACGGTCCGGTCCGAGTGGACCCGGTTCTTCGTCCTGGAGGCCGCCGACATGGAGAAGGAGATGCGGCTCGAAAAGATGATGCCCATCCACGACATGCGGCCGGCCAAGGCCCGGCTCCAGGCCCGGATGGAAGCCATCCGGGCCCAGATGCGGACCCTGGGTCCCGGAGTCCAGGGACCGGGGCACTATGCCCTGGGCCTTGCCGCCTTCCTGCAGAGCGACTACGCCGGGGCCCGGCAGGAGCTGGAACAGGCCTGGGCCCTGGGCTACCAGGAGCCCGAGGAGGCCTGGCTGCTCGCCAACAGCCTGGTGGTCTCCGCCGGGGAGATCAACAACGCGGCCATCTTCGCCACCGGGGCCCCGGCCCCGGACTCCGCCGCCGTGGCGGAACGGGCCCAGGCGCTCTTCCTGCGCGGCAGAGCGGCCCAGGGCAGCCGGCCCCAGTTCGCCGAAGCCATGCTGGCCTTCTCCAAACAGGATTATCCCGCGGCCGCGGCCAGCGCCCACGCCAGCATCGTCGCCCAGCCGTGGCGCTTCGAAGCGGCCGCCCTGGAATCCATGAGCCTCTCGGCCCTGGGCCGGCAGCGCTATGACGCGGGCGACCTGAGGGGCGCCGAGACCCGGTACCGGCAGGCCATGACCGCCGCCCAGCGGTTCATCGCCATCGGCCCCAGCGACGACTTCACCAACCACGTCTATTTTCTGGCCGGCACCCGGCTGGCGATGCTGCTGGGGAGCCGGGGCCGGCCCAGCCTGGACCTGCTCCAGAGGCTGCGGACCCGCTGCGCCACCGCCTTGACCATGGATCCCAGGCAGCCCGAGCTCCAGGACGACTGGATCCGGATCAACATCATAAGCGCTTTGCGCCTCCGGGATCTGGGCCGGGATGACGGACCGGCGCTCGATTCCACCCTGGCCTACCTGGAAACCTGGGCCCGGGCCCCCCTGACGGTGGAACTGAGGACCCACCGGATGCTGCTCCATTGGCACCTGGCAGAGCGGAACTTCGCCCTGGGCCAGGACCCGGGGCCGGAACTCGAGGCGGCGCTCAAGGACCTGGGCCACACCGGCTCCTTCCTGCACCGGGACTACCTGGGGGATATCCTCAACTTCAAGGCCCGGGTCGAGATGGGGCGGGGCTTGGATCCCCGGCCGACCCTGGACCAGGCCCTGGACCGGATGAATCCCCTCCTGGAGCGGGATCCCTCCTGGACCGCCTGCGAAACCATCGCCAAGTCCTGGTACCTGAGGGCGGCGTGGGAGGAAGGCCACGGCCAGGATGCCCGGACCAGCCTCGACCATGCCCATGCCATGGCCAACTGGACCTTGCGGATCAACCCCCGCTCGGCGGCCGGCCAGGAGCTCGAAGCCATGATCGAAGCCCTTGCCGTTGGCGACTCCGCAAAGAACCAAGGCCCCCTGCTGAAGGAGGCCCGGAACCTCAAGTCCGGCTGCAGAGCCCCCAGGGGCGAGGTGCCGCCCAGGATGAGCGGAATGCGGGGCTGACGACAGCGCCCAAATGCCATCGATTGTGCCGCCAGCCAAAGAAACGAACCTGGGCCCTTCTTCCATCAAGATGGATTCCGCCCCCTGACAACCGGCGCAAATACCTTATATTGGATTTGTATAAAATAATAATTAACAGTTGGACTGCCTCTGCCCGATCCATGGAACCCGACGCGCCCCAGCTCCGCCCCCAATGGCTTGACGCCAACCATTCCAGGGATGGGCGCTACGTTCTGGGTCCGCTCCTGGGCCAGGGCGGAATGGGCGAAGTCCGGGAAGCCTGGGATGTGGTCCTGTGCCGGTCCGTCGCCCTGAAAGTGCTGAGAAGGATGGATCCGGTCAGCCTGCTCCGCTTCATGCGGGAAGCCAAGGCCCAGAGCCGGGTGGCCCACCCGAATATCTGCCAGATCTACGACGTCGACAGCTCCGAGGGTGCGCCCAGGATCGCCATGCAACTGGTGCGGGGGCCGACCCTGGCCGATGCAGCCGGGACCCTGGCGCCGGCCCAGGTCGCGGAGATCCTGGCCCAGGTGGCCGATGCCGTCCACGCCGCTCATCGGCTCCGGCTGATCCACCGGGATCTGAAACCTTCCAACATCCTGCTGGAACGGTCGGCGGACGGCACATGGTTCCCTTACGTCTGCGATTTCGGCCTGGCCATCGCCCTGGGCGAGGCCACCCTGACCGCCGGCCAGCAGGTCAACGGCACCCCGGCCTATATGGCGCCGGAACAGGTACAGGGGGACCGCACCCGGATCGGGCCGGCCACCGACGTCTTCGCCCTGGGCGGAACCCTGTATTTCGCCCTCCATGGCCACCCACCCAAGGGGGCCCCGGCCGAGGGGGAATCCCCGGCGGAGGCCGGGGCGGACCCTGCGGCCAGGCCGGTGCCCCGGGATCTGGATCGCATCATCGGGAAGTGCCTGGACCCCGATCCGGAGCTCCGCTACCGGTCGGCCGCCGCCCTGGCGGAGGACCTGCGGCACTTCCTTCGCGGCAGCCCGGTCCATGCCGGTCCCACCGGATTCATCGGCCAGATTTGGCGGTGCTGGCGCAAGACCTGGAAGGTCGCCCTTCCGGGAGCCCTCGCGGCCGGTTCGCTCCTGGCCGGACTGGAGCTGGAACACCGGCACCGGACCCTTGAACTGCAGCGGCGGGCGGAATGGGCCAGGACCTACGGCTCCGAGGCCGCGGAAATGGAACAGGAACTCCGGCAGGAGATGATGCTGCCCGCCCACGACCTGAGACCAGCCTATGCCCGGTTGAGGACACGGCTGGAAACCATCCGCGCCCTGCTGCCGGCCCAGGGCAAGGACGCCCAGGGACCCGGCCGTTATACCCTGGGCCTCGGCCTGTTCCTGCTGGGGAATTTCGCCGGCGCCCGGATGGAGTTCGAACAGGCCCGGGCTGCGGGATTCCAGGGGCCCGAAGTCGAGCTTCCGGCCCGGGCCATGGCCGGCGTCCTGGCCCAGGCGGACCAGGAATCCAGGTTCGTCACCGGCAGGGCGCTCCCCCCTTCGGCCAGGGCGTTGCCGGTGGCGGAAGCGGAGACCCTGTTCCGGCAGCAGCGGCCTCCGGCTTTCGAACCGGACGAATACGTCCTGGCCCTTCTGGCATTCATGCGCCAGGACTACGCCCAGGCCGCTGTCCATGCCAGGGCCGCCATCCCGGCCCAACCCTGGCCCTCGGCCGTGCTGGAATGCGCCTGTCTCACCGCCCTGGGCCAGGAAGCCTTCGATGCGGGCGACTTCATTCTGGCGGAAGCGCGCTATGGCCAGGCCATGGACGTGGCCCGCCGGTTCGCCCAGGCGGACCAGAGCGATGAACGGATCCACCATGCCTACCTGTTGGCCGCCCGGCGGCTGGCGACCCTCCGGCTGGAACGGGGCGAACCTTCGCTCCCGTTCCTTTCGAGCCTCCAGACGTTTGCCGCCCAGGCCCGGCAGCTGAACCCCGACAATCCCGACCTCCAGGACGACTGGCTGGGGCTGGCCGTCCTGAAAGCCATGGCACTGGCGGAAAGGGACCGGGATCCGGTGCCGGAACTGGATTCGGCCCTGGCCTTCTTCACCGCCCAGGTCCGGGAACCCTTCACGGTGGAACTGCGGGCCGACCGGATGCTGATCCATTGGCAGCTGGCCGAGTGGGCGTTCCGCCGCGGCCTCGACCCGGACCCATCCCTGGCCAGGGCCCTGGAGGATCCGGGCCATACCCCATTCCTGGGCCGGGATTACCTGGGCGACATCCTCAACTTCAAGGCCCGGGTCGAGGCCTCCCGGGGGCGGGATCCCAGACCGGTCCTGGATCAGGCCCTGGCCCGGATGCGGCCGCTGCTGGGGCCGGCGGCCCCGCGCACGCTCCGCCGGACCGCGGCCCGATCCTGGCTCATCCGCGCCGAATGGGAAGCCGCCCACGGGCTGGATTCCCGCCCCAGCCTGCAGCAGGCCAGGGCGCTGGAGGACCGGCTCAGGATGCCAGTCCCGGATCGCCGTCCCTGAACCGGATCCAGCCTCTCTTGGCGATGTATCTCGTGAACTTGACCATCCTCCGGACCGCCTCGTCCAGGTCGTCGCCGGTCGTTTCGCTCTGGATCCGGGCGACGTCCAGGACACTGCGGGTTCCGTCCATGCTCAGCCAAGCCGAGGAGGACAGCGCGTCCAGTTCGATTTCGCACACCGCCTGGCCATGGACAAGCCGCGCCATCAGCCGCTTCAGGGGGTGGACCGCGAGTTCCAGCACCACCCTGCCCGCATCGGTGACCCGGAACCGGCGATGGCGGATTTCAGGAACATAGAGCACGAAGTTGTACTTGTCCTTGGCGTGATCCTGCCGGGCCATCATGCCTTCACCCGGCGCAGGGAGTACCAGTAGACCCATCCGCCCAGCAGGACGAACATGACCAATGCCAGCAGGCTGCTCTTGGCCATGGCCGGAAACAGCTTCATCCCGAAAGCGATGTTGATCTGGAGGGCGGCGAACAGCCCCACGGCGATCCCCATCAGGGCGTCCCCCGCCACGATCCCGGAGGCGAGCAGAATCCCCTTGTCCACGGCCTTTTCATGGGGGGCTTGCTTCGCTTTCCGTTCCACCAGATTCCGGATGATGCCGCCCGCGAACACCGCCGCGGTCATGCCGATGGGCAGGTAGATGCCGAGCGCGACGGCGAGGATCGGAATGTCCACCAGGAAGCAGAACAGCGCCAGCGCCATTCCCACCGCGACCAGGGTCCACGGCAGCTGGGCTGTCATGATGCCCTGCACGATCATCTTCATGAGCGTCGCCTGGGGCGCCGGAACGGCCTGGCTGCCGATTCCGTAGGCCTTGTTCAGCAGCATCAAGGTGCCGGCCGCGGCGATGGCCGCCACCGAAAGCGCGACGAACATGCCGGCCTGGATGTTCCTGGGATTGCCGCCGATGACGAAGGTCGTCTTGAGGCTCTGGGCAGTCCCGCCCGCCACGGCGATGGCGATGCAGATCACCCCGCCGATCATGAGCGCGGTGGTCATGCCGTGATTGCCGGTGTTGCCCATGAGCTTCAGCACCGTGGTGACGATGAGGAGCGCGGCGATGGTCATGCCCGAGACCGGGTTGTTGGAGGCGCCGATCAGGCCGACCATCCTGCCCGACACGACCGCGAAGAAGAAGCTGAAGACCACGGCCATGAGTCCGCCCGCCAAGCCTCCGCCCACCACCGGAACGAGCCAGACCAGGAGGAAGCCCAGCACCGCCGCGCCGATGACCCAGGTGAGGGGCGCCTCATGGTCCATCCGGCTCACCTTGCCGGTCGCGCCTTTGCCCATGCCCGCCGCGGCCTGCTTGAAGCTGCTGACCAGGGTGGGGAAGGAGCGCAGCAGGGATATGAAGCCTCCGGCAGCGACCGCGCCGGCGCCCACATACCGGATGTAATTGGACCAGATGGCATTGGCGTCCATCTGCGCGACCGGCACCGTGGAAGGGTAGAGCGGGTGCGGCATTCCGGATCCGAACAGTTTCAGCAGGGGGATCAGCGCCAGCCAGGCGATGACCGACCCGCCGAACATCAG
>Ga0181534_10002744_pt1 | contig 10752 bp, 11 predicted proteins | sample PEATcosm2014_Bin_37_FD_119758 | JGI IMG/M metagenome (GOLD analysis project Ga0181534, IMG submission 119758) | Peatland microbial communities from MTU Mesocosm Facility, Houghton, MI, USA - PEATcosm2014_Bin17_10_metaG | ecosystem: Environmental > Terrestrial > Soil > Wetlands > Peat | place...
CGGCGCAGGCAGCACCGCGACGGAGGTGGCGCGATCGGTCATTCCGCGGCCGACGCAGGCGGGCAAGACGGTCGCCGTTCTGCCGCTGAGCGGGGGGCCCGACGAGGACGCGTACATCGCCGCGGGGCTCACGGACGACCTGATCGACACGCTCTCGATGACGCGGGGGCTCCTCGTCCGTCCGCGCGGCGTCGTCGCGCGCTTTCGCGGCACCGATCGCGCGCCGTCGGACGTCGGGCGCGAGCTCGGCGTGCAGGCGATCGTCGAGGGCTCCGTGCGGAGACTGGGCTCGGAGATCCGCGCCTCGGTCCGGGTGATCGGGGTCGAGGACGGCTTCCAGCTCTGGGCGAATCGCTTCACGGCCCCGCTCGCGGACCTGCTCGTCGTGAGCGACACGGCGGCCCGCGCGATCGCCGACGTGCTGACGGCAGACCTCGAGCTCCACGTCCGCACGGCGGTGCAGGATCCGGCGGCCATCGAGCTCTACTTGCGTGGGAAGGAAGAGTACTGGCGCACGTGGCACAAGAGCGCGACCGGCGCGGCGGCCCTCTTCGATCGCGCGCACGCGCTCGCGCCGGACGACCCGAAGATCCTCGCGGCGGCCGCGATGGCGCACGCGCGCTGCGTCTTCTGGGGCGACGAGCCGCGCGAAGAGAACCGCCGCATCGCCCGGGAGCTCGCCGAGCGCGCCGTCCTCGTGGCGCCCGACGTCGGCGACGCGTGGGCCGCCGCCGCGAGCTTCTACCTCAACGTGGGCGACGCGCCCCAGGCGGCGCGTGCGCTTCGCCAGGGGCTCCAGCGCGCCCCGAACTTCGCGTCGCTCCAGGACATGCTCGGGCGCCTCCTCGGCGAGGTCGGCGCCGTCGACGAGGCCATCGTGCGCCTCGAGATCGCGCTCGGCCTCGACCCGACCCTCGTCGCCGCACGGCAGGAGCTCTCCCGCCTCTACTTCATGGCCGGCGACCGGGCGCGCGCCGACGCGCACCTCGACGCCATCGCGCCGGGCGAGCCCTCGGTGTCGCGAGACGTGGCCCGCGCGCGGCTCCGGCTCTGGGGGAAGGACCCCCCCGTGCCCGTCCCCGAGGCGACCGAACCGGGCACTTACATGCGGATCTACAGCGAGTTCGCGCGGAGCGGCGTGCTCACGCCCGACCAGCGGGCGTTCATGAGGAGTCGAGTGGCGGAGACGGCGGCCCGGCTGCGGCCCCTCTTCCTGCAGCGCAACGCGGAGATCTTCGCGGTGGCGGGGGACGTGGACGGCGCGCTCGAGTCGATCGGGGACGCGATCGCGGGAGACCTCATCGACCTTGGATGGATGGACCGATGTCCGGTGCTGGCAGACGTGCGGAAGGATGCGCGGTGGCCGGCGCTCTATGCTGTGGTCGCGGAGCGGGGGCGGAGCATCCTCGAGGCTCTCGGGCGCACTTGAGCGCCTGATGCCAAGCCTCGCTCGAACACGCCGGCGCTGATGATCGTCGACCCCGACGTCGACGGCAACGGCTCGACATGGTCGTAGGCCGAACCTACTTCCCTCCCCAGTTGACCTCGACGCGCGCGGTGACGGTCAGGTACGACGGGTACGTCCCGAGCTCCGTGAAGAGGAAGTGCTCGCGGATCGAGAGCCCGACGGCCCAGCGGCGGGTGAGGAGGTAGTCTCCTCCCACGGCGACCTCGCCTCCCGGCAACGGCATCGCGCTCGGGAGCGAGCCGCCCGCGAGGTAGTACGCCCCTCCGAGGACGCCGAAGTAGGGGACGAACTGGACGATGTCGAGCTTGTAGATGACGCCAGCGTCGGCGTTCCATACGTACTGTGGCCGGTTGAGCGGCGCGCCGGTGGCCACGATCGGGTCGAGGTCGACGACGCCGCAGGCCGCCTCCGTGACGAAGTCGAACTGGTCGGTGAGCCTCAGGCTGTAGTGGAGGCCGAACTGGATGCCGGTCTGGGTCGCCTCGTTGTTCACGCTCAGCATCGCCGTGCCGACGTCGATGCCGAGCCCCTGGCTCCGCTCCCAGGCGCTCGCCGGTGTGGGCACGACCAGGGCGGCGAGACCCGCGAGCGTTGCGACGACAGCGGCGGCGGCTCGCATCGCCCAGGTGCGTAACACTGCGGCATCACCGCCACAAAAGAAAGCCGGCGTCTCCGCCTGCGAGAGGCTGGAGACGCCGGCAGTGCGTCGCGGGCGCTGGGTCTACTTCGCTTCCGCGAGCGCGCGCTCGATCACCTTGCGGAACTTCGGGTACGGCTGCGCGCCGTTGATGAAGTAGCCGTTGATGAGGAACGCGGGGGTGCCGCTGATGCCGATGTCGTTGCCTGCCTTCGCGTCCGCGTCGACCTCGGGCTTGTGGCTCTGGCTATCGAGCGCGGCCTTCCACTTGTCCATGTTGAGGCCGAGCTGCTGCGCGTAGCCGTCGAGGGCCTCGCGCTTGAGGCCGTCGGCCTTGTCCTTGCTCGGCTGGTTTGCGTAGAGCAGGTCATGCATCTTCCAGAAGCCGTCGGAGCCCTTCTGCTTGAAGGCCTCCATCGACGCCTGCGCCGCGAGCGGCGCGTCCGGGTGCATGGGGAGGGGCATGTTGCGCCAGACGAACTTGACCTTGTCGCCGTAGTTCTTCATGACCTCGTTGACCGAGTCCTCGGCGCGCTTGCAGAAGGGGCACTGGAAGTCGGAGAACTCGACGATGGTGACCTTGGCGTTCGCGTTGCCGCGCGACGGGGCGTTCGGCGGGACCGGGAGGCTCTTTCTCTCGAGCTCCGGCGCGCCCTTCCCGTCCTTGATGAGCGTGTCGTAGAGGGACGAGGCCGGCGTCCCCTTGGCGAGCAACGCCTGGGTCTTGGTGAGCTCGTCGTCGATGATCTCGGAGAACTTGTCGAGGGGCTGCGCGCCGACGAGGCGCCGGCCGTTGACGAAGAAGTGCGGCGTGCCGCTCGCCTGCATGTCGTCGCCGAGGTCGGCGTCGGCGTCGATGACCGACTTGTACTTGTGGGTCTTCATCGCGTCGCGGACCTTGTCGATGTTGAGCCCCGCGTCGATCGCGACCTTCTCGAGGTCGGCGTCTTCCAGCTTGGGCTGCGACGCGAAGAGCTTGTCGTGGACGTCCCAGAAGCCCTTGTCCCCCTTCTCGGCGCGGGCCTCGAGGGCGACCTCCGCGGCCGGCTCGGCGCGCGGGTGGAAGGGGAGCGGCTCGTTCTTCCAGACGAAGCGGACCTTGTCGCCGTACTTGTCCTGGATCTGCTTGATGGTCGGCTCGACCCGGCTGCAGTACGGGCACTGGAAGTCGGAGAACTCGATGATCGTGATCTGCGCGCTGTTCGAGCCCTTGACCGGGCTCTGCCCGACGGGGACCTTGAAGACGGTGGTCGTGTCTTCCTTCGGTTTCTCGGGCTGATCCTGCTTGGCGGCCGCCGGGGCGTTCGCCTTGTTCTCCTTCGACATGACCACGTAGATCTGGTCCTTCGGCGTGCCGGACTTCAGCTTCGCCTGGGCCTTCTCGAGCTCCTGATCGACGACGGCCTTGAACTTCTCGTACGGCTGCGCGCCGGAGACGAGCACGCCGTTGATGAAGGCCGCCGGGGTGCCGTTCACGCCGACCTGACCGGCGAGCGCGTCATCCTTCTCGACCTTGTCGGCCCAGGTGTGGGCAGCGATGCCCGCCTTGAACTTGGCGAGGTCGACGCCCGCCGCCTGCGCCCACGTCTCGTACGACTCCGGCGAGAGCGACGACTGGTTCTTGAAGGCGGTGTCGTGGAACTTCCAGAAACCCTCGCTCCCCTTGAGCGCGAAGACCCCCTGCGCGGCCTCGGCGGCGGGCTTGGCGTTGGGGTGGAACGGGAGCGGCTTGTTCTTCCACACGACGCGGATCTTGTCCGGGCCGTAGGCCGCCTTCAGCTGGTCGATGGAGGGCTCGACCTTCGAGCAATACGGGCACTGGAAGTCGGAGAACTGAACGATGGTGACGGGGGCCGTCCGGCTGCCCCACACGGGGTCGTTGCTCGTGACCGGGATGGGAGAGTCGGAGTCGGCCCAGTTGCCGGTGGAGGCCGTGGACGAGTTGTCGGCGGTCGAGCCGGCGGCGTTCGGGTGCCGCGAGTCGATGCCCCACATGATGGCGGCACCGGAGAGGAAGCAGAGGATGAACCCGACGACGGCGACACCAATGTTGATGCCGGCCCCTTCGGGGTCGTGTTGATTCGTTGTGGACATGAGAATTTCACCTGGAGATTCGAGAACGTGATGTTCATTCGGGAGACGCAGGGAAATGCCCGCGTGTCCTCCACGATGCGCTCGGCCGAGTTGGCGGAGCGTGACGGAGAGAGAGCGTCGCGCCCGCCGAGGCAAGGCGTCGACAGAAGGGTCGCTGAGCTGAAGGTTCCACCGTCCCGACCAGAGGGTGGTCAGAGCTCGCCGGTCCCGAGCCTACTCGCGACGCTCCTCCTTCCCCGAACTGTGGCGAAAGGAGCGTACGGCGGAGCGTGACCTCCCTTTCCCCGATGTCGAGGAAAGGGCGGTGGATGGGGGCGAAGGACGCCAACCCGGGTTGGTGACGGTGAGTGAACGGTCCGCGAGGGTCCGCGTTCCGTATGGGGAGCGCTGGTCGTCCGCCTACCGCGGCGGCCGTTCGAGCTCCGACCTCACCCCTGCGCGCTCGGCGTCCTGCGCTTCGGAGGCGCGGCCGAGGTCGGTCGGGGGGGCCATGAAGTGCCTGGGCGGCGGTGTGATTACGGCCTCGGTATCGGTGGGCTGCGGAAGACGGTGAGACCGCTCACCCCGGTGATAGGCCTGGTCGTCGAAGGTGTCCCCGTCGCAGCCGTCCGTCCGCTCGCCGACGTCGACCGATGCGTCCGGCGCGTCGAGGATGGGGAGTGGGGCCAGCATGCTGGCGCCGCGCTCGTCGCAAACCGGCGCCGCCGCGTGGGCAGGCCGCGCGACGAACCACGCTGCCAAGAGGCAGGCGAAGCCGACGCAGCGACGGAGCCAGAGGGGCATCGACCTTAGTGTGGATCAGACCCCTGGCTTCCGGCAAGCTGTACGCTAGACGCGTGGTTCGCCGTCTCCGCGGGCACAGCCCGCAGCTGACGGAGATGAAGCCATCCGAAGGCGCCCCCCACCCCGGTTCCGAGCAAGGCCCCGGCGGTCACGTCGATCGGGAAGTGGACCCCGAGGTACACGCGCGACCACGCGATGCCGACGGCGGTGCCGGCGACCGCCGCAGAGAGGGCCACGCGGGACCGGCGAGGCGCGTCCCAGGCTGCGGCCGTCACGACGACGAACGCCGCGAGGGTGAAGCTCCCGCACGCATGACCACTCGGGAACGAGGGGTCGGTCGGCGCGGCACAGAGCGCGTGAACCCCGGGTAGAGCCGCGCAAGGACGGACCCGGCCGACGGCAGCCTTGAGCGCGTAGACGGCGACGGCGCTCGCGACGAGCGCACCACCGAGCGACACGGCATACGGGCGAAGGCGCGACAGCCCAAGCGCCGGGACCAGACCCAGCATGACCCACCCGCTGCCGATCGCGCTCAGGGCGAGGGCGAGCCCCGTCAGAGCGCCGCCCGCCGCGTCGTAAAGCGCGAAGAACAGCTGGATGTCGAGGTCGGTGACGGCGGAGGGCACGGTGACACAGGATTGCCATGCGCGGCGCGCGTGGTCTCGAAGTATCGTCCGGGTCCATGAGCCCGAGCCCGCACGTCCTCCGCCGAACCGAAGGGGCCGTCCGCGTCGTCACGCTGGCGCGCCCCGAAAAAAAGAACGCGTTCACGAGCGCCATGTACACGGCGCTCACGGACGAGCTCGTCGCCGCCGACATCGACCCAGGCGTCCGCGTCGTGCTCCTTCAGGGCTCCGGAGGCTGCTTCACCGGCGGCAACGACATCGCCGATTTCATGTCGAACCCGCCGGCGGGGGAGGACAGCCCGGTCTTCCGGTTTCTCCTGCAGATCGTGGACCAGGTGAAGCCGCTCATGGTGGCCGTGGAGGGGCCGGCGATCGGCATCGGCACGACGCTGCTCCTGCATGCCGACTACGTGGTCGCGTCGCGCGACGCTCGCCTCCAGATGCCGTTCATCAACCTGGGCCTCTCGCCGGAGGGGGCCTCGTCGGTGCTCTTGCCACGCATCGTCGGCCAGGCACGGGCCGCGGAGTGGCTCCTCTTCGGCGACCCGATCGACGTCGAGCTCGCCCGCGAGGCGGGGCTCGTGCACGCCGTCGTCGACAAGGCGGAGGTCGAGACGTTCGCCATGGCGCGCGCGACCGCGCTCGCCGGCAAACCGCCGGGCTCGGTGCAGCTCGCGAAAAAGCTGCTCCGCGATCCATGCCGCGCCGAGGTGAAGGACGCGCTTCGGCGCGAGGGGGTGCACTTCGTGCAGCGGCTGGCCTCGGCGGAGGCCGCGGCCGCCTTCCAGGCTTTCTTCACGCGGAAGCGCGACCGAGCGTGAGCGATGACGTCGCGTGCGGGCCGAGCGCACGCGCGGACATCAGCGGATCGGCTTGGTGTTCTCGCTCCTTGCCAGCGCGAGGCTCGCCTGGTCCGTCTCCACGAGGTCCATCCCCGCGATGAGCCCGGCGATCTGCGCGTCGCTCAGGGACGGCTTGGCGGTCTCCGACGGCGCGAGGCGCGTGGGCTCTTGCTCCAGCTTCGGCACCTCCGCGACGTTGGCTTCGATGTCCGCCCTGTGGCGGCTGTCGCGCGGTCCCGAGACGACGGCCGAAGTCGTCGTCTCGGGCTGCCTGGGGAGCGGTTGGTTCTGTTGCGACGCGGCGTGCCGTGCCGCCTCAGCGGGGCGGGATGGTTCCCTTGCGCACACGCCTCCTTTAGGCGCGCGCGAAGTGGGCTCTCTCCGCCGTCGCGGGTGTGACGACGGCTGGCACGAGCGCTGCTTTGTTCGGCGAGCGCGCCGGGCCGAGGGGCCCCGGCAACGGGGTCAGGTCACGATGGTGCGTACTCACGAGCAACGGACGGAGCGGCTCAACCAACTCGAGCAGGCGGTCGACGCCCTCTCGCTTCTACAACCAGACGGCGTGGCGCGAACAATCCCGGTCCTGGTCGAGGCGATGCTCTTCGAGCAGCGGGCTTACAAGACGCGCTTGCGCGCGCTGCGCTGCTGGATTGAGACCCACCCCCAGGCGGGCGACGACCTGGACCGGGAGGTCACGAAGATGCTTCACGGCGCACGGCGACTCGAAGCCATCCTCAAGGCGTACCAGCAGCTGCGAGCCGACCCGGAAGACAGACCGATGGCTTGCGAGGAGGCCTCCGTCCCGAGTGTGCGCCGCCAGGTCGCCGAGGGACACGGCGGCGCGGAGGCCTCGAGCCCGTAACGCAAGGCCATCCCGGGCCCATCGCAGGAGCGCGCCGTCGGCCGGGAGGCAGTCTGCCTCGACGGGGCGATTCCGACCGCGTTGCCTTTGCGCTCGATACAGGCCACGCGTCGCCGGAAAAGCCCGCGTTGTGAACACGTTGCGTCTGCGGGCGACCCGCCGGCACGCGCGTTGCTGCTGGGATCGCCGATGGGCGGCTCGCCGCTCACGTGCGCTTAGCGTCGAACGCAGTCAGACAATGGAGGTTCCCATGTCCCGATGTCGAGCTCACCTGGTAGCCATGTTGGCGATGTCGTCTCTGCTCGTGGCAGCCTGCGAGAAAGCATCCGACGACGAGGCGAAGGCCGAGCGCGCGCAGGCGGTCGCGGCCGACAAGCTGACGGCTGCGACGGTCGAGGCCAACCAGAAGATCGCGGCCGCGCAGACGGAGGCCGACAAGAAGGTCGCCGAGGCCCAGGCGAGCTTCCAGCGCCTCCGCGAGAACTACCGGCACGATCTCATGCTGACGCTCGCGAGCCTGGACGAGAGGATCTCCAACCTCAATGCCAGCGAGCGGACCACGAGCGGCCAGGCCCGCTCGGAGCTCGACGCGAAGCTCGCGCGCGTGCGGGCGACCCGCGACAGAGTGACCGTCGACTACCAGACGCTCGAAGCGGCGTCGGCGGCGACGTGGGACGTCGCCCGGACGGAGCTCGACAAGGACGTCAACGCGCTGTCCGCCGAAGTGAACGAGCTCTGAGGACCAACCCTTGCATCGCGCACGCCCAGAAGGGGAGTGCGCGATGCCCAGCGACGCTTCACGTGCGATCACGGAGCCGGAGTTCCCTCGGGTGACGGTGGACGGTGTGAAGCCGCCCGCGCAGCCGGCCGCGGTGAAGGCAGACGTCGATCCACGACCGTCGTCGGCGGTCAGAGTGCGAGAAACGCGGCGCCGACACGGCGCCGCCCAGGGGGCGGTCGTCGACGAGGTGCTCTCGAGAACGCGCTTCGACGCGAGGCGTGAGCGGTAGCGCGACTCCGGGCAAGCCCGCTGAAGAGCGCGCGGGGCGTTCGGCCGCAATGTGGCGCCGTGCCACGTGGCGGCCCGTCGGTCGTGCGGCCGGATGAGGGGCGCGGGGGGCGCGGGAGGTCTCGCGCGATCCATTCGCCGATTCGACCGGAGGCGGCGACGAAGCGCTCGACGGGTTCGTCCATTCGGCGGGCGCCGTTCGTCCCTTGGTCGTAGCGGTCCGACCCCATCCGAAAGGGCGGGCCGGTCGCCAAGGGATCCAACTTGCTCGCAGACGTCGTACACACGCCTTGGATGGCCCCGGACACCTGGCTCGATGACTTCCGCGCAGGGCGGACGCGGACGCTCGAAGAGTGCTACCGCAACCACTACGCCGACGTCGCGCGGGCCGCGGAGCGCGTCCTCGGGGCCGCGGATGCGGAGACGGTCACGCACGAGGTGTTCTACCGCTTGCTCACGGACCCGGAGATGCGCCAGGGCTTTCGCGGCGAGAACCTCCGCGGCTGGCTCACGCAAGTTGCCACGAACCGCGCCATCGACGTCGCTCGCCGCCTGCGACGCGAGCAGGGAGACCTCGCGGAGGAGGGGGCCGGCGGAGACGTCCCGGCCGCCCGGTTCGACGACGCCGTCGACGCGAAGCTCCTGATCGATCGGTTCGTGCGGGAGAAGCTCCCTCCGGCCTGGTCAGCGTTGTTCGACGCGCGGTTCATCCGACAGCTGCCGCAGCGAGAGGCGGCGGCCGAGCTGGGGATGCAGCGCACGACGCTCGTCTACCAGGAGCAGCGCATCCGTGAGCTCCTGCGGAAGTTCCTTCTCGAAGGGGGAGAGTCATGAGCACCTGCCGCGAGCGCGCCCTCATCGACCGTCACTTCGCGGGGACGATCTCGTCGCGGGACGAGCGATCCATCCGCGCGCACCTGCTCGCGTGCGACGCGTGTCGCGTTTACTACGGGCGGAGCCACCTCCTCTCGCGGCTCGACCCGACGGCGGTCCGACCAGAGGAGCGCATCGGACGGGCGCTGGGGCTCGTGAGCCGGCCGAGCATCTGGCCCTACGTGGGCCCCCTGCTCGCCGCAGCGGCTTGCGTGGCCCTGTGGGCCTCGGGGGCGATGCGGACGCCGTCGGCGACCGACGGCTTCGCGTCACGTGGCACCGCGACCGCCGAAGCGCCCTCCCATGTGCTCGTCTACCGGGCGACCGAACGGGGGGCTCCCACGCGTGCGGGGACGTCGATCGGAGCCCACGACGAGCTCGCCTTCGCCTACGAGAACGGCGCTGCCAAGGCACGCCTGATGATCTTCGGCACCGACGAGCACGCCCGCGTCTACTGGTTCTACCCAGCCTGGACGCAGCCCGAGGAAAACCCCGTCGCCGTCCCCATCGCGACCGACAAGGCGCGCCACGAGCTGCCGGACGCGATCGGCCACGACTTCGGCGGACGTCAGCTCGTCATTCACTCGCTCTTCGTCGACTCCGCCCCATCGGTCCGGGAGGTCGAGGCGCTACTCCGGGCGCACCCGTCGGGCGCGCTCCCCATCGACGGCGCGATGGAGACGACGACTTCGTTTATCGTGAGCCAGTAACGTGACCGCCCCCCTCCGTCCTCTGGTCCGCGCCCGCTTCGGCGCTCCCACGGCGTCCGCCGTGCGATCGGCCGTCGGTATCGTCGCCTGCTGCAGCGCCTTCGCGGCAGCGCACGCCGCGAGGGCAGACGAGGCGCGCGAGAGCTCCGCCGCGTTCGCCATCATCATCGGCTCGAACGCCTCCGTCGACGCCGAACTTGCGCCGCTTCACTACGCCGACGACGATGCGGCGGACTACTTCGACCTCTTCCGCGTCCTCGGCGCCCGGACCTACCTCCTCACGCGCCCCGACGACAACACTCGTCGGCTCCACCCGCAGGCGGCGGCCGAGGCGGCTGACCCGCGGCACGCGGAGCTCGACCGGGCTCTGGCGCAGGCGCTCGACGACGTCGTGCAGGCCCGGGCGCGGGGCCTCGAGACGATCCTCTACATCGCCTACGCTGGCCACGGGGGGGTCCAGAACGGACAGGGCTACATCACGCTCGAGGACGCGCGCCTGACGGGGGGCGACCTCGCGGGGATGATCGCCCGCATCCCGGCCACGCGCGTCCACGTCATCCTCGACGCGTGCGCGTCGTACTCGCTCGCGTTCGGGCGCGGGCCGGGAGGCGCGAGGCGCCCGGTCCACGGCTTCGTGGACACTCTCGGCCTCACGGACGACCCCCGCGTCGGGTTGCTCCTCTCCACCTCGTCCGACGGCAAGAGCCACGAGTGGGACGCGCTCCAGGCGGGTGTGTTCAGCCACGAGGTGCGTTCGGCGCTCTACGGCGCGGCGGACGCCGATGGGGACGGACGCGTCAGCTACCGTGAGGTCGCGGCGTTCATCCAGCGGGCCAACGTGTCGATCC
>Ga0181534_10002747_pt1 | contig 10744 bp, 14 predicted proteins | sample PEATcosm2014_Bin_37_FD_119758 | JGI IMG/M metagenome (GOLD analysis project Ga0181534, IMG submission 119758) | Peatland microbial communities from MTU Mesocosm Facility, Houghton, MI, USA - PEATcosm2014_Bin17_10_metaG | ecosystem: Environmental > Terrestrial > Soil > Wetlands > Peat | place...
CGTCACCAGCGGCACGCAAAGCCCTTCGCTAAACCTCGGCATCGGCCTGGGCTACGTCCCGCCGGAATTTGCGAAGCGGGACACGAGGATTGAAATCGAGATTCGCGGCAAACGCTTCGCCGCAGTCGTTGTGCCCAAACCGATTTTAAAAAAAAGTTAGTCCGCAAATTTCGCGGATTTTCGCAGATGAAAAATGGGTTTTGAAAAATTGGCGTAATCGGCGTAATCTGCGGACAGATTTTACGATACATTTATGAACAACATTCCGTCCGACCTGAAATACACAAAATCCCACGAGTGGGTGCGCGTCAGCGGCGACACTGCAACCGTCGGCATCAGCGATCATGCGCAAGCCGAGCTGACCGATGTCGTTTTCGTCGAGCTGCCCGAAGCGGGCCGCAAGGTGAAGGCCTGCGAAGCCTGCGCCGTGGTGGAATCCGTCAAGACCGCGAGCGACATTTATTCGCCCGTCAGCGGCGAAATTGTGGCGCTGAACAAACCCGTCACCGACAATCCCGCGCTGGTGAACACCGAGCCATACGCGGGCGGCTGGTTTTTCAAAATCAAATTGAGCAATCCCGCCGAACTGAACGCGCTACTTTCGCCGGAGGATTACAAGAAGCAGATTGGCGGATGAAAATCCGTTTATTCATCAAGCCGTATTGCGGTTGGTGTCACAAGGCGATGCGCTGGCTCGACGACCACGGCATCGCTTACGAGAAGATTGACGTGATCGCGGACGACGCGGCGTTTGCCGAGATGATCCGCCTTTCCGGTCAGGAACTTGCGCCGGTGCTGGACGTGGATGGTAAAGTGCTGGCGGATTTCGGCCCGGACGAATTGGCCGGATTTTTTGAAAAACTAAAACACGGATAATACATTTATCCGCAGATTTCGCCGATTCACGCAGATTTATTATGAACTTTTTAATCTGCGAAAATCTGTGTAATCTGTGGACGGAAAATAAATGATTGCGACCGAATTGAAACCGCGCCCGCGTCTGCCGGAATGGCTGCGCATCAAGCTGCCCACGTCGGACAGCTTCGCGCACACGCGCTCGCTGCTGGACGAACTGAAGCTGCACACGGTCTGCGAAAGCGCCAAGTGCCCGAACCATTGGGAATGCTGGGAAAAGGGCACGGCGACGTTCATGATCGCCGGCGACCGCTGCACGCGCGCCTGCGGTTTTTGCGCGGTCAGCACGGCAAAACCGCTCGCGCTGGAAGCCGACGAGCCGATGCGCGTGGCCGAGGCGACACGGCGAATGCGGCTCCGGCACATCGTTATCACGGCGGTGGCGCGCGATGATTTGAAGGACGGCGGCGCGGAACATTTCCGGCAGACGATTGAGGCCGTGCGCAAATTAAATCCGGGAATTGTCATCGAGGTGCTGGTGCCGGATTTCAATGATTCCGATTCGTCCGTCGAAAATGTGCTGTCGGCGAACCCGCAAATTTTCAATCACAATCTTGAAACCGTGCGGCGGCTCACACCCAGCGTGCGGCATCGCGCAACCTATGACCGGAGCTTGAGCGTTCTGAAAAAAGTGAAGCAGAAGCGCGGCAAAACGATTTACACGAAATCCGGCATGATGCTCGGCCTGGGCGAACGGGAAGAAGAAGTCATGGTGGCGCTGGAGGATTTGCGGCGCGCGGGTTGCGACCTTCTCACGCTCGGCCAGTATCTCCAGCCGACGTTGAAGCATCTGCCGGTGGTGCAATTTGTTTCACCGGAGCAATTCGCCGCCTTTGGCAATGTGGCGCGGGAAATGGGGTTTGTCCACGTGGCGAGCGGACCGATGGTGCGGAGCTCGTATCACGCCGACGAATTCAATTTGCCGGAGACGACGTAGGGAGTCTCTGATTTGTCTTTGAGTTTGAACCTCGTTACGCCGGCTCCTGCGAATTATTGGCCGAACGGATTGTGATGGATGAACAGGAAAATCGCGATGGCGATGCACAAAAATCCAACCGTGAAGCCAACGACAATGACGACGGTTTTGAGGATCCGGGCTTTTTCGGCGACACGCGCGGTCTGTTTTTTCTCGGCATCCATGAAGCCGGCGAATTTATTTTCGAGCGCGGCGGTGACGGCTTCCTCGTTTTTAAGTTCGAGCGTGAACCACTGGCCATCGGATCTTTTCCATTCCTCGGGCAGGCGCGGGAAGATTTCCCCGTTCGCAATTTGAAATCCCCAGCGCGTCCAGAACGGCGAAGTTGCCTGCGTCCAGATCCGGAAGCTGCCGTGATTGGCGGCCAGCGCCTCGAAACGCTGCCAGAACAATTCGCGCGCAGCGTCGGCGACCGAAAAATCTGAAAACCCCTCGCCGTAGAGCAGCGCATGTTGTTTGGCAAACTGAATCCCGACGGCGCCGAGCACATTTCCGTCCGCATTTTCGACGACTTGAAAATCCTTGAGCCGTTTTTCCAATTCTTCGGCGGGCAGCCGCATGGAGAGCCAGATCGTCCGCAGCGCGACGAGGTCGTCCACGGTCGCGCGACGAACGCGAAGTGCCGGCGGTGGATTCATCCCGGCAGTTTGCTTCACTGCGGTTTATAAGGCAACGGCAAGGATGGAGAAATAGCGCGGTGCGCCGGCGAAGTGCGCCCCATGTAAAATGGAGAGGTTTGCATTTTTGCCGGCTTGTGGCATTTTCAGCGCAACATTGAAAGGAATTATGAGCAATATGAATTCACATGAACTCTTGAACGCGCTGGAATGGCGCTACGCCACCAAAGTTTTTGACCCGGCCAAAAAAATCCCCGCCGACACCTGGCAGGCACTGGAGCGTGCGTTGATTCTCACGCCAACTTCCTACGGCTTGCAGCCTTATCAATTTCTGGTCATCGCCGACCCGGCAACGCGCGCGGCGCTGTTGCCGCATTCGTGGGGGCAAAAGCAAGTCGTAGATTGCTCACACTTTGTCGTCTTCACCGCGAAGACCAAAACGACCGAAGCCGACGTGGACAAGCTCATCCGGCGCACGGTGGAAATCCGCAAACTGCCGGCGGCGGAAGCGCTGGGCGCCTATCGCTTCATGATGCTCGGGGATGTGGTGAACGGCCCGCGCGGCAAAATCGCCCACGAATGGGCGACGCGGCAGACTTACATCGCACTCGGCAATCTGATGACCTGCGCCGCCGTGCTCGGCGTGGACGCCTGCCCGATGGAAGGGCTGGTTCCCGCCGAATATGACAAAGTTTTGAACCTGAATGGCACCGGCTACGCGACGGTTGTAGCGTGTGCGCTCGGCTATCGTTCAGCCGACGACAAATACGCGAAGCTGGCAAAAGTCCGCTACGACTCGAAAGACATCGTGAGGCAACTATGATTACCATCCGCAAAGCAGAGGAGCGTGGCCACGCCAATCACGGCTGGCTCGACACGCATTTCACGTTTTCATTCGCGGATTATTACGACCCGCAGCACATGGGTTTCCGCGCATTGCGGGTCATCAACGATGACACCATCGCCGGCGGCGGCGGATTTGGCTCGCATCCGCATCGCGACATGGAAATCATCACCTGCGTTTTGAGCGGCACGCTCGAACACAAGGATTCAATGGGCAATGGCCGCATCATCCGGCCCGGTGAATTTCAATACATGGCCGCCGGCACGGGCGTGACGCACAGCGAATTCAATCCATCGCCGACCGAGCCGGTGCATCTGCTGCAAATCTGGATTCTGCCGGATCGCAAAGGCATGAAACCGGCCTACGCCGAAAAATCCTTTGCCAAGGCTGCGCCGGGGAAATTGCACCTCGCCGCATCAAAGTTGGGACGCGACGGCTCGATTCCAATCAATCAGGATGTGAATGTTTTCGTCGGGAAACTCGCTGCGGGCGACAACATCAGCCATGCGCTCAAACCAGGCCGTCACGCGTGGTTGCATGTGGCCGAGGGGCAAATCAAATTGAACGGTGCGGCCTTGCGCGCCGGAGACGGGGCGGCGATTTCAGACGAGAACGAATTGATTCTCAATTCAGCCGGCCCGGCGCAGGTTTTGTTGTTCGACTTGAACTGAAATGAAAAAAGCCCTTCGCATCGTCGCCGCAATTCTCGCTGCGGGTTCGATCATTTTTTGGGCGGTGACGGGAGCAAATCGCGGCTGGACGAAGACGAGCGTCCCCAAAACGATTGTTGATCAAGTCACCGGCATTGAAGGCGTCAGCTATGAAAAGCATTTTGTGCCCGGCGTGGATTTTCTCGGCGCGGCGCTGCTCGGCGCAGGAGTCCTGACCGGCGCTTCCTTTTTGTTCCGATCCGGACCAAAATAATCACAACCACCAAAACCAAATCCGAAAATGAAAACCAGACTCATCACCCTCGTGCTGATGGCATTGACCTGCGGCGTTTTGGCCGCGCCGCAAACGTTCGACTTCAAAGATCCCAAAGGCATCAACAACGCCGGGTTCAAGCTCGACGCGCCGCTGGAATCCATCAATGGCAGCGCCAGCGATGTTTCCGGCACGGTCACGTTTGATTCCGAAAATCCCGGCGCGACCACGGGCAAAATCGTCGTGGCCACCGCGTCGCTCATGGTGCCAAATTCGATGCAGCGAGGGCACATGTTGAGCGACAAATGGCTCGACGCGGCGAAGTTCCCGGAAATTTCCTTTGAAGCGAAGGAATTCAAAAACGTCAAGACCGATGGCGACAACACGACGGCGGATGTGACCGGCACGTTCACGCTCAAGGGCATTTCCAAGGAACTCACCGTGCCGGTGAAGCTGACCTACATGAAGGACAAGCTCGGCGACCGCGTGCCGGGCCAGAAAGGCGACCTGCTCGTCATCCGCGCCGGTTTCACCATCAATCGTGGCGACTTCAACATCAATCCCGGCCAATACGAGGACAAGGTTTCAGACACAATAGAACTCACTCTAAGCATCGCCGGCGCAGCGCCGAAATAAATGGCGGGCCGTCGCTCGATGAATCACGGAGTCTGTTTGCCAAAGTTTAAATCTTCCCTGAAGAATAACCGAAGGTTCGAGGACGGGACCTCGCGGTGAAAAACGCCGTGACGCGAGAATCCCTCCAATTGAGCGTGGCTTGATGGTCCAGATTGCTGGCACTAAATATGCTGCCACGATGTTCCATGAACACAATGTTTTTGGAAATTTATGCCGGAGCGCTGATCTTCGCCGCCGGGAACGTGGCTTACTTTGAAATCCGCGGGTTGATTCGATATTTCCGGGCGAAACTCAACAAGTCGGATTTATCACCGGCACAAACGTCCCGCCCGGCGCTTCACAATTGACTAGAAACAGGACAGGGCACAGAGTCCGCTGGACAGTCCGGCAAAAGTGTCTCGCGTGTGGGGCTGGAAAAACGTTTCCGCCCATTTGGGCGCTGGCGAGAATTTGGAGCTGCCGTCCAATCCCGCCGAGCGCCTGTCGGATCTGCTGACAGGTTCAACAGCCGGTCTGCCGGGCGTTCTTTGGCAAACCGTCGAGATCAATGGTCGGAGCGACAGGATTCGAACCTGCGACTTCGTGGACCCAAACCACGCGCTCTAGCCAGGCTGAGCTACGCTCCGACGCGCACCCATGATTACAAGAATTTTCAAGGGCGCAATCCAATTGTCGGGCGATTTGGATTTTCCAGCCCTCCGGCGCTCCCCGGCCGCAGCCTGCGGTTTCTTTCCAGCTTTCCGGCTGGACGAAGCCGCAGACCGTGTTAAATTCTTTTCGTCATGTCAACAGGAGCGCCCGCAGGGCAGAAAAAAATCAACCTCCGCCGCCCGGACATCATGGAGGCGGTGCAGGCCCAGGTTCTCTCGCATTATCGCAGTGAAATCGTCGAGCGCATCCGCGCCAGCGGCGGAGTGCTTTCCGCCGGCGAACTCACCGTGAAGCTCGCGAAGGAATTCGGCTTTTGCTACGGCGTCGAGCGCGCGATTGATCTGGCCTACGCGGCGAGGAAATATTTCTCCGAGGTCGCGCCGCACACACCCATTTACCTTTTGGGCGAAATCATTCACAACCCCGAGGTGAACGACCAGATCCGCAACATGGGCATCAAAATCATCTCGCCCAAGCCGACCGACGAGGAATTGTTCCAGTTGCAATCCGGCGACGCGGTCATCATTCCCGCCTTCGGCACCGAGGTCGGCACGCGCAAGAAACTGGAGGCGAAGGGTTGCGCGCTCATTGACACGACCTGCGGCGACGTGATGAGCGTCTGGAAGCGCGTCCGCCAATACTCGAAGGAAAACGTCACGAGCATCATCCATGGCAAGTCGTGGCACGAGGAAACCAAGGCGACAAGTTCGCAGGCGCGCGCCTACGGCAACGGCCATTATCTCGTCGTGTTCAACCTTGCCGAGACCGATTACGTCTGCAATTACATTCTGACCGGCGGGAACAAAATTGAATTTCTGGGAAAATTCAAAGGCGCGTATTCCGCCGGCTTCGACCCCGACATCCATTTGCAGGCCGTCGGTGTGGCGAATCAAACCACGATGCTCCGCGGCGAAACCGAGGAGGTCCAGCGCCGTTTCAAGGCCGCGATGGAAAAGAAACACGGCCCGGAAAATATCGGCAAACATTTCCGATTCTTCGACACCATTTGCGGCGCGACGCAGGACCGGCAGGATGCGCTGGAAAAACTGCTGCGCGAGCCGATGAACCTGCTCATCGTCGTCGGCGGCTACAATTCGTCGAACACCTCGCACCTCGCCGAAATGGGCGAGGCGAAGCTGCCGACCTATTTCATCAAGAACGCCACGAAAATGGGATCGGACAACTCCATCCGTCACTACGACCAGCATAAAAAGGAGGAAGTGGAGACGCGCGACTGGCTGCCCGCCGGCAAAATCACCGTCGGCGTCACCGCCGGTGCGAGTTGCCCGAACAATTTGATCGAAGACACCATCCGCCGGCTGTTTGAACTGCGCGGAATTTCCGTCCAGGAATTGCTGGCCAGTTAAAATCATGCCGCGCACGCGCCAGGAACTGGAGCAAATTGAGCGGCAAATCCTCGCGCCCTTCGCGCAATTTAGCGGCGACACCCGGGGCCGTAAATGCCCCGAACCACCGCCCGAATGGCGCACCCAATACCAGCGCGACCGCGACCGCGTCATCCACTCGCGCGCCTTCCGCCGGCTCGAATACAAGACCCAGGTTTTTCTCAACGGCACCGGCGATCATCTTCGCACGCGGCTGACGCACACGATGGAAGTAGCCGCCATTGCGCGCAATCTTGCCAGCGCGCTCCGGCTGAACACCGATCTGGCCGAGGCGATTGCGCTCGCGCATGACCTTGGCCACCCGCCATTCGGACATAAAGGCGAAACGGTTCTTAATGAACTCATGCGCGGCCACGGCGGGTTTGAGCACAACCGGCACAGCCTCCGCATCGTCGAGGAATTGGAACAAAAATATCCAAATTTCCCCGGCCTGAACCTTTCGTGGGAAGTGCTCGAAGGCCTGGCCAAGCACCAGACCGCCTTCGACCGTCCCGGCGCGAGAAAAAGTTTCACCGCGAAAAATCCCTCGCTCGAAGCGCAAATCGCCAATCTCGCCGACGAAATCACCTATTACAGCCACGACCTCGACGACGGCCTGGATTCGGAACTGCTTTCAGAAAAAAATCTCGGCCGGCGCGTCCGCCTCTGGGCGCACGCCGCCGGGCTGGTGAAAAAGGAGCACGGCGATTTGCCCGATGAGTGCCGGCGTTATTTCATCATCCGCACCATTATTGACCTGCAAATCAAGGATGTGGTCGAGAACAGCGAACGGCTCATCCACGCCGCCGGCGTGCAATCCGCCGACGACGTGAGGCGTTGCGCAAAATCACTTGTTCGATATAGCGCGGAACGCCGCAAGCTGAACGTCGAGCTCCGGCGTTACCTCTACAAAAACCTTTACTTCAATCGGGTCGTCAACGAGCCGCATATCCGCGCCAAGCGGCAGTTGCGGGAGCTTTTCCATTTTTATTTGAAGCATCCAAAAGAAATCGGCGAGCAGGCCCGCCGGCAGACGCGCCAGGCGGGCCTGCACCGCGCCGTTTGCGACTACATCGCCGGCATGACCGACCGCTACGCCATTCGGGAACATCGCCGGCTTTGCGGCGACACGCTCAAATTCGCGTGACTGTTTCCTCCGCCGGCAACTCCGCGAGCAATTCCGCGACGGTCTTCCCCTGCCCCGGCAACACCAGGTCCGGCGCGATTTCGCTCAACGGCTGAAGCACGAACCGGCGCAAATGTCCGCGCGGATGCGGCAAAATCAAATCGGGCGAATTGCGAATTTCATTCCCAAACACAATCAAATCCAAATCGAGCGGGCGCGGCTCGTTCAGGAGCTTCTTTGCGTGCCGTCCGAATTCCTTTTCCAGCAATTGCAGCTTCGCCAGCAGCGACTCCGGCGTTTCGCCCACGCGCGGCATCAGCCCGGCAACTGCGTTCACAAAAACCGGCGAGTCCGGCGGACAATCCACCGGCGACGTTTGCCAGAGCAAGGATTTGAGGATGGGGTCGTCGGAAAATGTTTGCAGCCGCGCCATCGCAGCCAAGATAGTTTGGCGCAAGTCGCCAAGGTTTGAACCAAGTGCGATAAGAGCCAGTTTCGAAAATTCTGACTTCTGACTTCTGACTTCTGACTTCATTTCAGCCCCAGCACGTCCTGCATGTCGTAAAGGCCGGGTTTTTGTTTCACAACCCAGAGCGCCGCGCGCAGCGCGCCATTGGCAAACGTGTCGCGGCTCGATGCCTTGTGCGTCAACTCCACCCGTTCGCCGGTGTTGGCGAAAATAACCGTGTGATCGCCGACGACATCGCCGCCGCGGATGGAATGAATGCCGATTTCCGATGGCGTCCGTTCACCGACGATGCCGGCGCGCCCGTGCCGCGCGGCCTTGTCCAATTGCAGCTTGCGGACACCCGCGAGAATTTCCGCGAGCGTCTTGGCCGTGCCGCTGGGCGCGTCGCGCTTGAGGCGGTGGTGCATTTCCACGACTTCAAGATCGAAGTCCGGACCGAGAATTTCCGCCGCCTTGCGCGTGAGCCAGAATAGCGTGTTGACGCCGGTGGAAAAATTCGACGCCCACACGACCGGGATGCCGGCCACGACCCTAGCGATTTCGGATTTGCCGGCGTCGGTGTGGCCGGTGGTGCCGATGACCAGCGCCTTCCGGTGCCGGGCGCAAAGCGCGGCGACCGCCGGCGTGACCCAGTGCGCGCTGAAATCAACCACCACGTCGCCCTTGTCAATGACGGCGCCAAGATCATCGTCCTTGTCAATCTGGTCGGCGATTTCCAGTTCGCGAAAACTTTTCGCGCACGAAATCAGCGCCCGGCCCATCCGGCCTTTTGAGCCGGTGATGATGATGCGAGTCATAAATGTTCACGCAAAGCCGCAAAGCCGCGGAGCGGCGATGAAAAATTGCCGTCCATTAAAAACTTCGCGCCTTGGTTTCTTCGCGTCTTTGCGTTGAATGAATTCATTTTAGCAATCCGCACGCCTGGAGCGTCGCTTTGAGTTTGGCCCGGTTCGCATCGCTCATCCTCACCAGCGGCAGCCGGTATTCCTCGGCAATCAAGCCCATCATGGCCAGCGCGGCCTTGACGGGCACCGGATTTGTCTCGATGAACAAATCCTTGAACACCGGATAAAATTTCGCGTGCAACCGCGATGCCCGCCTTGCATCGCCGCGCGCGAACGCGCCCACCAATTGAGCCACCTCGCGCGGAATGACGTTCGACGCCACGCTGATGACGCCCTGCGCGCCAACGGCCATGAACGGCAGTGTCAGTGAATCGTCGCCGGACAAAATCGTGAATTTCGGCCCCAGCGCCGCGCGCAATTGCGACACCCGCTCGCAGCTTCCGCCGGCCTCCTTGATGCCGATGATGTTTTTGCATTCCGCCGCAAGCCGTTTGACCGTTTCCACGCCAATTTCGATGCCGCAGCGCCCTGGAATGCTGTAAAGCACGATGGGCAGTTTCGTTTCATGCGCAATGGCGCGGAAATGCTGGAACAATCCCTCCTGCGACGGCTTGTTGTAATATGGCGCGACCTGCAACGAGCCGTCCGCGCCGACCTTTTCGGCGGATCGCGTGAGTTCAATCGCCTCGCTCGTCGCGTTGGCACCGGTGCCGGCGAGGACTTTGATTTTGGCCGCCGCGAATTTCACCGTGAGCGCAATGATGCGGATGTGTTCCTCGCAATCCACCGTCGGCGATTCGCCGGTGGTGCCGACCGGCACAATGCCGTCCACGCCGGCCTTGACCTGCCATTTGACCAGGCGTTCGAGGGCGGCTTCATCCAGCGCGCCGTTTTTAAATGGCGTGACAATGGCGGTGTAGGTTCCGGTGAACATGACGGGGGCAGTTTCAGAAAACCGGCGCGGTTTGGCGAGCAGGAAATTGGCCGCCGGCTGCCGGCCACGCGTTGATGCGCGAGCCAAACATTCACAAACTTGCTATTAAACATTTGTCTCATTAATCTCTGTCCAGTTTGAACAAATCGGCAAGGCCAGCCATTCCGCGCAAGACGATTTATCGTCTCTCCATTTATTCGCGCTGCCTCGCGCGGCTGCGCGAGAACGGCATCAGCACGGTTTCCAGCGAGGCGCTCGCGAAGGTCGCCGGGGTGAAATCCACGCAGCTCCGCAAGGATCTCGCCTGTTTCGGCACGTTCGGCACGCGCGGCCTGGGCTACGACGTGGCGGAACTTTCCCAAAAGATTGCCGAGGAACTCGGCACGTCGCGGCTACAGCCGGTGATCCTGGTGGGTGCCGGC
>Ga0181534_10002748_pt1 | contig 10744 bp, 8 predicted proteins | sample PEATcosm2014_Bin_37_FD_119758 | JGI IMG/M metagenome (GOLD analysis project Ga0181534, IMG submission 119758) | Peatland microbial communities from MTU Mesocosm Facility, Houghton, MI, USA - PEATcosm2014_Bin17_10_metaG | ecosystem: Environmental > Terrestrial > Soil > Wetlands > Peat | place...
CGGGACGGTACGCAGCCACATTGACTTCGAGTTCGACGTGATTCCCGGCATCACCAGCATCCAGGCCCTGACGGCGAGCCATCGAATCCCGCTCAATCAGATCGGCGCGCCGGTTCACATCACAACAGGGCGACTTCTCGCCGCCAGTCCGCCGACAGCGGACACGGTCGTGATGCTGGATGGTGAGTGCGCCTTCAACACCGTGAAGGATGCTGAGACGCAGATCTATTGGGGCGCGTACCTGGGCACGCCGGATGAAATCCTGCTCGCCGGAACACTCAGGGACCTGGCCGAAAAGATTCAGCAGACGCGCCAGGCCGAGCGCCAGCGCAAGGGCTGGATCATGGATACTTACCTGCTCAGGAAGCCGCGCCCATGACCTGAACCGGATCCTGCGCCAGCACCGCGTTCACCCGTTGCAACTCAGTACCGATCCGGGTCACGAGGCTCTCCAGCTCGGCCGTCGCGCCAGACGGCGTGCAATCCTCCAACTCGAGGCACAACTCCCGCAGTGGCGCGGCGTGGATGTTTGCGCTGGCGCCGGCGAGCTGATGCGTCAATCGGGCTACCTGCCGGCGATCCGCATCCGCGAGCCCGGCCCGAATCTGCGCAAACAACTCCTGACTGTTAGCCACATAAGTGCGCGCCAGATCCGCCGCAAACTCGGCATCACCGCAGGCCATCGCATGCAGGGCGGCCGTGTCCACCGGCGGCCTCATGGGACCGGCCGTCGCATCGGGACGGTCCAGGCCGAAGCGCCGGAGCATCTCTTCCAACTGCTCAACATTGATGGGTTTGGTCAGCAAGGCATCCATCCCCACCTGCAGACACTTGTCGAGCTGCCCCGACATGGCATTGGCCGTCAGGGCCACGATCGGCGTGCGCCGGTCGCGCCCGGAAACACTCTCCAGACTTCGAATCCGCTCGGTCGCCTCATACCCATCCATTTGCGGCATCTGCACATCCATCAGGATCAGACGATAGGTACCGCGCTCGTAAGCGCGCACCGCTTCGAGTCCATTTTCCGCGACCTCGACCTGACACCCCATCCGCTCCAGAAATCGGCGCGCCACCTTCTGGTTGACGAGATTATCTTCCACCAGCAACACGAGGCCCGACAGCACGGCGCCGCGAACGGCTTGCTGAGCAACATTCAGTGTGATGAGCGGATGAGTCTGGCTGTGCCACTCCTGCGCGTCACGGCTCAGCACCTGTTCCAGCGTGGCCAGCAGCTCACGGGGCTTGACAGGTTTCGACAAACAGCCCGCGAAACCCATGGCCGCGAACCGGCGATGCTCGCCATGGCGATCCATTGACGTCAGCAATACAACGCGCGCCCTGGACAGGTGCGGGTCGGAGTTGATCCGCTCCCCGAGCATTGCGCCGTCCATGTCGGGCATCTGGAAATCCGTCAATACGGCATCAAAGGGACGCGCCGCGCCCAGCGCAGATCGCATGGTCGCCAACGCTTCTCTACCCCCCGAAGCCAGCGTAACCTCGTACCCCGCATGCGACAGCTGGGTCAGCAGAACCCTGCGGTTGGTCTCATTGTCATCGACAACAAGAATGCGCTGTCCCGAGCTGGCAAGCGCCAGCCGCTCGTCCACCGCCGGCGAATCAACCTCAGTCAACGGCAGCTCGAACCAGAAAACCGAGCCCTCGCCGAGCTGACTTTCAACATCGGTCGTGCCACCCATCATCTCTACCAACCGGCGGACGATGGAGAGGCCGAGCCCGGTGCCGCCAAAATGCCGGGTTGTCGACGAATCCGCCTGCACGAACGGCTCGAACAGCGTGTGCAACGTTGCAGGCGCGATCCCGATACCCGTGTCCCGAACGGAAAAGCGCAACCACGCCGTGGTCGCATCCCGCCGCCGCACACTGACTTCGCACACGATCTCGCCCGAGCGGGTGAACTTGATCGCATTCCCAATCAGATTGATCAGGCATTGCCGGATCCGCTGCGGGTCGCCACGCACGTGGCGCGGAACATCCGGGTTCACATTGACAATCAACTCGAGATTCTTGGCCGCGGCCTGGAAGGCCATGACCGAGCCCACCTCTTCCACATTGGCGGGCACATCCATTTCCAGCGACTCGATTTCGAGCTTGCCCGCTTCGATCTTCGAGAAATCCAGAATGTCATTGATAATGGACATCAACGAGTCGGCGCTCGCGCGAATCGTGTCCGCGAAGTCCCGTTGCGTGGTATCGAGCGAGGTATCGAGCAACAATCGGGTCATGCCGATGACGCCGTTCATGGGAGTGCGAATCTCGTGACTGACATTCGCCAGGAACTCGCTCTTGGCCCGATTTGCCGACTGGGCAGCAGCGGTGGCACGGACCAACTCATCGCGAGCATCGTGTGCCTCGGTGACATCCTGCATGGAGCCCGATATCCGCTTCACCTCTCCGCACACGCCGGCGACTGCGGTACCCCGCAATCGATACCAGCGGTAAGTCCCGGTCTTGGTCTGCATCCGCACTTCGAGATCAATGGGAGCGCCGAACTCGACCGCTACGGAAACAGAACTCTCCATGGCGATGTAATCATCGGGATGCGCGCGGGCGCGCAACGCGCCCGTACGATCGCCCAACTCACCGTCGGCGAACCCCAACAGCCCGCAGCTTTGCGGGGACAGCCACAGCTTCTGGTTGACAGGATCGATCTCCCATAATCCATCCTGCGTACCCTGGATGGCACGCGTCAGTCGCTGCTGTTCGAGGACCTCATCCGTAACGTCCCGCGTCGTACCAACGTAGCGCTGCGCATTGCCCTCAGAATCTCTCAGTATCTGCAGGCCCATGCGCAAGTGCCTGACATTGCCCTGATCGTCCTGATGACAGATCACAGTCGCCAATCGATCCGTGCCGGCGGCGGCCGCCTGAGCAATCAACTCGCGCGCGGCGGCGTCCTGCTCGGAATGTTCGGCGGGCGAGCCATCGAGCCAGGTGATGCGCTGCGCGGCGGTTGAATACTCCCAACAGGTGAGTCCGGCAGCCTGGATAGCCGCCTGCAGGCGCTGCAGCAATTCTTTGTCGGCGGAGCTCATACAACTGCTACTTTACATGCTCCATTCGGCGCTGCGGTGCACTACCGATGTTGGTACGCAGCACACATTATTTCAGGTGGTGTGCTGAAGATCTGTGAAAGACGTCGGTGCCATGGAGAACCCCGTCAGGCGACCATCAGGCGTGCATGAGTAACCCGGACAAAATAGAAGACGGGGTGGGGACCGACCAACCCGCCACCGCCGAGTCAACCCAGGAAGGCTTGCCGAAGAAAGTACTGGTTGCCGAGGACAATGTAGTCAGCCAACAGGTCGCCAGACACTATCTGGAAGCCATTGGCTGCAATGTCATGGTGGTCGAAGACGGCCATTCGGCCGTGGCCGCGTGCGCGCGCCAGGAATTTGGGCTCGTACTGATGGATCTGCAGATGCCCCGCATGGATGGCCTGCAAGCCACTCAGGAGATACGCAAGCAGGAACGTCCCGGACGCCACGTCCCTATTCTCGCGCTGACTGCCAAGTCCGCCTCTGCCGAGCTGGCACGCTGCACCGCAGCGGGTATGAACGGGTTGTTGACCAAACCCCTCGATATAACGCGCCTGCGACAGGTCCTGGGTCGCTTTGGTCTGGCGCGGCGCACGCTCGAATCGAACAGCATCGCCACCGGGCATGCCAACGATCCGGTTGACCTGCTGACGCTGCACGCAAAGTTCTCGGGCGATATGGCCTTTGTGCGGCGACTCTGCCAAACGTTTGTAACCGCCACCAGCCGGGGCCTGGACGAGCTCGATAGCGCGCTGGCGGCCGGTGAGCGCTCCCGGATTCGACTTCTGGCCCACAAGATCAAGAGTGGCGGCAGCAGCGTGTATGCACATCGCCTGGCTGCCATCGCCGCCAACATTGAATCCGAGGCATTGACCGCCGCCGTCCCCGAGCTCACCACGGCCATCGACGCGCTCCGCAGAGCCTTCGACGAAGCAACGCTCCATCTGGGCGCACGGCTGACATGAGCGCAATGGCCGCCGCCCCCACTGACATCGGGATCACGCTTCTGCTGGTGGAGGATGAGCCCACACAGCGGCTGGTGATGTCACGCATGTTGCGTGGTGTGGGTTATTCGGTGGATGTGGCTGAAAACGGCGAAGACGCGCTGGAGATGATCAAGACCGGCAAGTATCTGCTCGTGCTCACGGACTGGGAAATGCCGGGCTTGGACGGAATAACGCTCTGCCGGCGGGTCCGCGAAGCCAACTTGCCGAGCGTCTATATGCTGTTGCTGACCAGTCACGGAGCGGTCGCACACGCCGTCGAAGGCCTGCGCGCCGGAGCCAACGACTTCATCCGTAAACCGGCCGATGCGACCGAGCTGGTCGCCCGCCTCGATGCCGGACGCCGCATGGTGTTGCTGGAGCAGTCTCTGCGCGAAGCCAACAGCCAGATCGAGAAACTGTCGGTAACCGACCCGCTGCTCGGGATCTACAACCGCCGCTATCTGCACGAGCGGCTGCCACAGGAGGCGGCGCGGTCGCGGCGCTACGGCCAACCGCTCTCGCTGGTCATGGCGGACCTCGACCATTTCAAGAAGATCAACGATTCCCATGGTCACCAGACCGGCGACCTGGTTTTGCAGCATGCGGTCAACCTCGCCCGATCCGCGCTGCGCGGAACTGACTGGATTGCCCGATATGGGGGCGAAGAATTCGTGATTGTGCTCCCTGAGACGCCCCTGTTGGGTGCGTACGCAGTAGCTGAGCGCATGCGCCGCCTGTTCGCGGATACACCGGTCGAGCTATCTGAGAGGAAACTCCTGGTGACTGCCAGCTTCGGGGTCGCGACCATCGACGGAGTGTATCCGTCCGACGAAGATGCCGAGGCGATGCTGCGCGAAGCCGACAAAGCGCTGTATGAGAGCAAGCGCGCCGGGCGCAACAGGGTGACCTGCGGTCCCAAAACGCCACCGGCCGCAGCACCCGCGTATGTCAGCGTGAAAGCAGGACTCTAGTGGCCAGAAACAACTCCGACTTCGGGTCGGCGAACGCATCACATACCGACAGGTGATTGCAACCGGGTACGTCGATGAGCTCACGCTCGCAGGCGAGCGGCCAGTGCGCCCCCATCAGTGTTGATTGCCGGTGAAATTCGGCGGACTCTTCCGCGCCGACCGCACGCACCATCGACACATCATTGCGCCACGGCAGATAGGCCGGCGACAGCGCGCGGGCGTGAACCGGATCGAGGCGCAGGTCATTGCGGATGAACTCGGCGCGTGTCAACGGCTCGAGATCAAACAGGCCGCTGATGGCAACAGCACCCGACAAAAGTCTTTGCGGAAATTCAGGCCACACACCCGGCCAGTCGGTGGCCAACATCATGGCCGTCAGGTGGGCACCCGCGGAATGTCCGCTGCAGACAATCTGCGCTGGATCGATTTCCAGTGCCCGGTGGTTATGATGCAGCCAGGCGCAGGCCCGCCGTACCTGCTCGACAATCATCAACAACGGCGTGGTCGGCAACAAACCGTAGTTGATCACGGCAACCGAAATGCCACAGGCAACATAAGGCGGTGCCACCCACGAGAAGTCGTTCTTGTCGAGTGCGCGCCAGTAACCGCCGTGGACAAAGATCAACAGCGGGTTGCCGCTGCCCGCGGCGGGAAAGTAATCCAGACGTTCGGCCGGCAGCAGGCCGTAGCGCAGATCCAGCCGCACATCCAGGCTGCGGCGGACTTCCTGGGCGGAGTCCTTCCAACGTGCGAAATAGGACGCAAACTCCGGAACCTGTATGCGGGGGTTGTATTCCCGCTCGAGGTCACGGCCGATGTCTGAAGTGCTGCTGCTCATGAGCTGAATTCTCCCCCAACTTCGCGCAGGGTGTCGATCAATGCCTGCGCCGCGGGGTTGAGCCCGGCCCGGGCTCGCAGAGTGAGTCCCACGATCCGGTGCCAAGATGGCACAGCCAGCCGCAAGGCCGTGAGAAGCCCCGCACGCTCTTCCCAATAAATCAGCTCACGAGGCAGGAAAGTTAACAGGTCGCTTTGAATGACCATGGTCTTCATGAGGACTGCCGAAGTGGTCTCCAGAGACCCCGCCGGAGGCTCCAATCCTGTGTCTATGAACAGTTCGTCCAGGGCACGGCGCTCGAGCTCGGAGGTGCGCGCCAGCACCCACTGCTGCTGCAGAAGGTGGTGGGCCGTCAACGGCCCTTTGCGCTCAGTCAACGGATGGCCGGTCCTGACGATCACCGCCGCACGGTCCTCGTGCAGCTTGACCAGGCGAAGATCCGGGTCGCTGCACCGGGACGGGATCGATGACAACGCAAAGTCAACTTCCCCGTGCTTGACCATTGGGGTGAGTGCTTCATTCAGCCCATATAGGACGGTGACGGTGATGCCTGGCGACCGTTGGCGCAGGCGGTTCAAGGCAACAGGTAACAATCGCGTGGCTTCCGACGGACCACAGCCAACACAGATGTGACCGGTGCGCGCAATTCGCAGCGCGTCTACTTCCTGTACCGCGCTGCGCAGCTCGGCATCGATCGCATCCGCATGCCGTACCAGGGCCAGCCCGAACGCGGTCGGCAGTGCACCGAACCGGCCGCGCTCCAGCAACTGAACGCCGAGCGACCGCTCCATGCTGCGGATGTTCTTGGACAGGGCCGGTTGGGAAATCCCGAGGGATTCCGCGGCACGGGAGAAAGATCGCTCCCGCACGATGAGCGCCAATTGGCGCAAACGCGCAACATCGAGTCCGGCGACCACCGCTCACCCCCGGCTGTTCTATAACCCACGGTAATATAATTGGTCTGAGGCAGGCATGGAACTGCCGCGGCTGCGGGAATAGATTCGAAGCTCTTCTTCAGCACTGCAGGGGACTGCCGCGTGTTACCGCTCGAGAAACTGGTCGAACCCGATCGCGTCCACAAAAGCGTCTATACCGACCAGGCCATCTTCGCTCGCGAGATGGCCAACATCTGGGAGAAGACCTGGGTGTATTGCGGCCACGAGTCGCAATTGAAGAAAACCGGCGACTACGCCACCGTGCAGATCGGCCGCCAACCCATGATCATGGTCCGGGGGAGTGACGGCAAGATCCGCGTGCTCTACAACAGGTGCCCGCATCGCGGCGTGCAGCTGTGCGGCAATCGTCAGGGCAACACCGGATCCACCTTTGTTTGTTCCTACCACGCCTGGACGTTCCACCTCGATGGCCGGGTCAAGGGAATTCCCCTGTCGCACGGCTACGCCGGCACGCGCATGACGTCCGACAATCCCGATTGTTCGATGAAGGCCGCGGCCCGGGTCGACAGCTACCGGGGTTTCGTGTTTGCCAGTCTGGCCGGCACCGGCCCCTCGCTGTTGGAATTCCTGGGCGATGCCAGGATCGCCTTCGATGACATGTGCGACCGCTCGCCGGAGGGTGAAGTTGAAATCGTCCCCGTGTGCCACCGGGTCATGCAGCATTCCAACTGGAAATTCTTCATGGAGAACCAGTTGGATGCCTTGCATCCTTCCGTGACTCACCAGTCGACGGGCGTCGCCGCCGGCCGGGTTGAGCGCAAGCTGCAGCAGGAAGGGCAACTCCCGCCGCTTTATTACCACTACCTGTCGACCTTCGCGTCATCGTTCGAGTTGTGGGATTCAGTGCAGACGGTCAACTTCCCACGCGGCCATGGCATCCTGAAAGGCTATATGGGGCTGCGGCCGGACGACCCTGACACCAAGGAATATGTGGCGGCGATGCATCGCGCCTATGGCGAGAAGCAGGCCGAAGAGTACCTGGGCCGCAGCATTCATCACGTCCTCATCTATCCGTACCTGTCGGTGCAGTCTCCGTTGCAACAACTGCGTGTGTTGCGACCAATCGCGCCGGACAAGACGCTGTCGGAGATCTGGCACTTCCGCTTGAAGGGCGTGTCACAGGCCATCTACCGGCGGGCCCTGTGGTATTTCAACCTGGTCAACTCGCCCGCGACCATGATCAACGCCGACGATCTCGAGAATTGGACGAAGGGCCAGTGGGGCCTCGAGTCCAATGGCGGCGACTGGGTGAGTTTTCATCGCAACTACGGCCAAGATACCCGGGAGAACGGCATCACGTACTCCAACAATGGCACCTCCGAAGCGGTTATGCGCAGTCAGTTTGAAGCGTGGCGGGAGTACATGAATGAGTGATCTGCAAAAACGCCTGCTCGAAGATGTAGTGATCTTTGAGAACCAGGAAGCCCAAAAGACCGGCGCACAATCCATCGCTCCCGATCATTCCCCGCGCCACCGCGTCACAGGCAAACCCCTGCCGGCCCGGGGTGTCAGCTCAGAGACCTCATTGCAGCAGCGGGTCGAGCAGTTCCTGTTCCACCAATCTGAGCTTCTGGATGAAAAGCAGTGGACGGCCTACATCGACCTGTTCGCCGCGGACGGTGTCTACTGGATGCCCGTCACGCCGGAACAGACAGAATGGATGGACTCGCCTTCCATTTTTGCTGAAGACCGGCCGATGATGGAGATACGCATGGGTCGCGTGACCCACCCCAACGCCTGGTCACAGGCGCCACAGTGGGGGACGAGTCACCTCGTGGGGAATGTCGTGCTCGAGTCCGTCAGTGACACCGAGATTTCGGTGCGATCCCGTTTTCAGATGATGGAGCTGCGTCGGGACACAACGAGGCACTTCGCCGGCACATATCGGCACAAGCTTCAGCGTGTGGGCGACGATTTCAAAATCGCGCTTCAGAGGGTAGACATGCTGAACGGTCAGGCGCCGTTCGACTACGTTTTGCAGATCTGGGTCTAGCGCAGCGGGGCCAGAGGCAGTTTCCGTTCTGAGAAGGGACTCTCCTACGCCGGATTGCCTGCAGTCTGACAGCCTCAAAAATGGCCCCCTCTTAAGCTTTAACCCAGTTTAAGGAGGCACACATGGGCATTAACAAAGATCAGATTGACGGTCGGTTGAAAGAGGCTGCGGGTAAGGTGCAGGAAGTCGCTGGCCGCGTGACGGGAAATCACACTCAGGAGGCCAAGGGTGCCATCAACAAGAACCTGGGCGCTGCTCAGGCGAAGGTGGGTGACGTCACCGAGAAGGCCAAGGGCGCGGTGAAGGATGCTCAAAAGGAGTCGGAGCGCGAGTCTCGCGACTACTAAGCCGTGAATCGGGCCCCGCGTCGGTCACGACGCGGGGCCAGTCCGTCTCGTAGTGTAAACTACGGGGCATGTTGAGATTTTTCCGCTACGGTCTGCTTTCCGCTCTGTTCATGTTGGCCGCGTCACCCTTGCTGGTGGGTGGCAAATCGGCCTCTACGATAAACGAGGAGGCTGTACAGGCGGAGTTCAAGGCGGCCATCCAACGCGTCCGCCTACATCAGCCCGATCAGCCGGATTCTCCGGCACTTCAGTCGTATGTGATCTACGACTATCTGCTCGTGGCGCGGTTTCGGCGGGACCTGGAACAGAAGCCCAGCGATGAGCTGGACGCGGCGGTTAATGCTTTTCTGGAAGCGCATGCGGGTCAGCCTGTCGCTAAGAATCTACGCAATGATTGGTTAACCAGTCTCGCCAATCGGCGCAAATGGGACTGGTTCATGCCGCGCGCCACTGATGTTTCGACCCCCGCGCTGATCTGCGATCGCCTCCAAGGCAAGATCGCCGCCCTCGCCGACATGCCTGGCGCCACGGCGGCTGACGCCTCAGGGAGTGCACGTTCGCAGGGTAGCGGCGCAGGTGTTGCAAATACCATTGGTAAACCTGTGACGGCGGGCGGGCAAGCCGTGTCGGGTGGCGCAGATGCGCGGGCGGGTGCGTCTACACTGGCCAGTGCTACTGCGCAGGCGATTGCGGCCGAAGCGTTGACGCGGTGGAGTTTGGCGCAGAAGCAACCGCAGGAGTGTGATCCTGTGTTTGCGTGGCTGCGGCAGCAAGGCGTGATTACGCCGGATCTCGCCGAGGCGCGCACGCGGGCGGCGCTCTCGGCCGATAACGCGAAGCTGGCACGCGAGTTTGCTGTCGATGTGCCCGCAGATCGTGCGGCGCCCCTGTTGCAATGGGCGCAGCTGTTGGATTCGGCGAAACCGACGCTCACCGCCCTCGCCTCCACGCCGATGGTGCCTGTGGAGCCGGCGGCTCTCGCAGCCGGGTTCGATCACCTCGCTCGAGCCGATTCCACAACCGCCCTGGCGTTGCTACCCAAGTTGCTCGTGCGGCCGGACATGACGCCGGTCATGCAGGCGAAGCTACAGCGTATTGCTGCGATGGGCGCCGCGTATGGGCGTGACTCGGCCGCTATTGCGGCGTTCGATCTTTTGCCAGAGAGTTCGGTCGATAATGACGTCCGCGAATGGCGTGTTCGGGCGGCTCTTTGGGCCGGCGATTGGCAAAAGGCGCTCGCCTGGATCGACTCGATGACACCCACTCAGCTCTCGCAACCGCGCTGGCGATACTGGCGCGCTCGGTCCATTGCCGCTACGCAGGGCCCTGACGCCGCCATACCGCTCTACACCGAACTCGCCGGGCTACGGGACTTCTACGGCTATCTGGCGGCAGATCGAATTCACCACGGGTACGTCCTAAACGCTAAAGCGTCGTTCAACGACGAGACGCTGCAGAAGGCGATGGCAGCGCAGCCAGGCTTGATTCGGGCACATGCACTATTTGACTGCGGATTGGACGACGACGCGATGCTGGAGTGGGCTGTGGTGTTCACGGCGGCCGACAACGCCGTGAAACTCCAGGCCGCGCATTTGGC
>Ga0181534_10002749_pt1 | contig 10742 bp, 10 predicted proteins | sample PEATcosm2014_Bin_37_FD_119758 | JGI IMG/M metagenome (GOLD analysis project Ga0181534, IMG submission 119758) | Peatland microbial communities from MTU Mesocosm Facility, Houghton, MI, USA - PEATcosm2014_Bin17_10_metaG | ecosystem: Environmental > Terrestrial > Soil > Wetlands > Peat | place...
AGATACCCATCAATTCCCCCCTGGCGGGCGTGCATAACAACCAGCGCGACGGCATCCATCGGCAGGCGATTCCCCGCGGCCGGGTCGCGTACGAGCCGAATTCTCTGGGGGGCGGTTGTCCATTCCAGGCGGGGGCGGCGGGATTCACGTCGTTTTCGCGTGCCATCGCCGCGAACAATGATCCGATCGACAAGGTTCGCGGCAAGCCGGAAAAATTCGCCGAACATTACAACCAGGCGCGTCTGTTCTTCGACAGTCAAACGGACTTCGAGAAACGACACATCATCGCCGGCTTCCGCTTCGAATTGAGCAAAGTTACCGTTCCCGCGGTGCGCGAGCGCATGGTGGCCTCGCTGCTGAACGTGTCGCGGGAGCTCGCCGCCGGCGTCGCCGCGGGGCTGGGCATGAAGCTCCCGCAACCGATGCCGCGGGCCCTGAAACGTGTTCCCAAGGCGGAAATCGCCGTATCGCGTGCCTTGTCGCTCACCGCCCTGCCGGGAAGCGGGAGCGTGCGGACCCGAAAGGTCGCGTTACTCGTAGCGGACGGAGTCAAGGCGGAGCCTCTCGCCCTGTTCGTTGCGGCGCTTCGCGGCGCCGGCGCGGTTCCCAAATTGTTGGGCACGCGGCTCGGCACGGTGAGGAGCGTGGATGGACAGGAATTCGAAGTCGATGCGACGTTGGAAAATATGCCGTCCGTGCTGTTCGACGCCTTGGTCCTGCCCGATGGGGAGGGGGCAGTCGCTCGCTTGGCGGCCGACGGCCATGCGAGCGAATTTATCAAAAACCAGTATCGCCACGGCAAGACGATTTGGGTGGGGGCTGCATCGACGACGCTATTGGCGAGCGCGGGGGTACCTGGGAGGTCAGCGCCGGACAAAGGCAGGACGGATACGGGCAAGGCGGATCCTGGGCTGATTTTCGGCTCGCCCGCTCAGTGGGAGGATCAAGTGGCCGCGTTTACGGCCGCCGTCGGCAAGCACCGGCACCCCGGTCGTGAGACGGACCCGCCCGCCGTGTGAGCAAGCAACAAACGGTACTACGAACCGGAGACTTTATGCCGAACAGAAAGACATTCGATGAGCGGGACAAATACGACCACAGCAGCCACCCGACCCGGAACAGCGAGAAAGGCGACCTCGCGCCGGCGCCGGGCGCGGAAGGCTCTGGAGCGGGCCCGGCGAGTGGGCGTCCGCGTAGTGCGCGGGTGTCGCGGCGCCGGGCGAATCGAGTTGAGCGGACCTTAAGATAAGTCGGCTCGCGTTTTGACCAGCCGCAGCGGTTGTCGCGGCGCGTCAATGGCCGATACACGAGGCGCGCTCAATGAGTCGGCATTCGCCGAGTCGTCATTCGCCGCCATCCGCAAGGTGTTGACCGCCAGATACCAGGACAAATCGCCGTGACTGCGTGCGATGAAAAACACCGTCGTTCGCTTTTTCACATCGTCGGACATGGACATCCCATTCACTTCGATGATGAGAGCCTGCCGGGAGCCGCTCCGATTTTCTGTCGGGGTCGGACTCCATGGTCCGTAGGACAATGCTCATAGGAGGGCGTAACGCGTGGCCTCATACGACTGGGCATAGGCCGCGGGTAAAAAAAGTCCTACAAGACATTTCGTCCTTGGCCGACAGCCGCCGAGCTCCGCGCCATTGATGCTTTTCAAGATAATTGATCAGCGGTTCCGGTTCACTTCCCAGGCGAGGTCCCATCTTCCATGAATATCGCGCAGACCGATACCGCGTTCCGGGAGGCGATCGAACTTCGCCATCGCCAGCACCCCGACCGGCAATATCCCGGCCGGCAACATTTTGCCGCCTCTGAACGGGAATTCACGGAGTGCGAGCGCGAACGTTTCCGTCACCAATCCATCATGGGTGCGCTGTCGCGCAAGTCCTACGCACATGCGTTCCAGCCTGGATGTTCGAGCGGCGAACTGACGGCACAGCTGGCACGGGTGTGTGAGCGGGTAAGCACCGTGGACATGCCGTCCGAGTCGCTGGAGCGAGCGCGGGTGCGCTGCGCTCACCTGCGGAATATCGACATTCATTGTGCGGATGTCCGTGTGCAGCTGCCACCGGGTCCCCTGGACCTGATAGTTTTCAACGAAATCGGCTGTTACTTTCAGGCGCCGCAGTTGGTGCGTATCGCTTGCTCGCTGGCCGCTCGACTGGTGCCGGGGGGCGAGTTCCTTGCGGGCCATGGGCTCGCCCATGACCCGCATCGAGTCCTGCACGGGGACGCCGTGCATTGCCAGCTCCTCGCGTATCTGCCGCTGCGCTGGATCAGGGGTGAACGGCACGACGAGTTTCGCATCGACTCCTGGCAGGTATAGACACCCGCGCGCTGGCAGGTGGCAGGTATCGACACCCGCGCGCTACTTCAGGCCCTGAGCCAGGCCCTGAGCCGCCTCGCGCAGCCAGTCTTCCCGATCCGCCCCATCGGGCAATGCCTGCGCCGCGTCGCGAGCGCGTGCATAGGCCTGCCGGGCAGCGCCGGCGTCTCCCGTCTTTGCCAACGCTTCCGCCAGCGCAAGAAGATTCGGCGGATAGAGCGGCCGCAGGGCGACTGCACGGCGCGCCGCAACCAATCCCGCCTCGGTGTCGCCGGGCCCCAACGGCCAACCCGGTGCACGGACCAGCACCAGCGCCCGCACGCGCGCAGGACCTGCCTCGTCGTAACCCGCATCGGCCGATTCGGCGCGCGCCAACGCATCGAGCATGGTGCTCAAGATCTCGCCCGCGTGCGTCGGGTGCGCGCGCGCATCGAGACCGAGCGCGACCGCGCGGCCATATAGACAGGCCGCCGCCTGCGGCTCGCGCGCCAGGCAGGCATCCGCATCGCGGGTGGCCTGCGCCGCGAGCTCGGCGCGAAACTTCGAGTCCGGCTCATGATCGCTGCGCTTGGCGGCAAGATCGATGGCCGCGGCCAGATCGGCGACCGAGGACGGCTGCGCGGCAGGTGGCGGAGAAGGAGGAGGCCGCGTCGCGCAACCGGCGGCGCTGAGCATCAGGAACAGCCCGCCGAGGCGCTTGCTCATTGCCCCGCCGTGGACGACGGCAGCTTGGGCGGCACGAAGCCGCGCAGTCGCAGCGGCGCCAATGAGTCGGCGCCGCCCGAGGCGTGGCTCAACTTGAGGAGACCCGCTTGCAGGAGCTTCGCGCGGTCCGCCGGCACACGGCCGTCGATGACCGCAATGAGGGCGACGGGCAGGTCCGGAGATTGCGCGAGCGTCTTGAGCTCGCCGGCGAACGGCAGACTGGGAAGTGCCGCCGCCTGTGTTTGGTCGAGCAGAACGGCCACCGGTTCACCGACCGCGGCCCTCCTCAGGGCGCTCAATATTTGTCCCACCGCCTCGATCTTGACATCCGGCGGCAGCGGCCAGTCCGGCAGGGCGCTGTGCCGCACGAAATCGGGAGCGTAGCCGGCGACGCTGAGGATGGTGTAGCCCGCCATCGATTTGGGGTCCGTGACGCGGCCGGACTTGGCGACCAGCGTCCATCGTTGCTGAGGTCCGATATCCGTGACATCCGCCTGTGCGAGCGGCGTCAGACGCAGTTCGGCGGCATGCTCGACGAAAAACGGATACGGCACGAAGGCGAGCACCGCGTCGGTTTGCTTGAGCTTTGCGAGGCCACCTTGCTCGCTGGGATCGTACACGGCCGCGAGACTTCCCGCAGGCCAGCCCGAGGCAGTCACCGCTGCGGCGGCGAATTGGTCCAGCAGGGGCTGGGCATCGCCGCTCCCTCCGGGATACCCGGGAGCGCAGAACACCAGGGTCGCAAGCGCCGCTGCCATCAATGTAGCCATAGACGTTTAGGCTATCATGCTCCGGCCCAAAGGGCCTCCCCGGCCGAAAGGAACGCGTTCGATCATGAGTGTGTCTGCTTCGCCCAAAGTGGTTCGATTGTTTCTTCGCATACTACGGGCGCGCGCTTGGATCGCCGGTGCATTTCTGATCTTCACCGCGGCAGGCATCTACGGCGCATTGCGTGTGCCCGATGATCCTGCGATCGAGCGATTGGTGGTCGCAGGGGATCCCGTCGCCGTCGCCACGGCGCAATTCGATCGTCTGTTTCCCGAGGGCGAACAGGCGCTCATCATGCTCGAAGCGCCGGATCCCTTGAGCCTCGCCGCGCTGCGCGCCGCCGATGATCTCGAGCAGCGGCTCTCCAAGATTCCCGAGGTCAAGGCCCACAGTCTGCTGGACCTGTACCGCCGCGGGAGCACGACGGTGGAGATCACCGCCGCGGAGGCCGGGGCTGTGCGCAAGTTCGCGACCGGGACGACGTTGTTCCGCCGCGCCGGACTTCTGGGCGACCACTATATCGGCATCGCACTCGAGCTCTCGGTCAATTCCCCGGCGGAGCGCAACCGCGCTCTGGCGGCGATCGACGCGCTGGTGCTGCCCCTCGAGACATCCGGGGGACCGTTCACCAAGGTGCGGCGGGTGGGCTCTCCGTGGCTCGACGCGTGGCTCGAGCGGCAAACCGGCGCGGCGACGGCGCGTTTCATGCCTCTGTTCGGCGTTTTCTTGATTACCCTGGTATTGATCATCTATCGATCCTGGCGCGCGCTTGCGGCCATGGTGCTCACGCTGGGGGCGCTCGTAGCGATCGCGATGGGACTGGCTCATCTGTTCGGCTGGTCGCACACCGTGATTTCCACGCTCGTGCCGCTGACCGTGATGGTGACGACCACCGCCACGCTGGTGTACGTCCATTCCCGCTTCATCGAGCCGGACGACTCGCCGACCCTGCTCGAGCACCACGCGCGCGCCATCGCGAACAAGTTTCTGCCATGCACCGCTTCGATGTTCGCGACGGCGGTGGGCTTCGGCGCTCTCGCGATTTCGGAGATTCGCCCGGTGCGCGAGATGGGCCTATGGACGGCATCCGGCCTCATCGTGGCGTGGGTGGGATGCTTCACTCTGTTTCCGGCGCTGCAGTCGCTGCTGCGCACCCCGATGCGCACCGAGCAGGCTCCTACGGCCAGGTGGTTCCCGGGTTTCGTCGCTGCGCTGGTCCCGTGGAGCCGCCGCTTTCGTTGGGCGCTGGTAGGCGGCGCGCTCGTGCTGATGATATGCGGAGCGGCGGCTCTGTTCGGCATTCCCCGCCTGCTAGCCCCTCTCGCCCTGGAAATGGACGTGTTGACCTACGTCAATCCCAGCGAGCGCGTGGCGCAGGACACCCGCCATTTCGAGGAGTCGAACGGGCTCGATGCGGTCGAACTCTGGCTGCAGACGCCGCCCGGCCACGCCCTGGATCCGGAGTTCCTGCGCGCGGTGGATCAGTTGACCCAGAGGCTCGAGCGCGATCCTCGCATCACCGCCGTGGACGGTCCAACGTCGGTGCTGCGCTGGGCGCGCTACATCCAAACGGGGTCGGATCAACTGCCCACTTCGGCATCCGCATGGCCGAAGCTCGCCTCCGATCTCGAGCAAATCCTGCTGACCGAGCCCAATGCGCGCGCGTACGTCGATGTGGCCGACCTCGCCAACGCGCGGCTCAGCATCCGCGGGCGTGCGAAGCTCTTCGGCCGGGTCGGGGCGATGCGCGCATACTTGGAGCGGGAATGGTCCTCGGCCCAGGCGGCCGACCCGGCGCTGCGTGCGGTGCGCGGCAGTCTGGTCGGCAAGGGAGTGCTCGGCGCGGAGATCACGGAGCGCCTTCTCCCCACGCTGACCGAAAGCTTTGCGCTCACCGCGAGCGTCATTTTTCTTGCCTTCCTGCTGGTGTTTCGCAGCCCCTCCGCCCGCCTGATGACCATGATCCCTTCGTTGTTCGCGATTTTATCCGTGTTTCTCGTCATGCGCGTGGCGGGTATTCCGCTCAACATAGCGACGATTCTCATCGGCTCGACGGTATTGGGCGCGACCGAGAACGACCAGATTCATTTCTTCTATCACTTTCAAGAAGGCCGCTCGGCCGGCACCACGACCGGCGCTCTGCAGCACGCCATGCTGGTCGCCGGCCGCCCGATTCTGTTTGCGACTTTGATCAATGCCAGCGGCTTTTTGGCGCTCGCACTGTCGGATCTTCCGCCGATGCGCGAGTTCGGCATCGTTGCTTCGTCCGCCTTTGTGCTGGCGCTGCTTGCCGATTTCACCGCGCTGCCCGGGGCGCTATGGATTCTCAGCCGCTATGACTGAGCAACGAATCCCGTGCGTGTGACTGACAAATCTACGAGGCAATACCCGGCGGCAGCAGACGCTCGTACTCGCGCTTCACCACCGCATAGCATTCGCAAGTGCGGTTTTCCAGCCCCTCGCGGTCCAAAATGGTGATGTGGCCGCGCGCATATCGAATGAGCCCTGCCTTCTGCAGCTTGAGCGCGCCCTCGGTGACTCCTTCGCGGCGCACTCCGAGCATGTTGGCAATGAGTTCCTGAGTCATCACGAGCTCATCGCCCTGCAGCCGGTCCAAGCTCAGCAGCAGCCAGCGGCACAGCTGTTGGTCGACCGAATGATGCCGGTTGCAAACCGCCGTCTGCGCCATCTGCGTGATCAATGCCTGTGTGTACCGCAGCAGCAAATGCAGCACGGGTCCGGCCCTGTTGAACTCGGTCTTCATCAGCGTCGCTTCGAGCCGGCAACCGAGGCCGGCGCTTTGCACGACCGCGCGGCTTGGCGTCGATTCGCCGCCCATGAAGAGGGAAACCCCGACAATTCCTTCATTTCCGACGACGGCAATCTCCGCCGACGCGCCATTTTCCATGACGTACAGCAGTGAGACGATCGAGGTCAGCGGAAAATACACATAGTTGAGCGCGACACCGGACTCGTAGAGCACATGTCCCAGCGGCATGTCGACGATTTCCAGCATCGGCGACCATCGGTCCCACTCCTCGTCCGGCAGGCACGCGAGAAGGTGATTCCGTCTGAGATCCTGGGCCGTCGCCATTGAGTCACCGGGAGTCACGTGGGGGTGCTCCTCGTGGCCCGCCCGCGTACGAGTGGCGGCGGTGGCAGCGAAATCGTTTTCAGTTCCAGTTTCAGGTCCAGTTTCAGGTCCAGTTCGAGCTTCCCGTGCTCTCGCAAAGGCGAATCCTCCATAATCTACCTGACGACGAGTACCGATGCGGTTCGTTGCATTGCGACGCCTGCATTGGCTGGCGGGAACCCGGCCCTCGCAAATTACCCAAGACTGCTGACTCACAATATCATAACGCTCCCGAATGCAATGTTCGATGCCGCACACAAGGGGTTTTTATCGTGATGCGGCACGACGCCGTGGCGGCGGCGGCGCCAATCCTGCGCTGCGGCGCGAAGCCGTCCGATCATCCGTTTGTGCTCGATCACCAGCGCGTCATTCGTGTGCGTACCGCGCGGGTCCGTCCACTCGTCGCCGGCAATGGCGGCGGCGCTCACGGACCTGGCCCGCCCCGCCTCATGGAGATCACTTTCCGTCCGCGGAGCCCGTCCGGATCGTTCGCAGAGTCGTCGTCGCACCGTCGAAATCGCGGGGCTTCCTCATCCGCCAGCTCCCCGTCGCGGCGGGGCCCATGCTGGGCCATCCCCGTACGACTTCATCCACCTCCACCGCCGAGACGGGCTCGCAGAAGAACCGGCCCTGAGCGGTGTCGAAGCCCGCGCTGCGGACGAACTCGAGTATTTGCGATGTTTCCACTCCCTCTGCGCACGCTGTCAACCCAAGGTCGTGCGCAAGGTTGACGATCGCCTTGACGATTACCCGCGCTTCGTGCTCGCGCGCCACGTCCGCGATCATCGAGTGATCCACCTTGATTTCGGAGAACGGCATCCGATACAGCTCCGTGAGCGAGGACTGTCCCGTTCCGAAGTTATCGAGCGACAGGCCTACTCCGAGAATTCTCAGCCGAGCGAATACATCGAGCAGCAGGTTCCGATCGTCGAGGCTCGGCGACTCCGTAACGTCGAGAACCAGGAATTGCGGCGGAAAGTCGTTCTCCTGCAGCAGCACCGCAAGCCGCTCGGGAAACTCCCGGTCCTTGACCAGCTTGGTGCTGAGGTTCACCACGATCTCGAGCGGCAGACCGCGCGCACGCCATTGGCCCGCCTGACGCACGGCCTCCGTGATCACGAAATCAGTGAGCTGCGACATCAGGCCGTAGTCCTCGACAGCGGTCAGGAATTGACGCGGCTGGAGCAGGCCGCGGCGCGGATGTTGCCAACGCACCAGCGCCTCCACGCCCTGGATTCTCACCACCGTGGAATCCACCGCCAATTTGGGCTGGTACATGAGCGTCAACTGCTGCTCGGCCAGCGCCCGCTCCAGTTCCTCCCGCGCAACGGGGGGCGCTACCAGCAGGCGCGGCGAAACCATGTTCTCGATGTCGATAGGGTCGAGAGGCCTGCAGGCAACACCGAGTATGGGCAGGCCCCTGGCCTCAGCCGCGCGCTTGACGCTCGCCAGCACCCGCGGGCTGTTCGCGCCCACCAGAAGCGTCGCAGGCCGCGCGTCGTGGTCCGCGAGGATCTTGATCAGCGCCAGACAATCGACATCGGTGCGATCCACCGACAGCACGGCGAGGGTTGGGCGGCGGATCGCGAGAACCTCCTGCACGCTCTCCAACGTGTCCGGCTCTATATGATCGCAACCCAGGCGCTCGGCCATCGCGCACAGCAGGCCCCTCGATTCGGGATCCGGTTCCAGAATGAGCATCAAATCGCTCGACTTGTACATGGACCCGCGCCTCCTTACGCAGCATCGTACCTTCCGCTATATATCGATATTAGCGCTTATAATGCTTGTATCGTTCCGAGGTGCGAATCACAATATCCGCAGGTCAGCTCCCGGGTCGGGCCGAATTCGCCGATTGCGGCGCCCCTAAGCGCGGCGATCACAGATCCGCGGCAAGGGGGAGCCCCAGCGCGCCCAACAGCAGTTCCATCGAAGCTGTCTTGGACACGCACGAATCCGCCCCCGCGGCCATGATCCGCTTGGTGTTGGCGGCGGAAGCGAATCCCGTGAGCGCCACGATTCTGGGCTTGGTCCTGCCGAACATTCTGCGCAGCATCAGACAGACTTCGAATCCATCCATGTCCGGCATCTGCAGATCCAGGGTCACCACGTCGGGGCGACTCGCCTCGCACTTGACTCCCGCCGAGAAGCCGTCGTTGGCGACATCGACGACGACGCCGGCGGCGCGCGTCGAGATCGACCGCGCAAGATAGCGCGAAAACTCCGGGTCATCGTCGATGATGAGCACGCGCGATGGACGCTGGCCGCGGCCCATGGCCGCTTGCTGATGTTGCGCGGCGAAGGCCTCGACGTCCTCGGTACGAAAGCGGCGGTGGCCGCCCAGCGTGGTCACGGAAGGCAGCAATCCCTTGCTCGCCCACAGGCGCACCGTAACGGCGGCCACCAGCAACCGATCGGCAACTTCGGTGGGAGTGAGATAGTCGGCGCGGCGTCCGCGGGCGCGGGTCGGGCGCGCGCCCTGCCGTTTTTTCGCCTTCTTGTCGTCACCCCTGGACTTGCGAGGTCGAGCGTTCGGTCGTCGCGTCATGCTCGTGCGTACCCAGGACCGTGGGTTCGCCACTCTATCACGGATTGCTGTGACCGATTCACGGAATATCAACAGAACCTGGGGCTCGGTAAGCCGGCCGACGCGATAGCGGATTGCGCCCTTGAGGATCAAGCCGGTCTCCGGATGGCCCCGCTCAGCGAGCGAGGAATTTGGATTCGAGAACCTCGCGGGATACTGGTTTGCTGACCAGGTAGCCCTGCATTTCGTCGCAGTAGAGCAGCCGCAGCAGACGCGCCTGCTCCTCGGTCTCCACCCCCTCCGCCACCACGTTTAGCTTCAGAGAATGCGCCAGGGTGATGATGGTCGATACCAGCGACAACCCCTCCGGAGCGACGGTCATGTCGATCACGAACGAGCGGTCGATTTTCAAGGTGTGCACCGGCAGTTTCGCTAGGTAGCTGAGGGAGGAGAACCCCGTGCCGAAGTCGTCCACCGCGATCTGCACGCCCAGGGCGCGGACCGCGCGCAGGCTCGCGATGCTGAGCCTCACGTCCTCCATGACGACGCTCTCCGTTATTTCCAGCTCCAGCCCGGCGGCTGCCAGCGCGTCATCGCCGAGCGCCCGCTCGATTTCGGCGACGAAACCTCGATTGCGAAGCTGCAGCGGCGACACGTTGACCGCAATGCGCACGGCGCGCAGCCCGCTCTTGCGCCAGCGCCGGTGGTCTTCGACCGCCTGCTTGAGCGCCCATTGTCCGACTTCGAGAATCAGTCCGGTTTCCTCGAGGATGGGAATGAATCGATTGGGCGCGACCAAGCCGGTTCTCGGATCATTCCACCGCAGCAGGGCTTCGGCCCCCGTGAGTTCACCGCTCGTGGCATTCACCTTCGGCTGATAGTGCAGGACGAATTCCTGCCGCTCGAGCGCCTGGCGAAGCTGATTCTCCAGATCGAGCCGCCCGGCCAGCGACGCCGTCATCTCCCGCGCATAGCACAGGTATCGATCGCCGCCCGCCTTGGCCTTCTTCAGGGCCGACTCGGCGTTCCTGAACAAGGTGTCGGCGTCCACCCCGTCGTCGGGATACAGCGCGACGCCGACCTTGGTGGAGACCCGCAGCACGGAATCGCCGACGCGAAACTCATGACTGAGGAAGGATTGCATCGATTTCTCTAGAGCGCGCGCCACATCCTTGGCGCGTCTGATGTCGGGCAGGATCACGGCGAAGTGATCGGCACCCACGCGCGCCACGAGATTGGCGTCGCCCAGGTTGCCGCTCAGCCACTCTGCGACCTGC
>Ga0181534_10002750_pt1 | contig 10742 bp, 6 predicted proteins | sample PEATcosm2014_Bin_37_FD_119758 | JGI IMG/M metagenome (GOLD analysis project Ga0181534, IMG submission 119758) | Peatland microbial communities from MTU Mesocosm Facility, Houghton, MI, USA - PEATcosm2014_Bin17_10_metaG | ecosystem: Environmental > Terrestrial > Soil > Wetlands > Peat | place...
GCCTTGCCCGCCTCGAACTGCGGCTTGACGAGCGCGACAATTTTGCCGTCTGTTTTCAATAATGCAACTGCGGTCGGCAGGATTTTTTTCAGCGAGATGAACGAGCAGTCAATGACGCCCACGCCGGCGGGGCTGAACGATTCTGGCATCTGTTCTGGTTTCAAATGCCTTGCGTTGGTCTTTTCCATGACCACCACGCGCCTGTCCTTCCGCAATTTCCACGCAAGCTGGCCCTGCCCGACGTCCACCGCGAAGACTTTCGCCGCCCCGTTTTGCAGGAGGCAGTCCGTGAATCCGCCGGTGGAGGCGCCCAGATCAATCGCCACCGTTCCCGCCACGTCCAGATGGAAATGCTTGAACGCGTGCTCAAGCTTGTGGCCGCCGCGGCTGACATATTTTTCCGGCGCGTCCAAAGTAATTTCATCTTCGGCCTTCACGGTATCGCTCGCCTTGTGCGCGGTCTGGGCATTGACGCGGACCTGTCCGGCGAGGATGGCGCGCTTGGCCTTCTCCCGGCTTTCGCAGAAACCGCGTTCCACCAGAGCCTGGTCGAGACGAATCATGGAAGGCATCATTAGATAATTTTTTGACCAATGCAGCCATAAAGTGAATGACAATCCGGTTCTGAATCGTGTATTTGAGACTCCCGTGAGGGCAATTTGGATTTTCAAATCTGGATTTCATTTCGTTACAATCTAATGTTTTCGGGTCAAAACCCTTAATAAATCCGCATTTTTGAACACTTCTCCCCTCGGGAAGACGGTCACGACCATAAAAATTTTCACTTTTTTTGAAAGATTTTGGATTTTGGAACGTATTACATCTGGAAGGTTGTAAAAATCCACCCGCACAGCTTCAAAACGGCGCCTTAGTCAGGCTGACGGCATTATAATTTACCAGCTCCGTCCGATTGGGTTTTATGGATAAAATGGGATGGGATTGAGGGCGGAGCTGGTATTCTTTAAAAGACGTGACGATGCCTGCCGAAACGGGATGCCAGTGTCTGGACACAAATTAGTGAGGAGGTTTTTGCAATGCCTGCAAAGCGACGCGCATTTCTGAAGCGGAGCCATAACGCTGCACCGCATCTGGCTGACAAGCTTTGAGGATGATTGTATTCAACAGAAAGAATTCCTCCGGCTCTTTGTTCTCAACAAGGCTAGTCGCAATTTCCGGGAAAAATGCGGCGTTGCGTCCGGTTCCCAAAACATAAAGAAGCATGCCCAAGGCATAAATGTCCGAAGCCGGTGTGCCCGGACGTTCCGGCGGTGGCGGCATGTAGCCCGGCGTGCCGACAAATGTGCGCTCTTGGTTCAGGGGGCGGATCTCAGCAACGAGTCCGAGATCGGCCAGCTTCGGCTTGCCGTTCACAAAAATTATGTTCGAGGGTTTTATGTCGCGGTGCGTCAGTCCCTGCCGATGAAGAAAATCCAGCGCGTCGGCAAGTTCAATTCCAATCTGCACACACTGAGAAATCGGCAGCCTCTTTCCCGGCATCCGCGCCCGCTCGTTTCCCAAATCGCGCGGCCTGTATTTTGACGGTTCGCGTTCCCAATCGGGTTCAACGGAATCGCCTATTTCCATGACATAATAAAAATATCCGTCCAATTTTTCGCTTACGAAATCCACGCGCACAAGCCCGGGGTGCTTTTCAGAAACGGATTTGTAGCGGCTGACGCCGTTGAATTCGCGCTCGTAAGGATCGGTGTCGTTTTCAGAATTTGCCAGATAAATGGCTTTCAACGCGCGCCACTGTCCGGCCTTGTTCCGCGCAAGCCAGACTTTTCCATAAGCGCCCCGGCCAAACGGCGGGCGGACCAATTCGTAACCGGAAACGTCCGGCAATTCATCAACTGCGGCAGTTTTTGTTTCCGCAGCTCGAAATATTTTCGAAGCCACCAGCGCCCACGCCAGCGCGCACGGAATTTGCCCGCCGGAAATCACCAGCCACGGAACCCAGTAGTTTGTGAAATAACTCCATGAAATTGCCCCAAGCGCGATTGCAACGGCAATTGCCGCCGCGAAAATGCAGGCTGCCGGCGGGCGCATCCGGCACAATCCGCCGCCGAACAGGATTCCGGCGGCAACGAGTGTTGATAATTCAATCCACCATGCCGGTCGTCGCAGCCAGTCGCCGTTGACCAGATTCAAAAATGACGTGAGCATGATTTCCACGCCGCCGGAAGATTCACCCGTCCAGCGCGTGAACGGCGTGCGAAATTCATCCGGTTCGCCGTTAGGCAAGGATGTTTGCGGCTGGGTGCCGATGAAAACGATTTTGTCGTGGAAATAGCCCGCCGGTTGCGCCAGCGCGAAACGATAACTTAATTTTGTCCATGCGCCGTCCTGGCCGTAATAGCGCAGCCAGCGTTCCTGCGGCTGCAAATCCAATTGCGCGCCCGCCAGCCGTGCGGCTGTTTCAGGCAGGCTTGGATACGGCCCCGGCGATGGAAACGGCCAGTGCCGGCGCACAATTGAATCGTCAGCCGAATCCGGGTCTAGCCACGCGACGCCCCAATTCGTTCCGGCTCCCTCCAGAAATGGTTCCGCCGGCAATTCGGGCCGCGCGCCGGACATGGCCGGATGTATCACCCGGGCTTGTTCAGCCATCAAGACAACATGCCGCTGCCGCCGCATTGCGTCGGCCAGGATCTTGTCCGTTGCCGGATCGCGTGGTTCCCGAAAAAAGGAATCGAACACGACGAGCGCGCAGCCATCATCCGCCAGTCTGTCCAGCAATTGGGCGTGCAGCACCCGATCCCATGGCTGCCCACGCGTCTGGTGAAACTGATCGAAAGCCTCATTGTCCATGAGAATGAGCGCGACGTTGTTCGTGACGGTGTGCGCGCTGAAACGGAACAAATAATCGTAGCTGGCGTTCACCCATGGTTCGCCCAACGGCGATTTCCATAACAGCAAACCGGAAAGCACCACGAGCGCCGCGCCCAGCGCAGATTTGACAAATTCATGCCGCCTGATGGCTTTGCCCTTCACGTTTTGCTGGATTTTCTGAGTTTAAGCGTAAAAGGCCATGAAAAAAATTTGGGTTTTTTTGAAAGATTTCCGAGAAATCCCCGTATTCAATAGTGTCCATTATCCGTTAACAAACAAACCAATCCAATTCCTAATATGAAAAAACAAATCATGGCCCTCATTCTGTTCACTGCGGCTGCAAAACTGGCCGCCGCCGACAGCAACATCTATTCAGAGCAATCTGAATTCCCGCAAATCATCCGCCAGCCGGAGGATCAACTGGTTCCGATAAATTCCACCTCCACGTTCAGCGTCGCTGCCACGAACGGGCCTCTCGCCTACCAATGGCTTCGCAATGGAAATGCCATGGACGGCCAGACCAACGACACCCTCATCATTGCAAATGCCCAGATCAACGACGTGGGGTTTTATTCCTGCAATGTTTCCAAATACACGGAATCCGTTCCGACGCGCTCGGCGTCCTTGATGGTTTTCACGAACAGCATTGATCCGCAAACCGGCGTTGATCCGGTGGTGGTGTTCGGTTCGCCGGTGGTAAGCAGCGGTTCATCAGGCACATGTCCCGGGCCGTATGCAGGATACGTCAACTACACCAAAACCCTTCAGCAAGGCTGGGGCTGGGCACCGGACACCACCGGCGGGAATACCATTTTCACAGCGACCGACACCAACCGGACTAATACGAAAATTCAATACATCGGCGCGTATGGCGATGGCGGATGCAATCAAACTACCGTCACTGTTCCGAATCCTCCCATCAGCCCCGTCTATCGGTTCACCATCTACTTCACCAACAATGTTCCGACGAACGCTTACGCCATCACGCTGGATGGTTTCAAGCCCTGACGACCCTGCGCCTTGCACACAAATGAACCAGTCAAATTTATCAAGCCATGAGTAAAAACATCGTCACGCGACGCACCATCGCGCATTACGGCTGGACGCCCGACTTGCCGGACCAGCGAGATCATCTCTACGCCGCACCGCTGACAAAACTTGGCCCGCTGCCCGCCAAGGCGGATTTGCGGAAACAATGCCCTGCTGTCTATGACCAGGGGCAGATCGGTTCCTGCACGGCCAACGCCATCGCCGGGGCGGTTGAGTTCGACCTCTTGAAACAGAAACTGGCGGATTTCACCCCCGCGCGTCTCTTCATTTATTTCAACGAGCGCGACATGGAACACTCCGTCTCCACCGACAGCGGTGCGCAAATCCGCGACGGCGTGAAGAGCGTCAACAAGCTCGGCGTCTGCCCGGAAACGGAATGGCCTTACGTCGCCACGCCCGCTGACCCAAACACAAACATCTGGCCGCCCGGTGCCAAGCCCGCGCAAAAACCGTCGCCGGTTTGCTACAAGGATGCGCTTGCGCACAAGGTCGTCAGTTACCAGCGCGTGAACCGAGACCTCGCGCAGATGAAGGGCTGCCTGGCGGCGGGTTATCCGTTCGTGTTCGGCTTCACCGTCTATGACGCGTTCGAAAGCGCGGCGGTGGCGAAGACCGGCGTGCTGAACATGCCGACCTCGGCGGAACAGGTCGTGGGCGGACATGCGGTGATGGCGGTGGGTTACGACGACGTGGCACAGCGTTTCATCGTGCGCAATTCTTGGGGCGCGAAATGGGGACGGAAAGGCTATTTCACCATGCCCTACGCATATCTGATCACCGGGAACCTCGCGAGCGACTACTGGACGCTCCGCATGGTGGAGGGATGAGCCGCACGGCGGACATTAATGTTGATTTTAACCCGCCATAGGCGTGCCGTCCTCTGTGGCCAAGTTCGGCGCGTTGCTTCGTGCGCGTCCTGCCATATTTCACGGATTCGCGGGCGCAACTGTATTGGTGGGCAGCGTCCCGACAGGTGCAGCGGGCTGGAAATATCCGCTGTTGTCTTCGGCTGCGGGCTTCGCCTGTTTCTCGGCTGCGGCCTCGGCTGCGGCGGCTTTGGCCTCGGAATTCGCCTCGGATTCGACCTCCTTGCGTTCGTCGCGGGCGTCCTCAACCACGGCGGCGGAAATGCCCGGCAGCCGTTTTTGCTCGGTGACGGCCTGTGCTGCGGCAAGGTCGGGCGTCCGCAAAACGGTCGGGCGGATGAGCACGATGGTTTCCTGCCGGTCCTTGGTGCTGCTGCGCTGGGAAAAGAGCGCGCCGATGAGCGGGATGTCCTGAAGGTATGGAACGCCGCTCTTGCTGTTGCTCTTGTCCGAGCGGATGAAGCCGCCGAGCATGATGGTGTCCTTGTCCTTGACGGCGATTTCCGACTGGAGCGTGCGCTTGGTGGTGTTTGGAACGTTGCCGACGTTTTCAATGACGGTGTAACCGTTCAGGTCGTCAATTTCCTGGTTGATGTCCATGACGACGAGGCCGTCGGGATTGATGAAGGGCGTGACATCCAGTTCAACGCCGACGGACAATTGCGAATAGGAGGAGCTGTTTCCATACGCGCTGCCGTAAGTGCTGCCGGTGACATAGGGAACGGTCTGGCCGACAAAGAACGACGCGGCCTTGGCCTGCGAGGTCTGGATGCGCGGGCGCTGGATGACCGTCGCACTGCTGTCGTTGGCGGCGGCCTGAAGCGCCACATCCCAAGTCGGTCCGATGTTTCCAAAGTAGCTCAAGCCGCTGTTAAGCGCGTTTCCCAAAATGGCGGATGAATTTGTGCCGTTGGAATATTGGCCGGTGGAGGACAGGAAATTGAAAAACGTCTGGCCGTTGACGCTGCCGCCGCCGCCGACAACGCTGCCGTCCGTTCCTAATTTGGACGGATTCTGCGCCACGGAAACGCCTGCGTTCATCGCCTTGTTCAAATCCACGTCTATGATGACCGATTCAATCAGCACCTGCGAAAGCAGCACGTCCAGCTTGGCGATGACGTTGGTGATGGCGTCCATGTCCTGCCGCGTGGCGAAAATGAGCAGCGAATTGCTGCGCTGGTCGGCGATGATTTTTGTCTGGCCGAAAATCTGGATCGGCTGCTCCTGCCCGTTCGCGCCGGACGCCTTGTTGACAATGCTCAACAATCTTTGCTGGAAAGTCGTGCCGGATGACGGCGTGCCGTTGGCAGTCGTCCCAAACGGGCGCGGCTGCGTTCCGTTGCCGCCCTGGATTCCGTTGCCGCCGCCGCCGGGCTGGTAGGAGCCGGTGGTGTTGACCGGGCTTCCGGCGGGCCGGGTGCCGAGGCCGTTGATGGTGGAGGTAGTCGCCGCGCTACCGATGCTCACCGTGCCGCTGCCGCTGCCGCCGCCGAGGCTGTTCAATGCGCTGGCGATGTCTGCGGCCAGCGCGTATTTGATCGGGATGACCTCGGAAATGATTTCCGATTCGCCGCCGCCGGTGTCCACCTGGTCAATCAGCTCCAGCATCCGCTTGACGTTTTCCGCGTTGTCGCGCAGCACGAGAATGCCGTTGTCATCGAGCGGCACGATTGCGCCGGCCAGTTTCGCGAACGGCGTGAGAATCTGCTGCATCGCGCTGGGCTTGACATAATTCAAATGCACGATGTGGGTCACATAGGTCCCCAGTTCCGGCAGTTCGCTCGCATCCGAAGTGTCAATCTTCGCGCCCGACCCGCCCGCCTGGTCCGGAGGCAGCACCTTCACGAATTTTTCACCGATGTTGACGACCTCGATGTTGTTGAGCGAAAGCACCGCCTGCAACGCCTCGATCGCTTCCGATTTGGTCAGCGGCGATTGAGTCTTCAGGATGATTGAAGCCGCTGGCGGTTGCGCCATCAACAGCGTGCGCCCCACCAGTTCCGAATAAATTTGCAGCACCTGTTTCACATCCACGCCTTGAAAATCATATTGGTAGGCTGGAACTTCACCTGTGCCGCCGTTTGAAGTTGCACCGGCCGGAGCATTGGCGTCGGGCTGCGCGGCTGGCGCAGCAACCGCCGGAGCCGGAACCGCTGGAACTGCTGGAACCGCCGCAGGCATGGCGGACCGGGTCATTGCGGCTGAATTGCTGCGCATCGCCGCCAGCCGCGCCGCGATGTCGGACGCCGGCGAATTCGTGCGGAAGCGTCCGGGCAGGCGCAGCGCGCCCGGAATGTTTGTCACGAGCGCGGCGGGCGGCGTCTGCGCCCAAAGGTCAATGCCGGTTAAAAATAAAATCAGGAGGAGCGTGAGCGTTTTCATTTTGCGTTTGCGGTTGGGGATTTCAAATTGTTCGCGGGCGCGGCCTTGGGATTTTTCTGGTAGCTGGCGACGAGCCGGATGTTGGCGGTGAGGTGCATTCTCGGGCTGTCGGGCTGCAATTCCAGGTCAATCACGCGCGCCATCGAGGCGCCGTTGCCGAGTTTGTAAAGAAAGTCCACCAGTTGCGCGTCCGTCGCGGAGACATTGATGTTCTGCGTCTGCTCGGTGAAAAATTCGTTTGTGTGCGTCATCGAGCGCGAGTAATTGGCGATGCTGACGCCGCTCTGGGCCGACTGGGCCTGGATCGTCCGCATCATGTTGATGGCCTGGTCCTCGGGCGCGACAAATTCGCCCTGGGTTTCAAATTTTTTCACCAACGACTCGTAATTGGCGGACTGCGCGATTGCCGCCTGAAAAAGCGTCAGCTTCTGCCGCGCGTCATCGCCGCGCCGCTTCAAATCCCCCCAGTCCGAAAAATGCGGCCAGATGAAAATCCAGTTCAGCACAACGATCACCACCACCAGCACGCCGACGGCCATGCGGCGTTCCAGCGGACGCAGTTGCGCGAAATATTTTTTCATTGCGCCTGCTCCTCCGGGTTTGCCAGTTGCAGGGTGAAATTCCAGGTCACGCCGCCGCCGCTGGTCCGCGGACTCACCGGATCTCCTGCGTGCGGATCAAACATCGGCTGGCCGTTGATCATGGCCTTTTGCATCGCGCTGTTGAAGCTGAAGAGCGTGTTGATCTGGTCGGGCGTCGTCGTGCCGCTCAACGTCAGCGTCTGCCCGTTGGCAAAACTGAACCGTTGCAGCGAAATCCCCTGCGGCAATTGCTCCGCGACGGTCTTCCAACAGTCCAGTGCGGCGAATTTCAGGTTTTGCCGCTGCACCAGCACGTTGTAGCGCGCCTTGAGTTGCAGCGCGTTCGTGTAATCGCCGCTGATGGAGGCGACCTGCTGCTCCACCTTGCCCGTCTGGATGCCGAGAAGAAACGTCGCGCAAAAATAAATCACGACGGCGATCGCATACAAAACCCCTGTCGCAAACAATCCGCGCAACCACAGCCGGTCAACGTATTGCTGGTGGTAGCGCGTGGAAAATTCCGCCGGCAGCAAAGCCGCGCTGCTGGATTGCGCCGTCGTCGCGCGCCGTGCCGTGCGCGCGGCCAGTTCCTGCAACGCCAGCGGCTTGGCCACCTGCACCGGCTCGTTCAAGGCTTCGCGCAAAAATGTTTCCCATTCGCCCGCCGTCGCGCCGTCGGCGACGAGATGAAATTTAGGCTGCGCCGTCAGCCAGCCTTCGAGTTCGCCCGCCCAGGTCAGTTGCGCGAACTGCCCCTGCAAACTTTTCGCGCGTTCGCCGCCGGGCGGCAGCACGATGAAACTCAGGCTCCTCAGCGCGCCGCCAAACCACCACGCCGCAAGCGCCGCATCCTGGCCGTTGAGCGACGCCGGGTAAATCCACGCGCCGTCTTCCGTGGCGGACGTGACTTCCAACTGGTCGAGCATCGGCGCTTCGAGCCGGTCGGCGAGATAATTTTGCGCCTCCAGTTTGCCAAGAAATTCCTCGACCACTTTGCGCTCCGCGACGACGACAACGACTGTCTGCAAATTTTCCGCCGAAGCCTGCGGAAGCATTTGCAGCGTCCAGACAATCTGCGTGACGGGAATCGGCGACAGCTTTTCCATCTGCAATTCCACCATGGAAAGCGTTTCCTCGAAGGTGCTTTTTGGCAGTTCAATGACGCGCAGGAAAACCTTTTCCAGCGGCAGCCATGCAACATTCAGCTTCGGCTGCCAGAGCGAGGTCCAGGATTTTGCGACATATTTTCCGGGCAGCGCGGTGCCGGGCTTGCCGCTGTGCTCGCGATGCAACGCTCCGCTCCGGGCGTCGAACTGCCAGAGGCGGTTCGCGTCGGGCGCGATTTGCAAAATGTTGCAGAAAGACCATCGTTTGTTTTTCGAAAATTTGGACACAACCGGCGTGGCAGGAATCACCATTGATTCGACAGGCGGAATGTTGTCTTCTACGGCTTCCTTGTTTTTCTTCCAACCTCTCCGCACCAGCCAAATGCCGAAAAACATCCATAAAATCAGCGCCGTATCATGCGCAAATTCATCAATCACCTGTTGATCGCTCATTCTATAACCGTTATGAAGTCCGTATAGGACGAGCTTGATGCGGATGATTTCAATGGGGAGCATCCCCAGCAGTCCAAAAAGAACAAGCACGCCGAGTATTCGGCACAACCACTTTAACCAAGTTGGCAAAGGACGAGGAGCGGCTTTCATGTGCGCGAAATAAATTGCGTTTTGTCCTCACCGCCGGCCAGCGATTCGAGATGTTCTTCCATTTGCGTCACGCGCAAAACTTCCTCGATGGTCGTCTCGCCGGCCTTCACTTTGTTCCAGCCGTCGGTGCGCAGCGTGCGCATCCCGGCGTCCATGGCGCGCTGGGCGATGGCGGTCGAGGACGAGCGGTTCATGATGAGCGGGCGGATGTTTTCGCTGACGAGCAGCAGTTCGTAAATTCCCTTTCGTCCCTGATAACCCTGCTGCCGGCAGTTTTCGCAGCCCGCACCGCGCCAGATTTTAGCCGTGGCGATGTCCGCCTCGGGAAAACCGATGCGCCTCAAATAATCCGCTTCAACCTTCTGCTCCGTCTTGCAATGCGGGCAAATCGTGCGGACAAGACGTTGCGCCATGACAGCCTCGACAGACGACGCGACGAGAAACGGCTCGATGCCCATGTCAATCAAACGCGTGAACGCGCTTGGCGCATCATTAGTGTGCAATGTGGAAAAAACCAAATGGCCGGTGAGCGACGCCCGGATGGCGATTTCCGCCGTCTCCTGGTCGCGGATTTCGCCGACCATCACGACGTTCGGATCCTGCCGCAAAATGTGGCGCAATCCCATCGCGAACGTCAGCCCGATGTCCGAGCGCACGGCGATCTGATTGATGCCCTTCAATTCATATTCCACCGGCTCTTCAATCGTGATGATGCGTTTCGTGACCGAGTTGATGGAACTCAAAAATGCGTAGAGCGAAGTGGATTTGCCGGAACCAGTCGGGCCGGTCACGAGGAAAATCCCGTGCGGCTTGATGATGATTTCGCGGATGGCGTCTTCTTCCATCCTGGAAAAGCCGAGCTTGTCGAGCGACAGGAAAATTTTCCCGCGCGTAAGCAAACGGAGGGAAACGCTTTCGCCGTAAACCGTCGGCACGGTGGAAACGCGGATGTCAATTTCCTCGCCCTTGATGCGGACGTTGATGCGGCCGTCCTGCGGCAGGCGCTTTTCGGAAATGTTCATGCCGCTCATCACCTTGATGCGGGAAATGAGCGCGGCCTGATAACGCTTCAGCGTCGGCGGCAGCGGAATCAGATGCAAGATGCCGTCAATTCGATTGCGGATGCGCAGCTCGTCTTCCGCCGGCTCAAAATGAATGTCCGTCGCGCGATCCTTGAACGCCTCCCAGATGATTTGATTTACAAATTTGATGACGCTCGCCTCCTGGTCGTCGCCGGTGATTTCCTTGTCGCCGGCGATTTCCAGTTCCATCGGCTCGTCCTCGCCCATTTCGTCGAGCGTCTCGGCGCCGACACCGTAATA
>Ga0181534_10002752_pt1 | contig 10716 bp, 6 predicted proteins | sample PEATcosm2014_Bin_37_FD_119758 | JGI IMG/M metagenome (GOLD analysis project Ga0181534, IMG submission 119758) | Peatland microbial communities from MTU Mesocosm Facility, Houghton, MI, USA - PEATcosm2014_Bin17_10_metaG | ecosystem: Environmental > Terrestrial > Soil > Wetlands > Peat | place...
ACCATATGAAAAAAATACTGCTCCTCAACATGGCGCTCGGCCTTGCCGGCGCCTCGTCGCTCATGGCCGGCACCGTTGATGTTTTTATCACCGGTTCCACGGCGTTCCGGGCCAACGTCTACAACGCCTGCACCAAACTATACAGCTCCGCTCCCAGCATATATTACGCCGACGGAAATCATGGCGGCCAAACTGGAGGAACCCTCAATTCCAGCACGGCTTCATGGGTCATGACCGGCATGCCGAGCACGGCTATCACGAACATTTCGGGCAACACCCTCGTGGTTCACGGCTTCTTCACCGGCTCGATTCAAGGCATACAGACAACGGAGCAAGGCGTCCAGCTTACTTGGGCGCAGCCGGTTGGCACCGTCGGGGGTAATGCCACCTCTTATGTGACGAGCGCGCCCACTATCGGTTTTTCCGATGCGTCCGGCAGCGCCAGTCCATACCCGGCCGCCAGCCCCTATGTTGAGGAAAACGTCTGTGTTCAGCCTTTCGTCTGGGTCAAATCAACAGCCACTTCCGGCGCCGTGACCACCATCAGCAACATCACTTGGGAGCAGGTTGAATACGGCATCCCGGCCGGACGCATTCCACTCTCCGCCTGGGATTTCCAGACTGCGGACACGAACAAGTTCATCTACCTGCTGCAGCGCACCAAGGATTCCGGCACCCGCCGCTGCGAAACGCAGGGCGCGTATTATCAATTCAACAACAATGTCGGCCTCAACAATACGCCCTTTATCTACGATCCCACCAATTCGATCTTCTACATCCCGACCGTTTCCACCAATTATGGCTATGGCTTCGCCAGTTCCACCTCTCTCACCAATGGCTATGCCACGGGTGGCGCGGGCGTTATCGGGACGGAAGGTCCGGGGCTTGGCAATGCGAACATGAACTGGGGATTTGGTTACATCGGCGGCGGTGACATCAAGAACACCCTGAACCAAAACGGTAGCGCCAACGCTTCCGCCAACCAGTCCATCTCCTATCTGTCCATCAATGACGCCAAGGGCGTGGGCAGCGCCAATTGGACCAACGTGATGTCCTACAATGGCATCTGGCCAACGGCGGCCGGTCCCGGCATCCGCGGCCAGGCCTCCACCGCCACCAACGACTACTCGCCCATCACCCTTGGCTACTATCCCTTGTGGGGCTTTGAAGTGCTGGTTCATTACGAAGCTCCCAGCAGTGGCAGCGTGATTTCCGGACAGGACATCACCGGCCTCCAGTTGGGCGACCAATACACGCCCGGCAGCTTCATGGGAGTGCTCAATTTTCAAACTGCGAACTTCCCCGGCAACTCGCCCGTCGCTGGCAGCGTTGAATATGAAATCATACAGAGCCAGCTCAACAACGGTGCCACGGGCATCCCGCTGGGTGAGATGAGCAATTCACGTCCGAGCGTGGGCGGAGAGATTTTCCCGCCGTTCCAATGAGGAGTGTGGGATTGGGCCTTGGATTGTAAGGTCAAGGCTCTGACGCAAACGACCGGTGCGGATTCAACCGCACCGGTCATTTTGCTTTCTGGCTGATCGGGAATTTAAGCTGGCCGCTTACGGCGTCTTGGTTGTGGCCGTCACCGGCGCGGGAGCGGGTTGAGGCTTGGGTGCTGGCGGCGTGTAGGTGGTGGGGATGGTGCCGCGGATCATGTCGCCCTACGGCGTGCCGGCGGGGAAAACCCGCGTGGCATCCGCATACCACGCCTCGTCAACTTGTTCCATGTCATTGGCCATCGAGTTCAACGTCTCCACCTCCGCGCGCCAGTTGGCGCGGGCGTCCGAATACGCCGTCTGCATATCCTCCGCGCATTGCTTGCGCAGGATTTTGAACGCCGCGAGCGTCTTCGTCGTCGTCGGGTTCCACGTCGGAGCCAGGTTGCTCCAGGCCGATTCCCAGGCCAGCGCCTCGTCGAGCGTTTCCTTGTGGCTGTTGCTGCTGGCGGACAGGCCACCCAGCACCGCGAGGCTGGCAGGGTCATTGCGGAAATTGTTTTTGGCCATGTTCAGTCCCTGCACCGTGCGGCGGTGCAGTTCCGCGAGCTGCGTCTCCCATTGCCCGCTCGCCAGATCCATGGCCCGCCGGGCCTGGCTGACGATTTCCTCCTGCCCGACCACGGGCGGGGTGCTGCTGCTGTTGCCCGTGATGGTCTCCAGTTGCGCCTGCATCTGGTCCGGGCTTTCCTCCGGCCACGTCCATGTGACCGCGACCTGTTTCGCCGCGCTGATGGTCTTGACCGCGCGGTCTTCGATGAATTCGAGTGTTTCGCTCATAAGTTTTATTCCGGTCGAGTTGTTGATTGACGCTGACGACCGATTCCTACGCCCAAACCGATAATCCGTCAACAACTCTTTTTCATAAATACATAATGCAGAAATAGGATTTATAATTACATTCATAAGCGGATTCCATCCCGGATTGCACCGCATTCATCCGGTCATGGGCGGAACATGCCCCGGCGTGTCCCCGAAGGTGTCCGGCCTGTGCCGGAACTTGTCCGTCGTGGAACGGGACTCCTCCGGCGTATGCCGAAAGGCCTCCGGTGTAGAACGAAGACCCTCCGGCCACGCCGGAGGCTTGAAAGGATACGCCGGAAACGTTTGTACATACGCCGGAGCTTCGCGGGGACAGGCCGGAGCTGCTTGCGCATACGCCGGAGGCTCTTCGGTATGCGCCGGAGACTCCAGAGGATACGCCGGAGCGGCTTCAATCTACGCCGGAAGGCTGGAAATGGGCGTTTGGCGGCAAAATTAATGGCAGGGCGGGCAATCCCCTGCCCGCCGCCGAATGGGGTGAGCCGCCGGATTTACGGCAATCGGGCGTTGGCGGCGCGCAGAGGACTGCGCGCCCTACCAATCAAATCAATTCCTTCTGCGCCGCGTTGGCCTCGGTCTTGGCCCGCTTGAAGTTCATGTCCGGCTCGTAATCGGGATGCTCGGCGCGTTGTTTGCCGGACAACAAACCGTCAATCGTCAGCAATTGCACGCGCGGATACTTCTTCCCGTTCGGGCTTTCGTAAAGACCGGCGCTGGCTGCGTCCTTGACCATGCCCTTGGTCGGCTCTTCCAGCGAAATGAACAGGGCCATCTCCGCGCCGTCGCGCTCGCGCACGGCCATGCCGCAATCGCTCGTGTGATAATAGCCCAGCCATTTATGGCTGGGAATATCGCCGTCCAAATTTCCAAGTCCCGTCAGGGATGAAAGAACATCAATCCAACATCTCGGACTTGTAATCATATCCATGCTTTTTCAAAAAACCTTCCAACTCCTCCCGAAAACTTTTCTTCCGGTGGTGCTCTTCCTGCGTCTGGATGTAATGAATCGTATCCTCCACACCCGACACGCCGATGCTGAACGCGCCAAACCCTTCCTGCCACGCAAAACCTTGTGGCCGGAGTTCGGGAAATGTCTCGCGCAACCATTTTGAGGAATTGCCTTTCAACAATTGCATCGCCTTGGAGACGGAAAGCGTCGCGGGCAGGCTTAAAAGCAGATGCACATGGTCGCCAACGCCACCGATGGCGAGCGCCTTCACATCATTCTTCCGCGCGATGCCGCCGAGATATGGCCAGAGCCGTTCGCGGATGGCGGGCGTGAGCCACGGACGCCGTTCCGATGTGGAGAACACGCAATGCATCAGGCAGGAGTTGAATGAGTGCATTTTCTTTCGTCCCTGACGGGACTGGTTTGGTTTGTTGGACGCCTTACCCAGCCATAAATGGCTGGGCTATTTTCAGAGCCTACGGATGTTTTGGAACGACGATGCCATAATCTTCAAGCCACTTGGTCAATTGGGCTGGAATCGTTCCTTCGGGATCGTGCGGGTCAAATTGTTTGTAAAGCTTCCCAGCGAGGTCGGCTTGGAGTGTTTCGACCGTCTTGTCTTTCAAAAGAAGGACGGGTTTATTCATTGCCATCAAATAGATGAGGTCAACAGACTCGTCTTTGATGTGCTCCCGGAGCACCTGCAAATTGTCGCCGTAGAAGAGTTGGTTCACGGGCGGAGAGTCTGGAATGGAAACGGGACGGCGTCAATTGCGTGATTGAATTTCCGCACATAAAATGGTCGTGCCAAGGTTCCCGGCCTTCTGATAATTTGGGGAAGTTCATGCGCCAGCGAGCGATAAAATCCAAACCCGCCCCGACAAGGACCGCCACCCCGGTTGCGGCTGCATCGCGTTTTCCAGCATGGTTGATGCCGGTGTTGCTGGTGCTGGCAACCATCCTCGCCTACCAGCCGGTGTGGCACGCCGGGTTCATCTGGGACGATGATGTTTATGTGACGAACAACCCGCTGCTCACGGCCCCGGACGGGTTGCGGCGCATCTGGTTCTCGCTGGACTCGCCGTCACAGTATTTTCCGCTCACCTACACGGTCTTCCGCATCCAACATGCGCTCTGGGGATTGATGCCGGCGGGTTATCATTGGGTGAACATCCTGCTCCACGCCGTCAACGCGCTGCTGGTGTGGCGGCTGTTGCAACGCCTGGTCGTGCCCGGGGCGTGGCTTGCGGCGGCGATCTTCGCGCTGCACCCGGTGCAGGTGGAATCGGTGGCGTGGGTCACGGAACTCAAGAGCGTGTTGTCACTGTTTTTCATCTTGCTGTCGTTGCTGGCGTGGGTTGAATTTATTGAGGGAAAATTTCTGGCGACCTGGCGCTGGTATTTCTTGGCGCTGGCCTGCGCAGCGCTGGCGCTAACCGCCAAAACCACGGCGTGCACATTGCCGGCGGCATTGCTGTTGATTCTCTGGCTCAAACACAAACCAATCAACTGGCTCCGTCTGACACAGATTGTCCCTTTCCTGATGCTGGGTGTGGGAATGGGGCTGCTGACGGTTTGGTGGGAGCGTTATCATCAAGGCACGCAGGGAAAGTTGTTTGCGATGGGCCTGCCGGAACGCCTTCTGGTGGCGAGCCATGCCATTTGGTTTTACCTGGGCAAGCTGATCTGGCCGGCCAATCTGATGTTCAGCTATCCGCGCTGGAGCATCAATACGGCCAATCCGCTCGCCTACGGCTGGATGGCTGCGGGCGCGGGCTTGGGCGCGGCGATTTATTTTTTGAGGCGATTTACCGGACGTTGTCTTGAAGTAGCCGCGCTGTTTTATGTGGCGACGTTGAGTCCGTTGCTGGGATTTATCATGCTCTACACGTTTCTTTTCACATTCGTGGCGGATCATTATCAATATGTCGCCTGCATCGGTCCAATGGCGCTGGCGGCGGCGGGCATCAGCAGGGCGTTTGGAATTTGGGGGAAAGGAATGCCGTTGCTCAAACCGGTGTTTTGCGGAATGCTGCTGCTGACGCTCGGCATCCTGACCTGGAGGCAATGCCGGATATATGCTGACGCCGAAACGCTCTGGCGAACCACCATTCAACGCAATCCCTCCAGTTGGCTCGCCCGCATGAATCTCGGCAACGCCCTCCTCGACAAAGGCGAATCCAAGGACGCCATCAGCCAGATGCAGGAAGCCATCCGGCTTAAGCCTGATTACGCCGACGCGCACTACAATTTCGGCATCGCCCTCCTCAACAAAAACCAAAGTGGCGAGGCGATCAACCAGTTTCAGGAGGCCATCCGCCTCAAACCCGATTTCGCCGACGCGCACATTGACTTCGGTGTTGCCCTCCTCAACCAGGGCCGGACAGATGAGGCGATCAGCCAATTTCAGGAAGCCATCCGTCTTGATCCTGATTACGCCGAGGCCCATATGAACCTCGGCATCGCCCTCCTCAACCAAGGCCGGACCGACGATGCGATAGACCAATATCAGGAGGCCATCCGACTGAAGGTTGATTACGCCGAGGCCCACTACAATCTCGGCATCGCCCTCCTCAATAAAAACCAGATCGGCGGGGCGGTCAGCCAGTTTCAGGAGGCCATCCGCCTCAAACCCGATTATGCCGAAGCCCACAATGATTTAGGCGGCATCCTCCTCGAAGAAGGCCGGATCGACGAGGCAATCGGCCAGTTGCAGGAAGCCGTCCGGCTCAAACCTGATTATGCCGACGCACAAAGGAACCTGGCGACGGCCTTGGAACTGAAAAGCAAATCGAATGTGCCGGCATCCAACGAGGTGAAGCCACGACTTTGATTTTGTTGACGGTTTCCAGCCGTGTCGCCCTGGAGTTGTCACGGAATTGTATTTTATTCGACACATGACCGTAACATGGTGTCTTCAGACTGGCAGTCCAATGTCAGCCGAGAGACACCTAATCCTCCAGGAAATGGTTTTGAGACCGTCGGGCGAATGGGTGCCCGAGGGGCTGGGCTGGATGATTGCGCGCGTGGCGGAGGGGAGCGGTTATTGGATGCAGGAAGGAAGCACGCGGGCGTTGAATGCGGGCGACGGCCTGGTGCTGGCGTCCAATGACAACGGACGGCTGCGGGCAAGCCAGCTCGGCCTGTTAAAGCTGCAATTTTTCACCGTGCAGCCTCAATTTCTAAGCGGCCTGCTGACGGTGTCGGAATGGCATCGGCTCGAAATCATTCCCGGCCATACCGCACCGCACATCCTGCCTTTCACCGCGAATGAACCCATTGGACAAAAATTCTCGCACATTGCCAGCCAGACCCGGAGCGGCGGCTTGACGATGCGCTGCGCGCTGCTGCAACTTTGGGCCAGCGCGGTGTCGGGGATGCTCGCGGCGCCTGTTTCGGACGACGCGCACGCCAACAAGCTGCGCGAACGGTTCCGCCAGCACATCGGACAAATGCTTGAGGCGGAGTTGTCCGGGAGGACGCTGGGCGAACTGGCGGAGCAGTTGCATTGCAGCGAGCGGCATTTCAGCCGCCTGTTCCGCGAGGAGTTTGGCGTGCCGCTGCGCGCAAGGCAGATTGAATTGCGCCTGGAGCGCGCGCAGCAGCTGCTCGCGGGCTCCAACGCCAAGATCATCAATGTGGCTTACGACTGCGGCTACCGGCACCTCGGCCTGTTCAACGCCATGTTCAAAAAACGCTTCGGCATGACTCCCAGCGAATGGCGGCAGCGGAACGCGCCAAAAAAACCGTCCAGGCAGCGTTCGGCGCGGAAGCCGCTTTCACGGCTGGGCAGGGGTATCGGGCTGTTGCTTGCCGTGCTGGGAACTTGTTTGGGGCTGCCGGCGTCCGCGCAAACGAATTCGGCTTCTTCCCATAACGCCGGGACGCAAGCCGTTCCCGCCTCCACAAATTCCGGCCCGCGCTTTCGCGTGGACAAATACGTCGTTGAGGGGAATTCCATTTTGACGCCTGCGATCGTCGGCGGCATTTTTACCAACGTGCCCGCCGCCTTCGGCACAAATGTGACGATTGACGCGATTCTGGCGGCGGCCGGAGATTTGCAAAAGGCATATCGCGAACGCGGCTACATGACGGTGATCGTCGGCCTGCCTCCGCAGAAACTGACCAACGCCGTGGTGAAGGTGAAAGTGACCGAGGCTCCGCTCGTGGCAATCAACGTCGAGGGCAACAGATGGTTCAGTTACGACAACGTGATGCGGTCGTTGCCGGATTTGCGCACGAACATCCTGCTAAACGCGAAAATTTTTCAGCGCGAACTGGACGCGGCCAACATGAGCCGCGACCGGCAGATATATCCCGTCATCGGCCCCGGCCCGGAGCCGGGCACGAGCGAGTTGACGCTTAAAGTGAAGGACCGGCTGCCGTGGCACGCGCGACTGGAGGTCAATAACGATCAGTCCACGCCCGGCACACCGTCATTGCGCACCAGTTTTAATTCGCAATATGACAACTTGTGGGATTTGGAACATGAGGCTGGAATTCAATACAGCTTTTCCAACGAGCAGCTGAAGGAGGGAAAAGATTATGTGGTGGTGCCGCTGGACAATCCGCTGGTGGCCAATTACAGCGCCTATTACCGCCTGCCTCTGGGCGGTTATACGTCGGTGCAAGACCAGGTGGACGCCCGCCCGGGCAGTTTCGGTTACAGCGAGACGACGCATCAATTCAATCTGCCATCGCCCACGGGCCGGCCGGAACTGACCTTTTACGCGAGCCGCGGGGTTTCTGACACTGGCGTCCAACGCGGACCGGTTGGTTTTGCCACTCCGCCGACAGCCTTCACAAATAATGGAGTGGTCTATACCCCGCTGTCCTTTACGACCAACAGCGCCGGGGAAAACATCACCCTGAACGAAGACCTCGGTTTGAAGCTGGTCATGCCGCTGCCGCAAATCGGAAAAGTATCCGCGACCTTCTCCCTGGGAGCGGACTTCAAGCGCTTTCAACAAACGAGTTACAACACGAATGAAAATTATTTCCTGATTCAATACACCGACCAGAGGGGGAACTTGCAAACAATCTCAACCTACGCCCCCCAGCCGCTGCCCACGGCCTACACGGCCCTGAACTATTTCCCGCTGAACGCCGGTTTGAGCGGCTCCGTGCCGGATGGTTTGGGGACAACCTTTTTCAACGCGAACGCGAACTTCAACGTGCTGCCGGGCTTTTCCAAGGGCCAGGATTTCGCCAAGGTTGCTCCCGGAGGCACGGAGGCACACGCCAATTACATCACGGTTCAACTCGGCGCTGACCGGGTGCAGTCCCTTCCCAAAAACTGGTCGGTGAAGCTGCACGCCGACGGCCAGTGGGCGAGCGGGTCGTTGATCGGAAACGAGCAATACGCCATGGGCGGTGCGGGAAGCGTGCGCGGTTACGACAATGGCGCTGCTTATGGCGACACGGGCTGGCGAGTATCCATCGAGCCGCAACTGCCGCCGATTGACATCGGGATGTTTGGCAATGAAGACGATGAAGAGCCGTGCTGGCTGCGGGCCTCGGTGTTCACGGATTACGGCCAGGTTTCTCTGCTGCACGGGTATTACGCCCCTGGTATTCCGCCAAGCGGCCCCATTACCGGTTCGTTACCCATCAAACCGTCACGACTGAATTTTTGGGGCGCCGGTTGGAGTGTTACCGCCAACATTGGCACACACATGGATGCCAGACTCACCATGGCGTTTCCGTTGATTGATCCGGACGGGAGGCCTGGTTTCCTGCCCGAACGGAATATGCAGATTTATTTTGGCGTTGGTGTGCAATTCTAAAACGAACATGAATTCCAAATTGTCACCAATTTGTAACATTCCAAGAGGTGCCGGTCGCCTAAATTTGAAGCCGGTCACGGGATGGAAATTTATGAAAATCCGGCGGTTCAACATTCTGCTTTGGCGCATGTTGTCAGGCGTCTGGTTGTCCGGCCTTGGAATGCACGCGCTGGCCAATCCAGCGGGCATGACCGTCGCGTCCGGCACGGCAACGGCGGCACAAAACGGCCGGCAACTGACCATCACGGCATCGCAGAATGCGTTTTTGAACTGGCAGAGTTTCAACATCGCGTCGGGCGAGACGACGATATTTCAGCAGCCATCCGCGCAGTCCGTCGTCTGGAACCGCATCAACGACCCGAACCCGTCGCAGATATTCGGCAGCCTGCAGGCCAACGGCATCGTCGTGCTGATGAATTCGTCCGGCTTTTATTTCGGGCCGAATTCATACGTTAAAACCGGCGGCCTCATCGTCTCTACCGCAAATTGCATTCCGCCGCAAAACACCGGCGGCTCCTGGGAATTCAACGGCCCGCCGCCGCTGTCCACCATCGCCAATTTCGGAAAAATTGACGTGGGCTCGGGCGGCCCGGCCTATCTCATAGCCGAGAATGTTTTGAACTACGGCAGCATCACCGCGCCGGACGGGGACATTGGACTCGCGGCGGGGCAACAGGTGGTGTTGAGCGACCGGCCCGACGGCCGCGGTTTGAGCATGCAGGTCAATCTGCCCGACGGTTCGGTGGATAACTACGGACACATCACCGCCGATGCCGGAACCATCGCCATGAATGCACGGACGGTGAACCAGGACGGAATTGTGCAGGCCAATTCGGTTCGAAATGAAAATGGAGTCATTGAGCTGGTCGCTTCCGACAAACTGAATCTCGGCGCCAATTCCCAGATCCTCGCCAATGGGGATGATTCGGCTGGTGGCAGTTCCGGCGGCAGCGTAACGTTGAAATCCGGCAACACGTTCAGCGACGCGACCGGCAGCCAGATTGACGTGACCGGCGGTTTGCAGGGCGGCGATGGTGGAAATGTCGAAATCAGCGCGCCATCCATCACCTCGCTCAACACGCACATCAACGGCCAGGCGCAATTGGGCTGGGTCGGCGGCACATTTTTGCTGGATCCGGATTATATCGTGCTGAATCAATCTGGCGGCGACACACTCAACATCAGCGGCTCCAGCGGTTCCTTACTGGCCGGCGACAGTCCCGGCGACACCTTGTATCTCAACGTCGGCAACAGCGGGGACAATTATCTGGACTCGGCGTTTCTCGGCCTTTCACAAATCACACTCCAGGCGAAACACGACATCACGCTCGCGTCGGGCACGACCTGGAGTTTGTCCGACAGCACGGGCACAGGCACCGGACAACTGCTGCTGGAAGCGGGCAACAACATTATCTTCCAGAATGGTTCCGCGATTGTTGACGCCAACAACTGGTCGGTGAGTCTTTTTGCCGGCGTGGATTTTACTTCACCAACTTTGAAAGTTATTCCAGTTCCCCCCGGGAATACCGATCCCAGCATCAATCACAGCATTTATCTGGACGGCGGCGACGGTGTTGGCGGTTCCATTCAAACCGCCTCTGGTTCGATCAATTTGAGCGCGGGCAACGGCATTCAAATTGGTTCCGGCACTGTAAGCTCC
>Ga0181534_10002753_pt1 | contig 10714 bp, 7 predicted proteins | sample PEATcosm2014_Bin_37_FD_119758 | JGI IMG/M metagenome (GOLD analysis project Ga0181534, IMG submission 119758) | Peatland microbial communities from MTU Mesocosm Facility, Houghton, MI, USA - PEATcosm2014_Bin17_10_metaG | ecosystem: Environmental > Terrestrial > Soil > Wetlands > Peat | place...
AAGCGGCGCAAACCCAAATCGAACGACGATTCGTGAGTGCCGCCGCGATCGACGAAGCGGCAGCGATCTGGCTGTTGCGGTTGGAAGCGCCAGACTCGGCGCAGCTGCAGGAAGCCTTTAAAAAATGGCTCGACGCGGAACCGCGCCACCGCGCCGCCTTCCTCAGGCTCCGGTGCGCCTGGCGCAAGAGCGATACTTTCAGGCTTTTTCGCCCAGCGGACGGGAGGGTGGACGAGGATCTCCTGGCGAAAGTGTCACCGCTGGTGACACTTTTGGCGGGCCCCTCATGAAGCGGTCGAAGAGTGCTGCGTGCCGTTGTCAGAGTTTGTCGACGTCGAGCACCGCTTGGGCGAAAGGTTGCGGGGCCTCTTGCGGGAGGTTGTGGCCGACGCCGCCGGTGATGGTGCGATGGACGTACTTGCCAACAAACTTCTTGGCGTAGGCTTCTGGAAGCGGGTGGGGGGCGCCGTTGGCGTCGCCTTCCAGAGTGATCGTGGGGACTTTGACTTCAGGAGCGGCGGCGAGGCGCTGCTCGAAATCGTCGTAGCGGGGCTCGCCGGTGGCGAGGCCTTGGCGCCAGCGGTAGTTGTGGATCACGATGTCAACATGGTCCGGGTTGTCGAACGCGGCGGCGCTTCTGTCGAAAGTGGCGTCATCAAACTTCCACTGCGGGGAAGCGAGCTTCCAGATCAGTTTGGAGAAGTCGTGGCGGTACTTCGAGTAGCCTTCTTTGCCGCGGTCCGTCGCGAAGTAGAACTGATACCACCACTGGTATTCCGCCTGGGGTGGCAGGGGATTCTTGCCGGCGGCCTGGCTGCCGATGAGATAACCACTGACTGACACGAGGCCTTTGCAGCGGTCGGGCCACAGAGCTGCGACGATGTCGGCTGTGCGCGCTCCCCAGTCAAAGCCGGCAATGATGGCCTTCTGAATTTTCAGAGCGTCCAGAAGATCGATTGCGTCGTGGGCGAGCGCGGCGGGCTGGCCGTTGCGAGGGGTGTCGGCCGATAGGAATCGCGTGGTTCCGTAACCACGTAGATAAGGGACGATGACCCGATAGCCCGCGGCGGTGAGCAGGGGTGTGACGTCTACGAAGCTGTAGATGTCATAAGGCCAACCGTGAAGAAGGAGGACAGGAGGGCCCTTGGCGGGGCCTGCCTCGATGTATCCGACGTTGAGGGAGCCCGCGTTGATTTGCTTGAGGGGGCCCGGGAAGGACGTATTGGTGCCCGGTGCGATAGGGGACGGTTTCGAGGGGGGCGCGGCAGACGGCGCGGCAAGCGCTGCAACGCTGAGTTGAGTACTGGCCACGCCGACGGCGGTGGCGCTGAGGAATTGGCGGCGATCGTACTGAACCGAGCCGTACCGCGGCGGGTCGTACTGGGGTCTGTCGTCGTGGGCCGGGTCGAGCCGGCGCGGGTCGTATTGAGTGCTGTCGGGCATCGGTTACGTTCCGGATGCTTATGCGGCCAAAGGCGCAAATCAGACCAGAGATGCCGGCGACACGCGATTACACTTTCGTATACCGCGCCGCGACCGTTTCGAGGGTTCGCGCATCTGGATCATCTCAGGGGGGTGTGTCGTGAAAATTGCCATCGGGGTCGTCTGCACTCTGCTTTGCGGGGTGGCCGGTGCCGCCGGGTCGGTGGACGCGCTGCAGGATCGGGTGCAAAAGAACCTGGTGCCGATTCGATCCATTGATCCGACCGATGAGGATTTCAGCGATCTGCTGCCGTTGCGGGACAAAATCGGCACCGCCCGAGTGGTTCAGTTGGGCGAACCGGGCCACGGTGCCGGCAGCAGCTTCAGCGCAAAAGCGCGGCTGGTGAAATTCCTGCACGAGCGCATGGGCTTTGAGGTGTTGGTCTGGGAGTCAGGGCTGTACGACGTCGGGCTCAGCGCCGAGGAGGGGATCTTTCCGATATGGGCGAAGGCCGCGGAAGTGCAACCCTTGTTGGAATACGCCAGGGCCAGTCGGACCACACCGGATCCACTGGAGATGGCCGGGTTTGATGTGCAGTTCAATTCGGACATCAGTTTCAACCGGTTTGCGAATGATCTGCATGAGTTCATGCGCCCAATATCCAACCCAACAACGCGCTCCAACGCCTTGGAGCTGGCCGACCAGGCAATGACGGGCTACACGGCGATACGGCGCGGCATCCGCAGTGGACCGAGAGCACCGGACGCGAATGCATTTCGAACGGCGCGGGCGATCCTGGTCGAGAGTACGGATCGGTTGCTCGGGGTCATGCGGGAAGAGCGGCCACAGTTTCTGCAAGTGCACAGTCAGCAGGCGTTGGAGATGATGGAGCATGTGATCGAAAACATGCGTACTGACGGACTCGATCTGTATGACGTCATCGGGCCGGATCGCCCTGCAGGCACGGCGCCGTTTGTGCCGCGCTTGGAAGTTGAAAACCGCCGCGATGCCCGCAATGCCGTTAATCTTCTGTGGTTGATACAGCGGGTGTATCCAGGCAAGAAGGTGATTGTCTGGGCCCACAATACCCATGTAATGAATGCCTATTATGCGTCCGATTGGCGTACCGCCTATTCGGAAGCGCACGCGGACTCCATGAAACCCACGGGAGTCTTTCTGAAAGAATCACTCGGCGATCAACTCTATACGATCGTAATGACGACCTACGAGGGTACGGACGAGTGGGTGGGGTCGCCCAAACCGACACAAGTTGCTGTGGCACCGGTTGGGAGTATTGAGGAGAGAATTCGCAGGCTGCATGAGCCGTTCGCTGTTCTCGACCTGCGATCGTTCAAGACGGAAGCACAGATGCGGCTGCCAAAGTACGATACGAATACCTTTCACGACCTGGCCAAGGTTGCCGATGCGGTGCTCTACATCGACCATATGACGGCGGCATCGCCCATCAAAATCGACCCGCATTGAAGCGCCGCATCCATCGCACCAACTCCGCATCCGGATGGCGCTCCAGTATCTCGCGCAGCGCCCGCTACTGATGTCAGGCGCCTTCGCCGTAGCGCTGCTTACCTCCTACAAAGGTTCGCAGCACCTTGACCGCCGGAATCTTCTCGGGATCGACCGTCAACAGATCCGCGTCGAGCACTGTGATGTCGGCAAGAAAGCCCTCCGCAATCTGACCGGTCCGGTTTTCGGTGAAGCCGGCGTAGGCGTTGTTCCTGGTGTAGCAAATGAGCGCTTTTTCCGCAGTCACTTTTTGATCGGGTAACCATCCGTTGGGGTTGGCGCCATCGATGGTGCGCCGGGTAATTGCGCCGTACAGACCCGTCAATGGATCCAGCGGGGCCACGGGCCAGTCCGATCCGAACGTGACCACAGCGCCGCTGTCGAGCAATGAGCGAAAGGCATAGGTGCCTTTCAAGCGGTTGGTTCCTATGCGCTGCACGGCCCACCGACCATCGTCGATGGCATGGTACGGCTGCACGGACGCAATGACCTTTTGTTTTGCAAACCGGGGAATGGCAGCGGCTGTCAGGTGTTGGGCGTGCTCGATGCGAAACCGGCGGTCGCGGGGACCGTTTTTCGCAGCGATCTCGGCGAAAAGATCCAACACGTCGTCGTTTGCCTGATCGCCGATGGCGTGGATTGCAACCTGCAGGCCGTGCTCATCGGCGCCGGAAATCCAGGTGCGTAGATTCTCCAGAGTGTTGACTCGCACGCCGCGCTGACCGGCTGAGTCCGCGTAGTCGTCGTGGAAGACCGCCGTCCGTGAGCCGAGGGAGCCGTCAGAGAGTCCTTTCACCGCGCCCCAGCGGACCCAGTCATCGCCGCGACCTTCCTTCGCAACGATGTCCGCCATTTTTTCCCAGTCCTGTATGGGCGTCATTGTGTAGAACCGCATTTGCGTCTCGCCCTGGGCGCGCAGACGGCGCAACGCAACATACGTGTCCCAATCGAACGGTTCGGGGTTGTGAACCTGCGCAACTCCTTTGCTGAGTCCATGCGCAATACCCTTGCGCATAGCCTCCTCGGTGTCTGCGTTGGTTGGCGCAGGTATTACGCGGTCTACGATGTCTTTGGCATTGTCCTTGAGTACACCGGTGGGCTCGCCTTTGGCGTCCCGAACGATGACGCCGCCGGCTGGGTCGGGTGTGTCGCGGGTGATCCCGGCTAATCGGAGCGCGGTCGAATTCAGGAGGTAACTGTGCAGGTCGGTGCGGGGTATCGCGACTGGCGTGTCGCCGGTGGCGCTGTCGATCCATTGACGCGTCGGGAGTTCGCCGCCTAAACGTTGTTCGTCCCACGAGCCGCCGAGAATCCACTTGCCCGGTCGCGCATGGGCCGCCGCACCGAGGCGAGCCGCAAAGTCGGCCCGGCTCTTGGAGTCCAGAAGATTGGGCTGCGTGAGCATCACGGCGCCGCGCAGGAAATGCGTGTGATTGTCGACAAACGCGGGCATTACAAAGGCCCCGTGCAGGTCAATGACGCGGGTGGTTTTTGCCGTGCGCGCGCGGACCGCGTCAGCGCCGATCGCTGTTATCCGGTCCCCAGTGATCCCGACTGCCGTTTCCTTGCCGCCATTGGGACGGCCGGTCCAAACGGTCGCATTGATCAACGCGATGTCTAGTGCCTGGTCAGCAGCTCGCGCTGCCTGAAACGAAGCGGCGAGTGCGAGGGACGCAGTGCGCGTCAGAAACGACCGACGATTGAGCATGTACAGACTCCAGGGGATCATTCGATCCACGGCGCATCCTACAACGCCGTCGGGCCCCGGACACGGCCGGGCCCGGCTTCACTGGGTGTCGTTCAGTAATGTTCGGAGTGCCCGCGCCGCAGGTGGCGCCGACTGCCGATGTGTTGACGCGCGTACTGGAAGGAAGGCGGCCGGCCGTCAGGCAGCTGTGGCTTTGCGTCGGACCAGACCGAGGAAGCTTGCCATGCCGGACACCAACAGCCAGAGTCCTGCGGGCAGCGGGACCGGGGTTAGGGAGTCTAGTTTCCAGTAGCCGGTGTCTGTGATCCGAAGCTGGGCGTCACCGGCGCCCAACGTAACCATGCCGCCGGAGCTGGCGACCTGCCAGGGGGACGGCCGTATATTGCGTTACCGTGAACTTGGTGTGAACGTGGTTCCGGTCCGTTCCACTGGTGCCCGAATCAGGTCCGGCGCATTCTTCGGCCCATGCGTTCGGCCACTGAATAGCGGATGGCCCGCGGCAGGCGTTTCACGACCCATACTATCAGGCGATATTTCCAACCCGGGATGACGAGCAGCTGGTTGCGCTCCAGGGCGGCCAACGATGCCTCGACTACAAAGGGCGCCTGGAGCCACAGGTGTCCGGGTATCAGGCCGCGGTCCATGCCGACCACGTCGTGAAATTCCGTCAGCACATAGCCGGGACACAGCGACTGGATGTTTACTTTCGAGCCCAGGCTGCGCAACTCAATGAAAATACCTTCAGTGAAGACGTGTAGCCAGCTCTTGGTGGAGGCGTAGCTCACTGAGCCTGCTGTCATGACGAAGCTGACTACTGAAGCCACGTTGATTATGGCACCGGCATTGCGCGCAACCATGCCGGTGAGCGCGGCATGAGTGAGTTGGAAGGGGGCCAGTACCTGCAGCCGATACATCGGGTCCAGCGCATCGACTGACGCCTTGTGAAAGTAGCCCTTCACGCCGAAGCCGGCATTGTTGACGAGCCAGTGCAGGGCAGGAGTGGCCTCGATTTTGGCTTTAACCGCGGCGACGCCCGTGTCCGTGGCCAGATCCACGGCCAGCACCTCAGTGTGCGTGCCGTGCTCGGCCGCCAGTTGCTTTGACAGTGCCAGCAGGCGGTCTTCGCGCCTGGCTACCAAGATGAGGTCGGCGCCTTTGGCGGCCAATGCTCGCGCAAATTCGGCGCCGAGTCCCGAGCTGGCACCAGTGATCAGGGCAACGGGACGCGGCGTGCTCATTTGCGCCGGGCGACGTGTTCGGTCTGGTAGCGAACAGTCGCGGTGCGGTTTGCAGGGACTGGGAGCGAGAATACGGGGCGGCCGTCGCGAGTCTCAATGGTGGCATCCGCGGCAACCAACTGCGTACCGTCGGGTAGTTGCAGCCGGAGCTCAACCTTGATTTCCGTCGGGGTGGCATTGTGGATTTCAACCCGGTTCACTTCATCGAGCAACGCTGTTGGGTAGCGCACGATGCCGCGCAAAAAGGGCGGCCGGGTGTAAGCATTGGTTTTTTCCCTGACCGCCTTTACCTGCACGTCGGGGCTGGTTCCGACATCCAGCTCGATATCTTCGTCCACGCGGGTATCACGCAGATGCACCTCATCCAGCAGCACGGTCGTGTCTTTGACCTTCATGAAGCTTGCAACTTCGCCGGAGGGCAGGGGGACACCCAGGTGGTGTGCCGTGTCGTTTCGGGTTCGCAGCGTTCTGTTGGCAGCCTCAGGCGCGACAGCGGAGTTCGCCGGCAAGTCGGCGCCGTAGAACAGCTGAACGGGGATGTTTTGCCGGTCGAGCAGGCGCACCTGCTTGATCTGGCGGCTGTTCAGGGTGGTGCGCTCGGGTACGCGATAAAGTTTCAGGTCGCCGAGTTGCTCCAGCTGGACCAACATGGCGCGGGCTGCCAGTGGCATTGCCGCGGCCACGGGCGTTGCCACCTCCAGTGTTTCGAAGCGTCGCTGGGCCGTTACCATGATCTGTTGCGGCGCCACATCGCTGGTCGTTCCGGTCGGCCAACACTGCGCCACTACCGGGGGGCCCATATCGAAGGGCTGTACTTCATCCGTCTGGTGATTGATGCGACCGGCGACAATCTGCGTTTGGGCGGATGGAAACCCGGTTCCGTTGCTGTTGGCCAGCGTGACCCACGCGCCGAGATCCATCGACTTCTGATCGGCGGCCACCGTCGCTGTGTAGTTGGCGGTCCAGTCAAAACCACGAGCAAGGTAGGACAGGGTCACTTTCGCGGTGGTTGCTATCGGGCTCTTCACTCTTGCCGACAGCGTTGGGGTTGATGACAGGTCGGGATGAGTGATGATGCTGATGGTTTCAGGGAGCCCGGAGCAACTGAGGGCTTCGATACCCTCGGGCGTCTCAAACAGCACGTGCTTGCCGCCATCCGAGCGGATCTTGGCGAACAGGCGTTTGACCTTGCCGGTGTTGGGGTTTGTGCGCACCAGCATGATGGACTTGCCGAGAGTGGCTTCGATGAGCCGCTCCGGTGTCAGCACCTCGGCATCCCGGTTTTTTTCGATGACGACGCCCGGTAGGCCGGTGATGAGCGCGCTCTCGGCTTCGATGCCGTCGGCGACTCCCTCGAAGCGGATCCGACTCTCGCCCTCAGGAATCTCCACGGTTCGCGTTTCGGTGACCAGGGCAAACCCGCCGAGCTGATCCAATGTCATCTGCGGTGACGAGCGGTCCGGCGCGCGATAGACCGTGACTGACAGATCGCCGGCTCGCGGCACAATCACGTCCCTGGCGGCCGCGGCAAGGGGCAGTGATCCCAACATTACCAGCCACGGTCGAAGCACGGGACGCACTAGAAGCGGGTCGTTATTGTCGCTGTTACTTCCGCTTTGCCGTTGGCCGGAATCTGGACGGTCCATTCCGCTGAGTCGGCATTGCGACGCTTGCTCTTCTGACTCTCTGCGGTGATGGTCGAGTCACCCCACAGGCCATCCTGAAGCAATGCAACCGTGATCGGCTTGGGGAGCGCATTCGTCAGGGAGTAGCGCATCTCGGTCCGCCAGTTGAAGTCACCCAGCGCCGTTCGCTTGACCACGGTCGGCTGTACCTTGACGTCAAACGCATCGCCGGTCGACAGGGACAGGAGAGAGCCCATGGGTGTGTGGTCGATCTGGCTTTCGCCGATGAACTGCGGCTCGCCGCGCTTGTCATGCATGTAGAAGCGCAGTGTTCCGGCGGGCAGCTGGTCGCCGAGCCCCGCCTTGGCGCTCGTTGTAAATCGGTACACCGACTGGGCGTTTTGCGGCTTTTCCGCGGTCCCCAGCCAGGGATTGCGGAATTCGTAGGCATGCTCGGCGGGAACGCCGTGCACATCCAGGAAACTGACTTGTTTGGTCTGAAGGTTGGCGATCGTCGTGCGCTCGGCAATGGGATACAGGTAGAAATCGCCGACGCGCTCGCGCGATCCGCTTTCCGTTCCGGGCTGTACTACTTCGGAGCGCTGGGGGCGGCGCGGTGCCCAGGTGTTCGTTGCCGCGGCGTGCTCGCCCGGGGAAGCTGCCACGAGCATGGTTTTGGCATCGTCGTAAGTCGTGCCGGTGGAGTTGGTCAAAGTGACCCAACCCTGTACATCGAGCTTGGAGTCAGCCTCGTTATAGAGCGCTACGTAATCCGCTTTCCAACCGAGGCCGGGGGTTAGATAGGTCAATGTGGCAGGCCGGCTGCCTCCCTTCGGACTGTTGACGGTCACCGACAGTGTCGGGCGGGCCCGCAGGTTCTCCGGCAGCTTGTCGAAGATCACCCGTACAGGCATCCCATCGTCCCGGAGGATTTCGATGCGCTCGCCGATCTTCAGCACGACTCCCTCGTTCGTGGCCAGCACCAGCGCCTTTTCGCGCGTTTCCGCGCCGTTGCCCGGAACGGTCCTGACCAGAGTGACCTCCTGGCCGACCGCCTTTTCCATCATCTTCGCGGGTGTCAGCAGATCGAAGTCGAAGTTCTGTTCCACGATGGTGATCCCGTCCGCCGCCAGCGCGACGGTTTCGGGCCGGATCCGCGCCGAAACGTTCTGAAACTCGAGGCGCTGCCGGCCCCCGGTGACATCGATGCTCCGGTGGTCCTGGATGAGGGCCGTGTCATTGGAGTAGATCGTGACGGCAATGTCGTGATCGGCGGCGACGGCCGGCAGCGCGCCGAGGGCACTTACTGCACTGCCAATCCACAGGGGCGTTTTCGCTTTCATTCGCCAAAGCTAGTGGCAAAATGCCGCTCTGTCGATACGGGGGCACCGCAGCCATGAACAGGATCTCGCTTCTCGGAATTCCTCACGCCGCCGAGCCCTGGGTGCTGATCGAGCCGGGTGTGCGGCGTGGGCACAAAAGCCTCACGATCGCGCATATCGACGCGCACGCCGCTAGCTGGACGCTGGATCTGCGGCCGGGGGGCATCCGCGCCAGGTGATCAACCTGATTCAAAGTCTGAATCAACCGATCGTGGGCGGTGATATCGTCGAGTACAACCCGCGGTGTGACGTCGGCAAAATGACCGCGACGGTGGCCGCGAAGTTGCTCGAGGAGAGGGCCGGGATGATGATTAAAAACAGGAAAGATTCATGAGAGTCGTCGAGGCTGCCGAGATCCTCGCTGCGCTGGATGAGGAAGCCGCGATCACCGCGATCGAGACGGGTTTCAAACGTTACTCGGCCGGCCAGGTCCAGGTGTCCAGTGTGCTACACCTGGCGTTCCCCGATGCGCCGGGCGATTGCCACGTGAAGGCGGCGGCAGTGGCCGGCGATGATGTGTTTGTGGTCAAGCTGGCGACGGGGTTCTATCGCAATCCCGAGTTGAATCTGCCCTCGAGCAACGGTTTCATGGCTGTGCTGAGCGCCCGGACCGGTGAGCTGCTGGCACTGTTGCATGACCAGGGGCACCTGACGGACCAGCGCACCGCGATGGCGGGGGCGATTGCCGCTCGCGCCATCGTGCGGGAAGGCTCGCGGACTGTGGGAGTCATCGGTGCGGGAACGCAGGCGCGCTTGCAGGCGAAGCTGATCAAACGCCGTCTCGGCCTGGAGTCAGTGTTGATATGGGCGCGCAATGGCAAGCGCGCCACGGCGCTCGCGAGTGAGATTCGTGGCGAGGCGGTGTCGCTCGAGGATCTTTGTGCGCGTGCCGATCTCATTGTGACGACTACGCCGTCTACGGAACCCCTGTTGACCTCTGTCATGATCAGACCCGGTACGCGGATCGTGGCGGTGGGGGCTGATAGTCCGGGTAAGCAGGAATTGGATCCCCGCATTTTGGCGCGCGGCCGGGTTGTAGTGGATTCGCTCGCGCAGTGTGTTGATCACGGCGAGGCGGGGTGGGCCGTTCGGGCCGGTCTCATTGATCCAACATCGCTGCTGGAGCTGGGGGCGTTACTGGAGACGCCGATTGCGTTTGGGCCTGAGGCGATCGTGGTCGCCGATTTGACGGGTGTGGCCATCCAGGACTTCGAGATCGCGAAAAGTGTCTGGGCGCGCGTGCAGTCCAGCGCGCGGCGGTGACCTTGATCCCAACCGCCGCGCGTGCACGAGCTTCTGGGCGGTTTGTCGCGATTTATGCGCTGGCTTACGCGTCTCTTTGGCTGGCGCTTCTTACCCCTGCGATTATTACGCTGGCGTTGCGGGTTCGGCAGCTTGCTCCTGGTAATGCGGCTGAGCCTATCTCGCGGGTGCTCATGGCTGGCGCGATTGTGGCGTTGGTCAGCAATCCTATTTTCGGAGCGTTGAGCGACCGCACTCACTCACGGTTCGGGCGGCGGCGGCCTTGGCTGGTTGGGGGTGTGCTTTGTGGATGCGCTGCGCTGGCGGTGATTGGGGTTGCGCCGACTGTCGACGTTGTGCTGTTGGGATGGTGTGCGGCGCAACTGGCGTTTAATGCTGTGTTGGCGGCTATGGTGGCCATTATTCCGGACCGGATTCCACCGGCGCAGCGGGGGACGGTGGTGGGGATACTGGGGGTGTGTATGCCTATTGGGCAGATCACGGGCACATACCTGGTGCAACTGTTGTCGGTCAACATGTTGCTGGCGTTGCTGGTACCCGGGGTGATTGGT
>Ga0181534_10002754_pt1 | contig 10710 bp, 6 predicted proteins | sample PEATcosm2014_Bin_37_FD_119758 | JGI IMG/M metagenome (GOLD analysis project Ga0181534, IMG submission 119758) | Peatland microbial communities from MTU Mesocosm Facility, Houghton, MI, USA - PEATcosm2014_Bin17_10_metaG | ecosystem: Environmental > Terrestrial > Soil > Wetlands > Peat | place...
AGAACATCGCCGAGGGCAGCCAGGCCAGCGGCACGTCCAAGAAAACGGAACTCAAGCTGACCAATGTGGCGCGGGCCAGCCTGGAGGAATTGCGGCTGGACTATGAAGATTTTCTGCGGCAGCGCGGGCTGGCGCAGTGGCCGCCGGAACACCCGGCGCTGATGCGCTTCAAGGCGAGGCGGTGCGCCACGCTGGCGGAAGTGCGGGCTTGGGTGGAAGAGGAACGCGGTGGACAAACACGGATTGACACCGACAAACAAGGACGGGGAAAAGCTGGGAAGTTGTCCGTGCCTGCGTCCGTGAAAGTCCGTGCATGTCAGTGTGTGCCCGGTTCGGCGGAACTGGTGGCCAATGCCGCGCTCTCGCTGCTGAACCTCGCGTGCCACCTGCTGGACAAGCAGCTGGCCGCGCAGGAAAAGGCCTTCGTGGAGGAAGGCGGTTTCACGGAACGGCTTTACCGGGTGCGCAGCGCGTGGAGAAAATAAGGCCAAGCAGTTTCTGCCGCACTGATTATAATAAATGCGGGGCGCTACCGTTATCCAATGGCTTTCAGCGGTTGCCGTTGGATGATGTCCGGGCGGTCATCATCGCGGCGCGCGGGGTGCCGCTGTCCAATTTTCTTTCCAGCCTGCTGACGGATGCCATCGTGCTGCATTGCGACGAGCGGTATCAGCCCTGCGGCTGTCCCTCATCCGCCCTTCGGGCACCTTCTCCCGTTCCCACGGGCGAAGGGCAGACCCTGCGAGCGAAGGAAGCTCAATTCGTCGCTCCCACCGGCTGCTTCAAGGCTTGGATGAAACTTATCATGGCGGGTGACAGGGTCCGGCTCTGCCGGTAGATGACGGCCAGCGGCTCGGTATGCTGGCCGTTCTCAAAGGGCACGGCGGCCAGCCGTTGATGGGCGACCTCGGACCGGACGAGGGTTTCCGGCAAAATGGCAATGCCGTCGCCCTGCTCCACCACGCACTTGACCATCTCCACCTCGTTGAACTCGCAGGCCGGTTCAAAATGGTGGCGCAGGTTGTGGGGCACGCGGCGCAAAAATGGGGAGCGGTGAATCTCCGTCCAGGCCACAAATTTCTGGCCGGTCAATTCGGGCACCGTGACCGACGGGCGGGCGGCGAGCGGATGCCGCGGATGGCAGACAAGCATCAGCCGTTCATGGCGGAACGGTTCAATGGCCAGCCCGTGCCAGCGCTGCGGATAACAGACCAGGCCCAGGTCCACCGCGTTTTCCAGCACGGCGGCATGCACCCGGTCAATGTGACCATAGCGGACCCGGATTTGGATGGCTGGAAATTCGCGCCGGAATTGTTTCAGCAACGGTGGCAGTTGATGCAGGCCGATGCTGTAGCAGGCCGCGAGGTGGATGACGCCGCCGGTGGTGACTTTGGCGACGTGCAACTGCCGGTCCAGTTCGCCGGCGAGGCGGAGAATTTCCTGGCTGGTCTGGAAAAAAACCTCTCCGGCAGGAGTCAATTTTAAAACTGCCCCGGGCCGCCCGACCACCAGCGGGCCAAAATGCTGCTCCAAGGTGGTGAGCATCTGGCTGACCGCAGAAGGCGTGAGGCCGTTTCTTTCGGCCGCGCGGGAGAAGCTGCCCGTAGCCACCAGATCACAGAACATCCGCAGGGTTCCCAACTGCATAACCAGCATGGCATAACGGAAAACAAAAAAACCGTCAAATAATTAAAACGCCCCCACAGCGGACGCGCAAATAAATTTATATTGCGCCGTTCATGCCACTTTAATTTTCAACTGGTCCATCCAGACAACGTAGGTGCTTGCGCACGGGCAAACTTGGCAGTCGGCCTACAGGCACCAACGCTGGGTGGAATGATTCAACCGCGTTGCGGTCGAACCACCATATCCAGCCCCAACGTCTCACCCTAAGCATCAAACCCGTATTATGAATCAACGCGGCGGTGTGGGCGGCTGATGCTCGGGCCCGATCGGCGAATTAGGCGGAGGCGGCACAATCGCAGGCGGGGTCGGCACGGATTGATTAGGCACAACAGGTTGGGTCGGCGCGGGTATGGCCGTTTGAGACCCGGGTCCTATGGGCTTAACCAGGGTCGGTCTGGGTCGGGACGGAACAGATTGTATTGGGCTAAGAGTTTCTCCCCCCATGGTGTTCAAAACCACGATCATGCTCATGACCATCAATACTGGCAGCAGGGTGCGCACTTTTTTATTTTTCATATTAATATTATTTTTCGCTTTTAAGTCAGTTCTTTTGCTTAATTCTCTGAGTTGACACTATGGGCTGAGCCGAGCTTTAGCCATGGGGTGTAACCCTACTTCCAAAGTGGTTCGTGGGTTGCGCGGTTAAACACGGAAAGAAAAAGCTGAAATACTGAAACGCTGGAACGCTGAGATTAAATTTTCAATTCACCGTTGCCACCGGCCGCTTCAGCAGCGCGATAAAACTTTTCATGGCGGGCGACAGGGTCCGGCTTGGCCGGTAAATGACGGCCGGCGGCTCGGCAGGCTCGCCGTTTTCAAACGGCACCGCCGGCATGAGAGCAATTGACTAATTCCAATTATTTTGCAGAATCCCTCTTATGCAGATTGAAACTCTCAAAATGTATTGTGATTTGGTTGAAACGCGAAGTTTCACCAAGGCCGGCCAGATCAACGAAGTCACCCAGTCGGCGGTCAGCCAGCAGATCAGCGCATTGGAACGCAGCTTCAAGTCGGTGCTGGTTGAGCGGAGCAAAAAGATGTTCAAGCTCACCCGCGAAGGCCAGACGGTTTACGATTACAGCCAGGAGATCCTGCGGGCCAGCCATTCACTGCATGCCCGGCTGGAGGAGTTGAAAGACATCATCTCCGGCAATATCCGGGGTTCGGCGATTTACAGCATCGGCCTGTATGAACTTGCGGCGCAGGTCAAAAAGTTCATGCAGAGCCATCCGACGGTCAACGTCCACATCGAATACCGCCACGCCGACCAGGTTTATGACGATGTGTTGAACCATGACGTCGAGTTTGGTCTGGTGGCATATCCGGCCAAGCATCCCAAGCTTGAAATCGTTGCGCTCCGCCAGGAACCGCTGGTGCTCGTCTGCAACCCCGAGCACCCGTTCGCGAAACTAAACCAGGTGAGACTGCAGGAGCTCCAGGGCCAGAAATTTGTCGGCTTCGCGCCGGACATCCCCACGCGCCGGGCATTGGACAGGATTTTTAAAACGCACGGCGTCAGCGTGAGCTACGAAATGGAATTCGACAATGTTGACACGGTGAAGCGCGCCGTGGAGATTGACGCGGGCGTTGCCATCGTGCCGGCGGCGACCAGCGTGTCCGAAGTTGCCAAGCGCACCCTGGTGGCCGTGCCGATCGCCGACGGTGATTGCTTCCGTCCCACCGCCGTCATTTACAAGAAGCACGAAATCCTTACGCCCGCCCTGAAACAGTTGCTGGCCGTCTTGAAGGAACCGGCTTGATTTCTGAAAATGCCGAAGGCTGAAGCCGGAAACCAACCGGGTCAGGCTGACCGGCGGGAAGCGTTGCAAAAAGCCGCCCGCATCCGCTCATTCAATGCCGAGCAATTCCACCTCGAACACCAGCGTGCTGTTCGGCGGAATCGGCGGGGGGCTGTGCTCGCCGTAGGCCAGGTTGGCCGGGATCACAAATTTAAACTTGTCGCCCACTTTCATGAGCTGCAGACCTTCCGTCCAGCCGGGGATGACCTGGTTCAACGGAAAACTGATGGGCTGGCCGCGCGCGATGGAGCTGTCGAACACCGTGCCATCGAGCAGCGTGCCCACATAATGCACTTTCACCGTGTCGGTGGCCTTGGGCGAAACCGTGCCCGCGCCGTGTTTCAACACCTCATATTGCAGACCGCTGGCGGTGGTGATCAGATTGGTGCTTTGGCGGTCGCCGGCCGGGGCGGCGGCGGGCGGATTTGCGCCCGCATGGGCATCCGCGCCGGGTGGCGTGCTTTGGCTGCAACCGAACAGGCACAGGCTTGCCGCCGCCATCACCGTGAGTCGTGGAATCATCATAATCATTGGCTGCATTAATCGCAGCGCGCGGGGAGCTTCCGCGAAGCGTCTGCACGCGTCAAGCCGCCATTCCACACGCTGTTTTAACCACGGATGGACACCGCTGAACACGGATTCGACGTGGACAAAATGAACCGGGTGAAAAATCCACGCCGCAGAATCCGGTCATTCTGTCTAAAACCGTTTTCAGAGTTTCAGGATTTCCGGTTTCAGGATTTCAGCTTTTGTCCCCACCCGTCTGCCGCCGCTTCACGCTTGCCAAAAGGAGGCTTCGGCTTACGATGCCAGCCAACGCGTATGAATGCAGAAGCCTTCAGGAGCTGGGCGCTTGATCCGGCGCGCACGCTGGAAGAACGCTTCGCCACGCAATTGGTGGTCGAAATGGGCGTGACGTGGTGGCATGCGGACCGCCAGAATTACAACCACGAAAGCTTTGAGGTCCAGCAGGAACGGGTGCGCCAGCGCGCGCTGAATCCCGCCTATCAGCCCCAATACGCCGAGGACGCCGTGCGCAAGACGGCCGAGCAACTGCACAAGTTCACTTGGTGGCCGGTCCACGGCGGCTATCACGACCGCCCGGTCCGCGACCTGGCCGTGCTCCGCTTTCTCCCGAACCTGGAACGGGTGGACACCGGCGGCGGCGTGGATCTCGGCGTGCTGGCCGAGCTGCCGAAACTGCGCGATTTGGTGCTTGGCCATTGCGAGGATTACCGGGCGGTGGCGCGTTGCCGGCAACTGCGCACGCTGACCATTGTCCACTGGCGCCAATACACCCGCGGCGTTTCGATGTGGCCGGATTTCACCGGGCTGGAGCAGCTCGAACAACTGGAAATGCTGACGCTCGAAGGCAATCTCCTGGCGTTTCGCGCCCCGGTCACCTGGCCCAGGGTGCGCATCGCCGTGCTGAAATGCCAGCCGCTGGAGGCCCGCAGCCTGCGCGAACTGCCGCAGCTGCCCGCGTGCGAATTCCTGACGCTCGCCGGCGTGGAACGGCTGGACGGCATCGAGGCGTTTCCGCGCCTGCGCAATCTCAAGCTGGAAACCGACGTGCGCGATTTTGGGCCGCTGGCCGCGCTGGAGAAACTCACCTGCTTCACCTGCTCGGCCTTCAAGCCGCTCGACCTGCGGCCGCTCACCCGGCTGCCGCAACTGCAATGCGCCACGTTCGACGCCAAATTTCAATTTGCCCACGACCCCATTCCCCCGCGCGATTTCGCGGAGCTCGGCGGCGCGCCCATCCTGCGCGAACTGCACGTCACGGATTGCCCGCCGGTGGCCTTGGAAGTGGCCGCGCTCAACGCCACCCTGCCGCCGTGGGACGATGTGCTGCTCGCCGAAACACCGCGTCCGCTGCCGGCAACCTTGCGCATGATCACCGCGCCGCCGGCCAAAGTCCCCAACCGCCGCGAAGTGCAATGCGATCCCGGCGACGACGGCCTGCCGGACAAGGGCCTGCGCGAATGCGAAGGCCGCTGGGTGGGACGCTTCGTTGAGCAACACATTTCCGTCCGGCTCGGTGCGGCGGACTGGGGGAGTGCCGGCGGAAACGGCGAATATCGCACGGTCACTGTGACCATTGAATCCTATGCCGACGTGGAGAAGCTGCCGCAAATCGTCGCGGCCACGCGCGAATGCCTGGCCCGCCTGCGGCCTGACTATCACGCCTATATCAACATCTGGCTCAAAGCGCCCAAGCTCGTCCCCACGCCCGCGCAGGAGAAGCTGGCCGACCAATTCCAGGAGGAGCAAGATCAGGCCGAATATGAGCGCAGCCGGCGCGAGCAGGCCGAATACATTGAACGGCTGCACAACTACGAATTGAAAAAACAGCTCGGCGAACCCATCAACCCCGAGGAATTCGCCCCCGGCGAACAGTTGCCGCTGCCGCCGCCGCCGTGGGAGCGCGAGGACGAGGCGGATGATGAAGCGGACGACGATCCCGATGCCGGCGACGTGGCGGTGAAGAAAAAGCCCGATCCGCCGCCGATGTGGTATGACGACTACGAACATCCGCTGGCCGATGAATACCGGCTGGGGGCGTATCTGACGCTGGACGAAATCTGGTTCTACACGCATCACCGCGACCTCGCGATCTACCTGATGCGCCGCCAGCCGGATTTGGAAATTCCCGAAGAAAAAAAACCGGAATAAAAATTCACCAGGCAGCCCCTCGCTCTGCCCCAAAATAATTCTCCACGCCTCGCCTTCCGGGCTGGCAGGAAGAGCGATGATTTCGCGAAAGAACGGGCGACTGCGAAGAATTGAGCTGTGGTGACATTCTCTTTGCAGTAATCCTGCCGCTCATTTGGCAACGGGCCACTTATGGGCTTTAAAATGTTTTCCACCGGCTTCCCGAAGCGAAATTTTTGTCGCCACCCGCGCCACCCCATTGCCCAGCCCCGGCGGGCGGCCTGTTCCTCGAAAACCCCTTCACTCCGCCGGATAGCCGGGAAACCAATCCTGTTTGATGCGTTGTTTGGGAATGCCGAGTGCTTGCAGCATTTTCCCGATGCTTTCCACCATCGGTTCAGGACCGGAAACGTAGAAGAGCGGTTTTTTCAAATCCGGCACGAACGCTTTGACCGTGTCCTTGTCAAGGCGTTGCGGGCTGAAAAGATAATGGATCGTGAGGTTCGGATTCTGTCTGGCCAGCGCGGCGAATTCTTTTTGGTAGGCGGCCACCGCTTTGCGGTTCGCGTAAAGCAGCGTGACGCGCAGAAGTTTTCCCTCGTGCGCGGCCTGCTTGAGCATCGCGCGAAACGGCGTGATGCCGATGCCGCCGGCGATGAAAACGTATTCTTTCCGCGCGTCGCCCATGAGGAAGTCGCCGTCCAAATCGGAGATTTCAATGGTGTCGCCGCGTTTGAGCGTTTTGAGCGTTTTCTTGAAAGTGCTGCTGCGCTTGGAATCAAATCGCGTGGTGAGCATCACATGTTTTTCGCACGGCGCGGAGGCGATGGTGAACCAGCGGTCCGATCCGCGGTCATCGGTGTCGGCATGGTTGAGGACGTAATGGAGAAATTGTCCGGCTTTCCAGACGAGCGGTTCTTCCGGTTTGAAAATGAATGATTCAACGCCGGGAGATTCGGTTTTTCTGGCGGCAAGTTTTAATTTCATGCGGGAACTTAGCGCAGAAGCGCGGCTTTTCAAACCGGCATCAGCGCCAGCCCGGTCAGCAAGCGCAGTCCGCCGGCACCTGGGCGCGACCGCTCAACCTCTTTGACCGCGACGCTTATTCGTTGTGCGGAATCTTGATGGTGCTGCCGCCGATGAATTCGCGGATGACGGCGTCGCCGGGAATGAAGCCGGGGTCGGCCACCTGCCCCGGCGTGAAACCGGCGACGGATGCCAGCAGCGCCGACACGCGTTCGTAGCGGATGCGCGCGTCGAGAAAACCGGCGTAGTTCGCAAACGCCTCCGGCGCGGGCAAAATGCCTTTCTCGCCGCTGAAGAACGGTTTCAGCGCGGGCAGGTCGAACGGAAAACCGCCGTTGACGATGTGGTCCGCCAGGCCCATCAGCGGAATGATGCTGAACAGTTCGCCGGCGCGGACGTAATGCCAGTGCAGGATGGTGCCGAGCGCGCTGTGGTTGCGATGGCGCGCGTCGCGCAGCATCCGCCGGATCAGCCGCACGTCGGTGAAATGCGTGAGCTTCTTCGTGCTGCCGTCGCCCTCATAAAGCACATTCTGCGTTTCGATGAACAGCCGGAACTGCAGGGCCGCGCTGATGCCCTCGGTAATGGGCGGATAAAATCCGTGCAGGCAGTCGAGCAATAAAATCTGGCCGCGCTCCAGCTTCACCGGCTTGGAACCGAGCCGCCGGCCTTCCTTGAAACTGTAAATCGGCTTCTCAATCGTCCGGCCTTCCAGTAGATCGCGCAGGTGCTGGTTCAACAATTGAAAGTCCAGCGCCTCGGGCGTCTCGAAATTCCGGTCGTTGATCCAGTCGGTCGGATGCTCGACCAGCGACCAGAAATAATCGTCGAGGTTCAGCATCAAAAACTTCAGCCCATGCTGCTCCAACCGCTGCGTGAGCTTGACGGTGGTGGTGGTCTTGCCGGAGGAACTCGGCCCGCTGATCCAGATCATGCGCAGCGGATCAATTTGATTCAGCCGCGCCAGAACTTTTTCCGCCGCCGCGTCGAGCGAAGTTTCGTAAGCCGCGAGCGCAGCGGCGATGACTTCGTTCATGCGGCCGCGGCGCACGGTTTCATTGAGGCCGGCAATGGTGTCCACGCCGAGCTGGCGGTTGGCTTCGAGCGTCTGCCACATGCGGTCGTGCGGGAAGCCGTTGCCGACGAATTGTGCCGGCGTGAGCGCGCCTTCGCGGAGCCAGTGCCGGCCCCAGCGGTAGCATTCATACGCGTCCGCCGTGTGCTGAAAACCGTAGCTGCGCAGCGCGTGCAGCACTTCTTCCTGGATCGTCTCGATGGTCGGCGGAAAATTGGAGATGAGATGATGCGGATTGGAATTGAGGCAGACCGTCGCCGCGTTCGCGAGAAACGTGGCGATGGCTTCCTCGGTTTTGTGCGTGGCGAAAATGCTGTCATTGATGCCCGGCAGGAAATCGCGCGGAAAGCCGCCGATGGATTCCGCCGCGCGGAAAATCGCCTTCCAGAGGCGCGCCGGATCGAACCGCACGAGCGCGCGATTGCGCTTCTGGACTTTGACGATGAGGTTTTGAACGGCCATCAGCCCAGATAATAGCGCGGACGCAGACCGGAACCAACGGTTTTCCATGGCGGCCGGCGGGCTGGCATTGTCCTAATTTTAAATTCCCGGAGCGCGGCTGTGCGCATGGCGCCAGCCGCAGCAAGTCTAAAATGCTGCGGCGGTCTTCGACACCGCCGCGCTCCGCCAAATTGGGACGCTGCCATCCCCGGCGGCGAGACGCCGCCCGAACCCGCAGGCGGGGACGCCTGCGCTACTTCTCTATGCACCGGCAAGAACCGTGTCAAGATTCGCCCAAACACGCCCTTGGGAACTTGATGCTTGCCTTGGGAATCCTGCCGATGGCAACTTGCACGCTTCACAACGCCAAATTGTGCGGCATGGAAACCAACCAGCAACCTGAATCGGACGAAACCAAACTGCGCGAGCGGCTGGAGGAGTTGCTGCGCCAGGCCCGGTTGCTGGCGGAGGTCACGCGCGCGCCGGCCAATCTGCCGCGCGTCACCGCGCCGCGGCCGGCGCTGCCCACCCACGAAACTTTTTTGCCCGGCTCGATTCTCACCACGCTGTTCCGCAGCCCGCGTTCCGGCCGCACGGTTTCGTTCAAGCGCGAGGAGCTTGGCGATCTCGACGGCATGACGACGGATTATCTGCTGAACTTTTACCAGTCGCAGGCGCTGTTCACGCCGGATGACGCGGCGCGGCTGCGCAACAGCATCGAGTCGCATTCCCGGCGTTTCAGCTCCCTGCTCCGCAACAGCGACTGGCGCATGGGCGTGTTCGGCTACGACCTGGCGAAGGAGGAAGCCATCCTGCGCAGCCTCATCCAACTGCGCCTGCTGATTGAATGCGTGCAAATCCTCACGCCGCCGCTGCTGACGGTGAAGCGCATCGGCGACGAGGAATTTGATTTGATTGACAACCTGCACGGTTTTGTCCGGCTGCTGACACTGGCGCTGTGGCGGCGGCTGGCCACGGAGAAATCGGATTTGCAGGCTTACGGCGCGCTGTCGCTGTGCATCGCGGGACTTGCCGCGCGACCAGACGACGCGCTCGCGCTGCTCGAATCCGGCTACGCCGCGAGCGACGGCAACGTGGACGCGTTCAAGAAATGGTTCGACAAAAACGGCCGCAAGGCGATGGACCGTGTGGCCGGCATGTTGCAGCCGGTGGACAAGCTCGGCCTCGACGAAATTTTCGGGATGCTGACGAAGCACACGCTGGAACTCGGTTTGCAGCCGGTCACGATTGAATTTATCCGCCAGGTTTTGCAGACGCTGCTGACGACGTTGTCAAACCTGGACAGCGAAACGTCCGACGCCTGCCGCCGCCGCTCGGCGGTTTTGTCCGCGCAATTCACCGAAGTCTCGCGGCAATACACCGTGGATTTCAACGTGCGCCAGGCCGATCCCGGCGTCAGCGAGGAAGACCTCACCGCCATTTTCAATGAGCTGGACGCGCTCGTCGGCCTGGAACCGGTGAAGAGCGAAGTTCACCGCGCCACGAATTTCGCGCGGATGCAGGTGCTGCGCCGGCAACAGGGTTTGCCCACGGTGAAGGCGAGTTTGCACAGCGTTTTCTTCGGCAACCCCGGCACCGGCAAAACCACCGTGGCGCGGCTCATGGGCCGCATTTACAAATCGCTCGGCCTGCTCCGGCGCGGCCACGTCGTGGAAGTGGACCGCGGCCGGCTCGTGGCGGAATACGTCGGCCAGACGGCGGTGCGCACGCACGCGGCGATTGATTCGGCGCTCGACGGCATTTTGTTTATTGACGAAGCTTATTCGCTGGCCGGGCGCGGCGCGGAAGATTTCGGCAATGAAGCCATCGAGACGCTGCTCAAGCGCATGGAAGACGACCGCGACCGGCTGATCGTCATCGTCGCCGGCTATACCCGGCCGATGGAGCAGTTCATTGACTCGAATCCCGGCCTCGAATCGCGCTTCACGAACTATCTGAATTTTCCCGACTACGAGCCGGCGGCGCTGGCGGAAATTTTTCATCGCATGGCCGCGCAGAGCGGACTGG
>Ga0181534_10002755_pt1 | contig 10707 bp, 9 predicted proteins | sample PEATcosm2014_Bin_37_FD_119758 | JGI IMG/M metagenome (GOLD analysis project Ga0181534, IMG submission 119758) | Peatland microbial communities from MTU Mesocosm Facility, Houghton, MI, USA - PEATcosm2014_Bin17_10_metaG | ecosystem: Environmental > Terrestrial > Soil > Wetlands > Peat | place...
AAGCTGCATCCCGAGGTCGCCTGTTTTGGAATCGCCGGGCCGGTGCGCGATGGTCAGGTGGAGGTATCCAACTTGCCGTGGAAGATCGTTCAATCCACGTTAGCGAGGCAGATGGAGGTGCCGGCCACGTTTTTAATCAACGATCTTGAAGCCACCGCGTGGGGGATCGAAGTCCTGGGCTCCGGGGATTTGACGTCTCTGCATTCCGCTCCGCTGGCAGTGGGCAACCAGGCGGTCATCGCCCCGGGAACCGGCTTGGGAGAGGCGGGGCTGTTCTGGGACGGACGCGAGCATCACGTCTTCGCCTGTGAGGGCGGGCACGCGGACTTCGCCCCGCAAGGAAAATCGCAGATTGAACTCCTGGAGTTCCTCGCCGCCCGCTATGGACATGTGAGTTATGAGCGGGTGCTCTCCGGGCCGGGGTTGGTGCATATCTATGAGTTTCTGACTGAGCAGGAAAAAAGCGCCAATGGGGCGCCGGGACTCAAGCTGGGGGAAGACGCCGCAGCCACGATTTCCCAGGCCGCCTTGAAGGGAACGGACGCTTTGGCGGCGAGCGCCCTCGACCTCTGGATTGCAATTTACGGCGCCGAAGCCGGCAACCTGGCGTTGAAAGCCATGGCCACGGGAGGAGTCTTTCTGGGGGGGGGAATTTCCCCGAAGATCCTTCCCAAGCTTACCGGTCCCACCTTCATGAAGGCATTTCTGGAAAAGGGCAGATTACGCCCGCTGCTGGAAGGCATGCCCGTGCAAGTGATCACCAATGAGAAAGTGGGACTTCTGGGTGCCGCCCGTTGCGCGGCGGTGAAGGGTGGCCGCGTGCCCGCAAACGCGCCTTCAGGCCGAATATCTTGAAGGCAAACATCTTGCGATCAAAGACCGAGATTCGACGGCTGGCCACACCGCAAGATTTGTTTCAGGCGGCGGCGGAAGAGGTTCTAAGGGTGGGCGCCGAATCGATCCAGCAACGCGGACGCTTCACCCTTGCGCTCTCCGGCGGCTCCACTCCGAAGAGTCTTTACCGCCTGATCGCGGCCAATGCCCATGATAGACTGCCCTGGTCGAAAGTATTTTTTTTCTGGGGGGATGAGCGCCACGTGCCGCCCACGGATGCGGAGAGCAACTACCGCATGGCCAGCGAAAGCCTGCTTTCGAAGATTCCCGTGCCCCCCGCCAACGTCTTTCGCATTCCGGCGGAAGATCCCGACGCTGAGGCAGCTGCCAGGAGCTATGAGCGGACCCTGCGCGAGTTCTTCGCCTTGCAGCCGGGAGAGTTTCCCGTCATCGATCTGATTCTTCTGGGCATGGGGCCGGATGGACACACTGCGTCTTTATTTCCGGGAACGGATGCGCTGCAGGATCAATCTCACTTGGTGGCCGCGAACTGGGTGGAAAAACTCGATACCTTCCGCATTACGCTGACCCTCCCGATGTTGAATGCCGCCCGCAACGTTGTTTTTCTGGTAAGCGGCGCGGACAAAGCTGCGGCGCTGCATGAGGTGCTGGAGGGACCTGCCGCCGGCAAGCAATACCCATCCCAACTGGTTCGGCCGATCCAGGGGAAGCTGATCTGGCTGGTGGATCGGGCCGCCGGCAGCGTACTGACACCGGGGGAATGAAAGGTGGAATTCGGGAGGCTGAACGGGAAAGGCCTTATCCGCGCCAGCCGCTTATTTCCTTTAGTCCCTTCCCTTGGGAGTGTTCGAAGAGCCGCACCCGGTGGCGAGAATGCTCAAACTCGTGAATATCCGCCCAAACTTCCGCTCGCCATCCCTGGTCGTGACTCGCGGATTCTCCGCAACTGGCGCAGCGAGTGTGCAGCCGGACTTCGGGAGCCGGAGGGCCAACCTGATCATGCAACGGGATGTGGCGGTGCAGCTCGATGAAGATACAGCGAACCTCCAAAATGGCATCGCTTTCATCCAAGATATGCTCGTAGCGCAGCAGGTAGGAAAATCCCAGCGCACGGGCCTCCGCTTCCGCCTCCGCCCGGGTGTGAAACGGCCCATATTCCGCCCTGAGCTGCTCGGTGGAATCACACGCCATCCAAAATGTCTCTTTGTAAGCCATTTCCCTTGCCCCGAGGCGGTCGCTGATCGCGACTCGGAGAAGCTGAAAATGGTGCAATCCAGAGGCCGGATGACTGGCCGGATAAGTCATCTGCTCTCAATGACCTGGCGATCACACCAAGCGAACGAGAAGCGCCCGGATGTAAATCTTTGCAGCACGGCCGGAGGGAACGGCTGACCCCATCGTAAGAGCACCGGCAGTGCCTTCAACTGGCTTGCGCCCTGCCCAGGCCGCAGGCGTCGCGATCCAATTCCTTGGCCCAGCTTTTACCCCCATGGCTGGCCACATACATGGCCAACTCCAGGCGGCTCCATACTCCAACCTTGTCGAAGGTGCTGCGCAGGTGATTCTTGATCACCTGTTCGGTGGTACCCATGAGATTGCCGATCTCGCGGTTGGTGAGTCCCTGCCAGACGTAGTTGGCGACGTCGATTTCCTTGGCGGTAAGCCGCTCTCGCGGCATCATCGGGGAACCTCCTGGTTCCCGAAGGCCGCAATGGCAAGTTTGACGCGTTTGCGGCCATCGCGAATTCCAGCGCGCAAAAACAGCGTGCGCAGGTGCTGTTTGACGGTACGCGGGCTGATGCTGAGTTGGCCCGCGATCTCCTTGTTGCTGCAACCCTGCACCAGCAGATTCAGCACCTGCTGATCTCGGGGCGTGACCTTGATGGAATTGAGGTTGACGTCGAGACCGATATCCATCTCCACATTCATATTCATGAGATTCTCCTCGGGGCGAGCTTTTCGCCGGGGGGGGGGCGATGGCCCGGCAGTGCGATTTTCCTCCTGCATACCTTTCGCCAAACATTCGTCGCACCCTGGTAGAAGAGTAAGCCTTGAGGGTTGAGGAACTTAAGGAGCAGTCGCCGAAAAACTTGGAGACCGGTTTCATCTTCGGCCAGGGGTTCTGGTTCCATTACGGATCTGGTTACGGGGCGCTGAGGCAGCTTTCGATCGAGAGCTCGGCCCCGCCATCCGGTTTATGAGAGGCGAAAGGGAACACGAGCCGCAGCCCTGCGGGGTGCTCCTCCGAGGAGTTCAACTGTTTCCATAAGGTTGCGGGTGAATCCGCGGTCCAACGATCACCGATCACAATCGTGACAACTCCGATCGCCCACGTGGCCAGAAATCACTTTCCTGAATTGGGTCCGCCGCCATCCTGACGGTTCACTTTGGTGCGCTTGTTTCGGCATCGCCCGGCAGAGAGCGACACCATCCGAAGCTGCGACGGTTCAGCAATCGCTTCGAGCCGGCGCGATCCATGGCTGCTTCCGGCTGCCGGGCATCCCTTACTTGGGTAACCTTCACGGCGAGGCCCGGTACGGAGACAATTGAAGATTGACTTTCCCGCCATAGGACGGGCCGCGGAAGGACTTTTTACCGGACCAATTGCAATAGAATGAGAGTAAGGCTTCGCGCTTGAGGTTTCGCGGCTGAAGTTGCGCTCCAGGCATTGCATGCCCACTCAAGGATTGTGACGGCAGAGAAAAACAAGCCGGTGCTCGACGAGCAGACCTTTGGCAGGCTGATCGAAGCGGCTTATGTGCTGCAGGAGCACAACCGCGAGATGGAGCAAATGCACGCCAGCCTGGAACTGCACAGCGAGCGGCTGCGGCAGCAGGAGGCGGAGAGAGAATCCGCACTGCCGAAAGACTCTCAGCCGGAGCAAGTCGCGCCGAGCGACGGCGATTATACCCTCACTCTGGCCGAGATCGTCGAGGCGCAGAACCAAATTCAGATCCGCCATCTGGAAAAAGATGAGGCCATGGCGCTGGTGGCGGAAAGGATCATGCGCATTGCCCGGGCCAGCGGAGCGGGCATCGCCATCCTCGACGATAAAACCATCCGCTATCGCGCCGGGGCCGGGGCGTGCGCTTTGCCGGTGGGCAGCGAAGCTCCCTTCTCCAAGGCGATCTGCACCACCTGTATTCGCACCGGCCAGGTGCTGCGCACGCCGGATGTGAACACCGAATTCCTCTTCGACCCGGACTTGTGCCGCAGCCGGGGCATCCAGTCGATGGTGGCCGTGCCGGTGTATCACAATGGCGAGATTATTGGCGCCCTCGAGTTGTATTTTGCCAGACAGAACGGGTACTCCGAGCAGGACATTCATACCTGCCAGTTGATGGCCGGTCTGGTGACGGAGGCGATCGGCCGCGACTCGGAGTCCTCCTTGAAAAAGTCGGTGGCCGCCGAACGCTCTGCCATGCTGGCGGCCATCGAGAAACTGAAGCCCAGTCTCACCGCCATCGCCGACGAAGCGAGCGTGGACGAAGTGAAGGCGGAGGCAGCCGGGCTGCAAGAAGCCGGATTGGAGTCTTGGAACTCCAGCACCGCGCACTCTGCCATCCCGGCCGGGGCTTTGACATCGACCGGCCCCGGGCCTGGTGTTCCCTGTTGGAAGTGCCGCAGCCCGCAGGCGGAAGACGCCCCCTTCTGCGACAAATGCGGAGCTCCTCAACTTGAGGGTAGCGATCCTTCTGGTCCGGAAAGCAAACTGGCCAGCGATTGGTACTCCCAACTGGCGGACCCGGGGATGGCCGGCGCCGACTCTGGAGCCTTGCCGGCGTTCGATCCCATGCAATTTGTTGCCGCCCAGTCGGGCGGGGCTTCGGTAAGCCTGGAAAGCGCCCTCGATCTGCCTTCCGCTTCCCTCTTCAACCCCCGGCCTAGGGCAGCGGACGAAAGTCTTGCGGCAGAGCCCTCAGGATCGAACCAGGAAGCGACGCGAACCATAGGAAGAAGCTCGCCGGAAACGCATCCGGTGGTCGCAAGATCGGGCACCGCCTTGCAGCCTTCCCCTGCACACCTGGCGGGGCCGAAGGCGCCTGAGGGTACATGGAGCTCGGCGGCGAAGGCCCGAGATTTTCTTGAAGCCGTATCTCGCCATGGTTCCCGGCGAGCCCTTGATCGCCTATGGAATGCCCGCCGCGGCCAATTTTATCTGGCCATTGCACTAATTTTGGTGGCGGTGGTAGTGCGCTGGGGGATTGTCGGACGCTCCGCAATGGCCACCGGCACCGCGACAGCGATCTCGGGCAAGACCGTGCACCGGAGAACGGCCCCCGACGAGGATCTTTCCACCTTCGATAAGCTGCTGATCAGCCTGGGGTTAGCAGAAGCGCCGGAAGCTCCCGCCTATCAGGGGAATCCCGACATTCAGGTTTGGGTGGACCAGCGCACCGCGCTGTATTACTGCCCCGGCGCCGACCTTTACGGTAAAACCCCCAAAGGAAAATTCACCACCCAACGAGAGGCGCAACTCGATCATTTCGAATCCGCCTCGCGTAGAACGTGTGAGTGACTTTACCTGCGGAGGCAAGCGGACGACTGAGTCTTCGGTCCCATATTGACAACCCCGGACGCAGGTAGTGCAATCATAAAGTTAGCGATTCCTCCGGAGAAGTAGCGTGGGTCAATCGAACGACGAGTCGAAGTCACAGTTGATCGATCCGGAGCTCAACCCCGCTCTCAATCCCCTGTTATCGTCAAATATGGGAAAGTGGGCCGAGGTGTATTTCACCAGTCCACCCGAGAAAAGGGGCGAGGCGGTAGCCGATCTGATTCGGCAGTTGGCATTGGCGAGAGACGCCGGATCTGGACCCTATTCCCTGACGTCCAGGCCGCAGTTTCCCATGGACGTTGAGCCGGAACCAGCGACAGTGACCTGTGGAGGCTGCGGGCAAACGAACCCCGCGGGCCAGCGATTCTGCGGCATGTGCGGAGTCTCTCTAGTGGCCAACCCACCCTTAACTGCCTCACGCGAAGCCTCCGCACATAGACTTCCGGTGAATCTCGAAGCGCAGGCTAAGCCGGGAACGAATCGCTTGGCGGGCGCCCTGGGCGTGGCTGGCAATGAGGCGCCACAATCGGACGACGGAGAGGCAGTGCGAGCCTCCGCCGATTTCGACGATACTGCCCGCAACCCAGCTTCATACGCTAGGGGGGAAGCAGATGCCTATGTTCCGCCTGCAAACCTACAATCCCATTCCCTGGAGGCGCATCCAGAGCAGAGTCCGGTGGAGTTTTCGCTTTCCGCTTATGAAACAGAAAGGGCAACGCGACACTACCGAGTCTACATCGGGATTGTGTTGACCATGCTTCTCGCCTGGCTGGTGTATGCAACCTGGCACAGCAATGCAAAGAGAAGCGGGGATCGGCTGCCTGCGGAATTGCCCGCGCCAGCGATTGATGCGCCGGCATCCCCAGCACCGGGCGAAGGCAAAGGCGGGGTCTCAGCGTCGCACGCGAGTTCGCCGTCGCTTTCAAAAGGCGAAAGCAACTCCGCCACGGCTTCGCCCGGCAATCTTGAAGGGAAAGGGAAAAATATAGAATCGCAAGACACTATGGCAGGCGTGAGGCACCCCAGTCCCCCCACCCTCGCGGCGCAATCACGGGATGGTGCAATCGGTGAAAATGGAGCAGCAGAACTCGCAGCAGCGGAAAAGTACCTGAAGGCCGGGGACGGTGGAGCTTCCCAAGCGATCCCATGGCTTTGGAAGGCTGTGGCGAAGCAAAACGTGGATGCAGCCCTAGTCCTCTCCGACTTGTATCTCCGGGGGGACGGGGTGGTCAAGAGTTGCGATCAGGCTCGACTGTTGCTGGATGCCGCCGCTCGAAAGGGCGGAACGACTGCAGCCGAAGGAACGAATAGGTTGCTGGCGTTCGGCTGCCAGTAGGCGCCAGGTAGTGCCGAAAAAAATGCCGGAACCGAAACCGCCTCTCAGGCCATCCCTCCGGGAAAGTCCGAACCCAGTCGTCGCGATTCATACCACAGAGCCAATTCTACCCGGTTCCAAAGACCCAGTTTGTCATAAATAACCCGAAGGTAGTTTTTCACCACATGCTCGGTGGTGCCGATCGCCTGAGCTACGTCGCGATTCTTGAGGCCTTGTGCGACTAGTTCGATGACACGGTGTTCTCGTTCGCTGGGTATGCGGTTTCCGTAACGTTCATGGGGGAACATAACTGCCTCCGATATAGAAGTGTTGCCAGCTTTACGCGCTTGATTCCGTCCGTGATTCCGAAACGAAGAAAAAGCCGGTTGAAATGGGCCTTCACCGTACGGCGGGCCATTTTAAGTTGTTTGGCAATTTCGGCGTTATCACAGCCTTGCAAAAGCAGTTCGACGATCTGTTTTTCGCGCGGCCCCAAGCGAACCGCCTGCTCCCTCGTCACTTTCGCCACTCCCTGGTCGGATTAGGCTCATTGCCTGAAATACAACTGTGCTAAAAGCTGGTCCCTGTACGTTTGCACCTGCAATGCCATTTTTAGAAGACCGGCGCCTGGAGCATTGAGTCCAGATTTCCACAGGAGCGGCCTGTTCCAAACCGCGGACTCAATAGATAAACCAACCCGCAAGCGGTCCCACGGTCGCAGCGAGGGGATTTGTGTATCCCTCCCGCCATGCATTTTCATATACTTGCGGACCATTTACGAACTACCCGGGAGGTGACGGGTTTACTCCGGCGAATCGGGGTTTTGCACAGGCTTTCATGGGCCAAGCGACCCACGATGATGGCAGAAAATCCTCCACACCGTCGGGTAAACACCCTAGGTGAAAACTACTGTGTACTACCGATTCATCGTGAAGAATTTACACCGGCAGGGCCAGAGTCTTTTGGCTCCGAAGTCCTTCATTTTTATAGCGAATTGGCGGCTTCCGTACGGCTTGCGTAATAGCTCGGGTGGCCATGATCGAGCTTGCGGCCCTGCAAGCTGAAGCGGGGAAGGTGGAGAATGCCGAGCCTTTGCAGCCAGTATTGCAGGGTGGTCGCGAGCACGCCAAATCCATATTCCACGCTGCGGCGGAAATTGATCGACGAAGCCTCCTCGAAGTATTTCGTGGGGCAGGACACCTCACCGATGCGAAAACCGAAGTGCACGCACTGGGCGAGCATCTGGTTGTCGAAGACGAAGTCGTCCGAGTTTTCAAGCAGGGGAAGTTTGGTCAGAACCTCACGGCTGAAGGCGCGGTACCCAGTGTGATATTCCGAGAGTTTGACGCCCAAAAAAAGGTTTTCAACGGCGGTCAGCATGCGGTTGAAAACATATTTGTAAAACGGCATTCCGCCGCGCAACGCGGTCCCGCCAATGATCCGGGACCCCAAGACTACGTCATAAACGTCGTACGCCACCAGGCTGGCCATGGCGGTGATCAACAGCGGCGTGTACTGGTAGTCGGGATGGAGCATAATGACAACATCCGCACCGGCAGCCAGGGCTTCGCGATAGCAGGTCTGCTGGTTGCGTCCATAACCGTAATTGCGATCGTGCTGAAAGACGCGCAGGCCAAGGCGTTTGGCCAACGCCACCGTGGCGTCGGAGCTATTGTCGTCGACCAGAATGCACAGATCCACCAAGTCGGGCACCTCTCCGACCGTGACTTGGAGAGTCTTCTCCGCGTTATAGGCAGGCATTACCACCGCAATTCTTTTGCTGTTGATCATTTTCCCGAAAACATCAATGAATGGGATGCCGGCTGCCGATTAAAACCGCAAGCTTAACGTCTCATGATACCTGAGGTCTGGGTGGCGCTCGGGCAAAGATTCATAGAGCATTTTACGCTATTCCGGCCAGAGGCAGTGGCGAAATGACTCCATCTGTGGGAAAGGCAAAAGTGCTCTACACTGTTGCGGGATGAATATTCACCCGACCCAATCGATCCGTGCCCCGCTTCCATGCCCAGGGCCTGTTTCCTCCATCGTGGTGGAAAGGGTAGCGACGGGAACGCCATCGTGATCAGGATTTTGAGCGTGGTGGGTGCGCGCCCCAACTTCATGAAAATCGCGCCCCTCGTGGAGGCCCTGAAAACAGTCCCGGAAATCGAACACTGCCTGGTACATTCCGGCCAGCACTACGACGAACTTCTTTCCGGCGGTTTTTTTTCCGACCTGAGCATTCCCCATCCGGATGTAAACCTGCGGGTTGGTTCGGGCAGCCACGCGGCACAAACTGCGGAGATCATGAAACGGCTCGAGCCTGTACTCATGGACCGCGAACCGAAAATGGTTCTGGTGGTGGGCGACGTAAATTCAACCATCGCCGCCGCTCTTACCGCCGCCAAGCTGGGGATTGAGGTTGCCCACATCGAGGCGGGCTTACGCAGCTTCGACATGACCATGCCGGAGGAAATCAACCGCAAGCTGACCGACGCGATTTCGGCCCTGTTATTCGCCAGCGAGGCTGGCGCGGTCGACAATCTTAAGCTCGAAGGCGTGCCCTCGGAGAGGATCTTTCTGGTCGGAAACATCATGATCGATTCCCTCCTCCGCCACCGCGCCAAAGCCCGGACCTTGCCAATTCTGGAAAGGCTGGGGGTCCGGGAGAATGGCGCTTGCAGGCCCTACGCAGTTCTCACCCTGCACCGCCCCTCCAATGTGGATGATCCGACGATCCTGCGGAACATTCTGGGGGCGGTGGACCGGATCGCCGGCGATTTTCCCATCTTTTTTCCCATGCATCCGCGGACCCGCAAGCAGATTGAGAATTTCGGGCTGCAGTTCTTCTTTGCCGACAAAGAAAAACGGCGGGGAATCGTTCCTCTTGATCCTCTGGGTTATCTGGATTTTCTCGCCCTCAGCGATCAGGCCCGGTTGGTGCTGACGGACTCAGGCGGAGTGCAGGAGGAGACGACGGTTCTCGGCGTCCCTTGCCTGACGTTGCGAGAAAACACGGAGAGGCCAGCAACCGTCGAGCAGGGCACGAATCAAGTAGTGGGAGTCCAGCCCGAGCGAATTGTCGCGGCCGCGAAGGCAGTCCTGGAATGCCCCAGGCCACGAGCGCAACCGCCCGCATTTTGGGACGGCTACACAGCGCCCAGGATCGTGGCCGTTCTCCAGGAGCACTTCCACCGCGAAATTCGCGGGGGAGCCATATCACAATGAAAGCAAAGGTATAAGCTAATGATCAGGAATAATGCCGCGATTTAAGATACGGGAGGATTCGGTTATAGATCAAGGAAATCGTCGGCACGGCAGCAAATCGCTCATAAGATTCATCGTTGCGCCGTAAACATCGATATTCGCAGGCCTTTCCAAACCTATCTCACGACTTTCCAACCCTCCCAGTCCTCGATTTTCCCATGGAATGGGGCGGCTGCGCGACGAAGGCAAGTTCATTTCGGTTGGAAATCCCGCGGTCGATCCTCTAGAATTAGTCGATGAAACTCTCGGTCGTCATGCCGGTGTACAACGAGCGCCACACGCTGCAACAAGTGGTGGATCGCGTGCTCGCGGTGCCGCTGGAGATCGAGTTGATTTGCGTGGATGATGGATCCACCGATAGTTCGAGGGAAATTCTGGCTCGATTGCAAGGCCAGTACCCGCAGATTCGGGTCTTTCTTCAACCCAGGAACATGGGCAAAGGAGCTGCTCTGCATCGCGGCATCCAGGAGGCAACCGGGGATTTCGTGATTATTCAAGACGCCGACCTGGAATACGATCCGGCAGAATATAGCCTGTTGCTGGCGCCGTTGATCGAGGGCAGCGCGGATGTGGTTTATGGCTCCCGTTTTCTTTCCGGGCGGCCTCATCGAGTCCTTTACTTCTGGCATTCCGTGGGCAATCGGCTTCTCACCTTGCTATCCAACGCGCTCACCAATATCAATCTGAGCGATATGGAGACCTGTTACAAGGT
>Ga0181534_10002756_pt1 | contig 10706 bp, 8 predicted proteins | sample PEATcosm2014_Bin_37_FD_119758 | JGI IMG/M metagenome (GOLD analysis project Ga0181534, IMG submission 119758) | Peatland microbial communities from MTU Mesocosm Facility, Houghton, MI, USA - PEATcosm2014_Bin17_10_metaG | ecosystem: Environmental > Terrestrial > Soil > Wetlands > Peat | place...
ACGTCGTCGGAGATCACGTGCTCCCACCGCCCGGCCTCGATGTGGGCCTTGTCCCAGTCGAGGCCGATGATGTCCACCAGCAGGCGTTCGGCCAGGCGGTGCTTGCGCACCACGCCCTCGGCCAGGGCCGTCCCCTTTGAGGTCATGGCGATCTGCCGGGCGCTGCGCACGATGAGGTCGTCGGCCTCCAGCCGGTCGAGCATCTCGGACACCGACGGGGCCGCCTTGTCCAGCCTCTCGGCCAGGCGGGCCTGGATCACGGGGATCCCCTCCTCCTCCAGGGCGAAGATGGTTTCGAGGTACTCCTCGACCGGGGGATGGAATCGGTCAAGCACGGAGCCGATCCTAAGGCAACGGCGGCGTCGGGGGTTCGGGCGGGCAGGACCCCGCCGGACCGGGCGGGCCGCCCGACCCCGGACCGGTCCGGATCGGTTCGGGGGGTACCGTGGAGAGCGTGGAGGACGTGGAGGACGAAACGGGGCTGGACCCGGTCGACCAGGACGATGCCGGCGCTGAGGGCGCTGACACCGGTGGGGCCGAGGAGGCCGGCGCCGTCGACGGACCTGACGCCACCGACGACCCGAACGGTGAAGACGGCCCAGGCTCTGCCAACGAGGAGTCGGAGGACCGGGATCCCCTGCGCTTCAACAACTGGATGAAGCGGTCGGCCACCGGAGCGGTCATGACCGGCATCGCCGTGGGCCTCCAGCAGGCCCTGCAGCTGCCCCGACAGGAGCCGGCCTTCGTCATCGAGGCCTCGGGGGAGCCCCACGACCCCAACCGGGCCATCGACCTGCACTTCGACCCGGACAACCCGGCGGACACCGTGGCCGTCATCCGGCGGCCGGCGGCGGCCGAGGCCCCCGAGGACCCCTCAGCCCCCGCCTGACCGCGCCCCGCCCCTCCGGGACACCCGGCCGGCCAGGGCCGTGCCCGCCCTCCACGCCAGCCCGTCGGCCACCAGCACCACGCCCACGCCGTAGGCCATCCCGGCCAGGGCGTCGGTCGGATAGTGCCACTGGCGAGCCACCACGGCGACGCCCATCCACAGGACGTAGGCCGCGCCGACCACGATGGTGGCCCGGCGCCAGCGTGGGGGGACGGCCAGCGTCGCCGCTGCCACCAGGGCGGCGGCACCGACGGTGGAGCCCGACGGGTAGGAGAGCCCGCCGCCCAGGTGCCTCCCGACCAGCGGCTTGGCCACCAGCTCGCAGGTGGCCAGGGCCAGCGGGGGCCCGATGAGGCAGGCCAGCGAGCGGAACCGGTCCCTCGGGAAGGCCACGGCGGCGGCGATGCAGGCGCCCACCACGACGACCACGGGATAGCGCAGGGCGGTCACGCCGGTCAGGGCGGCGTTTCCTGTCGGGCCCACGACGTCGAGGATCCACCGGTCGAGGAAGATGGCCGACGGGCGGGCGGCGAAGAAGGCGCCCGCCGCGGCGACCAGCAGGACCAGGACGCCACCGGCGCGGATCTCCATGCGGGCTTCGTGCTCACGGCGGCCGGGCCGGTCCGAGGGCTCTGCACGGTCGGATCCGGCCGTCGCGTGCCCGGAGGCGACAGCGTCCATCGATGTCACCCCTTGGAGGCTACCGGCGGGAGCGGCCTCGGCGGCCGCGTCCGGCCCCTGCCCGCATCCTGCACCGATTTCGTTGACCATGGGAGAGGCCCCCGGTAGAATGTGTGGGCTGAGTACCAGGCAATTTGTCCCCCGAGTCACCGGCGGGAGGCGCCGTTTCGCCCGTCGCCGCGGTCGTCGTGTCGGACCTGGTGCGACGCTCACCCTGCCCCCGAGGCTTCCGTGCCATGACGTAAGGAGCGGCGTTGGTTGAGAATCCCGACAGCACGGCGGTAGAGGCCACCCCTCTGTGGTTCGGTCCTGATGACCGTCCCCTCTTCGGGTGGCTGCACACCCCTGTCGGCGGCGTGGTGCGGGGCGGGGTGGTGCTGTGCCAGCCCCTCGGGATCGAGGCCATCTGCACCTACTTCAGCTACCGGCTCCTGGCCGAGGAGCTGGCCGGCCGGGGACTGGCCGTGCTGCGCTTCGACTACGACGGCACCGGTGACTCGGCGGGGAACGAGACCGACCCCGATCGCCTCGACGCCTGGTTGGACAGCGTGAGCGCGGCCACCGACTTCCTCCTCGATGCCGGCGTGCCCCGGTGCGGCCTGCTGGGCATCCGGATGGGGGGACTGTTCGCCGCCGCCGAGGCCTGCCGCCGGGGCGGGGTCGACGCCCTGGTCCTGTGGGACACCTGCCTCTCGGGACGGTCGTTCCTCCGGGAGCAACGCTTCCTCCGCCTCCTCAGCGGGACCGGCCATGACCAGGTCGCTGAGGCCGACGGCGAGCCGGGTGACGAGGCGGTCGAGGCACCGGGGCTCCGCATCGAGCCCGAGACGGTGAAGGCCCTCTCCGATCTCGATCTGGGGCGGATGGCGGGGACACTGGCCACGAGGACGCTGGTGCTGACCCCGCCGGGCTCGTCGAGGCCCCGGCGGCTGGAGCGACGGCTCGAGGGAACCGAGGTCGATTGGCAGGAGGCCACCGGCCAGAGCGACCTGCTCGACTCGGCGCTGCAGGCCACACCGTTCGAGACCATCGGGCGCGCCGCCGACTGGCTCTCGGGGGCGCTCGAAGGAGAGCCGGTCACCATGGTCCTGCCCACCGTGGCCACGACCGCCGTCGTCGAGCGGCCGACGGCCGGCGGACCCATCGTGGAGCGCCCCGTGGACCTCGGGCCCCTCCGGCTCTTCGGCATCGTCACCGAGCCGGCCGGCGATCCCACCGGCCCGACCATCGTGTTGGTCAACGAGGGGAACACCCACCACATCGGCCAGGCCCGGATCTGGGTCGACCTGGCCCGCACCCTGGCCGCCTCCGGGTTGCGGGTGCTGCGCTTCGACCTCAGCGGCAACGGGGACAGCCGCACCCGACCGGGGCAGACCGCCCACGTGGCCCGGGCGCCCGAGGCCATCGACGACGTGTACGAGGCCATGGTGGCCATCGCACCGGACCATCCGACCGACGTCGTGCTGGTGGGGTTCTGCTCCGGGGCCTACCAGGTCATCGAGCAGGCGCTGGCCCATCCCCCCCGGGGGATCTGCGTCATCAATCCCACGTTCTCGTTCGCCCCCCCCGAGCCTGCCGGGACGGCACCGCGGCCGGCCCGGCAGGTCACCCGGCGCTGGGTCATGCGCGCCGTGGCGCCGGCGCTCCGGTGGCTGGGCCGCGGCAGGGACCCGGCGGATCCGGAGCGCTGGGTCACCGCACTCGAGGTGGGCACGTGGCCCGAGTCGATCGCCACCCGTCACCCCGGTATCCCCTCGGCGGTGTGGTGGGCCGTCAACCACGCGCTGCTGGCCAACACCGGCGTGGCCACGCTCGAGCAGATCCTCGACTCGGGAGTGGACACCATGCTGGTGTGCGGCCCGGGGGACCTCCACCCCATCACGCTGGGATCCGAGGGCCGCATGCGCCGGCTCGAGAAGGCTCCCCGCTTCACCCTGGCCCGCCTCGACGAGCTGGACCACGCCTCGTGGGCGCGCCACCAGCGGGAGACGCTGATCGCCGTGGTCGACGCCCACCTGACCACCTCCTCGGAGCGGCTCGACGGGGCTCGTGACCGCGGCGCCGTGGGGGTGGGCCCTTCCGTCTAGCGGCTGGGCGGGGGCGACGCCGCCGCATCGAGGACAGCCAGAAACGCGGTGGCGAGCGTGGTCCACGTCTCCGGCGCCCCGTGGATCGGCCCCGGTCCCGGCGGCATCGGTGCCCCGTCGAGCACGTGGAGCACGGCGTCGGTGAACGTCTCCGGGGTGGCCACGCGGATCGGCGGGTCCAGTCCCCGGAACCCGGCCACCGGCGTGGCCACCACCGGGCGGCCCAGCGCCACGAACTCCCGGGCCTTGATGGGATCGAGGCTCTCGACGAACGGCGTGGTCTGATGGGGGACCACCAGGACGTCGGCGTGCTGGAGGTAGGCCGGTAGGCGGGAGTAGGGGCGGGCGCCGAGGATGACGGCCCCGGCGTCGACCAGCGACTGGCTGTCCTCACGCGACAGGCTGTTGGGCCCCACGAACACGAGGGTCCCCCGCCCGGACAGGGCCCTGGCCAGGGTGACGCAGAGATCGATGTCCAGCCGGCCGCCGGTCAGGGTGCCCTGGTAGACGACGATCGGGCCGTCAGGGACGTCATCGGGGCGCGCCTGGGGTGCCCGCAGGTGCTCGAGATCGACACCGTTGGGGATGAGGTGCACGTCCCGGTCCCGCCCGCGCGTCGTGACCAGGGCCGGCGAGCACACCACCACCTCGGAGGCCTGACGGAGCAGTTGGGCGTCGTTGCGGCGTTGGCGCTCCATCTCGCGGCCCTCCCCGTGGGCCAGGAGCCAGTCGTCGGTCACGTCGTAGACGCTCGGCCACCCGGTGCCGGCGACGAACGGTGCGTAGGTGCTGTCGTTGACCCAGAGCACCGGGTGGTCGAATCCGAGGCGTCGGCCCGCCGCCACGGCCTGGCGGAAGAGCGAGCGGTCCCCGCGGGGCCAGATCCGGCGAGGGAGCCACTTGCGCGGGCTCATGGCCCACAGCCGACCGGTGTCGCCGACGGCGCGGAGCGGGGCCAGCTCGGGGATCCGGCCGTGGCGTAGCGACCAGGTGATGTCCACCGGGTTCCCGACGAAGAGCAGGCGCAGGGTCGGTCGGAGTCGCAGCACCTCACTGGCCAGGTGCTGGTTGCGGCGCCAGACTTCGTCCCAGGGCTCGAGGGACAGGCAGATCACGTCGAAGGGCTGGGTCGAGGACAACGGTCGCCTCCTCTCGAAGCGTGGGTGGTACCCGGGGTGTCACCGGCGGATGGGACCCGGGGTGCCACCGGCGGACGGGACACGGGCATTCGGTGGGGCCAACCGGGGGCATGGTATTACACGGCGCCTCCGGCCCTGTTCAGCGTGGTGCCAGGCGTTAGGGTGGTCGATCCCCGTACGTCACCCGCCCGTCACCATCGATCACGCGCCCCTGGGTGGCCGTGGTCGGCGACGCCCCGGGCCATGAGACCCCGTCTGGCGCTGGCCACCCTGGCCGTCGGCCAGCCCATGGGCCAGCAGGTGTACGAGCACGAGCTGGCCGACCGGGCCCCCGGGGAACTCGGGGACGGGTGGGTCGTCGATCCGGTGACGGTCCGGACCCTGCGATCACCGCTGGCCGGCACGGCCCGGCTTCCCTCGCGGGTGCTGGCCGACGCCTCGCCCCTGGTCCGTCGTTCGCTCGGCCGCTACCTCTACCGGGGCCATGACGTCGTCCACCGGATGGATCTCCGCCTGCCCCCTGCGCCCCGCCCCGAGGTCCTCACCGTCCACGACGTGGTGTCGTGGCGGTTCTCCGACGAGGCCATGCCACCGTCGGATGCGGCGGCCAGTGCCCGCCGGGCCGTGGCCGTGGTCAGCCCGTCGCAGTTCTCGGCCGACGAGGTCGCCGCCCAGCTCGGGGTGTCCACCGGTGTGGCCATCCCCAACGGCGTGGACCCGGCCTTCTTCGAGGCCGTGCCCCTGCCCCCCGAACGCCTCGCCGAGCTGGGCATCCGGGCCCCCTTCGTGCTCCACGCCGGCGGCTGCACGCAGCGCAAGAACCTGGCCGGCCTGGCCGGCGCCTGGCCCAGGGTCCGCTCGGTGCACGGAGACGCCACGCTGGTGATGATGGGGCCGGCCGATGCCCGCAGGAACCGGCTGTTCGACCCCCTGCCGGGCACGTGCCTCATCGGCCGGGTGGACGACACGACGGCCCGGGGCGTCATGGCCGCCGCCTCGGCCGTGGTCGTGCCGTCGGTCTACGAGGGGTTCGGGCTCCCCGCCCTGGAGGGGATGGCGGTCGGGGTACCGGTGGTGGCGGTGCGGCGGAGCTCCCTCCCCGAGGTCTGCGGCGACGCCGCCTACCTCGTCGAGCCGGACGCCGACGCCCTGGCCGAGGGGCTGGTGGCCGCCTTGGACGGTGGGCCCGAGACCGAGGCCGTGGTGGCCCGGGGCCGGCTGCGGGCGCCCCTGTTCACCTGGGAGGCCAGTGTGGCCGCCCACGCCGCGCTGTGGCGCCGCTACGCCCGCTGACCCCTGCGGTCGGCGGCGCTCAGCCGCGCCCCCTCGACCACGCCGGTGACGGATGCCACGAGGGTGACCGACGTGCGCAGGACGGCGGCACCGGCGGCCTTGGTCGCCCCACCCGCATCCCGCCCTCGGGCCCGGGACCGGGCCCGTCCCATCCGGGTCCTGCCGTCGGCGAGGGCAGCCCGGATCGAGGAGGCGAGGAACCGGCGGACCACCGGACCGGTGATCCCGAAGTTGCGCATGAGCAGGATGAGGTGGTTCTTCTGGGCCCAGTAGGCGTACCGGAGATCGAACCGCTGGCCCTTGGCGTAGGGGCCGGCGACATGCTCCACCACCGCATCGGGGGTGTACACCAGGCGGTAGCCGGCCCCGGTGACCTGGAAGCTGATGTCGGTCTCCTCGCGGATGCAGGTGCCGGAGTAGCCGTCACGGATGCCACCGACCCGGTCGATGGCGCTACGGCGGAAGGACATGTTGGCCCCCAGCAGATGATCGACGTCGACCGGATGACCGGGGTCGGCGGCGAAGTTCCCGGTCAGGGTGCCGTCGGCCAGGAGCAGGCCGATGGCGTCCAGCCCCTCGGCGAGTTCGCCGGGCTGCTGGCGGATCTGCCGGCCTCCCACCCCGCCGACGGTGGGGTCCTCGTAGAACGGCAGGAGCCGCTCCAACCAGTCCGGCTCGGCGAAGGCGTCGTCGTCGACGAAGGCCAGGACATCGCCGGAGGACCGGTGGTAGCCGATGTTCCTCGCCGTCGCCGTGTTCCCCACTCCCGCGGGGCACACGACGTAGTCGACGGAGGGGAACTCTTCGGCCACCAGCCGGGCCGTGTCGTCACCGTCCGACGAGTCGACCACGATGATCTCGATGGGGGGGACGGTCTGGAGGAGGAGCTGCTCGAGGCACCGGCGCACGAAGGCGGGCCGCTCGTAGGTGACGACGACGACCGACGCGGTCAGGGTGACGACCGGGTCGCCCTGATCGGCTGACGGGACGTCGACCAGCGCGTGGAGCTCGTCAGATGACGTCGGCAAAGCCGCGCTCCATCTGCTCGAAGATGATGGCGCCCCCGACGAACACGGCGACGGGCACGATGATGGACGCGGCGATCTCCCACAGGTGTGGGAGCGGCTGACGCACCAGGGACCACTGGAACTCCTGGAGGAGCCAGGTCAGTGGGTTCATGTCGTAGATGAACCGGTACTTGGCCGGCACGTTGGCGATGGAGTAGGCGATGGGGCTGGCGTAGAGCAGGAACTGCAGGATGAAGGGGACGAAGTAGTTGACGTCCCGGTAGCGCACGGTGAGGGCGGACGTCACCAGGCCGATGCCGCTGGCCAGCAGGATCACCATCAGCGTCCACAGGGGGACCATCACGGCGGCGAATCCCGGGTTGACGCCGTAGATCACCAGGAGCACGACGAGGAAGGCGGCGGAGACGAGGAAGTCGATGAGGCACGAGTAGACGACGGCCAGGGGCACGAGCATCCTTGGGAAGAAGACCTTGGACACCAGGTCCCGGTTGGCCACCAGCGATCCCTGGGCCCGGGGGATGATCCCGCTGAACAGGTTCCAGGCCAACAGGCCCACGAAGATGAACACCATGGGCGGCTCGCCGCCGAATGACAGGTGGGCCACCTTGCCGAAGACCAGGACGAAGATGAGGGCGGTGAGCAGGGGCTGCAGCACCACCCAGACCACGCCGAGGGCGGTCTGGCGGTAGCGGAGGGTGACGTCACGGGCGCCGAACCGGTACAGCACCTCCCGGGCCTCCCACAGGTCGGCGACCTTGGGGAGGGAGAAGCGGCCCGGTGGGGTGATGACGATCCTGTTCACGGTCTTGGGCACGGTCTTGGGCATGATCGCTCAGCTCTGGGAGTAGTCGAAGTCGGGGTACACGACGCCGTGGTCGGTGCCGTCCGGGGTGGTCGGGTGGGGGTAGGGGGTCACCGGCAGCACCTGGAAGTGCAGGGCCTGCTCCCAGATGTCGGTGGCGTGCCCTCCGGCGTGCACCGAGAGGTCGACCGTGTAGGCCCCGGGCTTGAGCCAGGGGGTGCGGACCTGGAGCCGGGCGTCGTTGTCGGTGGAGGGATCGAGCCAGAAGTCGACCACCCGGGAGTCGCACTGGGCGATGACCATGCCGTCCTCGTTGTTGATGAGGCAGGAGACGTGGTAGCGGCTGCCGAACCCGGGGTTGGCGGCCACGGAGAACTGCACCTCCACGTCCTGGCCCGGCTTGGTGATGTCCGAGGTCATGCCGACCTCACGGAAGCGGATCTCCCCGGTCCCGGGCCGGCGGGTGGCCTCTTTCATCATGGGCGCCTGGCGGGCGAAGCTGCGCTTGTACTCCTCGAGCACCTCCTCGACCGTCCCATGGATCATGAGGTGGCCGGCGCTCAGGTAGATGGCCGAGCTGCACAGGTCGGACACCGTCTGCAGCTGGTGGCTGACCACGATCACCGTCCGGCCGTCCCGGGCCACCTCGCGCATCTTGCGCAGGCACTTGGACTGGAAGTCGGAGTCGCCCACGGCCAGGACCTCGTCCACGACCAGGATCTCGCTGTCGAGGTGGGCGGCCACGGCGAAGGCCAGCCGGATGTACATGCCGGTGGAGTACCGCTTGACCTGGGTGTCGAGGAACCGCTCGGTGCCGGCGAAGTCGACGATGGCGTCGAAGCGCTGGTCGATCTCCTTGCGGCGCATGCCGAGCAGGGTCCCGTTGAGGTAGACGTTCTCCCGGCCGGTGAGCTCGGGATGGAAGCCGGTGCCCACCTCGAGGAGGCTGCCCACCCGTCCGCCCAACTCGATCCGACCGGTGGTCGGCGCGGTGATCCGGTTGATGATCTTGAGCAGTGTGCTCTTGCCGGCCCCGTTGCGGCCGATGATGCCCACCACCTCGCCCCAGCCCACCTCGAAGGAGACGTCGTGCAGGGCCTCGAACTCCTCGGCGTGCTTCTTCTTGCCCTTCAGCCGCTTGAGCAGCGCCTCGGCCGCGTACGAGTCCTTCTCCTCCTGGCGGAGGATGCGGTAGGTCTTGGAGACGTTGGCGACGGAAATGGACGCGTCCGTAGCCGGGAGGGCGACACTAGGCGGCAGTTGTTGGAGTACCAATGGATCCTCGATTGCAGGCAGAAGTCCTGCCCTTGAGGATCGACAGGTCAGTCGTCAAGCTTGAGTGCGGAGACGAACGCCTCCTGGGGGACCTCGACCCGGCCGATGCTCTTCATCTTCTTCTTCCCCTCCTTCTGCTTCTCCAGCAGTTTGCGCTTCCGGGTGATGTCCCCCCCGTAGCACTTGGCCAGGACATCCTTGCGGCGGGCTTTGACCGTCTCCCGGGACAGGACCCGGCCCCCGATGGCGGCCTGGATGGGCACGTCGAACATCTGGCGGGGGATCAGCTGGCGCAGCTTCTCGGTCATCCGGCGGCCGTAGACGTCGGCCTGGGACCGGTGGACGATGGTGGAGAAGGCGTCGACCGGGGTGTGGTTGATGAGCAGGTCCACCTTGACCAGGTCGGCCGTGGCGTACCCCTCGGGCTCGTAGTCGAGGCTGGCGTACCCCTTGGTCCTGCTCTTCAGCTGGTCGAAGAAGTTGACCACCACCTCGGCCAGGGGGATCACGTAGACGAACTCCACCCGCTCGGGCGAGAGGTACTCCATCTTGACCATCTCGGCCCGGTGGCCCTGGCACAGGTCCATGACCGTGCCCGTGTACTCGGCCGGGGTCAGGATGGTGGCCGACAGCATGGGCTCGTCGACATGGTCGAGGTGGGTCGGCTCGGGCAGCTCGCTGGGGTTGTCCACGTCGACCTCGTCGCCGTTGTTGAGGTACGCCCGGTAGGCCACCGACGGGGCGGTGGCGATGAGGGAGAGGTCGAACTCGCGCTCGAGCCGCTCCCGCACGATCTCCATGTGCAGCAGGCCGAGGAACCCGCACCGGAAGCCGAAGCCGAGGGCCCGGGACGACTCCGGCTCGTAGGTGAAGCTGGCGTCGTTGAGACGGAGCTTCTCCAGGGCGTCCCGCAGGTCGGGGAGCTCGTCCCCGTCGATGGGGAAGATCCCGCAGAACACCATGGGATTGGGATCGCGGTAGCCGGCCAGGGCGGCGGCCGCCGGGCGGCTCGCCGTGGTCACCGTCTCCCCGGAGCGGGCACTGCCCACCTCCTTGATGCCGGCGATGAGGTAGCCGACCTCGCCGGGCCCGAGCTCGTCCACCGGGACGGTCACCGGGGTGCGGATGCCGATCTCCTCGATCTCGTGGTTGCTGGCCGCCTGCATGAAGCGGAGCCGGTCCGTGCGCACCATGGTGCCGGCCATGACCCGGATGGAGCTGACCACCCCCCGGTACTGGTCGTAGGCCGAGTCGAAGATCAGGGCCTGCAGCGGGGCGGCGGGGTCGCCGGTGGGCGGGGGGATCCGCTCCACGACGGCGTCGAGCAGCTCGGGCACGCCCTCGCCCGTCTTGGCCGAGATGTGCAGGATGCTCGTGGCCTCGATGCCCAGGACCTGCTCGATCTCGGCGGCGCAGCGCTCCGGGTCGGCGGCGGGCAGGTCGATCTTGTTGAGCACGGCCACGATCTCGAGGTCGTTCTCCATGGCCTGGTAGCAGTTGGCCAGGGTCTGG